>RCNG010001175.1_pt1 | contig 14875 bp, 13 predicted proteins | sample 2041371 | NCBI WGS metagenome assembly RCNG01 (sample SAMN09708227, study PRJNA481090) | Marine sediment metagenome, whole genome shotgun sequencing project. | biome: marine sediment; feature: ocean; material: sediment; isolation source: Sewage treatment plant 1 marine sediment (STP1) ... | reverse complement strand
CCCGTTGTTGAAAGGTGTGCCCACCGGCTTTACGGTGCCAATCCGGGAGGTGCGCGCGAGCGTAGGCGCGGGATTCATCTACCCGATTCTGGGAAAGATGAGCACGATGCCCGGTCTAGCCACGCATGCCGCGTTCATGAATATCGACCTGGATCTGGAAACAGGCAAGATCACCGGCTTGTTCTAGAACTTCTTTACCACAACAATAAAGGGGCTGCCCGCTTTGGGCAGCCCCTTTATTCTTTAATAAGTCCTCTCCGGGATTTCTCCCTTCGGCTCTTCCTTCAACAAACTCAGGTCTCAGGACAAACTCAGCGAGAAATCCCTATGTTGTTGGTTTGAGGACTCCTCATGAAACAGACCCCATCCCTGGGCGACGAAGTCCACCCCTTAATGTCATTGCGAGCCGAAGGCGAAGCAATCTCCTCCTTTCGTGCGCGGAGATTGCCACGTTACCCTGGTGGGCTCCTCGCAATGACAAATAAGTGAAGGAATCTTTATGCCAGGAACGAGAATCTTCGTCGCTGCGCTCCTCAGAATGACATTAAATAGGGTGCTGTCATGCCGAGCACTGAGAGAAATTCGAGGGAAAATTCATGGATAACGGATAAGGCGGGATTAAATTAGCGGGGCGCGGCCAGCGGCGTAGAATGTCGGGACGAACAAGACTCTCGTCCCCATCTCCCAGGCTTCGTGGTCGATCCGTCTAAATCGTTCGATCTCATCGGTGGGGAGCAATTCGCTCAGATCTTGAGCAAGTGTCTCCCATTCAGATTCCAATTGATCCTCATCTCTGCTTCCCTGCCATTCTCCGCCAAGTAAACCAGTTCGGATCCCGGTCAGCTGCGCTGAGTGGAAAAGCGCACGCAGTGTTCGTCCCAGATAGGGGTTGGCGCCTTGGTTGAGCAACGCTTGGATCTGCATTTGGCCGATGGTTTCGAGCTCATGGGGATAATCTATCCGTCCGCCATAATCAGGCTCTGCTAATGCCAGAATCCAACCGCCCGGCTTTGTGACTCTTACCATCTCATCGAGGATCTGCTCCGGGTTGTCAACCCAGAGCAGAAGAAAATGACAGACAACCACATCGAATGCTGCGGGTTGGAAAGGTAGACTGTTGCCGTCTCCTGAGAGATACAAGGATGTAGCATCATTATTATGGGCGAAGGTTACAGCAGAATGGTCGATGTCAACGCCAACGCTCGTCAATGAAAACCGCTGGCTTATTTCTGCACTGACCACGCCCGTGCCGGAGCCAACTTCCAGAAGCTTGTGCTTCCCTTGAATCTGAATGGAATCAAAAAGCTGCTCTCGGATCGAAGTGGTCCAAGTTGCCTGAACGAGGTAGCGCGCGTGCAAACGCTCTAGAATTTTTTGCTGCATGAGGACCCGCTAAAGATACAGCATCGATTAGCTCTTATACAATTCCGGACGGCTAGCGAGCAACCTTCAAGAAGTGGCGTGATAGCTTGAGACTGCCTTATCCCAGATTTGATCCCATGGATCACGCAAGATGTTCCCAAGGACCTGGTTCACACCCTGCGTCGGCAAGACGTCACCATCTGGCTCTACGTACAGCCAAGCACGTCCCGCACCTTGATGCACATTCTCGAGTTCAATGGCAATTGGGTTCGTATCTGAATAGGGCGCCGGAAGGTCCCAGATGAGATCTAACCCAAGGGCTGCGGCCTTCTCCCGGGCTTGTTCTAATGCGTTGACGCTTTGGTCAGATTTCTCGATCGCAGCAAGAGAGACAGCCTTTACTCCCATCTGGGAGAGTTCTTCCAGGGTGTCAATAATCTGGGGGGTTGTTGTGGGGTCCAGTGTAAGATGGACAGCGACGAAGATCTCAGTCTCAAGCGCCCGCTCCAGGCCTTGCCTGGCAACAGGGTCATCGGGCGCGAACGCTATAAGGATATGGTCCAAGCCAGATTTGTCGAGACGATCGAGGTAAGCAGGATCAGCTAACTGCTTTCCATGCGTAAGAATCCCCGTGACCTGTCCAAGGCTTTCCCGCGTGTTGAATAAGATCGGGTAAGTCTTCCCGCAGCGTTGATTCACCGCCAGTGAATGTCACGTGAGGAATATTCGCATCCCATGCTGTGGATAGAATCTGTATCCACTCCGACTTCGAAAGCTCTCGATCTACACGCTCTCTCGCGAGTGGATCGGGAGTGCCTTGTTCGTCCAGTTTGTACGTGAGCGCGCAATCCAGGCGGTAGGGAGCAGAAGGGGCAATGCTGTAAGGTTCAACACGATCCATCCCCAGGAATAGCACAGGGTCAAGATCAGGCTCTGTTGCTAAGGTAAGTATCTCCTCTCGCAGACCGCGTTGGTCCCGCAGGGCATGCTTGCGGCTCAACTTGTATCTCGCGGCCATAATTCTTGCGGCATCTTCTTCATCCAACCCCTGGATCCACAGCGCAACGTGCTCTGCTGCGGTTTGGTTCAAATGGAGCACAGTCGCCGCATTTACCAAGAGTAAACCTGTTCCATCGCTCTCCACGCGCAGATGTAGTCGATTCGGGGTTTCCGCATCTTCCGGGAACATAGTTTGATATATCCCAGGATCCGGGGCGGGGGGTGGTTCTTTTGGTGTGAAGAAACGAGTAATTATTGAGTCCATTATGACGTCCTTCTGGCTAGATAGTGTGCGGCACGAGATTCTGAAAAGAGATGGGCTCGTGATCTGATCGGTTCATCAAGGTAAGAGGGCATCCGCCACCACACTCAGAAAGCACGGCGCAATTCTCGCAGGCGGCAGGAATATATTTCCGTTCACGGAGCCAGATCGCGCGTTCGTGATTCCAGATGCTATCCCAAGAATCGCGCAGGATTTGACCCAATGGTTCATAAAAAGATTGGCAGGGGATCACATCCCCGTTGGGTTCTACGCACATGTTGTATAACGCCGCTGTGCAAGCTTTCACGCCTAACTCCATCTGAACTGGATCGAAGTGACAGTATTGGGTTGGCGTATACCAAATCAACCGTTGTCCGTACTGGTCTGTTTTCACTCGCACGCGCTCGAGGAGCGGTTCGAGATCTGCTTCCAGCATCCCTGTTCCCACGGTTGCCCCTTTCCCGGCGTAGATCAGCGCGTTGAGGCCGACAGTTTTAACTCCAAGATCGGCAAGGAAATCAACGGTCTCCCCGATTTCGGGACCGTTCTCAGCGAGCATTGTCGTGTTGGTCATCACGTAGACACCCGCATCGACGCAATTTTGAATGCCTTCGACAGTTTGACGGAACGCACCGCGAGTAGCGACCATCCGGTCGTGGACTTCTTCATGGTGTGATTCTAGCGTGATCTGTATGTGATCCAGACCCGCCAAAAGCAAATTGTCTAAAAAACTGCGATCAGCGAGACGTCGGCCATTGCTGAGAAGTCCTGTGATTTGCCCTTTCGATTGTGCATGGGCGATCAAATCTGGCAGATCGGAACGCAGTGTCGCTTCACCGCCCGTGAAACAAATATGCGGGATTCCCAAATCCCAGAGGATGTCAATGATGTCAATCCAATCATCCGTCTCCATCTCGGGATAGTCGCGCGATCTGGCGTTGTAGCAGTGCGGGCAGTTGTCATTGCAGCGATATGTGAGCGCCAGGTCCATACGGTAGGGAGCGCTGGGTTTCGCTGCAAAAGGTGGCAGGATGTCGATCGCCAAATCATGGATAGGGCAAGCCCCGTCAGGTTTGATTAGCTCATTGATTTGCGTTTGGATCGCGCTGAAATCTCTCCGGGCTCGATTGGCAGAGACCTTGAAGGATTTGCGGATTTCCCGAATAGCGTGAGGTTCTGGCAGATCTTCGAGTGTCAACCAGGCCATCCTGGCTGCTGTGGAGTTCAGATGAATTGCTCGGTTGGCATTGATCAGGAGCAGACCCGTTCCATCCTGGTCGATCCGCAGGTGGATCTGGGCGCGCCCATCCTCAGAATCTTGCGTATAGGCGTAGAGCCCCGGCTCGAATCGTTTACCGCTCCGAGCACCATGAAAGGGGAGGTGCAATCTCACCGCCCTCCTCCAGCACAGGCACAAGCACATCCCGCACATGCGCAGGCGCAGGCACATCCGCCGCCGCTCCTGGATGAGCCGGAGCTGATGGAGCGAGGAGGAGGTGGATTGGTCGTCTTGGTCACACCCTGTGTAAAGCCGGGAAGGCTCCCGACCAGACCTGCGGCGGTATCCTGAACGCTGTTCACGACGGAGGCTGCGAAGTCTGAGCCGGGGAGCGTCGGGAGCGAGATGCCTTTACCGCTTGTTGGGATTGGAACAGCTGATTTCGTGCTGGGAATTGAGCTCGGTCGGTACGAACCCCACCACATCGGCAAATATACCGGTCCTGTTCTGAACACTCGTTTGGTCCGATCGTCGAAGCTGTCATCGAGCATTGTCCACTCGATATCTTCGGCGAAACGTTCCGATTTGATCTCCGGCGTCTCCGCATTTTCAACCTGCTGCCAGGCTTTCTTGGTGATCGACTTGTAATACGCCTTGGTTTCCTTAAGGCTGAAGCCTTTCATCTTTTTCTGGACGGACTTCACAAGATTAATGGTCACACTCTGCAGGTTAGACTTTCTTTTCTTCTTGGGTTCATCGATTACCGCTTTGAGAAATTCGCGTTCATAGTCTCGGATTTTCGCGTTTGTATCGAGGCGTTCGAGGGTGAGAGGATCCTCGTTCACAACCTTGGCCGCACCTTTCTTCACCACGGAGAAAAGGATCATCATGAGCACCCGGTCGAGCGGTGTTTCGGAAAGTACTGCTGCTTCGACCGCGGTCAATCCGCGTTTGATACCGTGCCCTTCAATCGAAATCTTCGGGGGTAAGTAGTCTAACTTTCTTTTATTGTTTGAGTAAACCGAAAGGCCGATGATCCCCAGAATCAATAAGAAGAAACCGCCGAAACAACAGATGGGGGTCAGCGCAGTTAAATCTAATCGCAGGGATGATGAGCTGATGCTGTCGGCCGGGACGTATTCGAGTGGGAAGGAGGCGCCAAACTCGTATTCCGTGTAGGCGTTCGCGGCGGGATTGTGCCACATGTAAACAACACGTCCTTCATTGTCTAAATATGTCTCGGGTTCGCTGGACCAGCCGCTCGGCGATTCATGCCAGCGGGGGTCATCAGGCTGAACTCCAGGCGGCAGATGGAACATCACTGTGACATCTGTGCTTCCATGGACCAAATCTCTGTCGTAGTAATTCGGTTCGAAGCGCGCGCTGGCGTAATCGTCATCCTGTGAATCTTTGTAGAGAAGTCCGTTTACTGGACCCAGATCGACGATTACTATGCCTTTTTGGCCTGGCTGAATGGCGTTGCTGCCCAAGCCCAATTCGATGCCGGTGGATATGTACTCAGCGTCAGCGATGTGAGCGATGGCGATGTTGTCGATCGTCGCTGACATGTAACCAAGATTGTAATTATTACTTGGCGTCCCGATGTCGACGAATTCGATCGGCGGGCCGGAGGGGTCGTTGGTGAAGGCGATCATGTAGAGGATTCGGGCGCTTCCATCCGACTCCCAGTACACATCCACGATCACTTGGTCGACGGTGAACGAGTAGGATTGCCCGAAAACAGGCGATGAGAATACAAGAAGCAGGGAGGCGAGGATCGCTGTAATCCACAAGATCTTCCAGATTCGGCTGCGGCTCGAGATATTTTTTTGTTTGTTCACCATAGGTCCCTCAAATGGAGATGGAATAGGTAATGATGTCATCAGTCGCTCCACTTTATGCTGTACCAAAGAAAATCGCTTCAGTTACCACTTGGGCTCTTCTGAAAGTTGATAGGTAGAGTCGCAATATGGGCATGTGACGACAGGCGCACCGGCGACCATCTTGATATTGTCAGGAGACAATGCGCCTCCGCAACTCTCACAGGATAGCGCTTCAAGATTTACATCGCCAGAGAGTTCAATCTTCTGGATTATCTCGGTAGAATCCGATTTTGCTTTTCGCCCTACAAGCCAAATTAGACCGAGACCACCGGCGATACTGATCACGCCAATTATGATCCATCCAGTGGATCCGCTTTCGCTGAAGGCGCCCCAAATAAAAAGTACGCCGAAAAAGATGAGGATCGCGGCTGCAATATACCCGATAACTTTACCCATGCTTTTTTGCCTCCGAAGCCAAGATGTGATAGTACTAGTGTAGCAAATCGTGTTTAACATGCAAATAGGATATGTATCAATCGAATAGTTCGCTAACAGTTTTCTTGGTTCTTTCCTAACAAGACATCACGCCAATGTTAGATCTGCCAACTTGACCCCTGACATAGCTAGATTAGAATTAAACGACGAAGTGTGCCTGACATGTGAATGATTTTTCGCTGTCCGTTCGTGTGCAGGCTTAGTTGCACTGTCAGGCTGCCTCAATACAACTACAGCGAATGGCTGATATTTAATTATAATGAATGCGAGCGAACCGAATGGATAATGCCGACGTCATTGTACTGATCCCGGCCTGGAATGAGGCAAGCCGAATTCGACCGATCCTTGAAGCATTTTGCGATTCCCTACCTGTCCTTGTGGTTGATGATGGATCAAGCGACGACACTGTAACCATTGCCCGGGAAGTGGGGGTTGATGTTGTAGTCCATCCACAGAATATGGGCAAGGGTGTGGCGCTGTCTACGGGATTCGCGTGGGCGTTGGAAAGAGGCTACGATGCCGTGCTCACGCTGGATGCGGATGGACAACACGATCCAGAGGAAGCACCTAAGTTCATCGAAGCCAACGAGCGGGGAGAGGGGGATTTAATCATCGGTCGCCGTGATTTCCGAGAGATGCCTCTTTACCGCGCCTTCGGCAATGGGGTCGGAACATGGATGCTCTCACAAGCCCTGGGAATTAGGATTTATGACAACCAATGTGGATACCGTCTCTACACGCGGAAGCTGCTAGAGGCTGTGGATATGGAACGAACGGGATTTGAATTCGAAGTGGAAGTTGTCGTCGAAGCCGTAGCGGCTGGTTTGAAGATCGGATGGGTGGACATACGTACGATCTATGGAACTGGGAAGAAGAGCTACTTTCACCCATTTCATGATTCGGTCAAGTTTATAGATATGGTCTGGGTAGCGCATAAGAGGTTTCAGGAGTTGAAAAGAACCGAACAGACACCGAACAATTAGGTAGATGATTTTTTCGTAATCATGATTAACCTCGGGGAGTTTTGTATCGATGGCGCTCAATGAGTTCATCAACAGCTATGTTGGACCTATGGCTGGAGCATTTCTGGTTAGAGTATTAACTAGGAAACAGGCTTTCCGCTTAGCTGATTTTATTGCGGCGAAACTCGCTGAAAAGGAAGACAGCGCACTTTATCAAGCGGTACGGAGCAACCTCGCGGTTGTGAAAGGGATCCCTTACTCGTCTTCAGAACTCGATAGTGGAGTCGGTAGGGTCTTGCAGAATGCGGCACATGGTTATGTGGATTGGTTCAGGATGATGGCTTCCGGATTAGAGGGTCTTGAATCGGTCTGCGAAATTGATGAGTCATTAATTCATAGTGCACTTGAGGCACAGAGCAACGGGCATGGCGTTGTGTTCGTGGGCGGGCACATAAGCAGTTTCAATATGTTCCTTTTGCTTCTAGCTAAGAGAGGTTTCCCAGTTCAGGTTCTCTCATACGCTCGATCCGAGGAGCATCATCGATCTGACACTATTCTACGTGAACGTTTTGGGATCAACGCCACACCGATCTCAATGGAGTCTCTGCGCCAAGCGTATCAACGCCTTTCAAACCAAGGCTTTGTTGTTACCGCGGTAGATCGCCCAGATGTCGGGGGATCGAAATTGACCTTCTTTGACCGAAAAGTCGAATTGCCGATCGGTCATGCCCGGCTCGCAATCCGATCCGGGGCGCACATGATCGTCGGAGTCGTCCGGCAAGCTGCAGATGGCAACTATAAAGTTACCGGTTCCCCAATCATCAAACCAGAAATATCAGGTAATATAAAAAAGGATACACTCGCGCTTGCACAACGAGTAGCAGAGATCATCGAAGGATTCATCCGCAGCGATCCCGAAGATTGGATGATGTTTCTGCCGGTATGGCCTGATGTGATCCCATAAAATAGCTGCATCTCAGATAGTCCCTCAATTTAACTTGGCGAGCACATCTCAAACAATATGGTTGAAAAAATAATCCAGAAAAAAATAATCACCCTCCGGGCCGAGATCCGGAAGCACAATTATCAGTATCATGTGCTGAACGCGCCTCTCATCAGCGATTATGAGTACGATCGTTTGATGAGAGAGCTTCAGGCGCTTGAATCCGAGCACCCTGAATTGGTCACTCCAGATTCGCCCACTCATCGGGTTGGTGGGGAAGTCGCCGAAGGGTTTCTGCGGGTTTCGCACCCAGTGCCGATCCTGAGTTTGAGCAGCGCACATAGCGACGATGAGGTTCGGGCATGGTTTGAACGGATCACGAAACTCGATGAGCGGGTTCGCGACGCAAGTTTCACTGTAGAACCTAAATTGGATGGGCTCACCGTGGTGCTGCATTATGAAAACGGAGTTTTCACCCGAGGAACGACGCGCGGGGATGGGGAGGTCGGAGAGGATATCACCTCTGGTTTGAAGACGGTCCGCAGCCTGCCACTCCATATCCCTGTCATCACCAGCGGACCCAAGCCACCGGCTCGGCTTGTGGTGCGCGGTGAAGCGATTATTTATCTTGATGACTTTCAGAAATTAAACGAAGAACTTGAGGCTGCTGGCGAACGCGCCTATGTTAATCCGCGCAATACAGCATCCGGGGCGCTTCGTCAATTTGATACGAGCCTTACCGCCTCACGTCCGATTCGCTTACTCTGCTATGACATCGTGGACTCTGATGGTCCGGTACCACAAGAGCAGTGGGAAGCTCTTGTCTACCTTAAGGCGCTTGGGTTTCCGGTCCCATCCGGTATCACACTAGAGTCTGATCTCGATGGAGCCCTCGGCCGATACCAGGACTGGATCGGGCGGCGTGACTCCCTCCCATACGAAGCTGATGGCATTGTGGTGAAATTGAACGATCTTCAACTTGCGAGGGAGTTAGGTGTAGTCGGCAAAGACCCGCGCGGTGCGATCGCTTACAAATTTCCGGCTCAGGTAGTCACTACTTGTTTAGATGATATCGGTCTCAACGTTGGGCGGACAGGTGTCGTCACACCCTTCGCCATTCTTGAACCGGTTGAGGTCGGCGGGGTGACAGTTCGGCAAGCAACTCTACACAATTACGATTTCATTCATGAGAAGGACATTCGCATCGGGGATCGAGTACTGATTAAACGTGCTGGTGATGTCATCCCCTATGTCATTGGACCCGTAGTTGAAGCCCGGACAGGGGAAGAAATTTCGTATCGAATCCCGGACCAGTGCCCCTCCTGTGGGGAACTTCTAGAGCGGATCGAAGGGGAGGTCGCGATTTATTGCGTCAATGCAGCTTGTCCGGCTCAACTGGTTCGAAATATCGAGCATTTCGCATCACGTGGAGCGATGGATATCGAAGGCCTGGGGATTAAAGTTGCACACTTATTGGTCGAGGGGCACCTCGTCATCGACGTGGCGGATCTTTACAGTCTGGACTTAGAAGTTCTCTCAGGATTGGAAGGCTTCGCGGACAAGAGAGCGCAAAACCTCATTGAGTCAATTCAAGCCTCACGGTCACAACCCCTTTCGCGCCTGCTGACTGCTTTGGGGATCCGCAATGTTGGTGAGGCAGCGGCTGGAGACCTGGCCAGGCAATTTAATAACCTTGATCTTTTGTCTGAGGCAGGTCTGGAGCAGCTTGAAGCGGTAGACGGGATTGGGCCGAAGGTGGCCAGAACGATCATCGATTGGTTTGCGCAACCCTCAAACACAAGAATCATCAACAAATTGCAGGAAGCTAAGGTGTGGCCGGAGTTTACCGATTCTAAGAATACGGGAGCTGAGCGGATCCTTGCAGGTCTTACCTTCGTTCTTACAGGCACCTTGCCGTCATTGACTCGAGCTGAAGCAAAAGAATTAATCTTGCTGCATGGGGGCAAAGTTACAGGTAATGTAAGTCGGCGGACGGACTATCTCGTCGCCGGAGAATCTTCTGGCCCGAAGTTGACCCGCGCGCAGGATTTGGATATTCCCGTGATTGATGAAACCCAGCTAAAAGCGTTAATCGAGTGAGGTTTAGATGTGCGGGAATTGATCATCTTCTTGTCAATCGGGTGATATCCCAAGCAAAACTATCCTGTTTGCCGTTGATAATCTCATGAAGAAAGTTACCTTGAAATCCCGTCGCGAAAAAGCGATACTGCGACGCCATCCTTGGATATTCTCTGGGGCTGTCGAATCGGTGACCGGGGATCCCGGTCCTGGTGACGTTGTTGAGATACACGCCGCGGACGGGCGATGGCTCGCTCGAGGAGCGTACTCTCCGGAATCACAAATCCGGATTCGAATTTGGACGTGGAATCAGGCGGAGGAAGTCGACGCAGATTTCATCCAGGAGCGGATGTTTCTTTCTATAGCCGCGCGAGATGATATTGGGATTCCCAAATCCACGAATGCCTATAGAGAAGTGCATGGCGAGTCAGACGGCATCCCCGGGTTGATCGTTGATCGCTATGGAGATTACCGTGTTGTCCAGTTTCTCTCCGTTGGAGTTGAGCGCTGGAAGGACGAAATCGTAGACGCGCTTTCGTCTCATGGCGGGTGTCTGGGGATATACGAGCGATCTGATGTCGACGTTCGTGGACTAGAAGGTCTGGAACCGCGCTCAGGGAAACTTGTTGGGGAGGAACCACCCCGGCGAATCCAAATACATGAAGGCGAACGGCGCTATCTCGTGGATATTCGCGGTGGGCAAAAAACCGGCTTCTTCCTCGATCAGCGCGAGAACCGTGCGCTGGTTGCGAACTGGATTAGGGCTGGGGAGGTACTCGACTGCTTTTGCTACAGCGGCGGTTTTACTGTTGCCGGATTGGGCGCAGGAGCAGAGCGTGTTACCGCCGTGGATCAATCTAAAACCGCGTTGGAGTTGGCGGAAGAGAATGTTCGTTTAAATGGTTTCCCAGTGGAAGAAGTAGAGTTCCTCGCGGAAGATGTGTTTCAGTCGCTGCGAAAATTCCGCGACCGAGGGAGAAGTTTCGACGCAGTGATTTTAGACCCCCCGAAATTTGCGGCAACATCGGCTCAGGTGGATCGGGCTGCGCGCGGATATAAGGATGTGAATTTGCTGGCGTTTAAACTGCTGCGAGTCGGCGGTTATCTGCTGACGTTCTCCTGCTCGGGTGGAGTTACCCCCCAACTTTTTCAGAAGATTGTCGCCGATGCTGCATTAGATGCCGGGGTTGACGCTGTCATCGTTGGCTGGCTTTCGCAGGCGGGCGACCATCCCGTGAAGGTCTACTTCCCGGAGGGGCGCTATCTCAAGGGGCTTGTGTGCCAGATTCGGGAGAAGTGAGGGGTTGTTGGTTGTATGTGGAGTGCGGAAGCTCTGCTTCCGGCCGCAAGCGTTGCCTGTGCATTAAGGCCAGCGCGTAAACCTCCCGCAAGTTCGAAACCTGCGGGAGGTGGGATAGTACTGAGCCCGGAGGTTCAGCTCCGGGCGGAGACGAGCAGCCTATTTACGCTTGATTTGGAGCAGGGCCAGAGCATTACCCCATCAAGATGGGTTCATCTTCTCCTGCATCGAGAGCTTCAACGCGTGCTTATATACCTTCTGGATTCGAGCAGCGGATTCCTGCTGCTGTCCGGCTTCTAGCTGTTGGACGGTTGAGACCAGGGCATTCAGCAGATCGTTATCGATTGCCTTTTTATTATCCTCCAGCAGCTTAATTGCACCTTCTTCATCCTCGATTTCAAGTATGCGTTGAGCGAGCTTGAGACCCTCCGGCATCGATTCTTGAGCGAGAGAGCGAAGACGCTGTTCGATCGCTGTCAGACGGTTAATGAGGTCTTCATCCTTCCGTTTTTCAGCATCCTGCAGGTTAGCTTGAAGGATGCCCACGAAGAGATCGTCGATCATCGGCAGCGCTTGCATTAGAGCCTGATCCAGGTCTTCTGCGTCGAGCAAAGTCTTTAAAAGAGCAGCGGATTGTGCCGCTCGGACCTCTTGAATCCGATCCAATTCTTCTGTAATGTCGAGGATTTGCTGCCGCAATGAAGTAAGGTGTTCCTTATCCTCGCCCTGCGACTGATCAATCCTTTCGGTTAGGAGTTGAAAAAAACTGTAGTCCAATGCGGGGCGGGTGAGATTTGCCAATGCCACGACGCGATTTTCATCTGGTGCTTCCACGAACAGATCGAGAAGCGTCTCGTGAGTTAAACCCTGCTCGGATAGAGCTTGCAGGCTTTCCGTTGCTTCTTTTACAGCTTCTTCTTGAGCCTTCAGCTTCTTCCCGAAAGAGCTAAACTCGATGATTTTCTCTAACCTGGCACCCATCGCCTCTCTTGCATTCCCATCGCCTGTCGACTGAAGAGCGAGGCTGGCCATCTGGAAAAATGTAGCATTGAACTCGGCGTCGTGTTCCTTAACGAAAGACTCGAATTGATCTTCCGGCAAGGTGAGCACTTCCTCAAAAAGCCGCATGGTGGCTCGCTGCGCCTCGATGTCTTCCTTCGTAATGCCTTCTGCTTCCAATACTCGTTCGACAAGTCCTTGCATCGTCAGGATGGTTTGCGGTTGGAAGAGGTACCCTTTTCGCTCCTCGGGAGGAAGCTGGTCGGTAACACGCTTGATCATCTGACCGATGATGCGTTCTTGATCGTTTTTTGAAATGTTCGCTTCTATTGGGACAAACGTCAGTAAAAGCTCATGCAGAGGATCGTGATAAACGATTGGGACTGCGACAGTGCCATCGAATCCGCACACGCCACACTGAATATGGTTGAATGATCCGGAAAGAAGACGAGTTTTTGCACTCGGATCCTGACCGACGTCGATCAACTGCTGGATATGAGCCTGGATAGGTGACTTGCAATTAGGACAATGTGTTTGAGTGGCGCTTGTTACCATATTATTCTTCTGCCTCGGTATCCTTGAGTATAGGTAAAGAGAAACAGATACATGCTCCATTCTTTACGCGGTCATCCACCCAAATTCGACCTTCATGGGCTTCGATTACAGCTTTCGCGAGGAAGAGCCCCAAACCTGCTCCCTTGATCTTCCGGCTGGTTTCATTCGAGCGATAAAATAGATTGAAAATTCTGGGCACATCCTCAACGGCGATCCCTGGACCTTCGTCGTGCACACAAATAACAAATTCGTCCCGTTTGGCTGTCCCGGATATGGTGACTTTCCCTCCGTCCGGAGAGTATTTCACTGCGTTGGAAAGCAAGTTTCCCATCACTTGCATCAAGCGAGTCTCATCGGCGTAGACAATGGGAAAGTCCGAAGGGAAATCTATCTTGAAATCATGCTGATCCGATTGTGTTTTGAAGCGGTCTGCCATCTGTTGTGCGAGGTGATTGAGAGAAATCTGTGAACGGTTCAACTTAAGCGCGCCTGCTTGAAGGCGTGAGGCGTCTAACAAGTCGTCTATCAGGCCGGTAAGATGGTCGGCTTCCTCCTCGATCACTGCTAGGCTATCTTCTACGACCTCGGAATCCCAACGTGCATCCTCTCTGCGGAGTGTGCTGACATATCCCTTGATCAGCGCGACAGGAGTGCGTAACTCATGGCTGATGATGGAGATAAACGTGCTCTTTAATTCTTCTGCCTCGCGAAATTTTGTAATATCGCGCACGGTGGCGACGATGCTTATAAGTTCCCCGGCTTCATCAAAAGCGGGCGCGTAGGTAATGCCTACGCTCACAGCGCCGTCGTTCTTCGTGATCAGGTCGCCCTCTAGGTAGATGGTTGCTTGTGCGCTTAGGGGCCAATCGCTAGCTTCTGTATCATCAAGGGATGTTCCTGGTTCTCTGCAGAGCCAACGGATGATCTCTTTGTGTTGTTTACCGATCACGCTATCAGCCTCATAGCCCATTAAACTCGAACACGCCCGATTGAAGCGTGTGAAACGGTAGGATGGGTCGAGGATGAAAATACCATCAGCGGCAGATTCCAATATGGCATCCAGATGATGGTGCTGTTGAGCAATTTCTGTGAAGAGCGTCGCATTGTGAACAGCTATAGCCGCTTGTGAGGCGAAGGCGCTCAGGAGATTACGATCATCAGCCGAGAACTGGCCGCGGTAGGACCTGAAGACGAAGATAACCCCGACGGTCTCCCCCTTGACGTTCATTGGCAATCCTACGCCAGTGAGTAGGCCCATAGATGCGGCCTGTGTTATGCGCTGCAGGCGCCTATTGACCTCAGGAAGCTCAAAGCGAGCGGGATCGCCGTGGTCAGGGATGTCCGCAAGTAGTGGATCGAGATAGCGCACAAAATCCGGGTTAATTCCGAAGGTTGAGGCGACCCGCCATGCGCCTTCCGTATCACGCAAGGCGATGAGACCTGAACTTCCGCCAAGTATCTCAGCCGAGAAACGAACGATTTCAGCGAGGACGCGATCCAGATCGAGCTCTTCAGTGATCGCTCGGTTGATTCTCAGTAAATAATCGCGCTGGCGGATCCGGAAATCAGGAAGCATTCGCCGCCCTTACGCTTCAGCTTCAGCGGAAGTGATTGCATCTTCGAGCATCTGGAGTCCTTCGTTGATAAGATCCTGTGAGATGTTCAAAGGAGGGGCGATACGGATCGAGTTCTTGCCACTGCCCAGGGTGATCAACCCATTATAGAAAGCTTTATCAATTATACGATCTCGAAGATCAGACGCGGGCATCTTGCTCTCGCGGTTCTTAACAAACTCAATTCCAAGCATCAAGCCTTTACCGCGCACCTGACCGATGGAGGTGTGGCGAGTCATGATTTCAGATAATGGGTTGATCACC
>RCNG010000815.1_pt1 | contig 14898 bp, 13 predicted proteins | sample 2041371 | NCBI WGS metagenome assembly RCNG01 (sample SAMN09708227, study PRJNA481090) | Marine sediment metagenome, whole genome shotgun sequencing project. | biome: marine sediment; feature: ocean; material: sediment; isolation source: Sewage treatment plant 1 marine sediment (STP1) ... | reverse complement strand
ATCAACCTCTTCCAAAAGAGTTTGAGACAATTAATGCAGGCAATCCATATGCAATTTTGAAGAGTTTGACAATTGATGATATGTACTCAGTATTTAATGAAGCAATGCCTCTTGAAGCTGAGAAAACATTTATTATACCTGAAGTAAATATCTTTGCTAATTCATGGAATGAGGATATTCCAGAGTTTCGAGATTGGGTAGCAGAAACAATTGAAAAGCAAAACGAAAAAGAGTTAATCCTCAAAAAGGTCCTGAAAGATAAATTGGAAAAGGATCAAGCTAACAAATTCATCCGAGAGAATGGTCTTGACTTATTTGGCTTTGTTGGAAAATACAAAGAGAAGAAAGAAAAGATCAATGGTATCAAGGTTGAGATGTTTGGAGTCCATTTCAGAAAAGTGAAGGTTGGTGATAAAGTTGCAAACCGACATGGAAACAAAGGAGTAATCTCAAGGATTGTTCCTCATGAAAAAATGCCAAAATTGGAAGACGGAAGGCATTTGGACATTGCCATTAACCCTCTTGGTATCATATCAAGAATGAATATTGGTCAGTTGTATGAGTTACAATTATCAATGTCGCTCTATGACCTGAAACAAAACATGCTACAGTTACTCAAAGATAAGGTTGATCAAAACGAAATCAAAGAGTATTTGTTAGCATATATTGACATTATTGATAAGACGGCAGACAAGTGGTATGTTACACAATTTGCTACACAGCTGCCAGAAACAATAACGGAAGATTTTATAAACGAGCTTACATTAATTCAACCTCCATTTGAGTCATGTAAACTTGAAGACATCAAAAAAGCATTACATTATACACACACGAGTTTCAAAGAAAGAATATATGATCCATTAGCTAAAACACATTTAAAGAATCCAATTGCGGTTGGGTATATTTACTTCTTGCGAATGGTGCATATTGCTGAAGAAAAATTAGCTGCTCGTGGAATCGGTACATATGCAAAACGAACACTTCAACCACTGGGTGGACGTAAAAATAAGGGTGGTCAAAGATGTGGTGAAATGGAAACTGCATGTATAATTGGTCACGACGCACCGATAAATCTATTTGAGTTTTTAACAACCAAGTCAGATTGTATTGACAGAAAAAATTCTTATATAAAAGAAGTTATTAATGAAAAATCAGAAGAGAGCAAAGACCTTGATTCAACGCCCGAATCTGTTAAGTTATTAAATTCTTATTTGACAGTGATTGGAATTGATCAATAATGTTTTATGGTTGGGACAACACCGCTACCTCTTCAACTATGATTAATTGGTGTGATATGAAGGTAGAAAAAGTTAAGAAAGAAGAAGAGAAAGAGCCGCAAGTTTTTCTCTTTGATCCAAAAAATATAGTTATAGATGAGTGATGTGAGGGAGAGTTGTTTTATAATACAATCTCCCTCACAATAATAAAAAATGGAGGAAATTTATTAATGACAGATAAAACATGTTTGCCAGACGTTCAATGTTCAACGCCAAATATTAAAATGCCAATTATGCAGGTAGGTGTTGAAAATATTGAACTTCCTTTTAAGTTGGAGTTTAAAACAGGAGGGTTTTGTCAGTTAAATGCAAACGCTTCGATAATGACAAATTTGGATGCTGATACAAAAGGAATTTCAATGTCAAGGTTGGGATTAACATTAAAACCATATCTTGATCTTCCATTGAAAAATCAATTAATAAAACAAATACTTGAAGCACTAAGAACAAATGTTGGTAGCACTGCGAGTTTTATGAAATTTGACTTTAGAATGCCGTTGATGCGGAAAGCCATTCTATCGGATAATTCATTTCCTTTATATTACAAATGTAAATTTGAAGGACAGTTATATAAAACTCCAGATGGCAAGAAAGACATATTCAGATTTTTTCAAGGAGTAATAATTCAATATGCATCATATTGTCCATGCTCAGCAGAATTGTGCGGTCATTTATCAGAAAATGAAAGTAGCGGATATCCTCACAATCAAAGATCGTTTGCTCACATACTAATTGAATGTGATCCAAATAATTATATATGGCTAGAGGATGTCATTGAAGCAGTTGAATCTAGAATTAAAACACTCCCCTATCCTGTTATTAAAAGAGTTGATGAGCAGGAGATTGCAAGAGTCGCAGCAGAAAATCCAATGTTTGTTGAAGATGCAATTCGCACCATATCAGAAGGATTGAATGATCTTCCTGTAAGAGATTGGGTTGTAAAATGTATTCACGAAGAATCAATTCACACCCATGAAGCAATTGCGGTTAATTGGAAGGGAGTTCCAGAGGGATTCAACGGAAGAAGGTATCTATGATAAACGTGTCAGTTTCATATGGATTTGGTGATGATAACAGGTATCATACCGAAAACGTCCCAGCAAGCATACAACTCGCATTGTACAAATACGAGAATTATGTTAAGTATCGGGATGCCATCTTCAAATCTATAGAAGAAAATAATACAAAGTTAAGAGTCACACACTTACCACTAGACACACTCAAGTTGCCAGGAGAAGATATATGTAACATGATCAATGCAATATTTGAAAAAACGGGGTGTGTCAAATATGTAGTTCATCCGAACAAAGACATTTCATATTTTGTAGATCAGTTTTTTCAGAGATGTTATTCACAAACAACTTTATGTATCGAGACGTTTGGGTGGAAAAGCAATAAAGTTCTACGAAGTCCATTAGAAATCGTGGAGTTTATGTTTAACCATCAACCATCATTACGAATGGTTATTGATACAAGTCATATTGAAGAGTTGTGGTTCGATCCTAAAATTATGTCTTTTCTGTTAAGGCACACATCTGTTATACATCTATCGAACCGAGCAAAGGGGCATGGTCAACATCTTCCATTTAATTCACCAGTGGGCAACCTTAACCTTGTAAGATTTGTTAAGGATTTGAAACATCGGTATAAGTGGGATGGTGATATTGTGTTAGAATACATGCCTGAACATCAACATAAGTTATATAAGAATGCCAAGTATTTACAAACCTTGGTAAATTAATTTTAAGGAGAGAACATATGGATGTTAGAGGATTGTTTGAACTTTATCAGGAGGAGAGAGAATATCAAAGGTGTTGTTTTGGTGAGTACTCTGATTTAAAATCTCTCAATTTTGCAAGTTTCCTTTTGTTCATTGAAAAATACTTGCAAAAAGCTAAAAGCGGATATGCGGGCAAGTGGGATAATAATCTACCACCGTGGTTATTCACATCAGAAGAAATGAAAGAAGGATCATCGCCAGTTGAGGCTTACGAACAGTTAGTTAAAGTCTTTACATTGGCAGGGGCAGCATTGGAAACATTTGCTGATATTAATCCTAAAGACTGGAGAAAAGACCCCGAAAGAGAAATCAGTAAGTGGAAAAAATAAAAATGTAAAGGAGTATTAATTGTGATAAATGAAAATCTATCTCAAATGGTCAAAAATGGAGTAACAGAAGAACCGGTTGTATTTTCAGAAAAAGATTTGGATATTCAGCCAGAAACAGGGGTTACACAAGCAGAAGAAGCTGTAGATCCTACATCAATCGAAATTTCATATTTGGCAGATTGGTTTGCAGAAAATATTGAAAATTTTCCAAATATAAGAAAACCAACTATAGCAATAAGTAATGTTGACCCAACAGAACAATTACTTATAACTATTCCGGTTAAAACAGCAGAAGGAAGCGAAGAGAAACGGCGCATAGTAGTTTATGATGATGCCCATTTGATTCCGGTGTTGGGAAGATCTGCAATGGATATGCAAATCTACAATAATGGATTCAGAATCGTTTACGATTTGGAAAATGGTATCTTCGTAAAAAGTTATTGGGTTCGAACAGGATTGATTTCTGTATTTTGTAATGATATTGATGATGTTTTAGTTCCATACGGAATTGTCCGGGCAAAGAAAAGGGATACAAACATTTCAATTATTACAAGAGATCCAGCTGATGTTCGCCACAAACTTAGCGAGGCATTGGACATTGAAGCATTACAGTTACGATACAAACAAAGTTCAAAAGCTGAAGGGCTGGAGTCAAATCAAGACGCAGTAAATTGGCTTCTTGAACGGCAGGCAACGATTGAAGATATTAATCATCATCTTCAAATCGACAACGTCATTATTGACACATTGGCTTAAGGAGTTTGGGGGGGGTGTGCCAGTTCTTGTTTACATAGCAATAAACCGACTGGTATATCCTCCCATAACCAATGGAATTAAATCCTAATTTACCACTGACAATGAGAGATGTTCTTATTTACGATATTGAAGCCTGCCATTATACAATATTGAAAAATAAAGGATATGATCTTTCACATGTTGACCCAGAAGACAAACTTGGTAGAAATATAATGATTGGACAAATGATGAGAGACAATCCACGAATTACATCTCTACTAAGAAACACAACAGAGTCAGTGATAAACGATTACATAAACATCAACAATATCAAGGATGATGAAATTGTAATACGCCAGTATGATGGTTTAATACTGACTCGACAATTACATGTAACAAACATCGGTCACATACCATTAGAACAAAGACAGGTATTACGAATATTCATATCTTCTATTGATAGAAGATCCTATATTGCATTAGATAGTAACAATGAAGTAAAAGTGAAAGGGGTTTCATTTCGTTATAAAGCAATGGATGAAATATATAAAAAGCTATGCTTTATGCTTGATGTTAATAAAAATTCCTTATTCACAAGACTACAAAAACTTAAAGATGAGTTTTTTGAAACAGAGAATCCCGAGCTGTTTGGGATCCCAGTTAAAAATGGCAAGTTCAATATATTTCTATTAGGTTATGGAGAGCTTGAAGTATCCCAATCAACTTTGAAAATAATGGATACGGATGATGTTGATCGAGAAAGATATTTCAAATTTTACATCGACCCGTTTACAAAATCAATCGTCTACGAAAATGTGAGGTGAAAATGCTTATATTAAACATCGCAGGGGGCAAGTTTCAACCTTTGCCCATGAGCACTAAAGAAAACATAATGATACCAAAATATGTTTTAAGTGTGGATACATCGTATTTTTCAGATATATCTGCAACATATGTTGAGTCAGATATAAAACGATGGGAACATGATGAAGACCGACTTACAAAAAATGAAAATTTAAATATGGATGTAATTGAATTTATGGAAAGAACATCCATTGTGTTTGATCGTGTTGTTATCTATCGTTTTCTTGAACATGTATCATTTACTCAGCTTGAATATTTTATTTATCTTGTATCAACCGTATTATGTAAAGGTGGGCAAGTAGATGTTATTGTTCCTAATTATGTAATATTGGCAGATATGATCTTGATGGAAGAAAGACATTCTATGGCCATAACTGATTCCGCTTTCGATTCATGGAACATCAAACTTACAACCGAACTATTAAATGAACCTTCATGCCCACATGCATCAATATGGACTCCAGATAGAATGAAGAAGTTCTGGGAGCTTGAAGATCGGTTCGTGGTCAAACATCAGCAACCAAAATTTAACTTCGATGGAAGAGATTTATATTTACGTTCATTCATTGAAAGAAATTAAATTCAAAAGGAGAGATTAAAGATGCGAATACCATTTAGCGAAAGAGCAGAAGCAATGGGCTTAGACACAGCTCTTTCTTATAAAGGTTTATATAAGTATAGCGATAGATATGGCGAAGTTGTTTATCGTGAACTATCAACATCAATGCTACCCAATGATACAGGCGAAGAACACGAAACAGATAATCAAAGTGTTCCGTTGATTGGCATATTTGCAAAAGGACCTGATCAACAAGAATGTGAATATGCAGGTTATGTTTCCGAACTTTATAAATTCATTGGCAATGACGTTGTAAATCAACGGATACGAGATGCCATACAGAGTGTTGGAATGCCAATACTTGAAGAGAATACAATCTTTTGGGATGTGTTTTGTAGAATGAGAAATGAAATTGTTCTTCAAAGCAGTCAAAGTACAGTTCAAATTGGAGATGTTCTTCCTGTTATGATTGTAAACAATAGCTATAATGGCACAAGAGCAGCAACACTTGCTTTTGGTATGGCATTTGATAATATAGGTCGTCGAGTTGGGCGAACTATATTTAGCTTTTCATTGGGTGAAATGAGGCAGGTTCATGTTGAAAGTTCAACAACCCAACTATCATCAGCGGTAGGATCTTATATGCAAGTTTTTAATGAAAGCATTCTTGATATGATTACATCGAGTTTTAATAGTAAATTAACTGAAGATGAGATGTTATCTGTACTTGATTTAATTGAAGGGATTGGTAAAAAGAGAAAAGAAAAAATATCATCAATCCTGGAAGAATTGAATCCACCGGTACAAGAAGGCGCACCTCCCCCATTACCATCGGCATGGCAAGTATTCTTGGCGATTGCAAGATACAGTAGTCTTGAACCGAATTTGAATAGTAAACGTCTTCTCGAAAATGCGGCAGAAAGTGTGCTTGTAATACCACAGAGGATGTATGAAGTGTTAGATCAACTTCAATCATCATAAGCATCCACAATTTTATATGGAGGGGGTAATCCCCCCTTCATTTTTTTTGTCTAGATTTTTTTGGAACAAAATACAAATTACATAAAAAAGAGGATATTGGCATGGCACAAGACAAAAGTAGATATTGGAGTCCAAACAGAACGTATGAATTTGAATTAAAAGTTGGAAAGATAGATCTTACGCCGGACTTATATTCGCTTACAATTTTAACATCAGTTGATTTGCCTTATCAGACATTTTTATTGCAAGTCTTTTTGGACCCGAATGATGTTATTTTACAGCAAATATATGGCCAGACTCCTTTAAAATTAAAAAGCAGATTATACGGAACAGCTGCTTCAATTGTTATGGAAGAAATTGACTTTGAACTCATGTATCTATCCTCAGATATGCCATTAGAAGTAACACCAATGGCTACTCAATCGCCAGCAAATATGCAAAAGGATAGAAGTGCAATTACGTTTACATGTGTAGCAAGAAGCGCATATACTACAATGAATACACTTGTAAACTCTGTCCACCAAGGGAAAAAAATATCGACTGTATTAGCTGATATGATCTCAGCCGTTGGGGCAAAGTTGAATTATGACTCACAGGGAGAAAATGCTGAGCAAATAGATCAAGTATTAATCCCACCAAGTACATTATATAAAAATTTAAGATATGTCAACAGAACATTTGGAATATATGATGGAATGGCAGCAATTTATTGTAGTCATGATAATACAGTTAATATTAAAAATCTGACGAATAAAATGAAAAAATCAGATCAGTTTATTATATATCAACTACCCCTTGACACGGATAATACAAAAACAATTGAGTCTTGTAATGATGGGAAACGTTTTTATACAACTCAAAATATGGAGACTAAATATAAAGGAAATTCAGCATTTGCATATTTGGCTCCACGAATGAGATATGTTGTGAAACCAAAAGATAGATTATTTTCTCCACTTGATGTTGATCTGGAACCTTTTGCACAAACATATGGATTAATTTCAAAGGGTAATAAAATATTTTATGATACTAAAGCACTTCCTTCGGCAACAAGAGTATCATTACATAAAGATCATACCGGATATGAATTGTCTGAAACTTTTATTAATGCAAACCTGTCAAGGAGTATTAGTACAATAACAGAACTTTCAGTTACAGTACAACAAAGTATGAAAATATTGAGTCTAATGAATATTGGAGAGGCTGTAAAAATAGATACAAAAATTGACGCCACTAGAGATTTTACAGGCTTATATATATTAAGAGCGAGTCAAATAAATTTTATGAAAGTGAAAGATTGGGAATCATCGGCTGATTTGTTTCTAATGAGAACGAATAGGTCAACAACCTAAAATTAGAACAAAATAATAAGGGGAATGGTATGGCGAAAAAAATAAGAAAACCTGTACAACTAAAAAATTTAGCTAGCCAATATGTTGCTGAGTTTTTAAAATGTCGTGTGAACTTCAACTATTTTTGTACTAATTACGTTTATTTGGAACTTCCCGGAAAAGATGTACTATTCAATCCTTATGCAAAACAAACAGAATTGGTTGATACTATCAATCTTAAAAAATATGTATTGGTATTAAAGAGTAGACAGATTGGAATCTCAACTGTCGTTCAGGCATACGCAGCATGGTTGACAACATTTTATGATAATGTTGTTATTGGAATTATATCAAAGGATGGCGCTGAAGCAACTGACTTTGCTAGAGTTATTCGTGGAATAGTTGAAAAACTTCCTGATTGGATGAAACCTCCGGGTGGTCTTTTGGGTCGTGGATTTGCAAAAAGAACTGAGCGTTCATTTATTTTAACAAATGGGAGTAAAGCTTATGCATCTCCTGTTAATCCAAATGCTCCTGATAAAACGCTTCGTGGTAAAGCTATAACATTTTTGGTTATTGATGAGGCAGCATTTGTCCATCATATCAGTACAGCTTGGACTTCAATGGTTCCTGCTCTATCAACAAACCAAATGCAAGCAAGAAAAGCAGGAATACCATATGGTACAGTTGTCTTATCAACTCCGAATAAAACAGTTGGTATTGGTCAATGGTATTTTGAAAGATATATGAAATCTATTTCTCATGATGATATCTTTGAACCATTTGTAATTCATTGGAAAATGATTCCAGAATTAGCAGATGATCCTGAATGGTACAATACTCAGTGTGCATTGTTTGATTATGATAATAAACGAATTGCACAGGAATTGGAACTAAAATTCCTACCAACAGAAGGATCATTCTTTGAAGCTGAAACAGTTGAAGCTATGCAGAACGCTGCTTGTGAGCCAATTGATAAAATAAAGGTTTTTAATGGCGAAGTATGGAAATTCCAAAACGCAGTACCGAATAAATACTATATAATTGGAGTTGATACAGCGCCTGAGCATGGTTCAGATAAATCAGCAATCACAATATGGGACTATGAGACATTAGAACAAGTTTGGGAGTACCAAGGCAAATGTAAAGTCCTTGATTTTGTAAAGGTTGTAAAGGTTGCTGCAACAGAGTATAATGGCGTGATTGTTGTTGAATCTAATTCCTACGGAAATCAAGTTGTAGAGCATTTAAATGCAAGCGAATACTCTCATATGCTTTACAAGGAAAAACGCGGTCAGAACACCTATGTGCCCGGTCTATCAACCAATGCAAAGACAAGACCGTTAATGATTGATGCTTTATATTCATACATGAGCCAATATCCAGAATCTGTAAAATCACAACGTCTTGCATTAGAACTTACAGGACTTGTTTCTAAATCAAGTGGAAAAGTTGAAGCAGATTCTGGGTGTCATGACGATATTGCTTTATCTGCTGCTCTTTGTATGTATGTTAGAAAATATGATCCACCTGTTATGCTGGACTCAAAAAGATTTGGCGATCTATCAGGTGAGATGGAAGATATTATGAATATGAATAACGATGATATTCATATAGGATTCGATAATAAAGATATTATGAAACATGTTAAAGATAACTATGATCAGTCAACTGGATTCGTTGACACTTTAACATTTTTTAAGGGGTAAATATGGAAATTCAAGAACTGATAGCTGCTCCAATATCACTTTCTCTTGAGACAGTTATTGATGGCACTAAATTTTATTCATCCGATTCGTTAAAAAGAAAATTTATTGCCGCCTTTGCGAAGTCATCAAAAGGAAGTCATATTGTAAATGAGATGGAAAAGCTGGTTGAGAAAAAGCTTGTATTGCCTTGTTACAAGTCTAAGAACTTATTTTCTTTTATTAAGAAGAAATTAACAGCAGATTCTGACAAGTATATTATGGGTTTTTATCATGTATATGAAAAAAGAGTAGTTGTGTTAATTGAAAATTCAGTTTCTATTTTCGGAACTGCTGCTAACAACGAACTTGTTTCTACAACAATGCATGAGTGTATGCATTTGGCAGCAGGAAGAAACTTACCAAAATTCATTCAAGCATTTTATAAAAATTTAGTATTATATTACTCTAATTTTATAAGTGATTATTTTAAAATAGATAAAGTATCCCCTAAAAAAATAGCAGAGTTAATTAAGTATATAGCAATAATGGAAAAACGAGGACCAACATATGCAAATAAAAATCTAGGTAACTATTTTAGAAAACTAGAATCATTATTTGCAAGCGACACAAACTTAGATGAGCAAGACTTTAATGAACGATTAACAAATATGATTGTTGCTATGAAATTGTTTATTGTTCATTTACCATCATTGATGAAAAACGCAAGAAAATATGCCATGCTATTTACATCATTGAATCAAGCATATTTGCAAGCGTTTGGCAAAAAGAATATATATACAACTCCATTGCAAGAGTTGATTTCTTTATCGGAAGTTGCATGTGTATTAGCAGAAATGAACGCACAAGATCCATCTATAAAAAAGATATTTAAAATTGTAGCATAAGAGGACTATTATAAATGGCTGACGATCCAACAAAAAAACCGGGGAGTATAACCCAAGTAGCAGATGATAGCGACGAACGTATATCAGAAGTCAGTAATGTAAATCGTGCTATCTCTAATATGCAAAAACAAGTTGATCAACAAGTAAGCGAAATGAGCTCCGATGTGGGCGATGCGGAAGCTATAGGATCAGTCCAAAATTCAATGATTAAAGTTCTTCAAAAACTTAGCTATACAGTTGGAGATATTGGAAAGGGCTTCGGAAAAATATCAACTAATGTAGCAAAGTCTGGAAAGGATGCTGTGTCTCAATATGGGAGAGCCATTGGTCAAGATATTAATGTAAATAAACAAAATATAGTTGCAATGGCATTATCAAAATCGACTCCTATATATGGTTATTTTATTTCCAAGTTTATGGAAACAGATGTTTGGAAATCTGCAGCAGCAAAGATGAAAGCAAGCATTGGAAATGCTTTAAGTTCTGTAGGTCAAAGATTAAAGGGTGCAGTTGGAAGTATAAGAAGTAGCAGAAAAGATAAAAAAGATACAGACCCATTAAGCAAACAAGCAAGAAGTATTAAAGTTCCGCATCTAGCAAGAGGTGGTATTGTTGAAAAAGCGGGTCTAGCAAAACTACATGCTGCAGAAGTTGTAATGCCTATAGATAAATTGCTATCTCGTATAGATGACCAAGTCAATCTGACAAGAACAATGGCAAGAACTGTTCAAAAAGGACAGTTGCGTTCTATGGCCAAAATGAATACATATGTTGGATCTCTTGAACAGCATCAAAAAGTAGGACTCGTTAAAGGATTCTTTAAAGCATTAAAAGATGTTCATACGCAATATGAAGAGCCTGCAGAACAACGTTCGTTAAGAGCTTTACTTGCAATCCAAGATGCACTTGGTGCACAAATAGGATCATGGACACAAGTATGGCAAAAGATGTTGATTCAAAATCCTGTATTCAGAAATGCAATGATTACGGGAAATCTCATAAAGAAAACTTTAGCTGCGCCGTTTGCACCAGCATATTCATTTTTTAAACAGCGCGGCGGATATATGGGTCATTTATCTAACTCCAAACAACCATTTGAAGCTATGAGTGAAAACGTGGGAGTGTTATATACAGGCTCTATGTTTAGATTGGATGCCATTTCTTTATATACAAAAGCAACAGCCGAAGCAGTTAGAGATTTATCATCAATGTTTACAGGCGTTCGTTATGATAAATTGCCAGGTATAAAAACAGGTAAGTGGTCATTCTTTGGTTTTGCAAGAAAGATGCTAAATGCTTCAACCAAGCTTGGAATGAAGGGTGCTGGAAAATGGCTAGATTTAGGAACCGGCGATACAAAAGCACAGGACAAACTTGGTGGGTGGGCTGAGAAACTTACTAAAGAACGAAAGATTCCATGGTTTGGAAGTCACTCTCGAGATATTGAAGATCTGTATGGTCCGGGTAAAGGCAAAAAAGAAAAGAAGGTTAGCTATAAAGAGAACAGAAAAGCTAAGAAAGAAGCAAAAAATAAAGACAAAGAACAAAGTACATCTAAAAAAATTCTGAAAATAACAGATAAAAATCAGCGAACGGCCATGAAAGATTTTAATTTATCAAAAAGGGCTTTAAAAGCTGCTAAAGAGAATCTAAAAGAAAATAAAGAAATGAATCAAAGAGAAAAAAGAAAGTCAATATTTGGTTTCTTGAAAGGCGGGTTCGGTGCAATCAAGACTCTCTTGGGAAGTGTTATGGGATTGGTTCTGCCTTTGTTCATGAGTGCTGGTTTTTTCGGTGGCGGTGGCGGTCTGGGTGGCACTATTGGCAAACTACTTAAAAATGTCTTTCTTGGAAAAGGTGGAAAAGGTGGCCTTGTTAGATCCATTGGCAGTGGCTTCATGAAGTTTCTTGGAAAAGCAACAACGATTACAGCACTGACAGGTTTGGGTAGTGTTATTGGAGTTGCAGGAGCAGCAGCAATCGGTCTTGCTATCGGAACGGGCATTGATGAACTGTTGGGCATATCTGACAAGTTTGCAAAACTGCAAGATAGATGGGATAATAAAGCTCATGAACTGATGTCCGCATTAGATGCTCAAAAGGTTGGCCAAATAAAAGAAATGCAATCTGGAAGTAGGGAGGGGTATAAAGAGTATTATAATGTAAGAGGCATGGGAGCAATAGCTCATAACGCACAGCAAAGACGTAGCGATTTGGGGGGTTGGGGAAGACGTCATATAACAACTATTAATTCAGCCCAAGAGACTTATATGCGTGATAATATAGGCGAATATATGAAATTCACTCCTGAAACCATCACAGCTCTGAGATCAGAATGGTTAAATGAAAGGGGTGGATATTTAGCAAAGGGGATGGGAGCAGATGCTGAAAAATATGGAAAAAGAAGAGAAGCAGCATTTCTAAAGTTTTTAAAATCCAAAGGTAAAACAATGACTAAGGATGAAGCTGCCAAACAGTACAAAACATACCAAGAGGAAAGAGGGGTTGGAAAATTTGGCCAAATGATGGACAAACTTCCAGAAATAAAAGATAGTATGGTCGGTTTATATACCAGAACATATGATGTTGCAAATCAGCAAGTCAACGAAGCCGTTTTAACAACACAGGCATTAAAAAATAAACTAGAAACGACCTCTTCTGATGCATTAAGAGCGAGTAAAGAAGCAGCTGGAAAAGTTGGGGATGCGTTCAATCAAGGGATGACAGTTGTTTCCAATACAATAAATAATGCATCAACATCAAATGTAACTCCAGCAGCTCAAGCCAGACAAGCTATGAAAGATCAATTTAATCAACTTCTACTTAGAGGAGATGTTGATGGAGACTAAAAAATATGGCCAGACAAAATAACGGTTCAAGCAACAAGGTAACTATTGATTATATTGTTGGGATGCCGCCGTCAAATGCAACAGATGCAACTGTACTTGGCAGAACCAATACTGTAATGGAAAATTCAATGCCTCTCGCAATGATATATCCCGGAACACCTTCATTTACAAAAGGGTTGAGTTTGTTCACAAGAAGTCCAGCATTCAGATCAGATGGCGGAGGAAAAAAGAATCTATCATATTCAAGTTTGTTAGATTCTCATGGGTATGCTTTGTCCCAACCCAGATTTGCGGGAGGAAGCGGAAAAGAAGGATGTTTGGTTCTTGCATACCAGGCAGATAGTTTTCCAACCGACTCATTTTCAAATGACTATGGTGAAAACTTTTTACAAGGAGTAACCAACGTTGCATCTGAAGCAGCTGCTTCATTAAGTCAGATGATGGGGGCTCGTAGTGTTGGTGGCGCAGTGGATAAGATGACTGCAAATGCACAAAAATCTGGCGGCAAGACAGGTAAGATGGCCGACATGTTTTCTAAAGCAAAAGATACGGCAACAGATGCGCTAAAAGGATTCTTGCCTTCAAGTATTACCGGTGGTGTTAATTTAGTATCTCAATTGGCAGCAGGAGGAAGAATTGACTTTCCTATGGTATGGAAATCAAGTAGTTTTCAACCATCATATACAATGACTGTTAGATTATATAATCCAAATCCTGGAAATGATGAATCAACACAAAAATATATTGCAGCTCCACTTGCTGCTATTATGTTATTAGCAATTCCTATTTCTACAGATGGTATTACATACAGCTGGCCTTTTATCCATAAGATTGTATCACCTGGTATTTATAGTTTGGATCCAGCTTTTATTTCAAACATAACAGTGATCAAAGGTGGGGATCAACAACAAATTTCTTTTAAACAAAAACTTGGTATTGTAGATGTCAGAATAGATTTTGGAAGTTTGTTTAGTAGTATGCTTGCTGCTCATGGACTTGGTAGAACACGCCCAACATTAGAGACTTATTTAAAAGCAATGGTTGGACCAGGATCTGAAAAAACTGGGGTTGAAAATTTCAGTACAACACCTGGTCAATTTACATATGAAGAGCAAATGGAAACTACAAGAAATAGACGAGCAACAGAGTCAGCATTGATAACAAAAAATCAAGCTCCTTTACAAGAGGAACTTACAAATGAAGAAAAGGATAATCCTCCGGATAGAGTATCAGAATCAGCTAAGAGTACAGAACAAGCATTGCTTGATAGAACTCCTGAAGATTTTCGTGGTGAGTTTGGCCTTTAAACTTGACAAATACTTCTTCTTACTATTATGGTAATATAAAAAGCCAAAAATGAATTTATAATAAATTGGGTTTGTGACGTGTAACTCTCATATGTTTTTAAAAGTTTAGAATCTTTTAAAACTTCAATGAGAAGTATATTTATTTGAGCTTTGAAATATAATTGTGCAATGGTTCGTTTTATTGCCATTAGTTTTTTGACATGCGTATAAAATCCATCCCCACAAATCATATCTACATCTTTTATTGTCTTGACATATAATTGTAGTGCAAGTTTTACATTATTAATATACTT
>RCNG010000814.1_pt1 | contig 14899 bp, 12 predicted proteins | sample 2041371 | NCBI WGS metagenome assembly RCNG01 (sample SAMN09708227, study PRJNA481090) | Marine sediment metagenome, whole genome shotgun sequencing project. | biome: marine sediment; feature: ocean; material: sediment; isolation source: Sewage treatment plant 1 marine sediment (STP1) ... | reverse complement strand
CCTTCAAATGCACTGAAATCGCGCTGTATCACGTGCTAGGGAAGCTCCCAGTCCCTGAGCTACCCCACGAATTTTACTGACGAGGCTAATTTTTAAATAAATATTTTATCAGTATGGAAGCGACTCTGACCATTTATTCTACCAATTTCTGTATTCGGTTATTCTAAGAGGCCAGGTTAAGGTAAGAACAGGCAAAACCAGATTGTGGAGCCTGAGGGCAATGGCACAAATTTAAAAGAATTAAGCTGTTTTCAGGGATTGCCTACTCATATTGATCATGTCGTCGTAACCAGTGCATTATTCCATCAGCTTCGTCACGTCCTTTGGGTGACAGATCAATATAGTTATACGCGCCATTTAAAATATCGAGTCCGCGTGAATAGGTGGAGTACGTGTGGAAGATGTCATCCTGTTCATTCTTGATAAACACACTAACACCAGGCATTTCATCGACAAAATAAGGTTGTTTCAGGTAGTTGTAGGTTATTTCATTGGCCTCTTTTTCTTCCGGGGTAAAGGAAACACCTAAGTCATAATTAAAATCATTATTGAGTGATGACACCCATTTGAAATCCCAGCCCATGCGCTGTTTATAGGCTTCAATTTTTTCATAAGCGGCTCTTGATACTGAAAGAAAAGAAATGTCCCGATGAGCCAGATGAATATCAATGCCATTAAAATTATCGGCCCAAAACGAGCAGCTCGGGCAGCCTTCCTTCCACTCCGGGCCTAACATGAAGTGATAGATCATTAACTGGGATTTACCATCAAATAGATCGGAGAGGTTTTGCTTTCCTTCGGGGCCATCAAAAACATAATCTTTTTCAATTTTTACCCAGGGCAGTGCACGGCGCGCTGCACTTAATTGATCACGAAGACGTGTAAATTCTTTTTCTTTAACCAGCAACTCCTTTCTCGCCTTGATCCATTCTTTCTGTGATACCACGGTGTGAGCTGTCATGACAATTCTCCTTCGAAAGTTCTTAAAATTATCGTAAAAATGGCGGGAAAGGGGAGGTGGGGGTTAAATAATGACCAGTATTACAAGTGGTTAATAATTAACCCTCTGTCCCTTTAGGTTACCCCTTAAATTCGCACACTTTAACGAATTTTCTTAACAGTGAATTACATAACAATATCTATGTGTAAAGTAACATCAGGCATTGTCGTAGACATAACATTGTCTCCTCTAGATATTGAAATGAATTCAACAACACTATTGTAATCCCGATAAATTCGATTTTGTGAATAAAACGCAGCTAAAATAATCGTTATAAATATAATTAATGAATATTTTGTTAGATTAGCCGTTATTGCATACGCAGCGCGACACTAAGTTAAAGTTAATGGCTGCCTCCCCCCACTCCTGCTGTTAGCGAGAAAGGCACTGAAAAATGAAATCAAAAACAGCTAATATTTTCATTATTCATTGACCCGGTAAATGCCGCTTTATGAATTGATAACAATAAACAGAGTCGCTTCAACTATCGACAATGATCAGTACGAATTCTGGGTCAGATTTGAGTGCAATTAACAACGCTTCAAGTTTTTAGTTCTCTGTCACGGTTTTTTGTGTTATTAATACCTTAATTCGAAGATGGTAATCAGTCAAAAGGAAGATAAGATTATGCTTAGAATATTCAAATACATTACCCGTCTAATTTGTTTATTTGTCCTTGTTACCAATACTGGGCAAATAGCTCAAGCTCAAGATCAAGCAAAACAGGAATACACTTTTGGTGTGGTCCCGCAGTTTGAACAGCGTAAACTATTCCGTATCTGGCAACCCATTTTGTTAGAGCTTGAAAAATATACAAACCTGAAATTTCATTTGAAAGGAAGTGCCAAGATACCCGATTTTGAAAAAGAATTTTTGGCAGGGGACTATGATTTTGCCTACATGAACCCGTACCACATTCTGGCAGCAAACAATAAGCAAGGTTACATTCCCTTGATACGCGATGGTGGTAGGGCGCTTTATGGCATACTGGTGGTTAATAAAGATAGCAGTATAAAAAATATACATGATCTTGATGGCAAGACTATTGCTTTTCCGGCACCCAACGCCCTGGGTGCATCCTTGCTAATACGAGCAGATCTGAAAAAAAACCATCATATTGATATCAATCCCAAGTATGTGAAAACGCATAGTTCTGTATATCTAAATGTTGCCCTGGGGCTTACCGATGCTGGTGGCGGTGTTGCCAGTACCCTTGAAGAACAAAAAGATGAAATTAAAGATCTTTTAAATGTTTTGTATGAAACCCGGCACATGGCACCACATCCACTATCCGTCCATCCGCGTGTTGCAAAAGACGTGCAACTTAACGTTAAACAGGCGATATTGAAAATGGCCAAAACAGAGCACGGTAGAGCGCTGCTGGAAAAAATACCAATGCGTGAGGCGATTCCTGCGAATATAAGTCATTATCAGGAGATCAATAACTGGGGATTAAAAGAGTTTTGGGTGGATTAAATTAAACGATGAAAATCCGCCATTCACTTTTCCTTCCCCTGGTTATTTTTAGTTTTGTATTTGTTGCCTATGTGCAACTGGTATGGCTTCCTCAGGTATCGCAATCAGTGCAAGATACCTATAACCAAGAACTAAAAGCACATCTTATGAGTGTTTCAGAAGGCCTGGTGCCGCTTTTGCTGGAAGACCAGCTGGCAAATGTTTATGAAAGTCTTGTCGCTGCTTCAGAACAAAACCCTGGCTGGCGCCTGATTATATTACGAGATAGCAATGGCAGGCGTATCTATCCACTATCTTTACCTGAGGCATCAATGGATGATTCTCCTCATCTTCAAGTTTTAAAACAGACAGTAGGTTTTGCTGGGACTAACCTTGGCGAACTTGAAGTGCAGGTCGATTCATCCGCTCTAATTGCTCGGGCAAGTGATCTGGAAAATACACTTAGAATTGTGCTTGTTATTATGATTTGCATCTTTATTCTGGTTATTGGTGTTTTGATAGAGACGGTTGTTAGTAGAAGAATAACCCGATTAGGAACTGCATTAACCAGTAGTGAGGCGGTAAAGTCCAGCATACTAGATACCGCACAAGATGCGATATTGAGTGTTAGTGATGCAGGTATAATCAATCAATATAACAAGAGTGCAGAAACATTATTTGGTTACACAGCCGATGACATGATTGGTAAACCAGTGCAAAACTTGTTGCCAAAATCCTCCAGTGATAAATTTGCTACATTACTAAAACAGGGTGTTGGTGGAAATAAAAGCAATGTATCCGGTATGCAGCGTGAGATAACAGGCATCTGTAAGGATGGCTCTGAAATTCCAATCTATCTGTCGGTTTCAGATACCGGAATATCAGGCGCAACACGATTTAGCTGGATTATTCACGATCTTAGTGAGATCAAAGAAGCCGAACGAAAATTGAAACAGCATCGAGACTCGTTACAACAAACAGTCAAAGAACAAACAAAGGAATTGAGAGCTGAAAAAGAAATGGCGGTGCTTGTAAAACAGGATGCCATTAAGGCTAATAAGGCAAAATCTGAATTTCTTTCCGGTATGAGTCATGAATTACGTACTCCGCTAAATGCCATCATAGGATTTTCTGATCTACTTCTTTATCGCAAAGACCTGAACTCAGTGATTGAAGACAGTATTCGTCATATTAATACGGCAGCTAATCATTTATTGAAACTGGTAGACGAAGCACTGGATTTGAGCAAGATTGAAAGTGGCAAATTGATCGTTTGTATGGAAACGCTCGATCTGCAGAGTGTATTGGAAGAATGTTATGTACTCTACAATCCAATGATATTAAAGGCTGATCTCAATCTGAATTTCAACACGCAAGTTGATTACCTTGTACATGCTGATCGCATCCGATTAAAACAGGCCTTATTGAATTTGCTTTCCAATGCTGCAAAATACAATAGCAAAAATGGTTCGGTCACTGTCAGTTATGAGGTGATAGACAGGCAGCGCTTACGTATCAATGTTACTGACACGGGTAGTGGTTTAAATGCAGACCAGCAACAACACATATTTAAACGCTTTGAACGCCTTGGCGCAGAACACGGTGCCATCCAGGGAACAGGAATTGGCCTGACAATTACTCGACAAATCGTTGAATTAATGGATGGCTCGACCGGAGTAATAAGTACAATTGGCAAAGGTAGCACTTTTTGGATTGAGTTAGAGTTGAGTCGCGAACGCTTACCAGAAACAGTAAAAGTATTAGAACGACAATTTATGAATCCTGATCCTCAGGGTCAGAAAAATCAATTAATTGTTTATATTGAAGATGATCATATTAACCTGCGACTGGTTGAAGGCCTTTTTGAGCAGTTAACGAATTATCGATTGCAAACTGCAGAAACGGGGAATGTGGGTCTGGATTTAATATCGCAGCAACTACCCGACCTGGTTTTACTAGATATACACTTGCCTGACATGGATGGATACGAAGTGTTAAGAAAATTACGGGCTAATCCGGAAACTGAAAATATTCCTGTGATCGCAGTTACAGCAAGTGCCATGCAAGAAGATATCGACAGGGGACGTGAAGCCGGGTTTGATGCTTATGTTACTAAACCTATCAATATTCAGCAGTTATTGAAAATTATGCAAGCGTTGTTCTAAAGGAATTTTTTGACTTGTTGGGCCCCTAATGATTTTACCCCTTATAACTTGCTTATAACTTATCCCTTATAATTAAGATTCCGTAATCATCCAAAAAGAGGAAAAGCAGATGTTAAGTCGACTGTTTTTAATAATTTCACTATTACTGCTGAGCGCCTGTACCGAGGAACAGCAAAACAAATTAACCAGACTAGGTGTAACCTGGCTTGAGGGCAACTATCGCGTTACCTATGCAGATGGAGAACACGTTAAAAGCTGGGTCGTACTGGACGGAAAAGTCACTTCTGAATCTGCTAAGGGATATTATTATTTCTGGGTAAGAAAAGGTGACAAAAAGTATTATGTGCAAACACCTATTGCACGTACCTATATTGAGGAATTTGAGGATTAAAAAAATCAAAGGGGATGGAGAAATTTGAGAAATTAAAGGGGGAGGGATTAAATAGCATAAATTGGGTTTTTCTACAGACTCGTTAGCCTTCTTGAAAATATATGCATAATAATCTAGAATCGTATGCATACACTACGGAGACGAACATGAGAACGACCCTTGATTTACCCGAGAACCTGCTGAATGAGGCGATGAAGGCCACACATATTAATACAAAGACCGCAGTTATTGTCAAAGCCTTGGAAGAATTGCTCAGAAAATCAAAGATATCCGGTCTTAAGAAGTACCGAGGGAAAATTAATCTCGATATCGATCTTAACGAAATAAGAGATCGACATTAATGGATGTGTTAGTTGATACATCAATATGGATTGACTATTTTAAGGGAGGCGATAACTCTAAAGACCTGGATTTTTTAATAGATGAAAATCTCATCGTTACTAACGACATCATACTTGCCGAGTTAATTCCCTACTTAAAGATTAAAAAGCAATTAAAAGTAATTAAACTGCTTCATGAGGTTAACAAAGTCCCACTGACTATTCATTGGGAAGAACTAATAGAGTTTCAGGTGAAGTGTTTAAAGAGCGGAGCAAATGTAGTAGGTATTCCCGACTTGATCATTACTCAAAATGCAAAGCAAAATAGCTGTAAAGTTTACTCACTTGATAAACACTTTCGGTTACTAAATCAGGTGTTGAAAGTTAAGCTCTATGTGTAAAAAAGCTAACGAATCAATCAAGTTCGCCAGCAAAAAGCGTTGGCTTGGACTCCGCAAAAAACGCTGCGCCACTTATTTCGGATGTTGGGCTTGAGGTAATTAGGGGTGACCCTAATTATTCGGGGTGGAGAATTTAGGTATTCACTGTTTTAACGGCTACTGGAAAGAGTATAATTTCGAAAAAACCATCAGGAATTACTAATGAAAAAATCAGTTCAATTTATCTGCACAATAACTTTGCTCAGCTCTTCCGCCTCGATGGCTGGAACCATCATTGAAATAAAGAATAAAAATGATGTTTCTACCATTTTGACAGATGGCAAGAAAGCGCGAATAAACACAGCTAGCGCTGAATATGTCATTATTGATTACAAGGACAACAGTGTAAAAGTCATCGAACCCAAAAAACAGCAGGTTATGCTGCTCGATATTGATGATATGCCTAAATCAGATAAGGCTACGAAGGTGCGTACATTAGTAAAAAATCTGGGTGCCGGCCCTGTTATTGCTGGTTATAAAACACAGAAATTTGGCTATACAGTGAATGACAAGTCGTGCGGAATTATTTATGGCTCAAAAGACGCCTATAAGGCAAAAGATATTAAAGATCTATTCGCGGCGATGAAAACCATGGCGCAACGACAACAGGCCATGATGGGTAATCTTGCGGGTATGGTAGACGATTGTACATTGGGTGATATGGAAATGAGTAGACATATGAATACCGTCGGTGTTCCTATGCGTACAGAGGACAAAGGCGTTGTTGATTTTGAAATAAAAAGCATAAAACTTGATGTGGCTTTGCCTGCCAGTACTTTTGTTATACCTGCGTCATACAAAACAGCAACCATAAAGGAAGAGATACAAAAAGCGACGAAAGATATGCAACAGCACCAGCCGCAGATGCAGCAAATGATGGAGCAAATGCAACAGTCAGGGAAAATGCCACCGGAAGCAATGGAGCAAATACGTCGTGCCCAGGAAATGATGAAGCAATATCAGCAACAGTAGCTGGAATCATCATGGCATAAACAAGACACCCAATAGTTTAAAATAATTAATACCTGGAGCCAGATGTTACTTACTGATCTCATCACTACGTTGCAGCTGTCGATCGGCCCGGTCATCCTCATTTCAGGGGTGGGGCTCATTCTCTTGAGCATGACTAATCGCCTGGGGCGGGTCATCGACCGGTCTCGTCTTCTCTCGCAGGATTTCCACGGTTCATCAGATAACGATCGCAAACGTATCCTCGCAGAGCTCAGAATCCTTTCAAGCCGAGCAAACATCTCTAGAGCAGGCATAGCACTGGCAGTTCTCAGCGTCCTCCTGGCATCTCTACTAATCATTAGTCTGTTCATTGGTGCTCTATTACAGATAGACATCTCTGCCTTCATTGTGACACTATTCATTCTCTGCATGATCAGCCTGGTCTCCTCACTATCTCTATTCTTATTCGACATCAACCTTTCTCTAAAGGCTCTTTGGCTTGAGCTTCCACCTGAAGTACGTAGCGATGCCTAACGAATAAGGTTAGATTGTGAGAGCGAAAAAAAATAAACAAGACACCCAAAATAAACAAGACATCCACATTTCAAACGTGTTTCTGTCAGTGGCAATTGGAGAGTAACATTTCGATTTATTTAGGTTTATAGGTCGAGATGCTGAAATAGTTAATTACCGTCCAGACGGAAAAGTATCAGCTATACCTTTTACCGTTTCTCTGTTTAATGGCGTCACTGCCTGTGTTTCATCAAACCAGATGTATTCATCAAACTGACGTGGCAATGAGGCATAAAAATAATGTCTTTTTAATTCGGCTTCGGGGTCGTATGTCGTGCCGATTGCACGTTGCAGTCGTTCTACCAGCAGTTTTTTGCGCGTTATTTCCTGTATAGGGTGACGCAATATAGTATTACGCAAGGGCAACAGGAAGTTATCCGCTTTCACATCGTGACACAAACGTTCATAACTATCAGCATGAGAAGGTTGTACCTGCATGACTTGCATTGCTCCTCCCCATTCGGACGCAGCTGCCACTGTACCATGGTCGGTACCAAAACCAATCAGGTAGCTGCTGTCAGCGAAAGTTTCGCGAACCCGTTGGCCAAGATTGAACTCACCACGTGCACTCATATCTGTTGCACGGGCATCACCAATATGCGAATTATGTGCCCAGACAACCGCTTTCGACGATTGACCACGGTAATTGAGAATCGCCAACAGGGTTTCAAACATATTTTGATCGCGTTGATTCCATGAATCATTATTGTCGTAGTACATGGTGCGATAATAACGCTCGCCGTTTCTTATCATTTGTGCATTTTGCACCGCAGTAAAATATCGTTGTCGATTTTCCTCTGTATTGGCCTGTCTATCGCTCTGTCTATAATGTTCTCGATTTTTGAGTAAATCCTGCCATACGGTGAACACCTCGTACTCACATCCGCGATGTCTACTGGACTTCATAACGCGGCTATATAACGACGGGTCATTGGCCCACGGCCTCAGGCAACCATAAGACCAGCGCGCGACTTCTGCCATCTTTGGGTCAACCTCCTGTAAATAATCGAGCACAGCTTCGATTGAGCCGAACAGGTTATAGAGATCCAGGCCATAAAAGCCCACTGCATCTTCAGCAGAGTTATTAGACTTGTTATAGTCTTTTAACCAGTGCACAAACGCCAATACTGAATGATTTGCCCACATCCATGAAGGAAAGCCTGAAAGCATCATGTTTGAAAACACGCGATTATTAGACATGGGCTTGTGGCCGGATCCACGGACAAAATGATCAATACTTGCTGCATCCGGCCAGTCAGCTTCAACCGCGATGATTGTAAAGCCTTTCTTTTCAATCAGCTCCCTGGTAATACGTGCGCGCATGTCATAAAACTCAGCAGTGCCATGTGAGGCTTCTCCCAGTAATACCAGTCGGGAATCACCAATGCGGTCTAGCAGGCCATCAAGGTTTGCGGAATCAATGTCGGAGAAATGCTCACTTGAGTCATAGATAAGTTCAGACAGTGTAAGACTTGTTTCTCTGGCCTGTTTTGAGTCTTGTTTGGCCGTTTCATCCGGCCACCCGGCCGCACCAACCAGCGGTACAAATACTAGCAGCCAAAATAGGGTAGAACGTTTATTACATATTCGTTTGGTCATCATCTTTCCTGTGTCCGTCATTCACATCGCTGTTTATGAAGCCAAATGTCAGCCACGCAACAGTCAATATCTATGTTAAGGGCAATAAAACACCCAACTGATTTTATTATCAAGTGAAAAATGTCTAAAGCAGTGTAGAAAATTTATTGATTTTACAGGATGTAATAGCACTAAATATCAATTCGAATCTGACAACATTAGCAATCAGAAATGTAAGTATCACCGGAGGTAGCCGTATTATTTGAACTGGGTTAGCATCAATATGATCAACTAGTAACTAGATGTGTGTGATTTCGGCCCTGATTGAATGCAAACTTAGGCACACAAAAAGAATAAGGTACATGTGGCAGATAATCGGTAATAACTTCAATTAGAACGTAAAGGAGTGTCTAAGTATCGCTTGATGCAAATCAATATTTCTATAATTATTTGTGGTATATATACAATTTGGCGTGAAATGACATGAGAAAAAACTATTTAACTGTTTAAATGCTAACGATAAATAAAAATGTTATGCTAATGGCAGATAAAGCTGTTGATTGTCATGTGGGTTATACTTTCAATGAATCAATGCAGTCAGTCTTACACAAACTTACACAAATAACTTATTCAGTAGGAGCTTCAATATGAACAATAAGAACAAGATAATTTTTAGCGGATTGCTTGGCATGGTGTCAGCAAGCGCTCTATTCGTCGGCACTGTACAGGCCGAAACCCGTGGCGATACTTCGGGTTATGTGACGGATTCCTCCGGAGAAATCTGGCGTGATAGAGCAGGTGATTGTTGGCACGGCAGTGACTGGACGCCAGAAGATGCAACCGTCGTCGGCTGTGATGGTGTTGTGCTGGACGCACCGGTTGAAGTGCTAATGGGTGAGGGTACTGGCGTCTTTGCGGACATCACTATCCCTGCTGCAAGCATGTTTGCATTTGATAAAGCGGAGCTTAGTGACGAGGGTAAAGCCGCGATCGAAGAATATAGAAAGACCCTCCGTCCAGAACTTACGGATTCTTTTTTAGTGCTTGTGGTCGGTCATACCGATACTTCGGGTGATGAAACCTACAACCAGCAACTGTCGTTAAGACGTGCTGAGAGTGTGTCAAATTACCTCGTCTCCACCGGTGTCCCAGCCGACAAGTTACGTGTTATCGGACGTGGTTCTAAAGAGCCGTTGGTTTCCAATGATACCCTTGAAGGCCGTAAGCAGAACCGTCGTGTCGATATTGTGGCTGCCGCCGAAGTACGTGCTCTGGACAGCATGATGTTCCCAAGCGTTGCATTGTTTGAACGCAGAAGCGGCACTTTATCACCAAAAGGCATAGCATTGATGGATGAAAAAATTACTGAAGCCAAGGAGCTGTTGAGCCGTGCTTCTTTTGTCGAAGTTGTTGGCCATACCGATGATGTCGGTGACGATGCATACAACATGGCACTTTCCGAAGAGCGCGCCAAATCTGTTCGCGACTACCTGGTAACTAAAGGCCTGGATGCCAATAAAGTTGTGACCACAGGTAAGGGTGAATCTATGCCGATTGCTAGCAATAGCACACCGGAAGGACGTGCGGAAAACCGTCGTGTTCAAATCCTGACGTTAGGCCGCGCAAAATAGTAGCCTGTGTCACTGCAGACTATGTAACAATAGTTCATGGAAACACCTCTCTCTTAGAGGGAGGTGTTTCTATAGTTGTTTTGTTGGAATAGCAGGTGTTATCTAAACTGTATTAAACGCTAAAAAGCGCTTGATAATGATTTCATCAAAAGAAATTCATCTTATGAATGTTTCACTCAAGCTTTTCAGTTATTCCCTTTTTTGTGTTCTCTCTTTCACATTGGCATTTCCCTGTTACGCATTAGATCCAGAACCCCGTAAGTGGAACCATGTTCCTATGGATGTTAATTTCGCCGGTGCTGCTTACGTCTACACAGAAGCTGATATTTTTGTCGATCCCGTGTTGAAGCTCGAAAACGTCAATATGAAGATGAAAACATTGGGCGGCGTATATATTCGTACTTTCGAATTATTTGGTAATTCAGCACGTATCGATCTTACTCAAGGCTATAAAGAAGCGACATGGACAGGCTTGCTCGAAGGTACGCCTGCGTCGACTTCAAGAAGCGGCTGGTCTGACACCCTGGTTCGTTTTGGCATAAATTTGTACGGCGCGCCGCCTTTGCGTGGTGAAGAGTTTTTCGCTTATCGGGCAAAGCATAAAGTTGAAACTATCGTCGGTGTTGGCCTGGTCGTGCGCTTGCCGACAGGTGACTACGAAGAGGATAAATTACTCAACCTGGGCCAAAACCGTTTCGTGTTTCGGCCACAACTCGGGTTCGTTCATAACCATGGCAAGTGGACGACTGAGTTGACCGGTGATATATCCTTCTTTACGGAAAACGATGAGTTCTTCAATGGCAACACACTGGAGCAGAAGCCGATGTATCAACTGCTTGGCAGTGTCATGCGCAGCTTTAAACCCGGGCAATGGCTTGGATTAACTTTTGGTGGGGAACACGGCGGGGAATTTACACTCAACGGTGTTGACAGCGACAATACCACACAACTCAATGTTGGCTGGGCAGTAAACTATGTCCACCCTATAAGCCGCCAGTCAAGCATCAAGTTTAAATATATAGGTATTCGTCGAAAAGAATTAAGCGGTTTTGATTCTGAAACATTTGTAATAAGCGGTGCTTACGCCTGGTAACAAGAAGCCGTTAGCAACCAAAAACGGGGTGCTTTTTTGCCGCAACGCCAGGCTGTAAATTTTTATCCACGTATTTAATATTTATATGAGCTTTTCTATGAGGTTTTTATCGTATTTTTCTGTTGCTGCAATCCTGGGGTTTAGTCTGCTTGCTGGAAATATTTATGCCCAGGATCTAACGATGAGCCAAACGAAGACCCAGGCGCAGGCCCAAACCCAAACTAAGGCAGCGCGTTTCTCGATTGCAATCAGGGGTGGTGCCAGTAAGGGTGCCTATGAAGCGGGTCTTAACTGGAGTCTGCTCAAATTTATGCGTGAGATTTCTGACACACGAACGCTCGCCGGCGAGCGGACATTTCAGATCGAACTGGAAAGTATTACCGGTGCGTCGGCTGGCGGTATTAATACGCTGCTTTCCGGTTTGACCTGGTGTAGCCGATCCGAAAAAGAAGGTGGTATCAGCAACCGTATTGATGACAACATATTCCGCGATATATGGCTGGTAGGCGATATCAGCTCGCTACTTCCTGAATACGCCGATTCGTCTGACTACCTGCCCGACGACGCAGTTCTTTCGCGTAAGGCAATTCTGGAAGCTGCAGGCAAAATTCGCGACACCTGGAATAAACCACTATTTCGACAAGGCTGCCGAATTCCCCTAGGCCTGACGGTGACAAGAATTGAACCCGACGAACTAAAAGTGGGTAATGTCGATGTAAAGAACCAGCGCTTCTATATACCCTTTGAGTTGCGAGTAATGACTGATAGCAGCATCGATTACTTCTTTAACCCTGCCGATTATCCGAGGCTGGCTGACCCGGCGATGATTTTGATGCCATGGTCGAAAAACGAAGCCGCTTATTCAATTGATGATCAGCGTATCCTGGATGTTTCGTTTACTACCAGTGCTTATCCAGTGGCCTTTGGGCGAAAACGACTGCAATATTGTCGCCTCATAATACAGGAGAGCGATAAGGATGTAGCGCAGCAGAACCAGGTAACAGAGAACATGGGGAGCGGCCTGGTTTGTCCTGATGGATACGAAATTACAGAAGCAGAATTTGCTGATGGTGGGCTATTCGATAATCTGCCTGTTGGATTAGCGCGGATACTTGCCGAAAGAAAGGCCGGTAGCAAAGATTATTTATATCCTGTGACTTATCTGTACCTCGATCCAACAGGTGTGCGCTACAAAATTCCACAAGCAGATAAAGGCCTGGCATGTGATGGCAGCAATCCACCTGAGGCTTGTCGGACCCTAACGTACAACCTGGCTTCAGAAGGCCGCTTACTGCTTAACGCCTTGGGTACAGCCAGAACTTACGAATTGTATCGTGAGCTTACCAGTGATAACTGGCAACTAAACATGTCGGAAATAAGCTACAAACTTGGCGAGATGTTACAACAGCGAGGCAGTAAGCTCGATTGCGAAAACGAATTACCTTATTTTGATCGGTCACTGGACTGCACAGAGGCATTGAACCGTGCCGGGCGTTTACTTGAAATCGCCTATGACAGGACACGGCCGATAATCGAACAGCCGTACTCAGTTAAACGATTGCGCGATCAAGGAATTGTCAGTGGTTGCACCGATAAAAAAATAGAAGTTGATTCGCAACTTGCTGCTGAGTGTGAGCTCGATATTCCACGCTACCGAAAGCAGCTGGCTGATGCGATGCAGTCGATCATCAAACAGGAGAAACTGACCCATATTAAATTGTATAGTGATATCAAAAAATCACGTCTTAGTTCGCATAATGACCGTTCCTTGCGCGTATCAAGTCGCAGCTCACCCATCACAGGTACACTACTGAACAGTTTCGGCTCGTTCCTTGATTACAAGTTTCGAGAATATGACTACTATGTCGGGGTTTATGATGCAGCAGTTATAACAACGAGAAATCAGTGCGGTCTGCATTATTCTACTGTCTATCAATCAGCGGCGTATCGCCAGTGCTTTGATAGCCTGGCAAAACAACTCTATGATATTTCAGGCATACATAGTGATGCAAAAGGGCGCTATGTTTTTGCAAGGCTGGCACAAAATGAATACGGCAAGGAAAAGTTACTGCGTTTTGCTTACCAACCATTGCCAGCAGAAGATCGCGATATGCGTACCATTCATGATGGCCTGGAAAAAACATTGCATGCTGATGAGAGTGCAAAAGTATTTTTCGAATATCTAAAAGCCGAAGGATTTGCTGCGACAGCTGTCGACAATGGAGAATCATCTATGTTGGCGCAAATTTTAGATGATCCTGACACCTGGGCAACCGAGTTAACCCGCCGCATGACGAACCGGCTGGTTTATCTTGAGACAGAAGCTGAAAAAATTTATCAAACACGCGAACCGGATCCAGATAAACGTGAATCTGCTCATACCAACCTGGTAGGGGCCACCAGTTTTGTCTTACAAAGTGCAACCTATAAAAGTCCGGAAACAACATTTTCGCCATCGACTGCGCCCGATAATTGGGTCTGGCGAAATATCATACCCTTCGAGATAGGGTTTGATTTAATGGAAGGTGATCTGATCTTCAGCTGGTTACCCACTATGGCGCTGACGAAAAAAGATTTACTCGGACTGCGTGCAAGCCTGGGATTTGCCGGCGGCTTATTTACCTCGAGTAAGGATGAAACGCGAGAGAATTACCTGGGGCTTGGCATCAGCTATACCCGAAAAACGTCCTACTGGGTTGCCTCCAGTTTTGGCGTTACACCAACCTGGTATTACAACCTGAAGAAACCAGAGATAGGTGAACGTGACACCCTGGGCGGTGAAGTACATATCAACTTTTTAAAAGATCGCCTGCGCGTAGGTTTAGGCGTGCGTGACTTTGATGATGCTTCAGACAGTGTTTTTCTTACCCTCAGTGTTAACGATATACCGGGAGTAATCTACTGGTTGACACGTTGACATGTGCATGGTGGATTATTTTTTTAAAAAATCAAATAAAGAGCAAAGCAGAGACACGTTTAATGATGTCAATTTGTTTTCCTTGCAGAACTTCCAGCATTATAACCTGAATGGTATTTACACCTGGAAACAAAAAGCAGTTAGTAACAAAAGCCAGGGTTTTATATTGTCAATTTGAATAAAGGCTGTTTCACTATTGCTGAGGACTGGTGCCGGCAATATCCGCCGCTAACTCGATGGTCGGGTAGCCATCGACGAGGTAAAACTTAATCACTTTTTAAGCGAAGCTGAAAAGTATATATCAACACTGATTGTTATATTTTCAGGGGACAGCAATATTTCTTTGACGTTTAACCCGGATATTTCATAGGAATGCAGTAGTTGG
>RCNG010000813.1_pt1 | contig 14910 bp, 8 predicted proteins | sample 2041371 | NCBI WGS metagenome assembly RCNG01 (sample SAMN09708227, study PRJNA481090) | Marine sediment metagenome, whole genome shotgun sequencing project. | biome: marine sediment; feature: ocean; material: sediment; isolation source: Sewage treatment plant 1 marine sediment (STP1) ... | reverse complement strand
CCGCTGCCGGCTTCTTCCGTGACGATCGAATGCCGCTTCCTTCTCATGCTGGATTTCCTTCCGTTTTCAAAAACAAGTCCGCCGCCTTCTGGCCCTCCGCACTGGCGCGTTGCTGGAGATGCGAGCTGAAGAACAGCCCGGAGATGGCAACAACCATACCCGCCATGGTCGGGATAGTTGCCAGAGAAACACCTTCCGCCATCGCCCGGGCGTTGCCAGTGCCGAGAATGGCCATGACGTCGAACACATGGATCATACCGGTCACTGTACCCAACAGACCGAGCATGGGGCACAGTGCGATCAACGTTCGGATCAATGCGAGCGAGCCATTCAGGCGCAGGAAAATCTCAGAAATTATTGCTTCTCGAATCTGCACTGCATACCAGGAGGATCTATCCTCCCGGGAGCACCACCGTGCGAGGCGCTGCGCGACGTATGTGCGGTGACCGAAGCGCAAGTAAAGATAGCGTTCGACGATCAGCGTCCAAAGCAGGAGAGAGACCAGCAGGATTGCCCAAAGTACGTGACCGCCCGCCACCATGAAGTCCTGAACCTGTTCGAGAGCGTCAAGCAGCGACCACATGTCCTTCCCGCCTCTCCGCATGCTCTGCGACGATCCCAGCGCTTTGCTCCTCGAGGATACTGACGAGTCGCCTGCTCTTGCCCGCGACCGCGGTGTGTAGCAAAATCAGGGGAATCGCCGCGGTCAACCCGAGCACCGTGGTGACCAACGCCTGGGAGATGCCGCCCGCCATCAGACGCGGATCGCCGGTCCCGAAGAGCGTGATGGATTGGAAGGTGTCTATCAGGCCCGTGACAGTTCCGAGCAGTCCAAGCAAGGGGGCGATCACCGCCATGATCCGCAGCGTTTGCAGGCCTCTCTGAAGTCTTGGAAGCTCACTCAAGATGCCCTCGTCCAACTTTAGCTCAAGGGTCTCCGTGCTGACCTGCCGGTTCTCCGTGTGCACGGCCAACACGCGGCCCAACGGATTCTTGGCGTTGGGGATATCGCTCGCCAGTTGGCGCCTGACCCGGTGTCCGATAATTGACAGGTGTAACAGTCGTTCGATCGCGATCAGCAGCCCGATGGCCGCAACCCCGATGATCACGTAGCCGACGATCCGACCTTGCTGAATCCGCTCAACGAGCCCTGGTACCTTGACAAGCAACGAGAGAACCGCCCCTCTCGAAGGATCGACAATCATCGGCATTATCGGTGCATTGGGCTCCTCCAATGCAGCCGCCAGGCGTTGGTAACGGGCGGCCGGTTGGCGCGTCAGCTCCTCGAGCTGCCCGGTCAGCGGGACATGGCGCAGAAAGCGGCCGTTGGAGACCGCATTGAAGGTACCGATCCGCGTGACCAGCTTCTCCTGTGTGCTGCCATCTCCAATGGTCACATCGGCCAGATAACTGACAACCTTGCCGGACTCGGTCATCTCCTGCTGGAGTGCAAACCACAAGTCCTCCAACACTTCGAGTGACGGCAACCCATTGCTCCGTGCGATCCTGTCCATCGTCTCCTGGCGTCCGGGGATCTGGGTCGAGATCAAGGAGTCATCGAAAACCGCCTTGGCCTCCCCGGCCACCCGCCGTACGACCCCCAGGAGCTCGGCCAAATGGGCAGAGCGCTCTTGTACCCTCGTTTCCAGCTCGACGATCCGTTGTTCGTTGTCTTCGAACACCTTTTTCAGGGCTTCGCCCCGCCGCCTCTCTTCTTCGAGTGCGGCCCTGGCATCGCCAAGGAGCCGCTGCTGAGCATCCTGCTCGGCGAGAAACCGCTGCTCCCGCTCCTCGTTCAAACGGGCCTCTTCGGCGCGAACCTGCCTCACCTCATCCAATAACTGGTCCAAGGAGGCGGCCGAACCGGTCCGCGCCCCAACGACGCCCCACAAGGCGGCGAAAAACAGGAAGGCAATTAACCGACATCTCATGGCTTCGACTCCGGCGCAGGAACGGGAACCCGCAGCAGGTCCGGTGCAGTCTGCTTTTGTGCCACACGCAGACCCTTTTGGAGCGAGCTCCGATAACCGTCCGGCAAGGGCCTCCATGATCGTGCTACCTTATCCCAGAATCCGGCACCACTTCCATCGAGCGTACGATAGAGTAGGCTAACTCGGCCTACTCTCAGGAAATCAACGGTTCGCTCCCCGTTCCCGAGCGGCAGTGTCCCCCGATACGCCCCCACAGTCCGTCCGTAATCCATCTCGATCTGGTAGGCATCCAATACGCGCCGATACTTCTCCCCGATCGATAGGTTCGGGTTGTCAATCATCCCGTTTAGGTCTTCGACACGACCTTGGCGCTCCGAGACGAGAAAAGGGGCATCCAACTCGATGAACCGTTCCAGTGTAACGACCATACGGGTTATCAACGGGATGATGTCGCGTCGGGTCACCTGGGCCTCATCGAGCTGAGTGCCGAGGGTGTGAATCGAAGCGTCCTGCCTCTCGCTCATCCTGGCCAGTTGACCATTGTAGCCGCGTAGGCTCTCAAGCTCGCGGACCGTGGTCCTGTACTCCTCGAGCAACTGCCGTTTGGACTCGTAGGCATCGTCGACGCGGTCCTGCGATAGAGCTGCGTCACGCTCGATGTGCGACTGGACATCGATGATCGCCTCCAAGGAGTCGGCTGCCATCCCCGACCAAGAAATGGTCAGTAACGCAGCCAGGACGCAGAGAGGGTGCCTCTGAACTATCCGTAGTGTCAACATCATTCAAGACGCGCCCGGGTTAGAATGCGTGCTTGTAGCGAGCATACAGAAATCGCCCACGCGCACTGTGAAGGGCTCTGTTGTACCAGGGCCAGCCCTCATCCCAGAACGTCTCTTCGGGCGGTTTCTCGTCAAACAGATTGTTGATACCGAGGGTGATGGTACTGCCCTGTATGGCCGATGGAGTCCAGTCAAACTGGGCATCGATGGTGGTCCAGGAATCGACCTTGTAGGATTCAATGGTCTCCGTTACGCGATCGTAGCCGCCGACATAATTGAGGATGACCGCGGCTCGGTAATCGGCCTTGTCCCAGGTCAGCGACGCCTGCCCCCGCCAACGCGGACGCCCATCGTTGCCGGCCCGCTCAACGGAATCCGCCCCGGGTACCTTCTTCTCTTCGAACGAACCGAGGTAGCTCGCCACGATATTGAGGCCGAAGTCGCCCGCGCCCGAGATGCTCCAAGTGGCATTGGTGCTGAAATCGATACCCCAGACCCGCTGTTCCGCGATATTCCGAAATGGGTTGCGTACCTCTTCGATTTCGCCGCCAGGCCCGCGGATGACGCTCTCCGGGAAAAGGCTCTCGTTATTCACATAGAACTGGGCATCGTTCGAGACGGCGTTGTCGACCTTGATGCGCCAGTAGTCGACGCCGAAATCCCAGGCCCGGTTGATGTCCCAAACCAGACCGAGACCGTAGTTCCTGGACTCTTCGGCATCCAGGTCCGGGTTGCCGATTGTTAAAGTATCCACGGTGACCGCTTCACCGGTGACAGGGTCGATGACAGCGTCAAACAAACGGATCTCACCGCTGTGGAGCTCTGGCAGTGACGGCGACTTGAAACCGGTCCCGGCACTGCCGCGCACCAGGAGGTTGCTGATCGGCTGCCAACGCAAACCAAGTTTTGGATTGAACGTGCCGCCGAAGTCACTGTAGGCGTCATAGCGTGCGGCGATGTCGATCTCCAGCGTGCTCAGGACAGGGATGTTGAGCTCCGCATAAAGGGCCCACGAATTCCTATCGCCTTTTCCCGACGTGCCACCAACACCCAGAACGTCCCCACTCTCGGTTGTCGGGTCCCACTGGTCGGAGAAGTCTTCGTATCGGTATTCGGCACCGATAGCCGTCGACAGCACGCCGTGGCGCATCTCCGCGATATCGCCGGTCGCCTTGAGATCGGTGAAGAAGAGGCTCGACTCCCCATCGCGCCGGGTATCACGGGCGATCGAGTCCGGGTTGAAGCCGGGACTCGGGCCGAAGGGGTTCAGCGAGCCGCTGTCGATGGCGGCTTGGGCGGCGTCCTGGGTGGTATACCCATTGGTGCCCTTGGTTTCGGTGTTGATCTTGCCGCCGCCAACCCCGAGCTCCCAGTCCCACGAGCCCACATACCCCTTGAGTCCGCCGACCAGATTCCAGGCATTGGTCTCATAGTCGTCGGTGCGCGGCCCCATTTCGGTGGGCCTGTAGATCGAAAGCACCGGTTCTCCGGGAAAGATGTTGTTCGGGTTGTCCGGGGCCACGACAAACACGTCGTTCGGTGCCGGCGGTGCGAGATCCCGATCGGACTTCGAATTGGTGTAGTTCGCACCGAAGAAGACGACCAGGTCTTCGGTCAGCTCGTAATCACCCGAGGCAACGAGACCGAGCCGCCGTGTGGAAGGGATGAGCGTATTCCAGGGCGCGAAGTCATATTGACAAAATGGGCCCTTCTCCTGGTTTACCGAGCCCGCTGGGCAACTCGGATCGGGCGACGGACCCAAATCCTGGGCGGGGCGGATGACAGTCCCCGGATCACCCGCGTTGCTGCGGTTGTCCCAACCCCTGTTCGCCGTTTTCGAGATGTCTCGATCATCCGCCCACACGGCGCTGCGATCGAAGTAATCGAAGACGAAGGTGACATTTCCCTTGTCGCTCGAAAGGCCGCCGATGGCATTTAAGTGGACCTCGTCGCCGCCGCCTTCGTCCGCCGTCCCCAGCTGGAGCGAGAATTCAGCGCCGTCGTAGTCCTGTCGCAGGACAATATTCACTACACCGGCAATGGCATCGGAGCCGTAGATCGCGGATGCGCCGTCCTTGAGGATCTCAACCCGTGCCACGGCGCCCAGAGGAATCAGGTTGATATCCACGAAGCTTGCGCTGCCGTCCTGGGCGAACGGAAACAGCGGCACACGCCGGCCGTTGACGAGCACGAGGGTTCGGTTGACGCCCAACCCCCTCAGGTCTATTGCCGCCGCACCCGGTGCTGTCCCTTGGGTGAAAGACTCGTCCAGGACTCCGGCCGTGTTGTAGATCACGTCCTTGACGAGTCCCGACAGCGTCGATGCGCCGGAGCGCTTAATATAATCCTCATCCAACACAACGACTGGGGAAGCCCCCTCGATGTCGGAGCGCTTAATGCGCGATCCGGTCACCTCGAGCTTCTCGAGCATGACCGTCTCCTCCGGCTGAACCGCTGCATCCGTCCCCAAAGACGCGCCACACAGTCCGAACGATAGGGCAAAATACAGCGCACCCTGAAATCTGTTTCTCACCTCGAGCTTCATGCGTGCTTCCTCGCTACCCCATTTTTTCTTACAACATCCGACGAAATCGCCGGGAAGAAGATTCGGATCGGTTTGATCGCCATGAGTAGTCTATCGAAGGAAGCTGGATCTATCTGTGCGTGACTTCACGGTCGTACTTTCCAGGTAAATCGCACACGGCATTCACAATCGGGTATGAAAAAGCCCGGCCAAGGGCCGGGCAATCTGCTGTGTTTCAGAGCAGCAATCGGAGAGCAGTCATTCCTGGGGCACCCAGACGTTGATGGCCACCGGTGCGGCGAGGGCATCCGCCCACAGCATCGAGTCCGCCCAGAGCATCGAGTCGGCCCACAACATCGAGTCGGCCCAGAGCATCGAGTCGGCCCACAGCATGCTGGCGCCGTTCACGGTTTCGAAGTAGTAGTTGTCGTCGGCGTCGCGCCGCACCAGGCCAGCGTAGTGTTCCTCACCGGTCAGGTCCTTGGCGAGGTCCAGGCCGCGGTTGGCGCAACCGGTCACGGTGCTGTTGACCGCCGTGTAGGCGTCCACCAGGCCGGCGCCCTGCTGCAGGATGCCGTAGCGCGGGCTGCCGTCCGCGTTCCTCGCGCCCTTGGCCGAGGCCATCAGCCGGCACTTGACGTCGTCCGGGCTGAGTGTCGGGTCGGCCTGCAGCAGCAGGGCCGCCACGCCGGAGACCACCGCCGCCGACTGGGAGGTGCCGGACATGGTGTAGTAGCCGTCACCGTCGTGGAACTGCGCGCGCAGCTTGGAAAGCCAGTGGTCCTTTTTCATCAGGCCGCGTACATGGCCGCCGGGGGCGACGAGATCCGGTTTGACGAAACCCTCGACCGTGGGTCCGGCGGACGAGAAGCTCGCCAAGGTGTCGTCGCTGCTGTCACCCGGGGTGAAGCTATCCGTCATGGCACCCACGGTGATGACGTAGGGTACGTTGCCGGGCACGCCGATCGTCATGGCGTCCGGACCCTTGTTGCCGGCCGACGCAACCACCACGATGTCCGCCTGCCAAGCGGCCATGACGGCCTGGTTCAGCGGATCGTCCCAGTAATAGGACTGCGGCGAAGCGCTGAAGGAGAGGTTGAGAACACGAATGTTGTAGGTGTCGCGGTGCGACAGCGCCCAGTCGAGGGCGCGGATGACGTTCGCGTAGGTGCTCTTGCCCTCTTCGTCGAAGGCGCGCAGGACGACGAGATCCGCATTGGGTGCGATGCCGTTGAATTCCCCGTGCTTGCGGCGGCTGCTCATAACGACGCTGGCGATATGACTGCCGTGTATAGCCGCGTCGCGCCTTGTCGTCACTGTCACCCACGTAAACGGCGCCGGCGGGGGGCGGGTAATTGATGTGGCACCCGGAGGCGAAGTGCACCTTGAAGGTATAGCTTTCGGGATCCGGATAGGCGTCGTGCTCGAACTTCACCTTCAGTTTTTTGGTCGAGTCCTGTCCGATCTTGCCGTCGTCCGGGTCTCCCTCCCACCAGGGGTTGGTGACGTCGACGCTCAGCGCCGGGGCCGGGCTGAGGGCGCGGTAGAGGTTGCTACCCTCGCGCTTGAGCTCGCGCAGCAGTCCGTTGGCCGGCGGCCACAGGATGGTGACCGCGTCGATGAACCTGTCCTCGGCGCTGGCGTTGGTGATCTCCCATTCGATCTCGTCGCCGCCGAATTTCAGGTTGTCCGATCCCCCTGTTTCCGTGCATTCCGCGGAACCTTCCATGGGGTCGCTCGCCACCGCGGGCGGCGCGGTGGTCGGCGAGTAGCTGATGCGGCAGCCGGAGGCGAAGCCCACCTCGAAGGCATAGGCGTTTTGCGCCCGCAGGGCGAGGCTCTCGAACTTCATGACCAGCGTTTTGGTCGAACCGGGTTCGATCCTACCGTCGCCCTCGTTGCCTTCCCAACCGGGGCTGGCGACGTCGGTGCTCAGTTGCGGCGCCGGGCTCGGAACCTGGTACAAATTGCTCCCTTCGCGTTTGAACTCCAGCAGGGCGCCGTTCTCCTCGGGCCACGGAAGACTGACGCTGTCGATAAACACGTCCTGTGCTCCGGTGTTGCGGATCTCCCATTCGACCTTTTCCTTGTCGAACGCCAGGGCCGGCATGCCGGCGACCTCGGCGCATGGTTCGACGGAGCTGGTGCTGACCGCCCTGTTCTCGTGTAGACGGCGGATACCGTCGCGATCCCCCAGGGCATCCCGCTGCGCCGGGGTGAGGGTGGCACCGACCGCGTTGATAATGCCCAGCTCGTGGGTGATCCGGCCGCCCACCGCCTCCACGGCGGTCTTCACGGCGGCCAGGCTCGCGCCCTGGACGATGTAGCTGTCGGTGGGATCGTGGCCGGCTGGACCGCCAGCGCCGCCGCGCCGAGCAGCGCGACGCCGGATGCCAGGGCCAGCATCCGTTTGCGATTTATTTGTGCGTGTAACATGCGTTCGGTTTCCTGTATTTGTGTTGAGGGTAGCGCTCGATCTCGCAACGGATCACTCCCGCGGCACCCAAACGTTGATGTCGGCGGGCTCATCCAGACCGTCGGACCACAGGTAGGAGTCGCTCCACAGATAGCTGTCGGACCACAGGTAGGAGTCGGACCAGAGGGCGCCGTCGGACCACAGGTAGGAGTCGCTCCACAGGTAGCTGTCGGACCACAGGTAGGAGTCGCTCCAAAGGTAGGAGTCACTCCACAGGTAGCTGTCGGACCACAGGTAGGAGTCACTCCATAGGTAGCTGTTCGTCAGCGGGTTGCCGTCGGCGTCCATCAAGTAAAAGTTGCCCCGGGCGTCCTCGTTGACCGGACCGCCGAAGTGGGCGATGCCGGCAAGATCCGCGGCGATGTCCAGCCCGCGGTTGGCGCAACCGGTGGCAATGCCGTATACCGCATCGTAGGCATTGACCAACCCCGTGCCCTGCTGCAGGACCGAGTAGGCGGGCCACCCGTCGGATCGCACGGCGGGATTCGCCGAGGCCATCAGGCGGCACTTGACGTCATCGGGGCTGAGCGCCGGGTCGGCCTCCAGGACCAGAGCTGCCACCCCGGAGAGTACCGCCGCGGCCTGGGAGGTGCCGGACATCTCGAAGTAGGGGTAGCGGTCGCGATAGTCCTTGTGTTTCTGGCCGCGCTCGGTGTACCAGCCCATCATGCCGAGGAGGTGACCGCCGGGGGCCACCAGGTCGGGCTTGACGAAGCCCTCGTAGGTGGGCCCGGCGGCAGTGAAGGAGGCCAGGCGGTCGTCGGTCACATCCTCCGGCGTGAAATTGTCGGTCATGGCGCCGACCGTGACCACATAGGGCACGTTGCCGGGCACGCCGACGGTCTTGGGCAGGGGTCCGGTGTTGCCGGCGGAGGCCACCACGACGATGCCGGCCTGCCAGGCGGCCATCACCGCCTGATTGAGGGGATCGTCCCAATAATGGGAGAATGGCGGGGCGCCGAAGGAGAGGTTGAGCACGCGGATGCCGAGGAGGTCCTTGTTGGCGACCACCCAGCCGATGCCGCGGATGACGTCGAGATAGCTGCCGCGGCCCTTGTAATCGAAGGCCTTGACGGTGACCAGGTCGGCACCCGGCGCGATGCCGTTGTAGCGGCCGTCCGGGGTCTGCTTGGCGCTCAGGGCCACGCTCGCCAGGTGTCCGCCGTGGCCGTGCTCGTCCTGCTCGCGCTTGCCGAAGCCGGAGTCGCCGTTGAACAGCTCGCGATCCTTGATGGCGTCGTACTGCCCCAGATAGCGCCACTCGCGCGCGGCGTTGTAGTGGATGGTCTCGGAGGCCAGGGAGTTACCGGTGTCGAGGAAGGCCACCGTCATGCCGCGCCCGGTGATGCCCTCGGCGTGCACCTGGTCGGCCTCGATGAGGCTGGGATAGTGGGTCTCGAGCACCGGGTGGCCGTCGGTGAGGACGTCGCCAGTGCCTGGCATGCCGTCACCGATGACCACGAACTCCGCCGGGCAGCCCCCCGAGCTGTGGGCGGCCAGGGCGTACAGGGCGGAGTCGGTGTCCGCATCGCTCTTGAACTCCAGCTCCAGCACAGCGCTGCCGTCGGCTGGGATGGTCCGATCGCCGACGTTGCCCGCCCAGTCGCTGCTGATGCTGGCGCTCGGGGCCTGCTGCTCGAGCTTGAAGATCTCCTTGCCGGCGAGTTTGATCTTCTTGAGGGTGCCGTTGGCCTTTGGCCAACTCATCGCCAGGCTGTCGAGCGTGACGCTCTCGGCCGCGGAGACGTTGTACAACACCCAGCGGGCCTTCTTCTTGTCGAACGACAGGGTGTCGTCGCCGACCAGCTCGCAATCGCCGGAGTTTTCCGCCGAGCAGCCCTCGGCGAACTGCACCCCGAGCCCGTAGACGTCGCCGTCGGCCAGGGCCTCGTCGTCGAACTCGAGCAGGAATTCGGCACTGGCCCCCGGGGCGATCTCGCGCTCGGGCATCTTGACGTTCCAGTCCTCGGCAATGACCGCCGTGGGCCCGTCCTGTTCGACCTTGTAGATCTCTTTACCGTTGAGCCGGATCTTCTTGAGCGCACCGTTGATCGACGGCCAGCCGAGGTCGAACTGCTCGACGGTGATGAGGTCCTGGTCCGCGCTGGTGATGGTCCACAAGAGCTCGTTTTTGTCGAACAACAGGGACTGTTCGGGGGCGACGCGGCAGGCAGCGTTGGACGGGGTGAAGACCACCGTCTCGCCATTGTCGAAGGCGACCTCGATAGTATAGAGCTTCTCGCTGCGCCCGACGTCCTCGTCGAACTCGAAGTTCAGCACCTCGCTGCTGTAGGGGGCGATCTCGCGGCGGTCCGCATCGCCCTCCCAAGCGCCGGCGATCAGCGCCGTGGCCGGTAACTGCTCGACCTTGGAGATCTCGTCACCGTCGAGCTTGACCTTCTTGAGCTCGCCGTTGTCCGCCGGCCAGGTTAGGGTGATGGCGGCGATGCGCACCGTCGCATCGGTGTGGTTGTCGATTCGCCAGTCGACCTTTTTGCTGTCGAAGGCCAGGGTCTCGCCGCCTGCGAGGATCAGCGGCTGGTCGGCGCCGATGTAGTCGGCCGTGCCGCCCTCGAAGAAGCGGGCCGAGAGGTCGTAGTCGCGGAAATCGTCGCTGATGTCCGAGGAGAACTCGAGCCCCACCATCAGGGTGTCGCCGGCCTCGATGCGGCGGTCGGCGAGTTCCCCTTCCCAGTGCGCTCCGGAGATGACGGCGGTGTCGGGCGCCAGCTTGTCGTTGACGAGCTTGCGGTTGCCCAGGGTGACGCGCTTGAGCTCGCCGTTGGCCGCCGGCCAGGCGACATCGAGCTCATCGAGGGTGACGGGGGTCAGCCCCGTATTGGCGAGCGGCCAGTACACAATCTTCTTGTCGAAGACCAGCGACGGCTGCGCCGACTGCTCGGGATCGGATCCGTCCCCGGTGTCGTCGGGCACGGTCTGCCCGTCACCCGATGCCGTGATCGTCAGATGATCGACATAGAAGAACTCGTCCTCGGCGCCGTAGTATCGGGCGACCCGAAAACGCACATGGAATCCGCTCGAAATGTACTCCGAGATGTTATAGGAGCGGCTACCCTGGTTGGCGCCGGAGAAGCCTTCCACCGACTCCAGGAGGCTGTACATGGAATCGCTCGGCAAACAGCTGGCGCATCCTGGATCGCCTCGCGACACCTCCACGGCGATCGCGTCGTTGGTATCGAGCCCGTCGGTGGTGTGAAAGTCGAAGCTGAGGAAGGCCACGTTGGCCCCGGAGAGATCGACGCGGCGAGCGGCGCTCGGAAATCCGCCGGTATCCGGTGTGTCGTCGAGCCGCAGCCCGCCTCCGGTGATCCGTACCTGACCCACGCTTGTACCCGCGCCTCCGCTCTGGGGATCGAGCTCCTGCCAGGGCTGCGCCCAGTCGTCCGGGCCGTCGTCGTTGGCCCAGGATGCGCTCTCGAAATCGTCGGCTACCGTTATCGAGATGGTGTCATCCACTTCGGTGATGCCGATCCCGCGGTTCTCGTAGACCCGGCGGATGCCGTCCAGATCGCGCAGGGTGTTCAGCTGCGCCGTGGTCAGCCGCGCGCCCACCGCGTCGATGATGGAGAGCTCGTGGCTGATCTCGCCGCCGACGGCCGCCACGGCCGATTTCACGGTGGCCAGGTCGCGGCCCTGGACGATCATCGAGCGCACCTCGGTGTCGGGCGGCGCCGACACGACGAGCACCAAGATGGCGAGTATGCACGACGCCGTGACGGCGAGCGTGAGTCGTTTGGTAGCTTTCATCGTTCCTGTGCTCTCTGTTAAAGCCACTTCCATAGCGGCTGCTGATTGTCTCTCCTTCGTAAATGCAACCTGCGTGCCACAAAGCCCTGACACACAGCGCAAGCCCGGAGCTCAGGCTCGAAATCAGAAAAAAAGATACTAATTCAAATGGTTGCTGACTACCTTCCAAGATCCTGCAGCGTCGCACGAATATCTATCCAATGATTGGGCGTAAACAATACCGGCGGGCGCACGCCAGTTTTTCGGTGCCTAAGCCAAAATTGCGGTTGGGGAAAACGGCGCATCCGCCGCTGATTGCCGGGGGGGGACGCCGGCGATGACCGCCAGCGGCCAAGAAGATCACAGACTTGGGACTGGCCGAGGGGTTTATTGATCCTATACTCACCTGTCGCTCAAAAAGTCTCAAACTTGACCGTGCGAAGTATAATGAGACTCTTAACGGACAACGTAAAATGCTTTCCTGGCCTTGGCCGCCTGTGTGGCGGTATCCACCGACGGAGAGGCAACAGCAACCCCATCTGCATCCCGGAGTGCGGGCGGTATTGTAGTCAGGGATCCAATGAATGAAGCCGCATCCGACGCGGGAACCGGCGGAGCGAGCAGGAAACCCTGCATGACATCGCAACCCAAACGAGCCAGAATATCCCATTGCTGTTCGGTCTCGACGCCCTCGACCACAGTATCGAGCCCAAGCCCCCTGCTCAACGCAACAAGCGCCCGAATGATGGCCGCGTCGTTGGTATCCGACTCCAGATCTCTGACAAAGCTACGGTCGATTTTTAGTGTGTCAAGCGGGAACAGCTTCAAATAACTCATCGATGAATAACCGGTACCAAAATCGTCCACCGACAGCCGCACACCAATATCCTTCAACTGTAGCAGCATGTCTCGGCTTTTCTCTGCGTCCTGCATGATCACCGATTCAGTCAGCTCCAGCTCAAGGAGTTTGGGATCCAGACGGTAAGCAGACAACGCCGACTTGACGGTCTCCGCTAGATGCTTTTGCTTGAATTGAATAGCGGAGAGGTTGACCGCCACACGCACCGGTCCGAAGCCATCTTCGTGCCATACCCTCATCTGCTGACATGCTTTGTTGAGCACCCATTCTCCTACCGCTACAATCAATCCCGTTTCTTCGAGTATGGGAATGAATTCATCAGGGGGAACGATCTTATCCTCTGAAAACCAACGTAATAGCGCTTCGAAACCGACGAGTGCCCCGGTCGCAAAGCTGACCTGTGGCTGGTAATAAAGCCGAAACTCATCATTGCTTAGAGCGTGATTAAGTCGTGCTTCCATGCTCAGCCGCTCTTTAGCACGAAAATTCATTTCCTTATTGTAGAAGCTATAGCAGTTGCCACCCTCCCGTTTGGAGCTCGCCAGCGCGGCATCCGCATTCATCAACAAAGCGTTCACATCCTCCCCATCCTCCGGGTACACCGACAAGCCTGCACTGGCCGTGACGAACACTTCCAACTCGTCTATTTTGACGGGACGGGACAGATCTTCGAGAAGCCGCTGCATTAGGTTTCCGATGTTTTCGGTCTGCCTCAAACCCGGCAGCAATATCATGAATTCATCCCCACCAGGACGCGCCACTGAAGCTGGGGATTCGCGGGTGCTATCGCGAACCGCCAACAGGTCGGAATGCCGAACCTGCCTTGAGATCCGGTCGCTCACGATTTTCAACAGCGCGTCGCCCACTTCATGACCCAGTGAATCGTTGATGCGCTTAAAACGGTCCAGATCGAGAAGAACGATCGCCAGCTTCACATCCTCCCTCCGCGCTCCAAAGAGGAGACGCCGCGCGGTATCCAGGAACATGTCTCGATTTGGTAGATTGGTCAGATCATCATAAAAGGCCAGGTGGTGAATTTTCGCCTCCGCCTGTCTGCGTTCGGTGATGTCCTGGATCACCCCTCGTACCCGTACCGGCTTACGCCCTGCCGCAATCACCACCTGACCCCGACAAGTAACGATTCGTTCCTGCCCATTCGGCAAAATGATTCGACACTCGGTATCGAACGCGTCGCCGCTTTCTATCGCTTGGCTTACAGCTCGATTCAGACCAGCACGGTCATCACTGTGCAACGTCTCGAGAAGCTGGGAGTAAGAGGCCCTACTGGACTGCTGATCAAGGCCGAGGATGTGGCACAACTCTTCGGACCACTCAAATTCATCGGTGACCGGCGACCATTCCCAGCCGCCGATCCGGGCAATCCGCTGCGCCTCGCAAAGCTTGGCGCGACTGTCCCTGAGTGATTGGAAAGCCTCTCCAGCACGCAGCATAAAGGGGATATGATGGCTAATAAGCTTCCATTTGATAGGTTTTATGAGGAAATCCGTCGCGCCGTGCTCATAGGCCTTTAAGATAGCGTCCGCATCGCTTCTGCCCGTCACTATGATGATGATCGCCTGGTCGCCGTGAGGCATGGAGCGCATGTTGGCGCACGCGGAAAACCCATTCAAACGTGGCATTTCCAAGTCCAGCATGACGAGGTCGTAGTAATTATCGCGGAAAAGTGCCACGGCTGAGGCACCATCGCTCGCTTCATGAACTTCAAGACCAAGGTTTTCCAACGTCACCCGTGCCAGTAGTCGGACCATGGGATCGTCGTCGACGACGAGAACCCGCCGCAATTGATCGGTTTTTGGTTGTGCATGCATCGTCAAATGGCCTCAAGCCGTCCGTTTCAACACCAGGGATTGCAACTCCGAATTTAATATGAAGAAATGATTCTCTATTGAGTGCACCTCTTCTTCCACCCCGTCAAGGGATTTGTTCTTGCTGAGCCTTTCCAGATTACTGGCAAACTCGGCAATCGTTCGGGCACCGATATGGGCGCTGCTGGATTTCAGTGAGTGCGCAGCGACCCTGATTCGCTTGACGTTACGCTGCGTTACACCTGTCTTGATTTCATTGATCAGTTTCGCCGCTTCATCCAGGTAGATCGCCACAACCGTCGTCAGCAGGTCTGGCTGACCGGGGCGCTGCATGGATGCAATCTCGTCAATGACGTCGCCGTCCAGGAGGTTGCCAACCCTGTTGCTCAAAACGACGCTAGATTCATCCGACGCATCACCCCGATCCTCTGATGGAGAAGCCTCGGGTGGCTGATTCAGGTCGGTACGGCATTCCAAGTAGCGTTTGAGTACCGTTCGCAACGCCATCGGGTCCATCGGTTTACCAAGAAAAGCGTCCATTCCTGCCGCGGTACAAGCCATGCGGGTATCGGTCGACACGTCGGCGGTGAGTGCAACGATGGGGATCCGGCTCTGCGCATTCGCACCCAACCCGCGGATACTCCGGGTGGTCTCATATCCGTCCATGTCCGGCATCAGACAATCCATCAGGATCATATTGAACTCCGTCTCTTTCAGTGCCTCCAACACCTCGACTCCACTATCCACGGCTTCAACGTCACATCCGAG
>RCNG010000811.1_pt1 | contig 14914 bp, 16 predicted proteins | sample 2041371 | NCBI WGS metagenome assembly RCNG01 (sample SAMN09708227, study PRJNA481090) | Marine sediment metagenome, whole genome shotgun sequencing project. | biome: marine sediment; feature: ocean; material: sediment; isolation source: Sewage treatment plant 1 marine sediment (STP1) ... | reverse complement strand
GAGCGGTATAGAGGCGATTGATTTTGCCTTTAGGTATCTATACGACAGCAAATATCCTTACCTTCTGGTGGGGGGGAGCACCTTCCTCGGCCGGCTGGAAAAGGAAGATCACCGTGCCTGGGACGTCGTCCTTCATGCCCATGAGCAGCTCCGCGGTTCCGAGACCGACCGTCATGTGGACGTCGTGGCCGCAGGCATGCATCACGCCGGGGTTCTGCGATTTCCAGGGGACATCCACCGCCTCGTCAATGGGCAGCGCATCGATGTCCGAGCGCCAGGCCACGACCGGGCCGGGCTTGCCTCCTTCGAGCACCGCGACGACGCCGTGGCCGGCGATGCCGGTGCGCGGCTCGTAGCCCATTTCCCGCAGACGGCGTTCAATCTCGGCCGAGGTGGCGACCTCTCGGTTGGAGAGCTCGGGGTGGCTGTGGAACCAACGTCGGCACTCGACAAGCGACGGGTAGAGCTCATCCGCCGCGGTGTTGATCCTCGCCGCGGTCTGCGCATCGAGGGCGAACCCCGAGCACGGCACGAGAAGAGCGAGAGCGCACAGAGTGAGAAAACGTCTCATGAAATCCTCCGGACCTTGATAGCACGCCCCTGAGCCTCGCGCCAGCGCCTGTTCTCGAAAGCGCTCAGGCCATGGCCATGGTTTTCTTCTCGATCCGCTTCCTGGCATAGGTCGCGATATCGGCGACCGCGAAGATGGCCCGATCGATATCCGATTCGGTGGTGAACGCACCCACCGAGAAGCGAACGGTTCCGTCGATCTCGGCGGTGCCGATCCCCTCATGGACCTGTGGCGCACAGTGAAGCCCGGTACGGGTGATGATGTCGTGTTCGACATCGAGGAGCTGGCCGGCCTGGTCGGCCGGAAGACCGTCGATGTTGAAGACAAACACCGGCAGGTGGTTCCGCGCCATGTCGGCGCAGTACAGGGTGATCCCCTCCATATCCCGAAGCGCCTCATAAAGGCGGGTGGCATGGACCATCTCCTCTTTGTAGAGCGCCTGGACCCCGCCCTTGGAGGCGATCCAGCGCTGGCCGGCGAGAAGACCGGCGATCCCCATGGTGTTGAGGGTGCCGAACTCGAATCGCCAGGGGTAATCGAGGGGCTGGGTTTTGAGCGCGCTCTTGACCCCGGTCCCACCCGACCGGCACGGCATCAGATCGACATGTTCGGCCATGTACATGCCGCCTGTCCCGGTGGGTCCGAAGAGCGACTTGTGACCGGTGAAACAAAGAACATCAATCTTCATTTCTGCGACATCGATGTCGATCAGGCCGGCCGTTTGAGCAGCGTCCACCGCGAAGAGAACCCCATGACGGCGGCAGATCTCACCGACCGCGGCCACCGGCTGGATGGTGCCGATGACGTTGGAGCCATGATTCATGATCACCAACTTGGTATTGGTTCGGATCTTGGATTCGATATCGGCCGGATCGACAAATCCATGCTCGTCGAAAGGGACGAAATCAACATCGACGCCCTGCGCCTTGTATTGGTACATGGGTCGAAGAACGGAGTTGTGCTCCAGACACGTGGTGATGGCGTGGTCACCCGGTTTCAACACGCTCCCAACCAGAAGATTGAGCGCATCGGTGACGTTGAGTGAGAAGACCAACCGATTTCGATCGGTCCCGCCGAAGAAATCGGTCAGCGCCTGGCGAGACTCGAGGAGTGTGTCCTCTGCCTCGAGGGCGAGATCAAAACCGGTCCTTCCCGGGTTGACACCGCGGGTGGCGTAGAAGTCGCACATGAAGCGGATGACTTCGGATGGTTTGGGGAAGGTCGTTGCTGCATTGTCGAGATAGACGAAGTCGCTCATTTCACACCTCGGTGATTGGGATTTCAACGTTGTCCGTGGCGGCAAGAGCCCGCCGAATACGTTCGAATGAAGAAGTGATCTGTTCCTCCGCGCAGGCTGCTGCGGCCGCGACATCCCTTCGCCTCATGTGACCCACCAGGAGCTCGTGCTCGTCGCGCATCTCCGGGCCGAAGTCACCGAGATCGAGGCCGAGGAAGAAGAACCGTTGCATGGAGACGAGGAGGTTTCGCAGCACGGCGAAAAGACGGTCGTTCCGCGACAGTGAGGCCACCTCGAGGTGAAACCCGAGGTTCTTGTCGAGGAAGTCGACATAGGACGCCCAATCGGAGTAGGTGTACTCGATGGACGCGAGCTCCATGAGACGGTTGAGTTCTTCGTCGGTGGCTCGCGTGACCGCGAGGGCCACGGCGCGGGTCTCAATCGCGGTTCTCAGCTCGAAACTGTCGAAGATCTCCTTCGGCGAGATGGGGCTGACAAAGTAGCCCTTGTAGGGAATTGCGGTGAGGAGCCCCTCTTGCTGGAGCCGCCGGCACGCTTCGCGCACGGGAACCCTGCTCGTTCCATAGGTGTCGGCCAGCGCCTGCTCGGCGAGGGCTGCGCCCGGCCGGTGACTCAGGGTGATGATGTCCCGCTTGAGAGCTCGGTAAACCCCTTCGGCTGCGGTGCGGCGCGGAGGTGCGGAGGCGTTGCGAGAGGCGACCATGTGAAGATTGTATACAATCTGTATACAACGTCAACAGCTCCTGCGGACGAATTCTGAGGAGCGCATGACGCTTCCAAGGTTGATCGAGAGATCCCGAGCCCGTTCTTGCAGATGTTGAGTATTCGTCGTAAGCTATCAGTAGGGCGTGAAGTCGCGTGCGGCCGGAACCCACCGGGAGGTCGCCGACGCCCTGATCACCGCTCTACGAAAACCGCTCTCGGTGTGGCGAGCCAAGGCTCGCGAGCGTGAATGGTCATGGTGCCCTGACGAGCTTCATGACTCGGACCCCGGCTCGGTGATGTGGAGCCTTCGTCGAATTCTCCCTGAGCTTGAGGGAAGGTATGACTGAAAATACGGATCAACAGCAGAACAGAAACCAACGAAAACCTCGCCGTCGCCGGCGGCGTCCGCGCCGTCGCGGAGGCCCGAAGGGTCCGCCGATTCCGGTCCAGGGCTATCTCTTGGTCCGCGAAAAGGGCAGCTCGATGCTGGTTACAGCCAAGAGCAATTTCGTTCCGTCGAAGACGGATCCACTTGTCCCAGCGGAACTGATCAACGCGCTGCATTTGGAAACCGGACTCGTGATCGAAGGCAAAGCCCGCGGCAACGACCGCCCACGGGTCTTCGAAATCGACTCTGTCGAGGGAATGCCGCCCGAGGAGTATCGCGCCAAGGCTCTCCCGTTCCAGGAGTTGATCAGCATCGACCCCCTCGAGAGGTTCAACCTCGAGACCGATCCCGATCTCGTCGAGACCCGGGTCGCCGAGCTCATCGCCCCGCTCGGGAAAGGCCAGCGCTGTCTCATCGTGTCACCGCCCAAGGCCGGCAAGACCACGCTGTTGCAGCAGATGGCCCACGCCATCGCGATCAACCACCCCAATACGACCATCTTCGTGCTGCTGGTTGACGAGCGCCCCGAGGAGGTCACCGACTGGAAACGATCGATCTCCCGCGGCGAGGTCTTCGCCTCGTCGACGGATCAGAGCCTGGAGTCACACATCCAGGTCTCCGAGATGGTCTTCGAGCGCGCCCGCCGATTGGTGGAGATGGGCGAGGACGTGATCGTCTTCATGGACTCACTGACCAGAATGTCGCGCGCCTTCAACAATCTGCAGAAAGGTTCCGGCCGGATCATGTCCGGTGGGATCGATTCCCGCACCATGGAGAAACCGCGACGCTTCTTCGGTTCGGCGCGGAATGTCGAGGACGGCGGCAGCCTGACGGTGGTCGCCACTTGTCTCATCGACACCGGATCACGGATGGACGAAGTGATCTTCCAGGAGTTCAAGGGCACCGGCAACATGGAGATCGTGCTCGATCGCAAACTCTTCGAAAAGCGCATCTTCCCGACCATCAACATTCCCCAGTCGGGAACCCGTAAAGAAGAGAAGCTGTACCCCAAAGAGCAGGTCGAGAAGCTCTATCTCATGCGCCGCGCCCTGTCATCGTTGTCGCCCGAAGCGGCAATGGAGCTCCTCCTCCAGAAGGTCCGCGAATTCTCGTCCAACGAACTCTTCCTCCAGTCCTTGCAACTCAAATAGGCCGGGCTTGTTTCGAGAATCGATCTCAATGATAATGTCGCTGTGTCCATAACGACTGATCTTCGTCTTCTCGATCCGCATCTGGTGCCCATCGCGGAGAAGGTGCTCGCGGGCGATCGTCTCGATCGCACGGATGGCATTGTCCTCGCCACCAGCGATGATCTGCTCGGCGTCGGGCGACTGGCCAATATCGTCCGCGAGCGGCTTCACGGAGATCGCACGTACTACAACATCAACCGCCATCTCAACCCGACCAATGTGTGCGTTGCCTCATGCAAGCTCTGTGCGTATAGCGTCCCGTGGCACGATCGCGAACGGGGTTGGACCTACACCGTCGAGCAGGCGGTCGAGGTCGCGGCCCGCGATGTCGATGAATCGGTGTCGGAGCTCCACATCGTCGGGGGGCTCCATCCGAAGCTCAAGGCCGACTACTACGAAGAGCTCTTCCGCGCCCTCAAACAGCGGTTTCCCTGGGTTCACCTCAAGGCGCTGACCATGATCGAGCTCGACTTCATCGCCACCGCGTCGCGAATGGACCTCGGCGACCTGATATCACGCCTCAGGCAAGCCGGTCTCGACTCCTGCCCTGGAGGCGGGGCCGAGATCTTCGCCGAGCGCGTCCGCAACCAGATCTGCGATCACAAGACCGACGGCGATCGCTGGCTCGAAATCGCGCGCGAGGTCCACCGCGCGGGCATCAGATCCAACTGCACCATGCTCTATGGCCATGTCGAGACCGCCGAGGACCGGGTTGACCACCTCATCGCGCTCCGCGCACTCCAGGACGAAACCGGCGGCTTCCAGTGCATGATTCCTCTCGCCTTCCACCCCGAGAACACGGAACTCGATCATCTGCCGCCCACCGGTGGTCGCCTCGATGTCCAGACCATCGCCACCACCCGTTTGATGCTCGACAATATTCCACACCTCAAGGCCTACTGGATCATGCTCGGTGAGAAGATCGCGCAGGTAGCGCTTCACTTCGGCGCCAACGACCTCGATGGAACGGTGGTGGACGAACGCATCACCCACGCCGCAGGGGGAACCGCCGGCACCGGGCTCGGACGCCAACGGCTCGAGTACCTTATCCGCGAAGCCGGACGAACCCCGGTTCTGCGCGATACGCTCTATCGGCCGCTCGACTCATCGTCCGCACCTCCGGCCTCCTCGGTGGGTGTCGGCGCCTCGGCGTCCTGAGCCCCGACCTCTTTCGTTTCCACCGCCCAACCCATGGCCGTCCGGACCCGCGCGAGCAGAACCGAGCGCTCCTCGATGGCGGCCAGTTCCGGCGAGAGCCCTACGGCGGTCACCAGGAGCACCGCCAGGACCACGGCCGCGGCCGCTCCGGCCAACCCCGCACCGAGCAAACGGTTGATGCAACCCAGCTTGAGCGCTTCCAGGGTCTTCTCCATTCCCCATCCGGCAAGGAGACACAGGAGGGCGACCACGACCAGCGGGAGCAGATAGGCCAAACCGAGCGTGAGCCATTCGCTGTTGAGGCGCCCGGTCAGGCCGACCGCGAGATCGGGCCCCACAACCACCGACAACCAGAGTCCGAGGGCGACGCCCCCGAGGCCAAAGACGATTCGGATCGCCCCTTTGAAGAAACCACCCAGGGTGATGCCGATCCACACGACGACCAGCACCCAGTCGAGAACGGTCATGCCAGAAGGCGCACGGTCAACCTGAGAAAGTCGGCTTCGGTGACAATGCCGAGCAAATCTCCATCGTCGCTGACCACCGGCAGGCAGCCCCACTTGTTGTCGAGGAGGGTGTGAGCAGCGTCAGCGACCGGTGTATCCGGACCGACGGTGATCACATCACGATGCATGGCTTCGGCCACCGGAACGGTGACGAAGACCCGGCGCTGCTCGGCCGGCTCGACCTCGGCGAAGATGGAGAACGATGCCGCCAGCAGATCCCGGTGGGTGACCAACCCGACGAGCTTGGTTTCCCGAAGCACGGGCAGATGGCGAATCCGACCTCGATCCATGCACCGCTTGGCATGGGCCAGGGTCTCGTCCTCGATCAAAGTGACCACATCGGTGGACATGATGTCGGCCACGGTCATCTCGATGTTCGACATCTGGACCTCCATGACGAGTGTACCGTAGAGTCGACCGGCGTTATCCCGTTCCCGCGCCCGTTCCCTTTCCCGTGCCCGATGCGTCGATCATCCTCGAGTCAAGGGTGACCTCCCATCGGGAACGGGCAAGGGAACGGGGCCGGCAGCCTCCCCTCAGATGTACAAACCGCCCGAGACATTGATCACGATGCCGGTGATGTACGAAGCCTGAGGGCCCGCGAGGAATCCGACGGCGTCGGCGACATCGGTCGGTGTCCCGAGCCGGGGAATGGCGACGGTCTTCATGAGCGCGGCGCGCTGGTCATCGGTGAGGGCATCGGTCATGGCGGTTTGGATATAGCCCGGGGCCACCGCATTGACGGTGATGTTGCGCGGTCCGAGCTCTCTCGCAAGGGATTTGGTGAATCCGATGAGACCGGCCTTCGAGGCCGAGTAGTTGGCCTGACCGGCGTTGCCCATGAGCCCGACGACGGAGGCGATGTTGACGATCCGGCCGCTCTTCTGCCGCATCATGATCTTCGCCGTCGGTTGCGTCACCTTGAAGGCCCCGTCGAGGTTGATCCGCATGACGAGATCCCAGTCGGCCGGCTTCATCCGAACCAGCAGTTGATCTCGGGTGATGCCGGCGTTGTTGACGAGAATATCGAGATGACCGTGATCCGAATGGATGGCCTTGACGACTTCGGCGGCGGCATCAGCGTCGGTGACATCCATGGACCGACCCTCCGCCGACCCGCCATCACCCTTGATCTCCTCCACGATCTCGGTCGTGTCGAGGACATCGGCGCAAACGACGTGAGCCCCGCCACCGGCCATTTTTCGGGCGATCTCCGCCCCGATACCCCGCGCTCCACCGGTGATCACCGCTACCTGACCGTCAAAATCGCCCATGTCATCCTCCTTGCATTCTTCGATCTGCCACTCTTCCCGAATCTGAACGATTTTTCCATGGGCGCAAACGCCCCTGGAAAAATCGTTCAGATTCGGGAACTCAGGTCACCAACTCGGAAATCACCTTTTCGATCGATTCGACGGTCCCGGCAGGATAGGAGGTCGCCGAACGGTCGATCCGCTTGACGAGACCGCAGAGAACATTGCCCGCGCCGATCTCGACAAAGGTGTCGAAGCCGTCGGCGCGCAGCCGTGCGATGGTTTGGGACCAGAGGACCGGCGCGTCCACCTGACGGATCAGGCCATCGCGAACCTCGTCCGGCGAACTCACCGGCGAGGCATCGACGTTGCGGTAGACCGGAACGGCAAGGTCGGCGAATTTCAATTCGCGCAGCGTCGGCTCGAGGCCTTCGCGCGCCGGCGCCATGAGCGGAGAGTGGAAGGGCGCCGACACCGGCAATGGCAGGGCTCGTCGCGCGCCCTTTTCTTTGCAGACCTCAATGGCTCGGTCCACCGCGGCCGCGGTCCCGGCAATCACCACCTGACCCGGAGAGTTGAAATTGGCAGCCACGACGGCTTCACCCATGGCTTCGGTGATCTCATCGCAGATCCCAACCACAAGATCGTCGTCGACACCGAGGATCGCCGCCATGGCGCCTTCGCCCACGGGCACGGCCTGCTGCATCAACCGGCCCCGCTCGCGCACAGTCCGAGCGGCATCCACCACACCGAGGCCGCCGGCCGCCACCACCGCCGAGTACTCCCCGAGGCTGTGGCCGGCCACCGCCTCGGCCTTGAAACCACTCTCGACCAGCACCTGCCAAGCCGCCACCGAGTGGCCGAGCAGCGCGGGTTGGGTGTTGGTTGTCAGTCTCAGCTCTTCCTCGGGTCCGTTCCAACACAGAGTCGAGAGGTCGACCCCGAGGCCGTCATCGATCTCGGCAAAGACCGAAGCGGCGGTGGGCCACCGGTCCGCGAGATCGTGTCCCATTCCCACTTTTTGGCTTCCTTGACCCGGAAACAGCGCTGCAATGCGTGCCATCTCGACTCCTTTGATCTCTCTGTTTCGTGAGTTAGAAACGAATCAGGGACGAAGCCCAGGTGAGACCACCGCCGAAGGCGGATGTCAGCAGGAGGCTGCCGGGTTTGAGTCGTCCCTCGTTGCGGGCATCGACCATGGCGAGGGGGATCGAGGCCGCCGAGGTGTTGCCGACACGCTCGACGTTGGTATAGACCTGATCCTCGGTGAGTCCGAGGCGATTGCCCACCGCCTGGATGATCCGCATGTTCGCCTGGTGTGGGATGAAGAGATCGATGTCTTCAACCCCGATTTCCGCCGCCTCCATGACCTCGCGGCTGATCCCGGTCAGGGATCGGACTGCCACCTTGAAGGTCTCGTTGCCCCGCATCTTGATGAAGGGGAGCCGCTGGTCAATGGAATCGGTACTGTGTGGCGGAAAGCGGGATCCACCGCCCGGCATGGAAATGAGATCGGCGTAGTTGCCGTCGGTTCGCCACCTGATGTGGAGGATGCCCTCGCCGGCCTCACCCGGTTTGAGGACGACAGCGCCCGCCCCGTCACCGAAGAGCACGCAGGTCGAACGGTCGGTCCAGTCGACATAGCGGGTCAGACACTCCGCACCGACGACCAGGATCGTCTTGGCCTCCCCAGTGGCGATGAACTGGCGACCGACGTTCAGGGCATAGGTGAAGCCCGAGCACGCGGCCGAAAGGTCAAAACAGGCCGCGTTGACCAGGCCCAGCATCGGCTGGACGATGGCCGAGGTTGCCGGAATCGGTTGTTCCGGCGTCGCCGTCGCGAGGATCAGGAGATCGACCTCCTCGGGTTCGACCTCTGCATCGGCCATGGCAGCCCGGCCCGCGCGCGCCACGAGGTCTGTCAGGGCTTCGCCTTCGGCAACCACCCGCCGTTCCTTGATCCCGGTGCGGCTCCTGATCCACTCATCGCTGGTCTCGACCATCGCTTCGAGTTCGCCGTTGGTGAGAACTCGTTCCGGCAGGTAGGAGCCGAGGCCGACGATCTTGGCCGTTTTTACAAAATGGTCGTGCATCTCAGGTGCCCTGCACTTGATCGGGTACCGCCAGGACCTCGAGGATCTTGTCGCCGATGTTCTGGATCACATCGCTCGAGGCGTAGGAATCCGCAAAGCGGATGGCGTTGCGAATGGCCTTCGCGGTGGATCGGCCGTGACCGATGAGACAGGCGCCGTTGACACCGAGCAGGGGCGCGCCACCGTGCTCAGAGTAGTCGACCTTGTGTTTGACATTGCGAAATGCGCCCTTGGCCAGGACCAACCCGGCCCCATAGAGCGGTGACTGGCGGGCCTCCTCTTTGAGCATTCCGAGCACCATCTCGCCGAGTCCTTCAGCCACTTTGAGGACGACATTCCCCGTAAAGCCGTCACAGACGACCACATCCACGTTGCCGGTGAAGACATCTCTGCCTTCCACGTTGCCGACGAAGTTGATCCCGGCTCCCTTGAGAACCCGGTATTGGCGACGAATTCGGGGCCCACCCTTGGTTTCTTCCTCGCCCACCGACATCAATCCGACCCGGGGTTCTTCGACGCCGAGAACCGCCGCCGCGTAGTACGAGCCCATGACCGCAAACTGGACCAGCTGATGGGGCTTGACCTCGACATTGGCGCCGACATCGAGCACCAGAGTGTGGCCGTCCAGCTTGGGCAGGATCGCGGCAAGGGCGGGCCGGTCAACGCCATCAATCATTCCGAAGGTGGATTTGGCGGCAACCCACGCCGCCCCGGTGTTACCGGCGGTCACCATGGCCGATGCGCGTCCGCTGCGGACGAGCTCGGCGCACACCGAGAGCGACGAGTTTCGTTTCCCGCGGAGGACCGTCAACGGAGGATCCTGCATCCCGACGACATCGGTTGCGTCCACCAGCTCGAGACCGCTCGGTATGGACCGAAATCGTCCGAGTTCCCGACGCAAACGCTTGATGGGTCCAACCAAACAGACGGCCTGATCGTGGTCAGCGACAGCCTCCAGCGCGCCCTGAATCCGGATATGGGGCGAGCCGTCGCCTCCCATGGCGTCAAGTGCAATGGCTCGGGTAGCCATCAGTCACCCGTTCGGCTGTGGGTCGGTCCTTTCACGATCCGTCAATCGAGGTCTTCCACCTCGATGACTTCACGGCCCTTGTAGCTGCCGCAATGTGGGCACACCTGGTGCGGCGGCTTGGGTTCAAAGCAGGAGGTACAGAGGCTCAAGCCGGGAGGCACGAGCCCGTGGTGAGAGCGTCGCTTGTCTCGACGCGTTCTCGATATTTTTCGCTTTGGATTCGCCATCAGAGTTCTCCGTTTCGTCTCACCGGGTCTGGCCCGGACTCATCACAGGGTTTCTTTGGGGTGGTAGATAGCTCATGGATCATCCGGGTCTAGTCAACCGGGGGCTTGCCAGCCAAATCCTTCAAAGCCGCCCATCTCGGATCGGCCTCCGGTTCGCATTGGCAGGCGCCCTCCACGTTGCGATTGGAACCGCACCGCGGGCACAGCCCGGCACATTCTTCGGAACACAACACGCGGATCGGCATCTCGAGTTCGACCTGCTCGATCGCCAGCACTTCGAGGTCGAGAAGCGGCTCTTCGAGATAGACAACATCGAGATCGGCCGCATCGAGGGCGAGTTCGGGATCGAGAGGCGCAGCTCCAACCAGGCCGATCTCGAGATCGAATTCCGACTCCATCTGCCAATCCACCGGCTCGAGACAACGCCCACAGCTCACTTTGCCGCCGGCACCGGTGTGACCATCAACCAGATAGTTGTCGCCGGCCGGGCGCACGTTCCCCTCAAGCCGGACCTTCATCGGTCCAACGACTCGGGTAGGGTCAAACCGGTCGGCGTCGAGACCAAAGGTCTCGTTGAAGCGTATCGGCTCACCGTCAATCTTGGAAAGGTCGATCTTCACACACACCTCTCCCCACAAGGGGCGGAAGTATAGCACTTGGACCACTGACTGGCTAGAAACCTGTTACGAATAGATGGTGGTTCACTTCAGAGGGTTGTTTGAGAGAATGCTCGGTGGATTCGCTCAGGTGAGACCCACCGCGGCTTCGCCCTCGGACACGTTGGTGGCAAGGACGATGATTCCGGTCCCCAGCGCAGCGATGGAGCAGATGCTCCACGTCAGACCGCCGATCAACGGAAGAAACCGGATCACCAACAACGTGAACACCCCGGTGAAGACCTCGAGTGTCAGAGGCAGGGGCCGAAGCCAGACGCGTCGCAACAGCACACCCCCGAGATAACCACCGACGACGGTCAGCCCGACGGCGCGCACGGCGAAAAAAACCACCGTCATCGCTGCCGACAGAGGGACACCGAGGGCCGGGCCGAGACCGAGGACGGCGACCAGCGCGGCGAAGAAGGTGACCCCTGCTGCAAGTCCGAGCACAAGAACCCTGAACCCGAGTTGCGGGAAGACCCACACACCGTAGCGAAGTCGACTCGACAACCCGAACGCGAGCGCCGTGGTCACCAGTAGCCAACCGCCCGAGGTCACCAACCGGACGGCCAGGGTGACCTGCAACGGCGCTGAGTTGCCGGGCCGAAGGGCGACGCTCGACAGCGATGAAAACGCGAGGGTTCGGCCCTCGATCACCGCTCCGGGCGCCACTTCGACATCGCCGAAAATCGCCAGGACGTGACGGCCGACCCGAGCCCGGTCATCGAGACGGAGATTTCCACCAACGACGACCACATCGCCATCCACATCGGCCAAGGGCCCGAGGTGCACATCAGCCTCGAAGGCGACAACGTCCCCGGAAACCGGTTCGTTGACCACGATGTCGTTGAAGACCGTCGTTCGCGGCGGCAGGGCGTAGGCCACCTGACCCACCGCGATCGCGATCACGAAGACGACAGTGAATTTCAGCCGTTGTGTCGCCATGGAGAGACCTGCCGCCAACGGCGAGTCGCGACAGCCACGACCCCGAATCCGAGCAGACTCACCACGGTGGCAATGACGACGACTCCCGGACTGAGGAGCGCGGTGGCGGCTCCAACGGCCGTGGTAACTACCGTGTTCCAGTCACCGACCGATGCGGCGAGCGACACCCATCCCTGGGAAGACCACACCGGAAGCAGGGCGAGCAGGCTGCCGCCGGGAAGTCCGCCGAGCATGACGGCACCGAGAAGAGCCACAAACAAGGAAGCCGCGACCGGTAGCAGCGCAAGCGCACGACGGCGGCGACGTGAAGTGCGCATGGCGGCGCGCACCCGGTTTTCCATGGTGGGATCGGCTGGAGGAAGGACCTTGGCGAAGATCAGACCGAGAGCGCCCTCGGCTGCTGCGACCTCGCAGCACTGCGGGCAAAGCTCAAGGTGCCGGCGTTCCTCTTCGGAAAGCCGCTCGGTCTCACCGAGAACCTCGGCGAGATGCTCCTGTATTGCCTCACATCTGCAAGCCACATTGGCCTCCTCTCACGGCACCGCCAACCCTAGAGAAAGGTCGCCAGTGCTTTTCGTAATACGGTGTGCGCACGAAAAAGTTTGTTTTTGACCGTCCCCAACGGCATCTCTTTGAATTCGGCGATTTCCTGGTAGCTCAGACAACCGAAGTGCCGCAACATGACGAGCTCTCGGTACTCCGGCCGCAGTTCATCGATGGCCTCCTTGAGCGAGGTCGCCAGTTCGGCGTTTTCAAAATGACCGAGGGGGTCCTTGGTGAGGTCCTCAACCACGAGCTCGACCTCATCGCCCTCGCGGTCGGTGCGGTACAACGCCACCGTCTTCAACTTGCGTCGGCGGAGGTGGTCGATCCCGAGGTTGTGGCCGATTCGAAAGAGCCAGGTCGAGAAACGGTATTTTGGGTTGAACCGCTCGAGGGCCGACCAGGCGCGAATGAACGCCTCCTGGCTGAGCTCCCGGGCGAGCTCGATATCACCGACAAGCTGGCTGAGAAATGCCGTCAAACGCCGTTGATAGCGGCGAACGAGGGCGGCAAACGCATCCTCGTCCCCGTCAAGGGCAAGCCGAACCAATTGTTCGTCAGAGGCCTTTTCAAAGCTCACAGCGTCGACATGATACAAGGTTTCTTCCGGGCCAACCCATCCCCCGGCAGCTTCGCCTCCGGAGGGCTTGCAACACACTCTGATGGCGACCGAAGGGTCGGGCTCGTTTCTGGTGCCGGAATTCGGGGTAGACTCTTCGCGGAGGTGGATTGTGAAGACGATATGGATCACCACCATCGTGGTTCTGTGCCTCGGCGCTTTCGCGGTTTTCGCCCAGAGCGATGAGAAGGTCGACGATGCCGTCGGCGGTCTCCCCTATACCGGGGAGGTGGATGTGACGGTCGTCACCGTCAACGTCTACGTCACCAACAAGCAGGGTCTCGCCGTCACCGACCTCGGGGTTGATGACTTCGTTCTGACCCAAGACGGAACCTCCCGACCGATCAGCAACTTCGGCCTCTTCACCGATGAGGTCTACCGCAGTTACTATCGCGACCAGGGGCCGCCAACGGGCCGACCCACACCGACCCCCGAGCCGGGAGCCGAGAGCCTCTCGAAAGAAAGCTTCCGCCCGGTGTATGTGGTGCTCTATTTTGACAACGAGAACTCACGCTCCCTCGATCGGAATCGACTCATCACCCAGATGCGCACATTTGTGCGGGAAACCCTGCACCCACCGGTCCAGATGATGGTCGTCTCCTACAACAAGTCGTACGACGTGCTGCAGCCCTTCACGGACGACCAGAGGGAAATCAACAACGCCCTCCGCGAGATCAAAATGATGACCGGTGGTCGCACCGAGACCGACAGCGCCCGCAAGGACATTCTTCGGCAGTTCGCCGAGTCCCAGCGCACCTCCCAACAGCAACAGGACGTCAGCAGCAGGAGCCGTGCTCACGGCATGATGATCGGCTTCGCCGAGGAGGAGGCCAACGACCTCCAGTTCACCATCGGCGCCCTCAGGGACACAGTCACCATGCTGTCGGGCCTGCCGGGGAAAAAGGTCATCGTCTACGCCTCCAACGGCCTGCCCATGATTGCCGGCCTCGATCTCTTCTACGCCTATTCCAACGCCTACCACGAGTCGTCGGCCATCACCGAGTCCGCCCGCTACAACATGACCCGCCACTTCACCTCGCTGGTTTCCAACGCCAACGCCCAGGACATCAGTTTCTACACTTTCGGGGTTGGCGGGATCGAAAATCCCACCATCTCTTCGGCCGAGCTCGGCACCCAGCAAGATTCCATGTCCGCGAGTATCGGGATGCAGAACTACCTCGATCCCCTACGATTCATGGCCGACAGCACCGGGGGGGCCGCCATCGTCAACACCAACGACTTCACCCTCGGGCTCGAGAAGGTCGGCCAGGACTTCTTCACCTACTATTCCCTCGGCTACACCCTTCATCAGAGCGGCCTCGACAAGGTCCACCGAATCAAGGTCGAGCTTCCCGAACACTCGGAATACCGGGTCCGCTACCGACGGCGTTTCGTCGAAAAGAGCCTCGAGAGCAGGGTCCAGGACAAAGTGGTGACAGGGCTCATGTTCCCCCTCCACCAAAACCCCATGGAGATCATGGTCGAAATCGGCTCTCAGGGGCCCGCCGGCGAGACCCGGTGGATGGTGCCATTCAAGCTCTCGTTCCCTCTGCGCAAGGTGGCCCTTCTGCCGGCCGGTGAGGACTACGTGGGTAACGTGACCCTGTTTCTCGCAGCCCGCAACAACAAGGGAGATCGATCCGATGTGGTCCGGCAGAATCATGAGATTCGGATCAAGGCAGCCGATTACGAAGACGCGCGTCTTTTCTGGGCGCTATCTCATCACGCATGGGTTTGTTCGCCATCATTGTTGTGCTGGTGCAATTAATGGG
>RCNG010000809.1_pt1 | contig 14919 bp, 9 predicted proteins | sample 2041371 | NCBI WGS metagenome assembly RCNG01 (sample SAMN09708227, study PRJNA481090) | Marine sediment metagenome, whole genome shotgun sequencing project. | biome: marine sediment; feature: ocean; material: sediment; isolation source: Sewage treatment plant 1 marine sediment (STP1) ... | reverse complement strand
ACCGCCGGGTCTCCCCGCCCCGAGAAAGGCCGGACGGAGGGTGGCGCCGTGACTCCGATGACCGAGACAACGATGCGAGATCCGCCGAGGAGGGTTTCGAAGAGAAAATCGGGTCCATTATTCAGAACCTCGTCTAGAGGTACAACAATCATTGGCAAGGAGGAGACAATGAGAATCTCTGCTCTCGCGCTCTGTGGACTGATGGCGGCGGTATTGGTCGCAGCCCCTGCCCAGGCGCAATACCAGGTGGGAGACACCGTCGCCGACTTCACGTTGAATGACTCGAACGGTACGCCGGTTTCGCTATTCGACTACAAGAACCGGGTGGTCTGGCTGGACCTCTGGAGGTTTGGTTGAGACGCATGCAATGCGGAGGCTCCGCATGTGCAAGAAATTTGGGAAACGTATGAAAGTCAAGGACTCGTGGTGCTCGGAATCGGCAACGGGGTGAATGAGGTGGGATGCCAGACGTGGATCGACCAGTGGGGTCTGACCCATCCTGTGCTGGCTGATCCGACCAGCCTGATTTACCCGCAGTACGGCGACGGCTTCATACCGTACAACGCCATCATCGACGGTGACGGCATCCTGCGTTACACCACATCGGGTTTCGATCAAACTGCGGTGGTCAACACCATCGAGCAGCACCTACTAAGACTTCTTCGCATCAATCATATTCCGCTGCCGGACTCTGAAGACAGTGTGAACCCCTACACGGTGGAATGCTCGATCAATTCGGGCGACCCCCTGGTTCCCGAGGATTTGTTACTACACTGGAATCTGGACGGCGGTTCAACCTTCAACGAAGTGAGCCTGGCGCCTGTCGTCGCCGATGCGGGAGACTACACGGCCGATATTCCTGCACAGCCCTATGGCACAACGGTGTACTACTACCTTGCCGCCGGCGATACGTTCGGCAGAACAGAGACCCATCCCACCGACGCTCCCACCGGGTTGCACAGCTTCTACGTGGGGGTTGATTCGACACCGCCCGTCGTCGACCACGAGCCGCTGGGCGACCAGGTGCTGGTCACGTGGCCGGCCACGGTGAGCGCCACGGTGACCGACAATCAGGGCCTCGATACCGTCACCCTTGAGTTCATGATCAACGGCGGGTCACCGGAAACGGTCGCGATGGCGCTTCAGCAAAACGACGTGTACTCGGCCGATCTCTACGGCTCCGTGGCCCTCGGCGATCTCATCGAGTACCGGATCACTGCTGTGGATATCGCTGCGAGTCCCAACTCGGCCGTCGATCCCGGTTCGGGATACCACGTCTTCTCCATGGTCGAGCCGATTCCGGTGTTCATCTTCGAGCCGGACGGGGCACCGCAGAGCGGCGCCGCCATCGGATCGGAGCTGGACGCGATGGGAATCTACTACGAGACGGGTACCACGCTGCCGGCCAACCCCAGTCTGTACAACTCCATCTTTGCGTGCCTAGGAGTGTATGCGGACAACCATGCGCTGAGCTCGGCCGAGGGGCAGGCATTGGCTGACTTCCTGGACTACGGCGGCCGGCTGTACATGGAGGGCGGCGACACGTGGGCCTACGACGGCGCGACGGCCGTTCACCCGTACTTCAACATCAACGGGCTCAGTGACGGAGGCAACGATGCTGGACCCATCGCCGGGGGCGCCGGTTCGTTGGCCGATAGCATGCTTTTCCAGTACTCGGGCGACAACAGCTACATCGACCACATCGCGCCTATCGGCGGCGCAGTGACTGTCTTTGTCAACGTCACGCCAGCGTACATGAACGGGGTATCGTACGACGGAGGCACCTACCGGACCGTCGGCGCCAGCTTTAAGTTCGGCGGTCTGGACGATGGAATCGCGCCGAGCACCAAGGGAGATCTTCTGGCCAAGATCCTCGAGTTCTTCGATATGGACACTCTCATCATCCTGTTCGAGGACGGCTTCGAGAAGGGCAACACCTCGGTCTGGAACTAGCACCGGCAGAATCCTTCGTTCAACGATCACACGCCCCCGCTTCGGCGGGGGCCTTTTTCGCCCTCAGCTCAGATCGATTTCTTCGCCGAGCCCGAGTTCGGCAGCGTTGGAGAAGGCGAGCGCAGCCGCGGCGATGTCCTGGGCGGCGAGACCCACGGATTTGAAGAAGCTGATCTGATCGTCCGATTGACGACCTGATCTCCTATCCACAACGACCTCGCCGAGTTCGACCCAGTCGTCCGGATTGGTGAGGCCGCTCTCGACAGCTCGAATGAGCTCACCGGCCTCGGTCTGGGCCGCATCTCGGGAGTCGACAAAGATACCGGCCCGGCTGATGGTGTCGTCATCCACCTCACACATCCGGGGGGTGAAACTGCCGACCCCGTTGATGTGGGCGCCGTCCTTGACCAGAGCGCCGCGGAACACCGGTTCGGGCGATGTGGTCGCGGTGCAGATGATGTCGGCGCCCTCGATCGCCTGATCCGGGCTCGATGTGGGCGCCAACCGCGCCCGGAGAGACGGCGACACCTCGGCGACGAACCGTTCCATCTGATCGGTGCTGGTGTCGAAGAGACGAATCTCCTCGAGAGTACGAACGGTGTCGATGGCCATCGCCTGGGTTCGACCCTGAACCCCGCAGCCGATGACGGCGCCGATGGTCGCATCGGCCCGGGCAAGGAGATCGGTGGCGGCGCCACTGGCGGCGCCCGTCCGCCATGCGGTGAGAAAGCCGCCATCGCACAGACCCCTGGGCTCGCCGGTGGTGGGATCGAGCATGATCACCAGACCGGAGATCACCGGCAGGTCCCTCCCGGTGTTGCCCGGAAAGACCGAGACCAACTTGGCCCCCAAACCCGCACCGGGGAGGAGCGCCGGCTTGACAAGAAACACACCGTCATCCGGAGGCACCGCCACCGAGAGCCGCTGCGGCACCGTGGCGGCGCCGGAGGAATAGGCCGCAAAAGCACGTTTCATCGCCTCGATGGTGTCGGTCATTCTGAGCGATTGGCCAAGGTCACGAGCGTTGAGGACTCGGAGTTTCATGGGCACCTCATCGCAGGATGAACCCGTGCCGGAGTTCATCAGCAGGGTCGAGGAAAAAGTCGTGCCGGCCGGTGATGTGGGCCCGGCCCTCCACTTCGGGGATCACCGCCGGATAGGGACCGAACTCGGTATCTTCCACAACCCGTCCTGAAAACCGGCTGCCGATGAGGCTCTCGACGACGATGGTCTCGCCGAGGGCAATGTCTCCCTTGGCATGGTGGAGAGCCAGCCGCGCGCTGACCCCGGTGCCGGTGGGCGAACGGTCCACTTCGCCGTCGGCGAAGACGCAGCAGTTGCGGCTGTGGACGCCCTCGGTGGGCGAGGGCTCGACGAAGATGACGCCATAGAGGAACCCGAGCTCCTCCTCGAAAGGGTGGACGATCTCCCGCGCCGCCATGACCGCCCGCTTGATGGCGATGCCTTTCTCGATGAGGGGCCGAAAGTGAGCGCCATCGCATTTGAGCCCCACGTCGACGGCGTTCACATAGGCGTAGAAGGCGCCGCCGAAAGCCAGGTCATACCGTACCCGGCCGATCCCAGGCACCTCCAGCTCCTCATCGAGGGCGGCGACGAAAGAGGGCACGTTGAGGAAGCGGACTCCCTCGACCTTGCCCCTCTCCACCCGCACGAAGGCCCGGATGAGCCCGGCTGGGCTGTCGATGCCGATGGCGGTCTCGGGCTCGTTGACCGCCACCATGCCGGTCTCGACCGCCGCCGTGGCCATGGCGATGATGCCGTGGCCGCACATGGAGGAGTAGCCCTCGTTGTGGGTGAAGAGCACACCGAAGTCAGCGCCCTCGGAGAAGGGCCTCGTGATGATGCATCCGTACATATCGGCGTGGCCGCGCGGCTCCCACATGAGGGCCGTGCGGAGGTGGTCAAAGTGTTCCCGAGCGTTGCGGCGGCACTCGAGGATAGTCTCTCCCTCGATCTCGGGATAGCCGTCGACAAAGACCCGGAACGGCTCTCCCGCCGTGTGCAGGTCGATGGTGCGGATGCGCGTCCACTGCTCCGGCGGCCGCCAGTTCTTCAAGCTCATGACGTTACCTCCGCCACGGGATACCGTTTTGAACCGCTGAGACCGCAGAGATCGCGGTTCATTCCCCACCGTAGGGCACGAGGACGAGATCGGGATCTCGGGCGAGCTCGAGGGGCGCCTTCGCATCGGACGGCTCTGAGCAGGAGATCTGGAGGGTCAGCGGCTCCTCGCTCGGACCGTCGGGAGCGTCGCGACCGGAGAATACGATGAGGCGAATCGCCTCCCCCTCACGGGTCTGACCGATGGTTTCGAACCCAACCACCGCGCTCTCGAGCGCGAGCTGCTCCAGCCGGGCGATCAGCTCGTCGCACCGGGCGGACGCCCCTTCCTCATCACCCTCCGGTGGTGGCTCTACCCCCGGCACCACGACGGACTGCAAATGGGCCAGCACCCGATTCGCCACCTCTTCCTGGAACCCGGCGAGCTCCTCGGGGGCGGGCCCGCCGGCCAAAAAGGCCTCGGTCTCGGCAAAGATCCCCACCTCGAGGGCCAGGAGATCCGGCAGGTAGCCCGTGCCCTCGGCGTTGTCGAGCCGGGCGAGGTCGATGTAGTCGGCGGTGTGGCCCTCGGACGACGGCCGGATGCCTTTCTTGATCCGACGCGACTCCCGCCACAAGGGGGCCCGTTCGCCTTCGTGCAAGGCCGCGGGGCTCCGTCCGGCCTCCACCCAGAGGGGGATGGCCGCTGCCGTCACCGGCTCGCCCGGAATGACCCACATGGTGGCGGGTCGATCGGCGCTGCGGCCCACCAGCACGACGCTCGAGGCCGTCAACGGCCGGTCGATGCAGTCTCGCGAGTTGATCCAAACCGATTCTCCTGCGGGGAATGAGGCGGCATCGACCAACGAGGCCTCGTCGATGAGTGGATTGTCGAAATCGCGGCTGAATCGGTGGAGGATGGCCTCGGGATCCACTCCTCCCGGCTCGAATGTCGCGAAGAGCTCGGTGGCCCGGTCGAAGCGGAGATAGCCGTGGCCCTTGCCCTCGGCGCCGCTGCGGGCGAAGTTGGTGTTGACCAGGTAATTCCTCGGCTGGTCAGCGGCGTCCATCCGCAGGATGTCGTGGTTGTGGATCTCGAAGAGGGCCGCATCGCCGTCGGCGTCGATGACGCCGAAGTTGGCCTTGCCGCCGAGTTCGGGCCCGAGGTTCGCCTCGAGGAAGCGCTCGAAGTCGTCCACCGTCCGGCAACTGCGCAGGGCGTCAGCCATGATGACGCCTTGTCGGTTGTGGACCTCGCCGTCGAGAACGGGCACGTTGTACGTCGCCGTGTTCATGATGGCGAAGCCCGATGCGTTGAGACCGGCCCAGCACGAGCGCCCGGAATCCGCCTCGGCGTTGGCCAGGCAGAGGTACGCGTGCGGGCTCTCGTCGATGTAGACCACTTTGTTCGCCAAGACCGGCGTGTCTCGGTTCTTCCACAGCAGTGGGGTCCCGGTGGCCGAGGCCTCTGGGGCCACCACCGCCGAGGTACACGCCGCCGCCGGTGGCTCCCCCACGAAGGAGATCCAGGTCATCGCCAACGCCACCACGACCACATTTCGGATTCCACGCTCAGTCTTCATCACACCCACCTCCTGGATTGATTGTCGTCGATTTCTCGCTCATGGCCTACCAACCGCTCCTCAGCAACCAGTCGACAGGATGACCACGATAGCGTCACCCAGCATGGGGTTGCCGTCCGTTTGGCGATACTGATCAGGTTCTGGCCGGCCCATTTGCACTCATGAAAACCACAGAGGCACGGAGAAACAGAGTGGCCCCTTCGTTGTTTCGGCGAGGATCAGCGGCTCATCGATCCCTAGTCCTCCGACGCACATCGATTGAAACGCAAAGACCGCGAAGTTCGCAAAGACCGCTGCAAAGCATCTCTATTGAGAGTGGATCCTCGGCTCGGGAGTGTCACACGACTGCGTGCGTCGGTGATGGTCGCTTCGAGAATGTTGTTGAAACCCGAAGGGCACAAAAACCACGAACGTGCCACGAAGCATCGCAATTAAAGGTTGGCACTCAGTACCGGAGCGCAAATCGACCCCGTCGATTGACTTCGGAAAATTCATTGGCAGTGCTCGGAACACGGATCAGGCCACGCTGTCGTGAAGCGGGGCACAGAATTGCTCAATGAAAAACGAAGTTGCGCCGGTCGGTAGCTGAAACATGGCCTGTGGAGCGGTCGAGTTGGTGTGACCCCTTTCTGGGTTCCTTCGCGAACTTTGCGTTCTTTGCGTTCTTTGCGTTCTTTGCGTTCTTTGCGTTTCAAGAATGGTCCTATTCGCGGTTCATTTTCCCTGGTACGGGACGCCGTCGGTCATCCACTCGGGGGCGGGTTCGCCCTTGAGGTGGTGGTCGAAGTACTCCTTCATCTTGATCGAGTAGTCGAGTTTGTTGCCGTATTGCTTGAGGTGGTGGGGCTCGCCGCGGTAGGTGAGCATGATGCAGTCTTTGTCGAGCCGCCGGCAGGCGAGATAGAGCTCGATCCCCTGGGTCCAGGGCACCGCCCCATCCTCGTCGCCGAACTGGATCAGCAGCGGTGTGTTGATCTTGTCGGCATAGAACACGGGTGAGTTCTCGATGTAGAGTTGCGGCGCCTCCCATAGGGTGGCGCCGATCCTGCTCTGGCTCTTCTCGTACTGGAACTGGCGGGCGAGTCCTGTGCCCCAACGGATCCCCGAGTAGGCCGAGGTCATGTTGGACACCGGCGCACCCGCCACCGCCGCGGCGAAGATGTCGGTCTGCGTCACGACGAAGGCGGTCTGGTAACCGCTCCAGCTGTGGCCGTGGAGCCCAACGGCCTGTGGGTCTGCAACACCGATTTCCACCAGGTGCTCGATCCCGGATGTCAGGCATGCGGTTGCCGATGGGCCCGGATGACCGACCTCGAAACGGATGTCGGGCAGAAAGACCGCATAGCCGTTGGAGGCGTAGACCGGGAAGCTCGGCCGGTGGTTGACCACCGGTTCGTTGAAGAGGTGGAGCCGCTGCGAGAAGAAACGGTAGTAGTAGACGAGCACGGGAACGCGGGTTCCCGGTTCCCAGCCATCGGGCTTGATGAGGACGCCCTGGAGCGCGGTGTCGTCATCCGTGGTCCATTCCACCAGTTCGGCCGCGCCCCATGCGAAATCGGCGATCTGGGGATTCACATCGCTGAGCTTTCTGGGCTTGGTGAATGCGAGATCTGTGATCCGAAGATCGGGGAACTCGTCGTAGCGCTCCTGGGTGAAGAGCAAAAGGTCGGCCTCCTCGGCTTTGGCCAATACATGCATCCTGTGGCCACCGTCGCCGATGAGCTTCTGGAGCTCCCCATCGCGGGTGAGCGAGAAGATGACGTCATGCTTCTTCCGATCGTCATACCCGTTGAGTATCAGCGTCGACGCGGGATCGATGGTGTCCTCATCGTCATCCATGTCGACGACTCGGAAGACGACCTGCTCCGCCCGACCGCGACCGGCGGTGAGACAGGTCAGAACGCCACCATCGGCCGGAACACGCCAGATGTCGTACTTGTCATAGATCAGCACCGCAGAAGAGTCGCCGAACCACTCCGAGTGGCCGTAGCCCGGTGTATCGGCAGGGTAGTCCCAGTCCTCGTTGGCAAAGGGCACCGGGAGGTCGCCGGTCAGATTGCGGGTCTCACCCGAGCCGGTATCGAAGAGATGCCAATCGCTGTCGGAGTAGAAGAGAATCCATCGCCCATCGGGCGACAACGACGCGGTCGGGGAGCGCCACCCGCCGGCAAGTCGTCGGGCCGCCAACCGGCGTTCGCCGGTGGCGAGATCGACGGCATAGAGATCGCCGAAGCGTCCTTCCCAGGTGATCTCCCGGAGATAGGGGACATCGGAAACCCCGAGGGCGATGCGCGGGTTGTCGGTCACCACCACCTCGGGCATTTCCTCGTCGGCCAGGGAAACGACCCGGCCGTCGGCCAGATGCACCACGGCTGGATAGACCCGGTCCTTCTCGTGCTCCTCCCACCGCTCCTTCTGGTTGGGGATGATCCGCGGGTCCTTCCAGTGCCAGACATCGACCTCGCGACCTTTGAGAATGGCGTCGAGATCGTAGGGATCGAAGGTCTCTTCCTCCTCGTCCGGTTCCGCGTCCGCGCTCGCGTCCGTATTCGTTTCCGTTTCCGTTTCCGTTTCCAAAACAACCTTGAACCCGAAGAACAACCGCTGTCCATCTCGACTCCACGCAACCTCGTTGGTCGACGGAACGGTGAATCCCTCGGGCGCATCGGTTTTCGATGCGACCATCCGCGCCTCGCCGTCGCCCGTCCACGCCCAGACCTCGGCATCGCCCGCCTCACCGTCCTCGTCGTCGACTGCGGCGACGAAAGCCAGGACATCTGTGTCCTTGGCCCAGGTCAGCTCGGTGTAACGGCCGCGTGTCTCGGCGTGAAGCACCACCGTCGCCGGCGTCTCTCGGCGGTGGTCCAGGACCCGAACCGAATTCCCCTCACCATCCGGCGCCGAGATGCTGACCGCCAGGAGCGACGCGTTCTCGGCAAAGCTGAAGTCCATCACGGACTCGATGGCGATCTCATCGCCGGCCGCCAACTCTCTGAGCTGGAGAACGGTGCCGAGTTCTTCCTCTTTTCCTTCGTCGTCGGATTCGGCCTCGATCTCCTCGCCCTCGACCGGCTCCGCCGCCTCGACCTCGGTCTCGTCCACTTCCGGTTCTTCCTCGGCCTCGTAGAGCTTGTAGGCGAGCCACCGACCATCGTCGGAGAGGGCAAAACCCTCCACTTCGTCAATCCGAATCTCCTCACCGGTGGCGAGATCGACCAGCGACAGACCGTTCTTGGGCTTGTCGTCGTCAGAGCCCTTCTTTCCCTTCTTGCCCTTGCCGTTCTTGGCCTTTTCACGCGCCTCCAGGGTCGGTGCGATCGTGGCGACGACCCAACCCCCGTCCCTCGAGATTTCGGGCCCGGCCCCACGCTCGACCCGGACCTCGGTGCCCGACACCGTCGATCTGATCACCACCTCGCCATCGCCTCGATCGGGCGCGATGGTGTAGGCGACCCAGTCTCCATCGACGGAGATCACCGGATCTTCGATCTGGCGGAACTGCATGAGATCTCTGAATGTCAGCGGCTTTTCACCGGCGGCGACCACCGTCGCCAACAACACCCCACCCAGCATCAGAGTCCAGCCCACACGGATCCAGCGGCTTGGGTTCATGACACCCCTCCATCCAAAATGGCACGCCACTGGAGAATACCTCAGCGGACAAAGCAACCTTCGGCAACCCAAGACCATCAAAAACCGTAGACATTCTCAGCCCGGTATACTCACCGGGCTCCGGCCCATGGATCGCGAACACGCGGTCCACCGGGGCAACCCCTGGAGGTATGGATGAAACGGAAGACCCTGGCGGCGTTCTCGGTAGCTTTGCTTCTCTCAACGGTGATGATGGCGGCGGAGGATGGCACCAAGCTGCTTCGCTTCCCCGATATCCACGGCGACGCCGTGGTCTTCTGCTATGGCGGTGACCTCTGGTCGGCGTCAACCAACGGTGGATCGGCCACCAGGCTCACCGCCCACCCGGGCCAGGAGGTCTTTCCCCGCTTCTCTCCCGATGGCCAGTGGATCGCCTTCACCGGCCAGTACGACGGTGACGAACAGGTCTATGTGATTCCCGCGACAGGTGGCGAGCCCAAGCGGCTCACCTGGTACCCCGCCGAGGGCCCCCTGCCGCCGCGCTGGGGCTATGACCATCAGGTCTTCGGCTGGACGCCCGACGGCGACGCCGTGCTCTTCCGCTCGCTCCGCGACGCCGGTGGCAGCTCCGACGGCAAGCTCTACACCGTTCCCCTCGAGGGTGGGCTGCCTGAAGCGCTGCCCATGCCCACCTCCGGCGCCGGCGATTTCTCGCCCGATGGCACGCAGATGGTCTATTCGCCCATGTTCCGTGACTTCCGCCACTGGAAGCGCTACCAGGGCGGCTGGGCGCAGGACCTCTATCTCTTCGATCTTCAGAGCTCCGAGGTCACGCCCGTTGCTCACAGCGTGCGCACCGAGCGCGACCCCATGTGGATCGGCGACACGATCTTCTTCGTCTCCGACCGCGATGACCGGCTCAACCTCTTCAAGGCCGATCCGGCGACCGGCGCGGTGGAGCAGCTCACCGCTCACGATCCGTGGGATCTCCGCTGGCCGGCCACCGATCATCAGAGCCGCATCGTCTACGAACTCAACGGCCAACTCCGGATCTTCGACATCGCCTCCGGCGCCGACACCGCCATCTCCATCAACGTGCCCGACGACGGGCTGTGGAAACGCCCGCACCGGATCTCGGTGGCAGGAAACATCGGCGACTTCGGACTCTCCCCCAAGGGCGAGAGGGCCCTCTTCGTTGCCCGTGGCGAGGTCTTCTCGGCCCCCATCGAGAAGGGTCGTACCCGCAATCTGACCCGATCCTCCGGCGCCAACGACCGGGTCGCGGCGTGGTCACCCGATGGCTCGCAGATCGCGTACATCTCCGATGCCGATGGTGAGGATGAGGTCTGGATCGTCGATCAGAACGGCACCGAGCCCGCGCGACGGCTCACCGACGGCCATGCGGCCAGGCTCTTCGATCTCGCGTGGTCACCCGATGGCGATCGCATCGCCTTCACCGACTACCTCGGCCGTCTGTCGGTGGTGACGGTGGCGGACGGTTCCGAAGTCCTGGTGGCGGACGACATCCGCGGCGCCATCGGCGACTTCGAGTGGTCGCCCCACGGCGGCCATCTGGCGTTCAGCCTCAACAACGAAGCCGGCGTCGGTCGGATCCACATCTGGAGCGCGGCAACCGGTGAACTCAACCAAATCACCTCCGATCACTTCGAATCCGGCAGTCCGGCTTGGGATCCCAAGGGTGACTACCTCTTCTACATCTCCGAGCGGTCCTACGCGCCGCAGATCTCCAACCTGGAATGGAACTACGCCGGCAACAAGCGGGACGGTATCTTCGCCGTCGCCCTCAGGGCCGACGTCAAGCCCCTCTTCCCGCCCGAAAACGACGAGGTCGAGATCGACGGCGCCAAGGACAAGGACGACGAAGACGACAAGGACAAGAGCAAGAAGAAGAACGCCAAGGGCAAGGACGACGCCAAGGACGACGACGGGGAAGAGGACGAAGAGGACTCCAAGCCCATCGTCATCGACTTCGACGGCCTCGCACAGCGCGCCATGCGGGTGCCGGTCAAGGCAAACAACTACGGCGGTTTGGCGGCGGTTGAAGGTCACCTGCTCTATGCCAGTTTCGATCCATTCTTCTACGGCGGAGGTTTCGACCGCCAGACGACCATCCATCTCTACTCCATCGAGGACCGCGAGAGCTCCGAGCTGGTCACCGACGCCGGCGGCGCCGCCCTCTCCGCCGACGGCAAGAAGCTCCTCGTCCGATCCGGCGGTGGATTCAAGATCTATGACGTCAAAAAGGGCGCCAAGCCGGAGTCGGTGAAGACCTCGGGACTCGAAATGGATCTCGACCCGGTGGCCGAGTGGCAGGAGGTCTTTGATGAGACCTGGCGGATCTTCCGCGACTATTTCTATGTCGTGAACATGCACGGGTACGACTGGAAGGCCCTCGGCGAACGCTACCGCGCACAACTGCCCCACGTCGCCCACCGGTCCGATCTCAACTATGTCCTCTCCGAGATGGTCTCCGAGCTCGGCGCCGGCCACACCTATATTTCCGGTGGCGATTTCGAGATCCCCGACCGGCCTGCGGTGGCTCTCCCCGGCGCCCGCTTCGAACTCGACCCCGATGCCGACCGCTACCGCATCGCATCCATCTTCCGCGGCCAGAACGAGGAACAGAAGTACCGCTCACCCTTGACCGAGGTCGGTGTCGACATCGGTGTCGGCGACTACATCCTCGCCATCGACGGCCTCAAGCTCGAAGGCTCGGACAACCCCTACCGGCTGCTCCAGCACCTCGAGGGTTCAGTCGTTCTCACCGTCAACTCGCAGCCCACCCGTGAAGGAGCCCGTGAGGTCACCTATGTTCCCCGGGGTTCCGAGAGTTCGCTCCTCTACCTCGACTGGGTCCTCGGCAATCTCGATCGCGTCACCGAGATGACCGATGGCAAGGTGGGGTACCTCCACATCCCCGATATGGGCCCGGCCGGGATCGCCGAGTTCATCAAGTGGTTCTACCCGCAGATCCGCAAAGAGGGTCTGGTGGTCGATGTCCGCGGCAACGGCGGCGGCAACGTTTCGGCCATGATCATCGAACGACTCGGCCGCGAGATGATGGGCACCCGCTTCGGGCGGACCTCCGATGTGCCCGGAACCTACCCACAACAGGCCTTCAACGCCCACATGGCGTGTCTGATCTCGGAGACCTCGGCCTCGGACGGCGACATATTCCCCCACTACTTCCGCGAGGCGGGTCTCGGGCCCCTCATCGGCAAGAAGACCTGGGGCGGAGTGGTCGGTGGCGGCAATATCGGTCTGGTCGATGGCGGTGCGGTCTTTGTCCCGCGGTCGGCGACCAACGACGCCGATGGTGAGTACATCATCGAAGGGATCGGGGTCCCGCCCGACATCGAAATCACCAACGACCCGGCCTCGGTGCTCGCCGGTGACGATCCCCAGCTCGAGCGCGGCGTGGCTGAGATCCTCGAGGCCATGACGGCGGATCCCAGGGGTCTGCCGACGCGGCCGGTCGATCCGGTGAAGACGCCCGGTTCGAACTGAGCAAGCAAACCACCTCAAACAAACCCGGCCCCGGAAGCGATCGCGTTTCCGGGGCTTTTTCTATCTCTGCCGCACGGGGTCATCTTGAGCGGCAGTTCATGAAGTCTGTCAATTCAGGGCTACAGGCAGGGCCTTCAGGCCCTGCGACCCACTCGCCGAGGGCAGATTGGGGAATCCGGAGGCGTCTCACCCTGAAGGTCTTAACGATGCTCCCATCGCGTCGCCGGAGGCAAGACCCACTACTCCACCGTGAACCGCATCAACTCCACCGGAACCGGTCCGCCGAAAGTGGTGCGGTCACCGGGCCGGTAGAAGCTGGTCTCGAGCTGGTTGACCCAGACGCTCGCCCCCTGGTTGGAGGAGCCGACCCCGAACTGGATGGTGGTGATGTGTGCTCCGGGATCCGCCATCAGCGCAAAGATCGTCTGCAGCTCACGACCACCGACCATGACGTTCGAGGTCGACATGGCCTCGAGGGTCATGTCGTTGGCCTGGGAGTTGGCGCTGTTGGTGCGATCCACCAGCCACCAGTTTCCACTGCTCCAGGTGACGTTCTCGGTGATCCACGTGCTGTTGGACGTGCCGCCGTTCCCGTTGCCGGGTTCGTAGACCAACAACTTGTCCCAGGCGTTCTCGCCGGTCCGGCTCGAAACCGCGGTGGAGCCGAATTCGAGGGTCTTGAAACCGATCTTGAACGAGGCCGTCACCGTGGTTGTGCCATCACCCATCCACGAGTAGTCGACGGTGAGGCCATCGGCCAGCACGGTTCCCAATGCGTGACCGACACCGTCGTCTTTGCGGTGGCTGATCTGACTCTTGCCGGGGTTGGAGCCGGCGTTGATCTGGAGATGGGCGCCATAGATCCACTCGCCCGCGGGCGGCGCCACCGGCGGCGCGCCATCGCCGACTACGGCCTGGGCAAGAATATCGGCATCGTGAGCCGGAACTCCCACCGCGGTGGCCTCGGGTTCATCGGTCAAGGTATCGCTGACGAGGTTGGTCCCCTCCACCTGTGTGCCGCTGCCGTCGGCGCGGGTGTCATCCGAGAACCATCCGTTGACGCCGAGGCTGTTGGTATTGACATCGGCAGCGCACACCCATCCCGCGGCGACGATGGTGATCATCAGGCTGACCAAACACGAGAGACCCTGTCGATGCATCACTCCTCCTTCAACCGAAAAACGGTTATCTCAACTATAGACCGTCGGCTCATGAATGCGACGCCGACATGGTGCCTATTGCCGCGATCGGCCGAGGGAGCCATCCGTTCGAGGCCAACCCCGCAAATCCTCGAAAGAACGCGGACTCGGTGCCTGGCATCCACCATTGTTCGCCGCGAACAATGGTGCGTGCCTGCGCACCGCTCCCATCGCGCCCCAACAGGCAAAACCGGTCCCAGGCTTCGATCCCGGCAGGTCAGTCCTCGGCTGCGGGAATCTCGAGTCCCGGTTTTCCAGCCATCGCTCGGATTCGGTTGAGGCCCCTTGCCACCTTCGGCTGCCGCACAAGTCGCCGCTCGAGGGTGAACTTGCCCGGGAAGTTGGCCAGCGCCACTCCCATGAGGATGGTGAGAATGCCCTGACCCGGCAGGACCAGCATGGCGATCCCCGCACCGATCAGTGCGAAGCCAAAGACATTCTTGAACACGGTCAGGAGCACCCACACCGCCGGGTGCTGTCGTTTCTGGTGCGCCGGGTCCCTCTTGTCGCGGACAAAATAATCGGCGGGCAGATTGGCGACCACCAACGGGAAGACCACCAACGACACCACGAAGAGGGCAAGGGAAACCAAACCGAGGGTTTGGAAGAGAACCTGGTATTCGCGAATCCACTCCACGAGCTCGGCCATGCCACCTCCCGACTCGGCCCAACTCTACCTTTTCCCGCGAAACAAAGGGGAGCCGGCACACTCGAAACTCCAAGTCGCGAGGATGGCGCCATCAAAACAAAGATGATCGGGGCGGAACTTCCCACACCCAAGGTCTGAACAGCAATTACTCCTGAATTGATTGTCTGTCGGGAAAACCCTGCAGCTGGTGTCAGGCCATCCACCCTCCACGGTGAGATCTGTCCGACCCGGCGGTACAATGGCCCGGCTTTGGCCGACACGAATACCCAGTCAGCGGACCACCTCGAAAAGGGGAGAGGCAGCCACACCGGCGATCGAGCGGCGGACCTGCTCGCGTCCCTGCTCGTCGTCTTCG
>RCNG010000808.1_pt1 | contig 14931 bp, 11 predicted proteins | sample 2041371 | NCBI WGS metagenome assembly RCNG01 (sample SAMN09708227, study PRJNA481090) | Marine sediment metagenome, whole genome shotgun sequencing project. | biome: marine sediment; feature: ocean; material: sediment; isolation source: Sewage treatment plant 1 marine sediment (STP1) ... | reverse complement strand
GCCTTCTTTTTCATCGAACTGCCGGCGGTAAAGAGCCACGTCCGCCTGTTCAAAATTGAAGGCGGAATACTCGCGTTCGAACTGGCCCATCACCTCGCCCCAGGTCAAGCCTCCGCCCCAGAGGATATCCTTCACGTGATCGGTTTCCTGGATGAACATGCACAGGCGCAAAAGCCCATAGGTCAATTCCACCGCTACCGGTTTGCACCGCACCCCGCCCACCTGCTGGAAATAGGTGAACTGGGAAACCTCCATCCCGTCGAGCCAGACTTCCCAACCCAGGCCGGCGGCGCCCAGGGTAGGTGATTCCCAATCATCCTCCACGAAACGAATGTCATGTTCGGCGGGATCGATCCCCAGCGCCTTCAGCGATTCCAGGTACAGTTCCTGGCTGTTGGAGGGATTGGGTTTGAGGATTACCTGATACTGCAGGAACTGGTGAACCCGGTTCGGGTTCTCGAGATAGCGGCCGTCCTTGGGCCTCTTGCTGGGCTCGACGTAGGCCACCTGCCAGGGCTCCGGCCCCAGGGCCCGGAGAAAGGTGTTGGGGTTGAAAGTGCCCGCGCCGACCTCGCTGTTGTAGGGCTGGACGATCACGCAGCCGTAATCGCTCCAGAACTTCTGGAGGTTGGCGATCATCTGCTGGTATTCCATCATCCTGTGTTGTCCTTTCCCGCACGCAGCAGATCCAGAGCCGCGGGCAGACGATAACCGGGCAGGTGATAACCCAGGAACCTGTGCAGCAGGGCCCCCATTTCACGGCGCAACGGCCGGGCCAGGGTCGGTTCCCCTTCCCGGTCCAGGTCGATCCCGGTCCGGGCCATGTCCTGCAAATGGTCCCAGGCCTCTTGGCCCAGAGGTCGTCCGCCATTCACTCCTCCGGCTTGGATACAGCGGCCGCAGACGATGCCCCCTTCAGCCGGGCTGAACTGCAGGGTGGACAATTCCAGGTCGGTCCCGGCCCGTCCGCAAGAGACGCAGGACGACACTTCGGGGGCCATTCCGTGCCGCGCCAGCAATTCCCATTCGAAGGCAAAAAACAGCAGGGCCGGCCGGTTACAGGACTGGGACGATAACATTCTGACGAAACGTCCGCAAACGGCAAAGAGATGGGCCACGACCGGCGTCTGGTCCCGATCGTCCAAAACGCCCGGACCGCTTGCCACCGGACGACAACGGTCCACCAGTTCCAGGGCGCCCAGAAGGAAGGCGGACTTTTCCAGGGTCGGGCCCTCGCTCATGGGATCCAGATCGACCTCGCCCCCGCGGAGAAACTGGAGTTCCCGCGCTGGATCGAGGCTGAATTCCGCGGTCACCAGACGGCCCGGATCGATCAGGGGCCGCAACTTCGAGCGTGGACCGCGAGCACCCTTGGCAATAACCTTGACGTAACCGTGGTCGCGGGTCAGAAGGGAAACCACGGCGCTGGTTTCACCGCAAGGCCAGGCCCGCAAAACCAGGGCCTCGGTGTTGGCCGCGGGACGGGACAGGACTCCCATGGTCAGGCTCCCTGACCCAGGCTCAACAGGAGAGAGGCCAGCCCCAGGTAGATGACCATGCTCACGATGTCGTTGGCGGTGGTGATAAAGGGACCGGTGGCCACGGCGGGATCGATGCCGACCCGGTGCAGCAGCAAAGGTATTCCGGATCCAGCCATGGCCGCAAACAGCACGACCAGCAACATGGACAGACTCAGGACGAACGACAGGTTGGGATCTCCGCTGACCAGCCAGGATATGAGATAGATGAACGCGGCCACGGCCGCGCCGGTCAACACGGCGGTGCCCAGTTCCCGCAGCAGATGGCGGCCGAGGTGGTAAAAATCCACCTCACCGGTGGCGAGCCCGCGCACGACCACCGAAGAGGTCTGGATGCCGATGTTCCCGGCGGTGGCCATGATCATGGGAATGTAAAAGGTCAAAGCCACCATGGACTCGATGCTCTGTTCGAAATGGGACATGACCAGAACGGCCCCGAGTTGACCCACCAGCGCGCCGAGCAACCAGGGCAACCGGGACCGGGCCACCCGGAAGCTCGACTGTTCCCCGAACTCCTTCTTGCTCACACCGGCCAGGAGGGAAAAATCCTCGGTGGCCTCCTCTTCCATGACGTCCAGCACGTCGTCGGCGGTGATCAGGCCCACCATCCTCTTCCCCTGGTCGACGACCGGCAGCGAGATCAGATCATGGGTCTGGAAAAAACCGGCCACTTCCTCCTGGTCCAGATCTACGTCCACGTACAGGGGATCGGGCTCCATGACTTCGGTGACACTGGTGACCGGGTCACTGATAAGCAGGCGGACCAAAGGCAGCCGCCCCACCAGCAGACCTTGATCATCCAGCACGAAAACAAAATGGGTGGCTTCGAGATCGTCCTCATCCATGAGGCGCAGGCCCGCCGTCGCCTCGCCGGCGGTCTGCCGGTCGTCGCAGGTGGCGAACTCCTTGCCCATGAGACCACCGGCGGTTTCCGGCGGATACTGCAGAAGATCCGCGACCTCGGATCGCTCGGCCTCCTCCATGGCCGCCAGCACTTCGGCGGCCTGGTCGGTATCGAGTTCGCCGATCACGTCCGCAGCTTCGTCGGAGGGCATCTCCTCGATGATGTCGGCGATCTCGTCAATGTCCAGCAGGGTGAACAGGGCGCCCAAGCTGCGGTTGTCGATCTCGGCGAGAACTTCGGCCAGGGGATCGGCAGGCAGTATGCGCAGAATGCGGGAGGTGTCCTCCACACTCATGGGACGCAGGATCTCGGACAGGTCACCCGGGCTCAGACCGACGGCCAGTTCACGCAAGGATTCCGTATCGTCCAGGTCCAGCAGTTCGCCGAATTTCAACTCCAGGGCATGGCGCTGCGCGTCCAGGTTCCTGGGGTCCAGAACCACTTCCTCGACTATTTCCAGATCGGGGTTGTCGGGCATCCTGTCGGTCACGGTGCGGGGTCCTTTCCGGGCAGGATGTCGCCCGAACCCGACGGCCCGGGCCCCACCAGTTGTCCCACTCTCTTTTCGATCTGCCCGGCCTGGTCGGCGGTCATGATGGAACCACCGGACACGATGAGCTTGATGGCCTCCTCCACCGGAATCGGTAGTTCCTTCAGTTCCTCGCGCGGCACCAGCAACATGAAACCGCTGGTGGGATTCGGGGCCGTGGGCAGAAAGACATTGACCAGCCGGTTTTCCGCTTCGTCCCGGGTCACGAAGCCGATGGAAAACAGACCCTGCCGGGGATAGGCGAACAGCACCACCTTCTGGAAGGCCGTTCGGCGATCCTGCAGGAACACCTCGGATATCTGTTTGATAGCGGAAAAGACGCTCTTGACCACGGGAATCTGTTCAAAGAACCGCTCCAGGACCCGGAAAAAGGCAATGCCGATCAGATTGCGGGTGAACAGGCCGACCAGGGTGATCAGCAGGATGAAGACAATCACTCCGATAAGAGTCAGCAGGAACTCGGGATAGGTTTCGGTGACCGCGGGAATTCGCTGCAACCAGGGGCGCATGGTCGAGGAGATCAATACGTAGAACCGCCACAGGATCCAGGTGGTAATCACCAGCGGCGTGATGGACAGCAATCCGGTCAGGAAATGCCTTTGCAGGAACCTATACACCGTTCTCGTCCCTCCGGTGGAAACCCGGCAGGGGCTCGGTCGACTTCAGCAGCACCCGCAGGATCCTCTGGTCGGCCACGTCCTCCACCACCACGACAAAATCCACCACCTCCACCTGGTCGCCTTTCTCCGGCACATTGCCCGCGGCTTCATAGATCAGACCACCGAGGGTCTCGCTGGTCTCGATACCCTCGGCGCCGCCAAAGGTCACACCCAGCATTTCCTCGAGGTCTTCCAGATCGATCTTGGGATCCAGACGCACGGTGTATTCATCCACCCAGGTCAGCAGGTTTTCTTCGGCGTCGAATTCGTCCTCGATCTCTCCCACGATTTCCTCGATCACATCCTCGAGAGTCACCAGACCGGCCGTGCCGCCGTATTCGTCGATCACCACGGCCATGTGGATTCGCTTGGCCCGGAACTCGTCGAGCACCTCATCGATCTTCTTGCTCTCGGGAATGAAATAGGCGGGTCGCACCAGATCGTTCGGACTGAAATCACCGCCGGGGGAACTTCCGGCCTCGAACAGTTTCAGCAGATCCTTGGTATAGAGGATGCCCACCACCTTGTCCACGCTGCCTTCGAACACCGGCACCCGGGAGTGGCCGCTGGCGATGACCGCGGCCATGGTTCCGGTCAGATCAGAATCCCCGTCGAGGGAAACCATGTCGATTCGGGGGATCATGATCTCCCTGACCGCGGTGTCATGGAAAGCGAAGATGCTATGGATCATCTCCCTTTCGTCCTCGTCGAGGGTGACGTTTTCGCCATCGACCTTGATCAGGCTCCGGATCTCCCCGTCCGACAGGTGGGGCTGCATTTCGGCCGTCCACAACGTATCGTCCAGCTTGTCCATGACCAGCAGCATCAGGGCGGTCCAGGGCCGCAACAGCCAGGACAATGGGTAAATCAACATTCCAACGATCCGGGCGTAGGTTAAGGCCGTGTCGGATGCCAGCATCTTGAAGACCAGACCTCCCAGACTCCAGGCCAGCAGGGCGGAAAAAGCGAACATCAAATAGAAAGGCACGTCCAGGGCGCCTGGCCACTGGCGAGACAAAAGGTGTCCCCAGGAAAAAGCGCCCACCAAAGTGAGGATCAGGTACAGGGTCCCGGTGGTCACCTGGAAACGCCGGTCGTTCTCGAGGAAGTCCCGCAGTATTGGGCCCAGGGTGTCCTTTTCCAGCAGCCCGTTGCGATACAGGCCGCTGACCCGGTAATGGGCGGTCATCAGGCCACCCATGAGCATGGCGCCCAGCCAGGCGCCCACCGTCAACAGGATGATTCCGCCAGCTCCGGTCAATCCAGCACCCGTACCTTCCATCAGTGGGTCAACTCCTCTCACGAAGGGGATGAGGCAAACCTGCGCTCGCGAGAATCCCCTCCTCGACAGTACGCATGGCTTCGACCTCTTTATCGCTCGCGTGTTCCCAGCCCAAAAGATGCAGCATTCCGTGGACAACCAGCAGGGGAATCTCGTGTTCCAGGGCCCAACCCCTTTCCCGGCACCGATCGGCCACGAACCCCGGGGCCAGGATCACCTCGCCAACGGTCAGGTCCGATTCATTCTCCTGGTCCGGGACAAACGTGTCCAGCCACAGATTGCGAAAAGCGTGGCCCAGGCCACAGGGCAGATCGGGATCGCCCGAACCCGATTCCAGGAGATAGGAAAAGGAAAGAACGTCCGTCACCCCGTCGGCCTGCCGAAATTCCGCGTTCAAGCCGGCCATGGTTTGATTGTCGATCAGCACCACGTCAACCGCCCAGTCGGGTCGACCGAGGGGCTCGGTCAAATCAGTCAGGAGCCGGTGCCGCTTTCCTGTCAGCCAGCTCTCCATTTCCCCGCCTGGGCGGGATCGTCGCTCCACGAACCGCAGGATCAAGTCCCAGCCTTCCGTTCGCCCCGGCGTTCGGGAATCTTGTCTGTGTCCCTTTCCTTCTGCCCCGGGTAGACGATTCGCGAGTGATGGATACCGTTCAACAGGGGGATGAACGCCTCCCTAATTCTCGCCAGGTCGCTGAGGGTCAGTCCGGACTTGTCCATTTCCCCGCTGAGCATCCGCTTGTCAATGATCTGCTTGGTAATTTCCCTGATGCGGCTGGGCGTGGGTTTGGCCAGGGACCGGGTGGCGGCTTCCACTGCGTCCGCCAGCATCAGGATGGCCGTTTCCCTTGAGCGGGGTTTGGGGCCGGGGTAGCGGAAATCATCTACCTTCACCGTCTCGTTGCCTTCGCCCTCGAGGGCCTTGTGGTAGAAAAATTCCATCACCAGAGTGCCATGGTGCTCGGGAATGAAATCGATCACCATCTGGGGCAGGCGCCACTTGCGGCCCAGTTCGATGCCGTCCTTGACGTGGGCGGCGATGACCAGGGCGCTCATGCTCGGACTCAATTCGTCATGCTTGTTGAATTCGGGCCTCTGATTTTCCACGTAGTACTCGGATTTTTCCATCTTGCCGATGTCGTGGAACAGGGCCCCCACCCTGGTCAACAGGGCGTTCGCGTCGATGGCCCGCGCGGCGTGCTCGGCCAGCTGCCCCACCACCTGGCTGTGGTGGTAGGTTCCCTGGGCCTCCAGCGCCATTCTCTTCAGCAGGGGATGATTCAGGTCCGATAGTTCCAAAAGGGTCAGATCGGAGCACACGCCGACCATTGGTTCGATGACCGGCAGAAGGAACAGACCGAAGGCCACCAGCAGGACCGGAGCGAATAGTCCCACCAGAAAAATATTTTCGCCGCCCTGGTCCGGACCAAAAGCGGCCGGCCCCAGCAGAAATACCAGGGTGACCGATAGAAAGGTCAACAGCAGCATGGTCTGGTAGAACTGGCTGCGCTTCTGGACCCGGCGGACTAAAATTACCGTCACCATGCCCAGGATGTACCAGGTAAAGATGCTGCCGGCCCCGGTGCCGGGCAGAATGGCCAGCAGGGTTACACCCAGCAGCGTGGTGGTGTAACCCACTTTGTCCTTGAACAACACCGTGGCAAACAGTGACAGCAGGATCACCGGAACGGCCACAGGCCCCAGGGCCGGGCGTCCGAGGGCGAAGGACGCCCCCACCAGATAGACCGCCACCACCACTGTCAGCGCGAGCAAAAATCTCAGGCGCCGCAATAAATCGGGAAAATGAATGATGGCCAGCCAGCCGAACAGGGCCAAGGCCATGGCGATCAGTAGACCCCGTACGAAAATGCGTGAAGCGCGCCCGGTTCCGTCGTCCCCACCACCCCGATCCATCAGGAGATCCTTCAGTGTCTCCAGGTACACCGCATGCTGTTCGGAGACCAGAATCCCATCGTCGATGATTCGTTGATCGAACTGGAAGGACATGGTCGTCGGAACGGAATCCCGGGCTTGATCCTGCCGCAGGCGCGATTCGACGGCGTCATAGATGAGATTGGGCGAAATAAAGGGCCGCAGCACGCTGGCGGCATGGGCGGTATCTTCGGGATTCATCCCTTCAATGTTGAGGATGAGGGCCAGCTTCTGCTCCAGGTTGGTCTGGTGAATGATCTCGCTCCGCTGGACCAGAGATTCGGTATTGGGCGTCAAGATGACGATCCGGTCGTAGTTCCCCACCGGCAGCATGTCGGCGACTCCGACGGTCATCACCTGGGCCCAGGATTGGGAGAGACGATCTACAAGGGAATCAGGTTCATCCGTGGCCAGCAACCAGGGAATCTCGTCAGGAAGAACGTTGGGATATTGGAGCACCAGCAGGCCGGATTTTTCTTCCAGGCTGTGCGAAGTGTCGACCAGGGCGGCCGCCAGGGCGTCGAGAAAAAGCTCCATCCTGCCGTCCCCACGACGGGACGAGCCAGGGACGACCTTGCGCAGGATCGGTGGTTCGACCAGCACCCTTTGATTGCGCTGCATCTGGACATCACGTTCTAAAAAAGGAGCTTCGAAAGCGAAGGGCGCCCGGATCTCCTTCTGGGCAACCTGACCGACCTCGGGGAAATCCGTCGCCAGTCGCGGCACCGGAGGGAACAGGACCAGATGCAGGACAAGAAGTCCGACCCCCAGCACCATCGTCCAGGTCAGCGGACGATCCACCCGGGGAGCCTCCCCTATCCCGGCCGTCTTCCCCGAACTTTTAGCGGCGGACTTCACGCCGGACTTCACGCCGGTCCGGCCGGATGTTCGCCCCTCCCGGGCCGAACCATCGCGGGCTATCCATGCCCTCGGGCGTTGCCACCACTCAGCCATGAGTCTTCCTTCCGTCAATCAGATGGACCAACATCCGGTCAATCTCCCTCGTCCGAAATACCTGCGGCCTCGAACGCATCCACGATACGGCGGACCAGTGGATGCCGCACCACATCCCGGCCGTCCAAATCCACGAACGACACCCCCTCGGTCTTCTGGAGAATGCTCCTCACCCTGATAAGGCCGGAAAGTCTCTTGTCCGGCAGATCCACCTGGGTGACGTCGCCGGTGACCACCGCCTTGGACTGCATCCCCAGGCGGGTCAGAAACATCTTCATCTGCCCCAGGGTCGTGTTCTGGGCTTCGTCCAGGATCACGAAGGCGTTGTTCAAGGTGCGGCCACGCATGTAGGCCAGGGGCGAGGCCTCGATGACCCCGCTGGACAGGTAGCGGGCAATCTTGGCAGCCCCGGAGATGTCCGACAAGGCATCAAACAAGGGCCGCAGGTAGGGGTTGATTTTTTCCTGTAGATCTCCCGGCAAAAAACCCAGCTGTTCACCGGCCTCGACCGCGGGACGCACCAGGACGATGCGGTCGACCAGCTGCCTTTTCAGGTAGTCCATGGCCATGACCACGGCCAGGAACGTTTTCCCGGTTCCCGCCGGTCCCACGGCGAACACCACGTCGTGATCGTGAACGGCTTTCACGTAGGCCTGTTGCCCGAGGGTCTTGACCCGAACGCCTTGGCGGTTACCCTTGGCAAAAAGGAGCGGTTCCTCATTGGGCGAAAAATCCGGCCCGGGTTCTTGCTCGCCGGCCCGTTGCTCCCACAGGTAACGCAAGCTGACACTGTCAACCAGTTGTCCCTGCCGAACCCTTTCCACCAGGTCGGCCAGAACTTCCCGGATGACATCCAACCGATCGGCCGGCCCGCGAATCATCAGGCGGTCGCCTCTTACTGCCAGGGTGCCGCCGAATTTCTCCTCCAGATAACGGAGGTTGGCGTCGCGGGTCCCCAGCAGCCCGAGTTGGTCGATCCCTCCGAGATCAAGGGAGGTCTCGGCCACGGTTTCGAAATCACCGTCACTGTTACCCCTGTTCATGAACCATCCTTCGGCCTTTCGGCCGGCTTGGGAACGATCGACAGATTCAACTCCTCGAGCTGGGCGGCGCTGATGGAACCGGGGCTGTCATCCAGCAGGCCGGTCGCGAGCGTCGTCTTGGGAAAGGCGATCACTTCCCGCAAGGATGGGCTGCCGGTCAGAAGCATGACGATCCGATCCAGACCCAGCGCGATACCTCCGTGGGGCGGGGCGCCTAATCCGAGGGCCTCCAGGAAAAACCCGAACTTGGCCAGGTATTCTTCGGCCGGCATGCCGACGATGCGGAATACCCTTTCCTGTAACTCGCGCTGGTGGATCCGGATGCTGCCCGAACCCAGTTCCACCCCGTTGCAGACCAGGTCGTACAGCTGGGCCCGCCCCTGGCCGGGGTCTATTTCCAGACCGTCCACATCCTCGGGCCGCGGCTGGGTGAACATGTGGTGGCAGGCATCCCAACCGCCGGCCTTGTTCTTTTCGAAGAGGGGAAAATTCCGGACCCAGGCCATGGCCCAACTGTTTTCGGGTATCCATTCCGCCCGGGCCGCCAGCTCCAGCCGCACAGCGCCCAGGGCCTCGCGCACCATGCCGGTATCGCCGGCCACGAACAGCAGAAGATCCCCATCCTGGCAACCGGCGCGTTCGATCAGCTTGCTCTGGAAATCCTCGCCCAGGAATTTGGCGATCCCCGTGTCCAGGCCCGCGGCGGTGACCTTGGCGCGGGCCAGTCCGAAGGCTCCCTTCTTCTTGACCAGTTCCTCCAACTCATCGACTTTCTTACGGCTCCAGCCGGCCAGCCCGGGAGCATTCAGACAACGCACCGTGCCACCTGCTTCCAGCGCCTTTTCAAATACACCGAATCCGCAGCCGGGAACCAGGTCATCGACGTTGCAGATGGGGCAGCCGAATCTCAGATCGGGTTTGTCCGAGCCGTACATGTCCATGGCATCGTCGTAAGAGATGCGGGGAAACGGCGTGGGCAGATCAATCCCCACGGTTTCGGCGAAGATCGTGGCCATCATCCGTTCCACCACGTCGTATATATCGTTTTCGCCGACGAAACTCATCTCCAGGTCGATCTGCGTATGCTCCGGCTGCCGGTCCGACCTCAAATCCTCGTCTCGCAGGCACCGGGCCAGCTGGAAATATCGGTCCACTCCACTGGCCATGAGGATCTGTTTATAGAGCTGGGGCGATTGAGGCAGGGCGTAGAACTGCCCGTGATGGATCCGGCTGGGCACCACGTAATCCCGGGCCCCTTCCGGAGTGGTCTTGATCAGCAGAGGGGTTTCGACCTCGAGAAAATCCAGGTCCGAGAGAAAACGCCGCGCCGCCTGTGCGGCCAGGTGCCGAACTCTCAGATTGTTGGCCATGACTGGGTGCCGCAGATGGATATACCGGTATTTGAGCCGCAATTCCTCGGTGGCGTTTTCGGCCTGGTCCAGCTGAAAGGGCAGCGGCGCACAGGCATTCAGGATCTCTACCTGCCGAGCCACCACCTCGATGGCTCCAGTGGCCTTGTTGGGGTTGACCATGTCCGCGGGTCGGGGACGAACTTCCCCTGTGATTCCCAGGACCGATTCGAGTTTGAAATCCTTGGCGATTTCCAAGGGCCGGCCGTCCTCGAAGACCACCTGCACGATGCCGTAACGGTCCCTCAGGTCGACAAAAACCACCCCACCCAGGTCACGGATCCTGCCGGCCCATCCGGCCAGCTTGATTTCCTGGCCGACAAGGCTTTCGTTAACCTCGCCGCAACGATGGGTTCTCATGCTGCCGACCTCTGCTGCCATGTTGTTCGGATTCACCCTTCCAGGACCTCCCGCACGACGGACAGGAGTTGGGTCCTGGCCACCGGCCTCTGTTCACCATCATCAAGATTTTTGAGTTGCAAATTGTCCTCGGCGATTTCGTTTTCGCCGACGGTCAACAGGAAACGGGCCCGGCGCAGATTGGCCGACTTGGCCTGGGCCTTCAGCGATCGGTCAGATGTATCCACTTCCACCCTGCAGAAACCCCGCAGGATATCCGCGCTCACGAAACCGAACCGCTGGGCGTCCAGCCCCTTGCAGGCCACGTAGATGTCCACCGGCGATTGGCGGCTGCGCTGCGGGTCCACCGGTTCCTCGTTCAAATGCAGCAAGGTTCGTTCGATTCCGATGGAAAACCCGACCGCCGGAGTGGACGGTCCTCCGCACTGCTCCACCAGATAGTCGTAGCGGCCGCCACCGGCGACGCTGCTTTGTTTGCGCCCGGCCGTGGCGGTGATTTCGAAAGTCGTCCGGCAGTAATAGTCCAGCCCCCGCACCAGGGTGGGATCTTCTTCAAAGGGCACCTCGAGGTCCCGGAGCGTGGCCAGAACCATATCGTGATGCCGGCGGCACGGTTCACAAAGCGAGGCAGTAATGGGCTCGAACCGGGCCAGCAGATCCTGAACCCCATCTTCCTTGGCGTCGAACAGACGCAACGGGTTGATATCGATCCGGGACCGCATACTGGCCGGCACCTGGTCGATATTCTCCTGGAGAAAAGCCTTCAACCGATCCAGGTAACCCGGGTTGCATTCAGGACAACCGATGCTGTTGACCTTGACCATGAGCCCTTGTGCATCCACGGCCTCGAAAAGGGCCATGGCGGTCTGGATTACTTCCGCATCCAGAACCGGACTGCCGGATCCGATGGCTTCGACCCCCACCTGATGAAACTGGCGGTATCGCCCCGCCTGCGGCCGGTCGTGGCGGAACATGGGAGCCAGATAGTAGAATTTGACCGTGCCCGGCTGCCGGCTCAGGCCGTTCTCAAGATAGGCCCGGACCACCGAAGCAGTCATTTCCGGACGCAGGGTCAGGCTTTCCCCACCCTTGGTCTGGAAGGTATACATCTCCTTGTCGACAATATCGGTCCCGGTCCCCACCGAACGCAGGAACAGATCCGTGGGTTCGATAATCGGAGTCCGGATCTCCCCGTACCCGTAGCGGGAAAGAACCTCGGACCAGCGCGCCTCACACCAGTGCCAACGCTCGATTTCCTCGAGCATGAGGTCCCGGGTGCCCTTCAGACGGCGGTATTTTATGTTCATCCTGTTCCTTCCAGGTCATCGCTGTTGGCTGGGGCCGCAATTCGCGTCGGTCAAGAGCCCGATAATATGGGTCAATCCCGGGCAGGAGGCCAATTCCCGGCGAAATTCCGGCGAACCAGGTCAAAATCCGGTTCGACCAACAAATTGAATCCTGCCAAATTCAGCCCGCCGAGGGCCTTGCGCGCCGATCCGGCGGCGGGCGAGTCGTCTTCGAGGCCCCGTCCCAGGCTGGCCAGCCCGTCACCGACCGCCAGGCGGGTTTTGCCGTTCACCGACCGGGACGCGAAGACCACCACATCCGGTACGGGTATGGTCATCAATTCAAGGCCCCATTCCAGGGGAGAAAGCAGGCCATCGGCAAAAAACCGGTCAGCGTCCCACTGCCTGACCAGGGCGTAGTCGAACCCCCCCAGCCGAGCCGCGTGCAGCACCGGGGAATGATCATACGGGTCAGGGCCCCAGGCGCAGGTGCCGGCGGCCGGGATTTCGGCCGTAGCCGACCTGCCCTGCCGCCTCCAGCTGCCGGTCGCGGTCAACGAAACGGAATCACCACAGACGGTGACCGCCGGTCGGGAAATCCAGGGATCGGGAACAAGTCCGGCGGACTTGCGATAGACCAGGACCCCCCGCGGTCTCAAATTTCGGGGAGCGGCCCTGCGACCGACCACTACGGGAACGAACTGGGTGGCGGGCAGGTCCACGCCCAAACCATCGGGGCACAGGATAAACTCAACCCCGGCGGCCTGCCTTTCAGTAAAGTCACCCACGGTGCCGACCACTTCGAGTTCCAGAGGACTCCCGGTGAATTCATTCAGAAACTTGAGAAGGGGTTCATAGACATTGACGACCCGAACGCGATCGCCCAGTGAATCGAATACCAGAAAAACACCCCGGTTGCGAGACGGCCCGGACCCCGGCCACAACAAGGCACCGAAGGCCAGGACCAGTACCAGGACCCCGGCCAGGACGGTGATCGACCTACCTCCACCGCCCCAACGGCCCGACCTGGGACCATCATTCACCCTGGCCCTCCTGTTCCTCTGCCGACTGGGAACCATTCCACAGGCTGGGCGGATTCCCGACGATCACCTGGAATTGAGTCGGGATCAATTCGATGGAGGTGGGCCAGTCAAGATGGACGACCTCCCCTTCGAGGAAATAGATTCCTTCGGTGCGATTGCCCACCGTGACAATCACCGAGATCCGGTCCTCGGTCAAAACCCTGAGCGAGTCCGCAAAACCCTTAACCACCACATCCGCCACCGGGGGCGAGATTCCCACTTCCGGACGTCCGGCGTCCACCAGTCCGATCACCGGGATATTGGCCATGATGCGTGTTTCCAGTTTCCCCACCCGGAAATCGATCCCGACCTTTTCCCGCTCCAGCTCCAAATGTTCGCCGGGGACAACCAAATTCAGGGTCCGTTCAGCATCTCCCGAAATCCGGCCCAGGTTCACCGGCTCGGTTAACACGGACAGATCATCGTCGAAAAAACGCGCCGGTCCGGTTACCACGACCGAATCGGGGTCGGTCCTGGGGGGGATCACGAAAACCAGGCCCGAAGTCAGGACCCCTTCGGTATCCAGGTTTACGGGTACGGGCCTGGTTATCTCCCGGTCAATGGTCAAGGTCAGGAATTGCGAACCATGAATGTCCGGGTTTTTCATGTCGGTGATGATATGGGACCGGTCCAGGGGAAAGGTAATGGTGGTGTCGCTGTAGCCCGCCAAATTGACCCTGACCTCGCCGATGTACCGGTTGAAATACTGATGGGTCAGAAGCTGGAACTTGCTGCCGGTAACCCGGACCCTCACCTTGGGCGGCAGGTTTTTACTGCCGGTCACCGTCAATCCCTCGGCGAGCCCCGCCACCCGCAGGGGCAGGGTGGTGGTCTGCTCGATATCCGCCGTGGACGCCACCTGGATCCAGATGAGCACCGAGACCAGAATACAGCTGATTTTCAGACCGAGTCGATTCATGGATCCGGTTGAACCTCCGGTAGTTTCAAAAGCTGTCCGGCCAGGATGGAACGGTCGGCCAGATTGTTGCGCTGCGAAATTTCGTTGACCGTGGTCCCGTGGCGCTGGGCCAGTCGCCACAGGTTGTCACCACTGCGCACCTTGTATTCACGGGTCCAGGACGATTTCATCTTGGCAGGTGCAGCCGACGCCACGGTACCGGCCACCTGCAACCGGTTTTGTTGATCCCGCCGCCAATCCAGAATGCCCTCCACCAGGACCATGGCGATTCTACCGTGATTCGACCGGTCGGCAAGAAGCTTCCGGTCCCCGGTGTTGGAAAGATAGGCCACCTCCACCAAAGCCGAGGGCATGGCCAAAGATTTAAGCACATGGAACCCGGCCTGTTTGACCTTCCGTCCTTCCATCAAACTGCTGGCCTTGGCCGCGGTCACCAGACGTTGAGAAAGAGCGGCCGACTGGTGCAGGACCTGGCTCATGCGCAGATCCATCAGGATGTCCATGACCAGATCGTCAGGACGGCTGCCGGGAGCCAGCCCGACCAGTTGCGCTGCGTTCTCTTTGTCCGCCAGTTCCTTGGCTTCCCGATCGGTCGCACCCTGCAGAGATAAAAAATAGACTTCCATGCCCGATACCGCCGCCCGGGGGTGGCTGTTGCAGTGAACGGAGATGAAAAGATCCCCCTCCTTGCAGCGGGCAAACTCGACCCGCTGCCACAATTCCAGACCGTAGTCGTTGGTCCTGGTCAACACCGCCCGGTATCCGGGCAGAGCGTTGACCAGGCGGGCCATTTCCTTGGAAATATTCAGTACCACGTCTTTTTCCCTCACACCCTTGCGGGTGGCGCCGGGATCGAGCCCGCCGTGACCAGGATCAATGATCACCAGGAAGGGCCGCGGTGTCGGAGCCAGGACAATCTTGGCCTTGCTGACCGGCTCGGGCAGGGCTTCGGCGTGGGTTTTTGAACCTGCGGAAACTTTGGTGCGCAGAACATCAATCACGATGCGGTCGGG
>RCNG010000836.1_pt1 | contig 14936 bp, 12 predicted proteins | sample 2041371 | NCBI WGS metagenome assembly RCNG01 (sample SAMN09708227, study PRJNA481090) | Marine sediment metagenome, whole genome shotgun sequencing project. | biome: marine sediment; feature: ocean; material: sediment; isolation source: Sewage treatment plant 1 marine sediment (STP1) ... | reverse complement strand
TATTCGGTCATCCCAGCCAGGAAACGGGGCTTTCGGTAGGGTAAACCTCACATTCCGCATATCACGGCACCCTAGTTTTCGATTTTTAGAGTGGGCATGTCGACATGTGATCTACTGATAGTCAGCGACGGATACATCCAATAGATTGAGAACCTCCTTCTGGATGTTTGTGAGCTCGGCGGGAAAGATCATGGTATCATCACCCGCGAGAACTTCGTATCTCTCGACATTTCTGAATAGTCTGACGATGTCGAAAATAGTGGGGGACGGACAGGAACGATTCTCGGGATAGATGGGAAGGGATGTGATTCCAAGGCTACCCTGGAATATCGTTCTGCTTTTCGGTGGTGGATTCGCCCTGGCGGCAGGGTTTCAAAGGACTGGGTTGGCTCTACTCGTGGGAGATCAGTTTCAGGCTGTGAGCAACCTGCCCACCTTCGCCCTGATCCTCCTGGTCTGTCTGATGATCACCTTTCTTACGGAACTCACCAGCAATACGGCCACAACGGAGATGATCCTTCCTATTCTGGCAGCCATCGCCGTAGCCACTGAAACCCACCCTCTCATCCTCATGATACCGGCCACCCTATCAGCCTCATGTGCTTTCATGCCAATCCGGGAATCGCTGGCGTTAGGCGTTAAGACAATTAATTTGGACTGCGTTATCAGTCGTCGCAGTATTACACGGTTAACTCAGAACGCTGAACCCAAAACCCAGAACCTGTGACACGATGATTAACCGCGAAAACCTGTTCACCTGGCCACCAGCCGTATTTTTCTGGGCATTGGTATGCGCCTTGCTGTGGGGCAGCGCCTTCCCCATGGTAAAGACCGGCTTTGTGATGCTGGATATTCAGCACAGTACCGGCGGCAAGCTATACTTTGCCGCCTACCGGTTTTTTCTGGCCGGGCTGATGATCTTTGCCGGTGTCATGGCCTCAGGAAAATCCATCATGTTATCCCACAAGCGGGACTACGGTGCCATGGTCCTGACGGGGATGCTGCAAACCACGCTGCAGTACACCTTCTTTTACATCGGCCTGTCCAACACCACAGGGGTGAAGGCCTCCATCATCATCGGCTCAGGTTCCTTTTTTCTGGCCCTGTTTTCGCACGTGTGGTTCAAGGACGACCCCATCACCCTGCGGAAAAGCTCCGGGTTGATTCTGGGTTTCGTGGGCATCGTCCTGGTCAATCTGCAGGGCGACGGCCTGAATTTCCATATGACCCTGACCGGCGAGGGTTTCATCCTGCTCACCGCTCTCTCTTCCACCCTGGCATTGGTCATCGTCAAGAAAACCGCCGTCCGCGTCTATCCGCCGCTCATGTGCGCCTACCAGCTGGTCACCGGAGCCGTGGCCCTTTTCCTGCTGGCCCTGTTATTCGAATCCCCGGCGGTACTGGCCTTTTCAATGTCCTCGCTTGTTTTGCTGCTCTATCTGAGTTTTCTTTCTGCCGCCGCTTTTTCCCTGTGGTACCTGTTGATCCAGGCCAACCGGCTCTCCAGCATGGCCGCCTACCGGTTTCTCATTCCGGTGTGCGCCGTCCTGCTCTCCGTTGCCCTTATCGAATCCGAACACCTTCATTGGCCGGCTTTGGCGGCCCTGGTACTGGTTTGCCTGGGCATGCTGTTGACCACCCGGGAATAACTTGATGGTATCGTAAACCGTCCGATTCGCCTGAGGCGGATAAATATCTGCGTTACGCTTCATCCATATTGTTTCGAAATTCGGATTTTACGCCTTCATCCGGCGAGTAAATTCAGTAAAGCCGGCCATGTATTTTTTTAGCTGGTTTTTCACCCCGTCGTCGGTGAGGTTGCCCTGATCGTCGAATTTGCCCGTGGCGCCGCTGACCCACAGCAGGCGCCCGGACCATACCTGGGTGCCCAGCACGCGCAGAACGGGCAGCCAGGCATACTGGGAAAAGGCGGTGCCGAAGGTCCCAGGCGTGGCGCCGATCAGGCCCACCGGCTTGCCGGCAAACACCCCCATGCGTTCCTCGGGCGGCCGGGTGAACCAGTCGATGGCATTTTTAAAAACGCCGGGGATGCCGTTGTTGTATTCCGGGGTGACCAGCAAGAGACCGTCGGCGGCCTTGATCATTTGTTTTAAATCGGTCACGGCAGGCGGGATGCCATCTGAGGCCTCCACATCTCCATCATACAAGGGGATGCCTCGAATTGAATTGACGGAGAGCGAGCATCCGTCGGGTACCGATTCCGCGGCAGCCCGCAGCAGACCAGCATTGAATGAATGTTCCCTCAGGCTTCCTGAAATTCCAGCGATCTTGATCATGTCTTTTCCTTTCTGTACCATTTCAGATGGGTTTGCCAAACACTGGGGACAGGATAATCATTGTTTTGTCCACATTCACCTTCTTGGCCGGGTAGCCTGAGCTATCGGCGCGACCAAGGATGGCCGCCATGCTCTCTTCGAGAGCCGTTGCACTGGGCGACCCCCACACTGATCGTCATCGATATTTCGTTACCGTCATTATGAAAGCATACCTGGCTGATCTGTTCACGAATCCGTTGGGCAATTTTCATGTCGAAAAGGTCATTTTTCCTTGTACCCACCCAAACGAATAAAAGTGGATACAGTAAGGATGCGCCTGCAACAAAGCTCACCCGTGCGAAATAAAACGATCGACAAAGGCGATATGAAATGTTAAAAACATAAAACTGTCAATTGATTCATTTGAGGCAAAAAATGACAAACGTATTTTCCCCGAAGGACGTGCAAGCAATTACCGGAATCCCGGCCAGGAGAATAAAATTCTATTCCGACGCCAAGCTGTTGAGTCTGAGAGATCAAAATCCTGGGCGGGGGCGGGGGCGGGAATATTCACGGCAAAATGTTTTTGAGCTATTCTTAATCAAGGCGCTTGATGCCACTGGTGTGATGTTGTCAAGAATCGAGGATATCTTTTCCAGTGCAGGCCCGAGTTGTTCAATTTTGTTGGACCTTGCCACTTATGAAAAGGACGATCCGCCGGGACTGTTTATTCAGATTTCCGAAAATGGTGTTCAATTTGCTGGGTTAAGAGACAGCGGATCGCTGAAAGGCCCTGAAACCCTTACGCTCGATATGTCAGGTAGATCGAGTGCGATCATCATTAATATGACCAATCTGGCCCGGAAGGTGCCAGAATAAAAGATGTTGGTTTTTATAGTCAGTAAACTGACTACTGACAAATTAGATAAATTGCATGGAACGTTTCATGTCCTTCAAGGCATTCTTGAACACTTCAAGCGGCCCGCAACAGCCGTGGGCCATCCCTTTCGCAACGAGTTGATCCCGTGTCGAGAAGCGACAGATGGCTCATTGATCCTGAAAAAACCTTGGCGGAAAAACCGGGCCACCATTCATGTCAGCCTCTGACAGATCGATTAGAAACTATACCCGATGGAAAGGTGAAACCGACCGGCCGACTCGCCTTCCTCTCGGTCCAGTTTGTGTCCGTATAGCAGGCCCATGGGGCCGATTGGGGTGATGTAGCGCAGGCCGAGTCCCACGGATGCGCGGAAACGGTCCGAGCCTTCATCCACCTCGGCATCTTTGACACTGCCGACATCAAAAAAGGTGGTCAGTTCCAGATTCATGCCCAGGTCGATGCGCGCCTCCAGGCTGCCGACTATAGCTGTCTTGCCGCCTACAGGATTTCCGTATTGATCGAATCGCAGCAGGTTTTCCCGAAAGCCCCGGACATTTTGTATGCCGCCCAGGAAGAAAAGCTGGTCGTCGGGGACCAACTCGCTATCCGAATACGATAGGATCTGCCCGAATCTGGCCAGGCCGGCGAATGTGATGCCTTCAAATGGCGTGCGGAAGTAGCGGGTATCGAACCGGTAGCGCACAAAATCATCCAACTGGTTTTGGACTCCCTTGGAGATATCCACGCCCAGCGATGCAAGCAGGCCTTTGGTGGGACGCACAAAAGAATTCCGGCTGTCATAGCGAATATACGGTGTAGTCACAAATATGGTCCGGGTCGGTTCTTCCAACTCGATAGTGGGGTCATCTTCGACCCTGAACTGATCCCGTCTTTCCAGGCTGAAACTCAGTGCCGTGGTCACGTGCTTGCCCCATTTGCGGCCAAAGCCTATCGATCCGCCGGCGGTCCGGCTACCGAAAGGCTGGTTGAATTCGGTGAGTTCCTCGTTGTAGGCGCCGATGCTGGCGGTCGTGTGGGTGTCCAGAAACCGGGGTTCGGTCAGTCGGGTTTCAAATCGGTAGCCGGTCTGGCTGATTTCAGCGCCGGCCCACAGATCCTTGTTCAGGCCGAAGAGGTTGCGATCGCCCACCTTGGCGCGGCCGAAAAACCCGCTGTCCGACTCATAGCCGGCGCCGGTTTGGGCGTAGTAGGGTTTGTTTTCCTCGACGTCCACGAATAGGTCGACCGTCTCCGCTTTTTCCTTCAAGCCGAATGTGCGGTAGCTCACGCCATGGAAGATGTCCAGATCTCTCAGGCGGCGCTGGCCCTCGTAAAGCGACCGCAATGCCAGGGGTGTCTGCGGCTTTACTTCCAGTTCACGGCGAATTACCTTTTCAGCGGTTAACAGATTGCCGGATATGAAGATATCTTCCAGGGTCACCAGCGGCCCCGGGTCGATGTCGAAAACGATGTCCGCCCGGGTGCGGTCTTCGCTGTAGGTGACACTGGCGAGCACCGTGGCATGGGGGTACCCTTTTTCGGAAACCAGGCTGGCGATGGCTTCCTTCTCTGCATCCAAGGCAGCCGTACGAAATGGGTCGCCGATTTTGTGGACCATTACCTTCCTGGCATTTGCTTCCGTCAAAACCGTCAATCCATTGATGATAATGGAACCGACCGTTGTCCGTGGGCCTTCCTTGATATTCAGCGAGACGTCGGCGCCGGTCTTGTCTTCATTGAAAAGCACCTCTGAATCCACCGTGCGCGACTGGAAACCCTGTTTCATGTAAAGGGTGGTGACGGCATAGGTGTCGGTCTCCAGGGTCTCGGGAACAAACGCGCCATCGTGAAAAATCGTCGGTGGACGGGTGAGCATCTGTTTTTTGATTTCCTCATCAGAAAGGTTTTGGTTGCCGGCAAGGGTTACCTGGTTCACGATGGTTTGCGGGCCTTCCTGGATGACGAGTCGTAGCTTTTGCGTCTCCACCGGTGGGCCGGGCACACGAGTCGTCTCTGCTTTTATTCGGGCATCGAGATACCCGGCTTCCATATACCGGCGTTTGATATTCTGAACGCTTTTTCGCACACCGATATTGCTTCGGTTCCCATCGCGAAAGACGACCACATCTTTTTTCAGGGTCAGGTTCCAGAACCGTCGGTTGCCCACGAAATCAACTGTGTAGCGTGGTCCCTCCTGAATCTTGATGGTTAGGTTTACCTTATGGGCGTCGCCGGGATCATCGATGTGGTAGGTGAGTTGGGCATCCGCAAATCCTTTCCTGCGGTAGTACTTTAACAGCGAATCCATGTCCTTTTTAAGCCGGTATTCGCTGAATCGGCCGATTCCGGGAAGCAATGCCGCTCGCCAGACCCGCATTCGCCATTTAAGCGCATTGGAAGAAACGCCGCGGTTGCCTTCGAAAATCAGCGTGCCGAGCACGTAGTGGGGGCCCTTGTCGATATCCACCAGGATAACGGCGTATGGGTCTCTGGTGTCCCGCTGGGTTTTTATCGACACCTTCGGGTCCACGTAGCCTTCTCGCTGGTAACGTTCGACGATGGCTCCGGTCTGGGCGGAAAGATCCGCCCGGGTGTAAGGGTCGCCCGGGTAGAGGGTCATCTGGTTTAATATGTCCCGCTCGAAAAGGGGATATTTGCCATTAATTTGGATATCTTTGATGAATCGAAACGGAGTCAGGGTGAAGGTCAGCGTTTCGCCGTCTGGTTCAGAGATCGAATCCACATGGATGGCCGAAAAGCGGCGACTCAGTTTGAGGGCGTCGAGCGCTGCCTGGACAGCGCCTTCATCCAGCGGGTCTCCGGGTTTCAGACGGATAAGGCGCCTGGCCATAGTGGTGTATAGTTTCTGCTGTTCCGGTGCGCCATCAATCACCACCCGGATGTCATTGATCACCATCGTTGACCCATTGGTAAATAAGGTGTCATCGTCCACGGTGACGGTGTCTGCGGCCAGACCTCTAGCTAACGGAAGCCAGAGAATGCTGAGAACCAGGACCCACAGGTAGATCTGTTTTTTATGCTGTCGTTGTTTCACCCGCTGATTCATCTGAATTCGATCCGGAACACCAGTTCTGACCCGAACATGCCCTTGCTGTCCTGAAATCCGCTGACCAGGATGTGTTCGAGCAGTTTATACTCGGTGATGGCCGTCTGCGTGATTTCGCCGTCCTTAGTATCCAACGCGTATTTGACGGTCATGCGGTCGGAAAGATGCTTGCCCACGGTCACCTTGACCCCGGCGGCATTCTGGCCATCACTGCTGTCATTGGTTTCCAACTGAAGAATATCGAGTCCTGTGGATTTCTTGATGTCTTCACCCAGCGTGTCGGCAATCATTTCGGCCATGATCTGGCCGGTGGTGCGTTGTGCGCCGCCCTCGCCGGCGGTCAACTCCTGGGCGGTTCGGCCGAACAGGATCAGCGACAGAATGTCCGCATTGGTTTCCGAGGGTTGCGATGTAAGCGTGATATCCAGGTTGTCCGGTGTTCCCTTGATACCCAGGTTAATCTTCCAGCTGCGGATCTGGGCCTGGCTTTCGATGTCGATTTCGGCTTCGGTTTTATAGGGGTTGACGAAATCAATGACCCCCTTTTTTACTTCGAAGGTCTTCTTCTGAAAAGTGACGGTGCCCTCCTTGACCTGGGCCCGGCCACTGACGACGGGATGGACCAGGCTCCCCCCGATTTTAAGTTCCGGACTGATCTCAAGCTGGGCCAGGTTATTCTGGACCACAAAGGGTTGCCGATGGCTGACGGCGATATTCAGATTAACGGTATCAAAATAAGGAATGGTAGCGGGCTCGGCTGCCGGGGCGACGGCCCGCTGACGGCTGGTCGCCATCTGCAACAGATTGATCTTCACATCTTTAAAATAAACGCCTTCCAAAAGAACGATTTCACCCCTGGCATCGGCCGTCCGGTTCTTGCCCGTGATTTTAATATCGCCGTTGAGCAGCACGGCCAGGGTGTCGGGTACTTCCAGTGGAAGGGATTTCGCTTCAATGCTAATATTTACCTGTTTCGGCGTAAACGTTTCATGCGCGATCGTGCCGTTAAGGCTGAAGGATCCCGTGTCTAAAAAGCCGCTCAATGCATCGATGCGAATATTGTCGGGGGTCAGGTGTAGGCTGCCGTTTAGATCGTGAAGTTTTTGAACCAGGCCGGGCACCGTCATACCGATGTTTTCCAGATCGATGCGAGCATCGATTTGCGGATCGGCAGTATCGCCGGCAATTTTACCCTTCACGCTAAGGATGCCGGTGGCACCGGCCAATTCATCGCTGAAAATTCCCGCTGCAGTCAGGGGGATCCGACCGTCGATATCCATATTCAGTCGGCCGCCGATCCGGGCATCACCTTTCAGGCGAAGGTTGCCCGAATCGAGCAAGGCCAACTCAAATTCGGGTATGATCAGTTCCTGGTCGGCCAGTTGGGCAACCATCCGGTCGGACCGGATCAACGAGATATCTTTATACAGCAGGTGAATGGCGTTCAGGTCCATGTGTGCCGTGGCGTTGGCGGCGTCCCGGATATTTCCGGACGCCTGCACCTTGCCGGTCAGTGTGCCGTGAAAATCCGGTTTGCCTGCCGCCTTGAAATAGGCTGCCGTCTCGGTGCGGTCGAATGTCAGCCGGGCATCGAAATCCCCTTTTTTCAGGTCGCAGGCGGCGTCCATTGTAAAATTCAGGTTGCCCTTGGCCCTGGCCTGCATGTCATGGAGGCTGACGGTAAGGTCTATATCATCGAGGACCTCATCGTTGATGGTGATTTCGGAGACGGTCAGGCGGCCGTCGACGTCCGGGTTGGCCACGTTTCCCTTTCCGGTGGCATCAAGGTGCAGCGTGCCTTCCCCGGGATAAAGGTCATGCAGCCGCTGGATGCGGGAGACGGAGATACCGGTCGATTTGACCTGCAGGTCAATGGTTTTATCCAGTCCCAGCCATCCGCGAACCTCGATCTGTTCGCCGGGGGCGACAGCAGCCAAAAGTTGGTCCAGCCACAGGCGCCTGTCCGCCAAGCGGAGGTCGAGTGAAAGGGTTTCTACCGGCTGACCGACCAGATTGGCCTGCCTGCCGTTGAGGGTGAGCTGGCCGACTGGGTTTTCTATGTTGCCCTTCAGCACGCCGGTGAAGGTGAAATCGCCGCTTGCCGCATCGATAAAATCCCCCGGATCAAGGTGGTCTGAATCGGCGGTAAAGTCAACGGTCGGGTCATCGATCAGGCGCAGGGTGCCGGGGGTCAGCAATCGGATGCTGCCCGCCGCGTTGACCGTGGAATCCCGATTGCGCAGCTGAAGTCGATCCACAAAGACGGTGCCGGCATTCAATCGCAGGCGGGCATCGACCTCGCCGACACGGACAACATCAGTGTCCAGTGCCGTCCCGTTGAGGGAAAGCGCACCCGTCAGCGATCCAAGCGAGCCGCCTACTCGCAGCTGACCGTCGAGGGTGCCCTTAATCGGCGGGGATTCCATGAAATCGGCAGCGGACAGGGATGCCAGCGTGAGATTAAGGGCGTTAACGAATTCGGGGTCGATGCCGCCGCTGTCCGGCAGCAGCCGCAGGCGGCCATCGCCTTGGATCCGGGAGCCCCGGTTCTGCAAGTTCAGGGCGGTCAGGTTCAATCGGCCGTCATGGTCCATGTTGGCTTGGACGATCAGATCTCCTAATGTATAGGCATCGACTTTCAGATTTGTGGATGACAGGTCCACCGAGAATTGAGGTCGGTTCAACTTGCCGTCCACGGTCAGTGCCGCCTTGCAGGCGCCGTTGACGGATGGTATCCCCACGACGGCCAGGGCCCGGGAGAGATCATCAGCCGTCAAGGACAGTTTTCCGGCGAGTGCCCCGTCACCTATCTGTAAACGACCCTCCCCGGACAGTTCAAGGCCGTCGGCTGCGGCGTTGAGGCGGGATATGGAAATGGTGCCGCGGTCCATCCGGGCAGACAGATTCACGTCGGCATCGACCGGTTGCGCCATGCCGGGGGCGAGCAGACCCTGTCCCGAGCCTGTCAGCCTCAGCCGGGCGGAGATTTCCGATGGCTGAATGCCGCTTCCGCTGACCGAGACGCTGCCGGTCATTTTGCCGCCGATGTCGGTAAACGGTTTCAGCCACGGGTTGAGGTCAGGGATATCCTGCACCAGGTCGAGGTCGTAGGCGATGGCGTCGGCATCCTTTGGAGGCGCGAGAAAGCCTGCGGGAAAGGCCTCACGGAGGTTAACGGTACCCTTCAACGTGACCGTTCCGCCGGCCAACCGCAGTGCTGCCGAATCGATTGTCACCAGCCGATCCTTGATGTTGATGGACAGTTCACCACGGTCCAGTGGCTGATCGGCAATCCGGCTGTCGTCAACGGTCAGGACGAGCCTGGCATCCGGATTGGACACGGCCCCCTTCAGGGTGAGCTTGGCGTTTACGAGACCGCTATGGTTTCCGGAAAGATTAAAAATTGATTTCAATTCAAGTAGTTGACTGTCGACAGAGAGAACGCTGTCGATCAGGGGTGTCGTGTACAGACTGTCCGCCGAACCAGATAGCCGCAGCCGGGTCTGGCCGGTGGTGACATCAAGCTCCGGTACGCTCAGTTGGTCGCCATTCAGATGGGCCCTCAAGACGATGCGGGCCGGTTCAGGACGAATGTCGGCGCTGCTGAACCGTAAACTGCCTATCACCAGTTCCAGATTGCCGGATCGGGCCATCAGATTGCCATTGGCGGAAAGGACGATCCCGGTGGCTTCGAGGTGCGTGGTGTCATCGGATGGGGTAAATCTGAACCGGCCGTCGGTCAGTTGAATCGATTCACAAACGATATTGAAGGGAAATCCGGTGCCCTCGGGCGTCGGCGCTTCCGTCTCCTTTTCCCGGGCAGGTGATACCAGGGCGTTCATCAGGTTGATGCCCGCGGCCTCATCGACGGCCAGGTCTGTCCATGGACCCTGCAGCAGGAGCCGTTTAATTCGGATTTCCCGTCGCCAGAGGGCCCGCCAGTCAAGTTCCACGGAAAGATGGGCTAAACCGACCAGGGCGAGCCCCTGGGGGTCATGAAGCACGACCCCATAAAGATCAAGGCCCGGTTGCAGAAGGGACAGCCGGTGGGATTCAATGGCGATCTTCCCCGGGATCACCGTGTTGACCCGGGACTGCACCCATTGAAGACCATGGTTGGATTTGATCCAGAAGAGGGCGCTCCAGAAAACGATGCACACCGCGGCCGCCAGGGTGGCGGCGATCAGCAGCATGGGTTTGAGCATCGTTTTCATGGGGACAAAAAATACCGCCTTCGGAGGAAAAGGACAATCTCAAAAGGCGGTATTTCAAATATTTTTAAATTAAAAGACAATCTCGATGCGGCATCGTATCTACAAACAGGCCGACTAAACGGTTTTTCAGCGACCGAACTACGCGCCGGACGCGGCCATAGCCGATTCGATACCCTTGCTAAAATCCGTGGGCACGTTGGCTGCCCTGCCGGCCAGTTCCCGGTCCAGCATCATCAATCCCTGGGGGTTGTCTTTAATGAATTTGAGCTGGGCAATCATGTCGTTGTCGTTTTCCTCTTCCTCCACCTGCTCGGTTACATACCATTCCAAAAAAATCTGGGACGCATGATCTTTTTCGGCAATGGCCAGCTCCATGAGATCGTTGATGGACTGGGTAATGTACTGTTCGTGGGCCAGAGTCTTGGTGAACATATCCAGCGGTGACTCGAAGGCAGCAGGCGGCTCCTTGATGGCGGCGAGCTTTACCTGGGCACCCTGCCGCTGGATATACTCGTAGAACTTCATGGCATGCAGCATCTCTTCGTGGTATTGCACCATAAACCAGTTGGCGAAACCCTTGAGCCCCTCCTGGTTGCAGTGGGCCGACATGGCCATATAAAGGTAGGCCGAGTACATTTCCCGGTTGACCTGTTCATTCAAAGCCTGGGTCATTTTGTCACTGATCATGGATCTCTCCTTCCACTTTATCAAACGGTTATTCGTAAATAATACCTGACCGGCACTCCCCGCTTGATGGCGCAGGGCCGGTTGCTTCTGTTTTCAAGACAGCCTGGTAAGCCAAATCATAACAGCCGGTGAACAGCCCAACTGTAATCATCGGCAACCCTGCCTTCAAGGGCTGACAATAAAGCGGGTACTGATGATTCTGAATGAAAAAAAGGGGGTACTGTCGGCTAAATGATCCCTTGGTCCAGCATGGTGTCGGCCACCTTGACGAAACCGGCAATGTTGGCGCCCATGAGATAGTTGCCGGGACTGCCGTATGCGTCGGCGGCGGCCAGACAGGTGTCGTGTATGCCCTTCATGATGATCTTCAGTCGGCTGTCCACTTCTTCGCCCAGCCAGGTCAGGCGGATGCTGTTCTGGGTCAATTCGAGGCCGGAGACGGCCACGCCTCCGGCATTGGCCGCTTTGCTGGGTGCGTAGAGGATCCCCTTGTCTATGAAAATATCCCGGGCGTCTGCGGTGCAGGGCATACTGGCACCTTCGCACACCAGTTTGAGGTTGTTGTTGATCAGATGGTAGGCGTCCTGTTTGCTGATTTCATTCTGGGTGGCGCAGGGAAAAACGCATTGGGCGCGATGCCGCCACAGGGGATTCGACCCATGGCCAGGGGCCGCCGGTGTGTAGGTGGCGTGGGCATATTGATCGACGTATTCGCTGAGTCTGCCCCGCCGGATGTTTTTCAGCCGGCTGACGAATACCAGTTTTTCCGCATCAATTCCCTCCTCATCGTAGATATGACCCGATGAATCGGAAAGGGTGACTACCCTTGCCCCCATCTCGATCAATTTGCGGGTGGTGGCCTGGGCCACATTGCCGGAACCGGAAACCAGGCAGGTTTTTCCCGAGAGGGCGTCATTGCGGGCGGCCAGCATCTGGGCGGCAAAATAGACGCAACCGAAACCGGCCGCTTCAGGCCGGATCAGACTGCCGCCCCAACCCATTCCCTTGCCGGTCAACACACCAGTGAATTTATTGTTCAATTTACGGTACATGCCGAACAGATAGCCGATCTCGCGTGAACCCACACCGATATCCCCTTCGGGAATGTCCGTGTCCGCGCCGATATGCCGGAACAGCTCGGCCATAAAGCTCTGGCAGAAGCGCATCACTTCACCGTCCGATTTATCCTTGGGTTCAAAGTCCGCTCCACCCGCGCCTCCGCCCAATGGCAGGGTGGTCAGGGCGTTTTTAAAGACATGTTCGAAGGCCAAAAATTTTAAAATGCTCTGGTTTACCGACGGGTGAAACCGCAGCCCGCCTTTGTAAGGGCCGATGGCGCTGTTCATCTCCACCCGAAACCCCCGGTTGACCTTGACATGGCCCATGTCGTCCATCCAGGGTACGCGAAAAGTGATGACGCGTTCGGGTTCCACGATCCGTTCTACAATATTGTGGTGGCGGTATTCGGGGGTTTTGTCCAGTACCGGTCTGACGCTTGTCGTCACGTCGCCGACGGCCTGGATGAATTCGTTTTCGTGGGGATCTCGGGCAAGTGTGGGTTGGGGAATATCATTCATGTCAACTACCGTCGGGTTGGAATAGTGCAACAATTCAATTTGTTGCGCCGTGTTTTGTAAAAAAGCTATTGTTTTTTGGCAAAGTGGCCGATAATGTGTTCACAACCGTACAACAAGGAGTCGCGAACATGGAAATTAAAGGCAGTCATATTCAATCCAAACTCAGCGTTTACCAGAGCGCGCAAGTGCAGGGGAAAAACAAGGATACGGTCAAGTCCGAAAAGCCTGAAGCCTCCACCCCCCAGCAGGACCGGGTGGCCCTGAGCGGCCGGGGGCGCTCCATTGCCGATGCCCAGCGGGCAATGGCCTCCGTGCCGGACGTACGTGAATCTCTGGTTTTACAGATCCAGAACGACCTGCAGACTGGGACCTACGTCGTTGACAACCAAAAGGCGGCGGAAGGCATCCTCCGAGAATCCATGATTAATGAGGCTGCCCTGATGTGATGCGCCGGCAGCTTCAATGATGCACCAATATAGGGAGATGGTCTTACCGCCGTCTCCTTTTTTGTTGGCCAACCCTTTTTTACTTGATCGTCCGCGGCGATGGTGGTCCGTTTCTGCACAACGGTCAGTTTGCCGGTGTGGATGGTTCTGGTTCGCCACCCGGCCTTTTCCTATTCAGCTCGATGGCTTCGAGACGTTTTTCGGTCTCCGCAATGTCCTCTTCGACATAGCGCAGATCGTTTTGGTAGGCGGTGAGATTATTGTTCAGCACCACCAGCTGCCGTTCGATGGACTTCTCATTTCTGCGCGCATAGGATCCTCTTCGTTTCCGGTAATATGCGGCATCCTTCTCCGCTGCAGCAATGCTGGCCTGGTTTTCCACGATGGTCTTTTCAAGCTGCATTTTGCGTTCTTTGAGCCGCTTCAGCTGCTTGTTCAGCTGTTGCATCTCCGTGCTATCGAATTGCGGCGCCGGGTCGGGCGTCGTCGCCGTCTCAGCCGGCTTTGAATAACGGATGACGCTATCGACCTGCTTGCTGTCTTTGGGCGGCCGGTCGGTGATGTGGATGTTGCCGTCCGCGTCCGTCCATGTGTAGACTTCACCGGCGACAGCCGCGCTCATGAGCGCCAGCACGACCCACAGCACCTGAACCGCGATAGCGAGCGCATTCCTCGCCGCTTGCGGCGGGGTTAGCGCGCGAACTGAAAATAGACATTCATCCTTACGGTGAAGATTCCCCGCGGCTTCCCGCGGGGAGGGTTCAATCGTTGTCCATACCCGTTTCATGTCTGGCCATCCTTCGACCTTCGCTTTTGAAACCGTTGCCTTATTTTTTTCAATCGTTTTCGGTTGGCACCGAAATCAGAATACCCCACCCGAGAGGCGGAGCGCATGTGGATAACCGCACTTTCCGGGAAGAAGAACTCCACATCGTCAACAAACCCCATCATTTTGGATCTGAATTCCACGTGAAGGTAATCGTCCGTTTGGACCGCGATGCGGGTGCCGGGCAGCCCCTGAACCACCTTTTGGATCATCTCCACGGCGGCGGGCTTCTCTCCCTCGTAGGTAATGGGATCGATGTGGTGCCGCTCGTCGCCGCCCTGGCTGATGACACAGTTGGGCCTGCCGGGACAGGGGGCGAGACGTCCGTCATTGAGGCCGATATCCATAGGCGATTGTCCTGCGCATCCGGACATGATGATGCTTGTCAACAAGATGGATGCATTCAGCGACGCGTTAGGTTGCATTGCTGTCGCCGGTCGTTGTGCCATTGCCATCATCAATGCGTTTCGGATTGTACGTCTCAAAATCCCCGCTTCCATAAAATCGGAAGGGTCGGTCCTGATCGTCCACCACGGTAATGTTGTAAAGGGCGCCCGGGTCCCCTGTTTCCGCCGCTGCCCGGGTGGCCTGCCCTAGCTTCCAGGCATAGCGCCAGGCAGTGACATCCGAATTCAGTGGAGCTGCCTCGAGGGGCGGCGAGAGAACCGGTCTGTTGGTGGAACCTGACCCGGAACCCCTTGGGTTTGCGGATCCACCCGTTTTCGATCAGTTTCAATCCGTCGGCAATTTTCATCGGTCCCTCCTGTCAGATATTTTCCTCGTCCGCTGCTTCGCGAGTGCTGGGTCCCGTCAGGCCCCCCGGCGCCGGAAAACCTGATCCGCCAGCTCGAGAGCCGTCCTGATTGAAGTGCAGATCCAGCTGGGGGAAGGCGAATTGAATGCCCTCGCTGTCAAAGCGCAGCTTGGCTTTTTCCAGCAGGTCGCAGCGGGCGACCCAGTAGT
>RCNG010000806.1_pt1 | contig 14949 bp, 11 predicted proteins | sample 2041371 | NCBI WGS metagenome assembly RCNG01 (sample SAMN09708227, study PRJNA481090) | Marine sediment metagenome, whole genome shotgun sequencing project. | biome: marine sediment; feature: ocean; material: sediment; isolation source: Sewage treatment plant 1 marine sediment (STP1) ... | reverse complement strand
CGTCTCCATTGACGTCTCCTACAGCACTGCATCGTGTGACGAACGTTGTGTATGGCAGGTTCATCTTCGTATTGCATGTGGCAAACTTGAACCCCTTCGGCCAGGCGTTTATCCATAAAGGGTTCTGTTCCCCTCCGCTTGCAATCGTCAGATCCGGCCTGCCGTCGCCATCGATGTCTCCCATCTCTATGCTTGATCCACCGTGGCTGACGGGAAGTGGGATCAGCAGATCCGGTCGTGGCTCGAGTTTTATGCTTCCGCCCTTTCCTCCACCGTTGATATAGAACATCGCCTGGACCCCTGTGCCGCAGAGTGCCACGTCCGCATATCCGTCCGAATTAATGTCCTGCACCAGGACGTTCTGATTGTTGGTCTTCGAGACCTCCTGTTGTGGCATGCCCTCTTTTATGTGGCTCTTGTTGTCCATGTAATACCGTTTGTAGTAGGGGGGAAAGTCAGTGGCAGAGAACTTGCCTCTCCCGCTATTGACGAGCAGTTGATTCGATGCGTGCCGGTTTGCCACGACGAGATCAAGGTCTCCGTCCTTGTCAAAATCCGCCGATTTGATCATGTTGCTGACTCTGTTGCCGGATGGAAAACCCATGGCTTTTGTATTGTCTGCAAAATGACCTTTTCCATCATTGATGTACAACAGGTTCGGGGGGCCTGCCTTCGCCTTTTTCGGGGCCCCATTCGCCAGAACCGCATCCAGGTCCTTGTCCCCATCGACATCTACGAGATGAATATAGCTCGTCCACAGTTTTGCCTTTGGAAAATGAGTAGCCGTTACTTCCTTGAACCCTCCCTTGCCGTCTCCGAAGAACAACTGACTTTGTGCGTCCGCGTTTGCAATGACGATGTCCAGTGCACCGTCCCCATTCACATCCCCCACCTCCGCTCCTCCCGTGGCCGCTACACCAGGCAACTCCTTTTTCTCGAAATTGCATTTACCGTCGTTGAGGAATACGAAATTACTCATGGCCCTCGTTATCTGGTTCACGCTTTGGAAGTGCCGAGTCGCCACGATATCAACGTCACCATCTTTGTCGAGATCGGCCGGGCATAACCCCGTGAAGTTCGCCGTTTCTCTGAGAGACTCATTGTGCCGCAGGGGGTCGAAATTCGGGACCCCGTCTCCGTCACGGTCAACTCCAGCCAGATGAATGGCAATGGAGTCCTGTTTCGTCCAGCCGTTGGCGAGAATCATGTCCTTCTTCTTATCCCCGTTCATATCAACGAATGCTATGGAATGAGTCCAGAAGAAGTCGGGTACCATGTTGTAGCCAGGCAGTTCGTATAAGGAGCCTTCATAGAGAAAACCATTAAGCAGTGCACCAGCCGTTTTCCCTGGATTGCGTACAACAACATCGACGCTCCCTATGACGGTGTGTTCGGGTGTTCTTGCACGAATTCGGGTTGCGGAAATAAATTTTGTTTCTAAAGCCTCCTCGCCGCCAATCAGCAACCGGCATCCTTTCTTGAAGCCGGAACCGTTTACCTCGATTTGAGTCCAACCGTGGCGCGGTCCGAAAGCAGGTTCGATGGATTCCACCTTGGGTGCGCCTGGGTAGTACGAAGCGGGTTTCGGGGGCCTTTCGTTATTCGTGAAATTTGGCATTTTCATCGGGGGAAACTTGGGTGTTCTGCCCGCAAGGCCGACGTCCGCTTGAACAACCAAGCCGAAGACTGCAAGAATGAATGCGAGTTTTTTTCCTATATTCACGGTCACCTCCCCTTTCTGCCGGATCGACAGAATTCTGAGTAGCCAAAATCGTCTTTCGAGTCCAGGACTCGAATCGTCCGTATTTTCAGAACCGCAATGCGTGATCGAGAGCCGACCAAATTCACGGAGTTGATTCTAGATGGTTCGCTTGTGGCTCGAAGTAGTCGTTCAGGTCGTAGACGCGGATGGTTCGTGCCTTCGGATTCTGCTGAATCCCTTGGATATACCTCACTGTGTGAGGAAAGTTCTGGTTGACCTGCGTTCTCCATAGAATCGCATTCCGAAAGCAGAATGTTGCCTCCTAGACTATATCTTTCGAGTGCCCCCGTAAAGTCCGCTAAGCCATTCTCCCGGAGGAGGGAGCTCAGAGCGATCAAGGAAAGGCTGTCCCTTTCAAAGGAAGGGGAAACAAAACAAATCTTCTGGATCACGGGTGCCTCCTCAGGCATCGGAGAAGCCCTTGCGAGCCTGCTCAGCACCAGGGGTGCAAGGCTGATCCTGTCCTCAAACGAACCGGCGCAACTGGAAGAGGTCAAGGAACGGTGCACGAACCGGGGGGCCCATTGGGCCCTCCCCCTGGACCTTTCCGAGCCGGACAAGATGAAGCCCAAGGCCAAAAAAACTCTCGAGCGTTACGGACACGTGGACATCCTCGTTAACAACGGCGGCATCAGCATCCGGGCCCTGGCAAGCGAGACAACCCTGGAGATCGACCGCAGGATCATCGAGATCGACTACTTCGGCCACATCGCCCTGACCAAGGCGGTCCTGCCCTCCATGCTCCAGCGGAAGGAAGGACACATCGTGGTGACCACGAGCCTGATGGGCATCATGCCCGCGCCCTTGCGTTCGGCCTATTGGGTGGCCAAGCACGGGCTTACGGCAGGCTTTGCGGCATAAGCAAAGGTTACATCCTGTGTGATCTTTGTTACGCCTCTACGCTTGTAGGTCTCACGAATCTTGTGGGCCATGCGGGGAATCTTTTCAGGCTTGAGTTTGCCAAACCACCACATACTGGAGGTGGAGGCGACAAATTCGTAGGCTTTGTCCGTGGACTCGAAATCATCCTGCCACGTTAGCCTGTTTGTACGAATGTCACGGAACCCCACCTGCTTTAGCGCTCGCTTGATCCCTCTCTCATTCAAGGCCCAGAATTCCAGGCGGTAGGCCATCATTTCGACTGAGAAGCTCTTGAGCGTAGCAACTGTACTGGCGAGCGTCCCTTCGTAGTAAAGTTCCGGGCCCTGTGTTGATAGAGCAAGGACTCCTCCCGGGCGAAGCACCCGCTTCATTTCAGCCAGCGCTTTCTTCTGATCAGGCACCATTCCCAGCATCATGGACGAGACAACGACATCGAAACGGTTCTCATCGAATGGAAGGCACTCGGAATCGATCTGGTGGAACGCAACCTGATCTTGGGTGTATCCCTGAGCAGCCGCCTTCCTCCGCCATTGACCGAGCATGTATGCTGATAAATCTCCGCTGTCCAGTTTCTTGGCCCCCCTCTCCAAGACAAGCCGGGACAGAATGCCGGTCCCGCAACCTACATCCAGAACCTCTCTTCCTTTAAGATCCGTGTTTTTCAGGAGCTCAGAGGCGATCTTCGTGTAGTGTCCCGATCCGGCCCGATCGTATTGGATAACATCATCCGTAACGGATCCATCAAATCCGAGCCTCACCCGGCGCTTCATGGATTCGGAATCTCTCAGGCTTCCCGTAATCCATGCCAGGAAGGCTGTCAGGTTCATCAAGAGCTTTAAGAGGGGGGGGAGTTTGTTCGAATAGGTGATTTTCGGCATAACCGACTCGATTTCGGGTTCATCTTGCAATTCGGTCGTCGCACCGCTTCCTGCTAATGGGGGCGTTGATCCCGGGCCCGTCGGATGACGGTAGGATCACAAGGCCTCCATTCTTGCTCTCCTCTGCCGGAGGTTGTGCAATCTCTTCTCATAGGTGGACCAGATCCTTTTGTATGCGCCTGGGATGCGTCCCTTGGCCCGGAAGCCCTCCATGATCTGTGTCGCCCTGTGGACCCGCTCGGTGGACGAGAGCTGGTGCTTGACCTCCTGGTAGGCCTGGACCTCGGGAAACATGACGATGGGGATGCATCCAGTGGAGGGGCAAGGAAAGGCCTCGCGAATCCTGTCGTAAATTGTGACGAAATCCTCTTCCTGGATGTTGCCGAAGGAGACCTCGGTGGCTTCGCAGGGCTGGACATCACCGGTGGACGTGATGAAGAGATACTCGAACCTGCACTGGCAGCCGAGCGCATGGTCCTTTTCGAGATAGTTGGATAGGCCGCTGAGGGGTGGGTGGTACCGGTATGTCGGGTCGTTGTACAGGTCTATCTGCAATTGCTCCAGCTCGGAACGATGTTGGGTGACTCCCCGGCACGCTTCTCGACCCGATGGCTTCATCTCCATGATCCGGATCTCTGCCACGCCCAACTCCCTTGCCAGGTCATAGTATTTCAGAAAGGTTTCGCGATCGGAGAACTCTTGGGGCGGCACGAGAGAAAGACAGGTATAAATTCCTGCGTTTTTGAAGTGTTCCACGGCTCTGCAGGCGTTGTCAAAGGCATCCGGGTGCCCTCGCATCCGGTTGTGCACGTCGGGATCAAAGTGATCCAGGCTTACCCAAACCCCAAACAGTCCGCTTTCCTTTAGTTCCTTGGCGCGCTCCGCTGTGACGCCGTAACCCGTAGTGAACGTCCACAGGCATGTTTCGGGGCGTACGTGCTTGATCAGCGTGAGGAAGCGATCGTAGCGGTACATGGGTTCCCCTCCGTGCATGATAATGGTGGGAACCCCGGCCTCCTCCACCTGTCGTATGGTCCTCTTCAGGAGCTCTTCGTCCAAATCGTTCTCGGTTTTTTTCCGGGCATTGGTGGAGCAGAAGGCACAAGCATACGGGCAGGAGTTGGTGATGGAAATGGATATGATCCCTGTGGGAAGCTCTGTCATGTCGAGATGGTTGATGTAATTTGCGATCCGCTTGTTGAACGCCTTAGAAGGATATGGAGGGTAGGTGCTGTCCAGCACCACGTATTCTCCGAATTTCACCGGGTAACGGTATTTCAGGAACACGAGTTCCAGAAAGCAAAGCTTGACGATGTTGAAAAGGGCGTCGCCATGATTGACCGCCTTTTCTCTCCTGAATGCGGAATTTTCTCGATCGACGAGTATATTCAGTACCTGCCAAACCAGTTTGAGAGAAGGCAATATCATGCCAGCTCCAGTAATGTTCACCGGCTGCGTGTTCATCAGTAACCCCTTATTTTACTGGAACATTTTGTTGTCCGATGAAGACTATAAGAGAAGGCGATCATGTGTCAAGCAATAGGATCAAGCACGATGCGTACCTGATACGAGAGGCGGAAAAGATGTTGATCAGGACATGGCTGCGTCCAAACAAAAAAGGGATGGAGGAGGTCCCGTGCATCAGCCGGGGTCGAAAGGGGATTCCCTGCGGTTTGGTCCGGTGTGGGTGGTTTCAGGGGTTGCAGCTTTGCGAACAGGACGCCCGGCTTACATGTATCCCAGACTCTTCAGCCTTTTTACCATCTCGATGTTTTCTTTGGCAGAGAGGTCCTGGGCGGAGTCTGCTGAAAAAGATGCCCCCATTGCCTCTGCTTCCTCGCGCAAAGCCTCGATTTTATCCACCTCGACCCTTGACAAGCTGTTCGTTTCATTCGGGTCGTCATAGAGATTGTAAAACTCTACCGGGGAGTTGGCCTCAAAGGGCGCATAAGCGAGCTTCCGGCCATCCCGCCGAACCCCGCGGATGAGAAAGATTTTCCCCGCCTGGGCGCCCCCGCGAGCCTCCAGGTAGACCGCACGGTTGTCCCCTCCACCATTTCTCATCAGCTCGTAATAGCTCGTTCCGTCGAATCCATCGGCAGGGCCTTTGAGTGAAAACGCCTCGATGAGTGTGGGCAGCAGATCGATGTGTCTGAGCTCGGTATCCACTCTGCACCCTTTCGGAAAGATCCCATCCCAGGCAAAGACCGCCGGCACTTGCTGCAGGTAATCGTAGATATGGTATCCGTGCTGAAGCGCGTGCTCGCTCAGGGATGATCGGATGAGCTGGAGTTGTGCCGCCTCCGGTTTTCCCCTGGCCACGTCGAAAAAGACCCGAAGGTCGTTGATCTTCTCCTTCATGCCGGAGAGAAAGCCCTTCCGGGGCTGGTTGCTCTTCCTGAGCTGAAGCCGGTACCGCGTTATGCCGATCCGCAACAGCCTGACCAGCATCATGATTCGCTTCTTCAGTCCCATTTTGCTGTTTTCTTCCACGACCTGCGACAGCTCGGTGAAAAAATGGTGAACCTGAGGCTCCTCCTGCATCAGGTCGCCGGAATTGTCCACCTGTTCGACTCTGTCCATGTCCAGGGGCGGCAACTTCAGCTTCTCCAGAAAGTAAGGCAGAAGGGTGTCGTTCGGCGGCAGCTCGCCTACGCACTCACCGTGATCACCCGTAAGAATACATGCTGTTCCCTTCCCTGCGGCCTCGATCAACTCCCCCACGAAAGGATCAAGGCCGGAGAGGCTCCGGTCATAACGTGTGGCGCCGTATTCCGGAGAGTTGAATTCCGGCTGTATCTGTCTGGGCACGTGCACCTCCCAGAGATGAACAAGAAGGAAGAAGGGTGGCTCGAAATCACCGTTCCGGAGACGGCTGAGAAGATCCTTGCCCCAGTTCGTGAAGAAATATTCCTTCTGGTTGCGGAAATGGTAATGGGTGAACCCCTTGTCCACGCCGATAATGGGATTCAACGGCCCTGTGACCTCTGCATAGGTATGGTAACCACTTTCGGAAAAGATATCGGCCATGGTGGACACCTGCGGGCCCAACTTGACACCGACCTGTCCGATAATGCCGTGGTTGCCGGCGTAGCGGCCAGTGAAGATCGAGGTAAACGAAGGCGCTGTGATGCTGTTTTCCACAAATATGTTGGTCAGAGACGTCCCCTGCTCCACGAGCTTGTCGATATGGGGTGTTTTGCAGGTACGGTCCGGAGCAAAGAGCCTGTCCGCCCGCAGGCAGTCGATTACGATTAGCAGAACGTTCGGTTTGTCAACCATGATTCCCGGCACACCCGATCAGGCTGGTCTTTTCATACTCGGAAAAGTAGGTGATAATGGAAGAATGTCACCATGGAGGAGGGTCTCTTCCTGCCCGATCCTACTATTACCACTTACGAATTTGCCTTTGTTGAATCATAGCACCGACCCGTGGTTCCGTCAACGAACTACGTTGCACAAGCTGATAATGGCTTCCTCATCACGCTGCAAACAGAACCACGAATCCACAAGGTCTTCGCGTTTGCGAATCCGCCAAGGATTTGATAAACACCCCCAAGAGTGTGAGGCTTACACGGAGAACGCATGAAACTTTTGCTCATCAACTCCAACCGGCTCAGGCATCCCTGGCCGGTCATCCCCTATGGTCTTGCCTGTGTTGCGGCCGCCCTGGAGAACACGGGGCACGTGGTTCAATTCCTGGATCTCTGTTTTTCAAAGGACCCGTCGGCAGAAATTTATGCCGCAGCTTCTTCCTTTTGCCCCGATACGGTGGGTATCGGGATTCGAAATATCGACAATGCGTCCGGATTCAGGACACGGTTTTTCCTCCACCAGATCAGAAGCGAGGTGATCAACCCTTGTAAAGCCGCCTTTCAGTGTCCGATCGTTATCGGGGGTGCAGCAGTGGGGATCAGTGGAGCCGAGATGCTCCATTTCTTTGACCTGGAACTGGCCATTGGCGGGGACGGGGAGGCAGCCATGGTCGAGCTGATGAGCAGGCTGGAGGCAAAGCAGCCTCTGGATGATGTGGGAGGGCTGGTCCGCAGACAGGAGGGCCGGATCACAACAGCGAACGAGCCCCTTCGAACACAGGATCTCGATGCGTTGCCCCTGCCCCGCTTCAATCGCTATATCGATCTGGGCAAATACCGCGCCTACGGTTCGCCGCTTCAGATCCAGACCAAGCGGGGATGCGCCCTTCGTTGCACCTACTGCACCTACAACAGGATCGAGGGCTCGGACTACAGGCTGCGTGACCCTGCTCGTATCGCCGAGGAGGTGGCGAGGCTGGTTTCCGTGACGGGGATCAACCACTTCGAATTCACGGACAGCACCTTCAACATCCCCCTGGATCACGCAAAGGCGGTTCTTAAGGCTCTGGTCGAAAAGAAGATGCATCTGCGTTTGCGGGCCATGGGGCTGAACCCGGGAGCCGTGGATGAGGAACTTGTGGACCTGATGAAACGGGCAGGGTTCGTGGAGGTGGACCTGGGGGTTGAATCCTTCTGTGAGGTCACCTTGCAAGGCTTGGGGAAGAATTTCACGCGGGAGGACGCCCTGCAGGCAGGGGAGCTCCTTCGACGGAAACGGATCCCGGTCTCCTGGTATCTGCTCCTGGGCGCACCGGGAGAAACCGTGGGGACGGTGAAGGAATCGATCGACACCGTGTGTGAGGCCGTCTCGCCCTGGGATCTCGTCATCCTTGGTGTGGGGATCAGGGTTTACAAGGGTGCGCCGATCAGCAAACAGATGGCGAGGGAAAACCCCGGCTGTTCAGAGGATAACTTCTTGAGCCCGATCAGCTATTCGCCGGAGAAGCTGGGGCTGGGCGAAATCAAGCTTCTGGCCAGGCAGGCATCTTTCCGGCACCCCAACCTCCTTCTCTATGAAGACGACGTGGCGTACCCGGAGCTTCTGGTCAAGTTTGCCGCTGCAGTGCTCAACGCGTGGGCGCCCAGGCAACCGATCTGGAGGCTCCACCTCCTGTACCGCTACATCCTGAAATATTCGGGAATCGACGCGCTGAAGCGTTTGCTCTTCAACCTGAGATACCGCCGCCGTCTCTCTGCCCTGCGGCGGCCGGGTTAGCCGCCTGTTGCACGAGCCGCATCCTGCGGCTTGAAGCATTCCCCTGTGCGCTCGATGTCGTCTTGCAGCCCGCGTCGGGTTCATTCCCCGCCGATGACGTCTCAAAACAGCCGTACCTCTTGACACGGATGAAACGCATACAGGACTATGTCCTTGTACTTTCGATCGTCCTGGAAAAAGTATGAAAGGAAGGCACGGGAATGAGATCCGGGAACAGGCAAGAGCACCGGCAAGGTTTTTCGGCCAGGGCTTCGGCAGGACGTGCCCTGTCAGCAACGTCTACGCGGGCCCGCGGATTCATCCGCGGGAGAGAAGTGAAATCCTGTGAACGGACAGGGCCTATTGGGCTGGGAAAGTGTCCTGCCCCGGGGCTTGCGTCCTCCTCGACCCGAAGAGCACATTCAGAAAGGCCGGGATGATGAACAGGGCGGCCAGGGCGTTTGTTGCCATGATCAGCGGTATCAGGAGGCCCAGGTAGACGACGGGCATGAAACTGGAAAACAGGAGCACCGAGAACCCCCCCGCTACAGCCACCGCATTCAGGAGAATCGCCCTTCCGGAGGTTTCCATCGTCACACGGATGGTGGAAGCAAGATCGCTCGTACGGGCCGCCTCGATCCGGTAGCGGTTTATGAAATGGATCGAGTAATCCACGCCGATGCCGATACATATGCTTGCGATCAAGGCGGTGCCCATGTTCAGAGGAATTCCGGAGATGACCATGATGGCGAAGCTGAACGTGATCGTGATGATCAGCGGGATCGTGCCGATCAATGCATACAAGAATGACCGAAACATGATGATCAGGATAAACAAGACCACACCATAGCTCACCGCCAAGCTGTAGATCTGACCGAGCACTAGATATCGGATGATCTTCAGATTGATCACGCCGTTGCCGAGGCTGCCGATGCTTGCCTTGTGGGTGAACAGTTCCGCAGCCGCCTCATCGAACGTCTCGATCACTCCCTTGAAGACGTCCGAGTCGTTGGACTTCACATTGACCTCGATGTTGGCACGCCGATATTCATCGTCCACGGTGCTCGCAAGCTCCGTTCCACCCGACAGCTCATAGAGAAGGAGGTATTGACTGATCCGAGCCCGTCCCGCGTCCGGATCGAGGTCATCCGCCGGGCCGGGCACTCGATCGAAAGAGGGATCACTGTCGTGAAGCAGCAGATGCATCCTCGCAAGGAAATCAGCCATGGAATGCGTATTGCCAACCTCCTCCATCGACTCCAGACGGTCTTGAAGCCGACGAATTCTCCAGGGAAGATCCGGATCCTTCAGGCCCCCGTCCTCGCCGCTGTCCACCTGGATGTGGATCGTTCCCGTTCCGGGGAAGTGCTCGTCGATGAAGTCACTGGAGATGCGAACCTCCGAATTGCTGCGAAAATAGTGCACCGGATTCTGGCGTGCGCGAAGTTGCGTGGAGACGGCCCCTGTCACGACCACCCCCAACAGGAAGGCCGCGATCAGAGGCTTTGCATAATGAAGGCTGGCACGTCCGATGGCGCGGCTGAAGGCCTGCAAGCCGCCCCTGTCGGACACAGGGACGGTCAGGAGCCGCTTCGGCTTTCCGAGAAGAACCAGGCAGGCCGGAATGAAAGACAGCGAGAAGACCATGGCGGCGATGATTCCAAAGGCGACTGCGGCACCGAATTCACGGATCGGCACGATGTTCGCAGTGCACAGGGCCAGGAATCCCACGGCGGTTGTGATGGATGTCATGACGACGGGCGCATTCATCTCCTTCATGGTACGGTGAACAGCCGATCGGTTGTCCTTTTCCAGGCTGAGCTGGTGGTAATACTCGCTGATCACATGGATGCCGTCGGCGATGCCCATCGCCATCAGAATGATCGGGATGCTGGTGGAGATAATGGTGATCTTCACCCCTGCCATCTGCATGGCGCCAAAGGTCCAGACGATCGCGGCCACCACCACGGCCAAAGGAATCCACACCCCGCGCAAGCTTCGAAACGCAAACCACAACAACAGAATGACCACCGCCGAAACGAGGGGCAGCATCACCCGGTTGTCCCGGTCCATATACTTGTCCGCCAGTCCGGTGATGATCGGATAGCCGGCGACATAGGCCTTGCCGGGCCCGGGATCCTCGGCTAGCATCTTTTTGAGGGAATCGTAGATCGCCACGCACTCAGAGGTTTCCCACGGATCGAAGTTCAGACGAGCCAGAATCAGTGTGGCCTTTCCATCGGGCGAGACAAGGTTGGAGCGGATCATCGGATTGTGATTTACGGCCTCGCGGAGAAGGTCCACCTCGTCCGCCGTCTCAGGAATCGCGCCCACGAGGGGGCCAACAATGATCTCTCCTCCCGAAGAGGTGATGCTCTCCACCGTGGTCAGCGATTTCACCTCTTCTACGAACCCGCTTGCTCCCAGCCAATCGGAGATCCGGCCCACCTGGGCGATCATCTCGGGTGTGTACAAGCCCCCCTCGCGAAAGAGGGCGATGGCAATTTGGGCTTTGATATCGAAGTGTTTCTTGAACTCGTCATAATACGCGTGGAGGGGGTCATCGGCGGGCAGCAATCCCTCGGCGGAATGATCGCGCTCGACATCCTTTGCGAAGAAAGCAAACAACAGGCTTACCGATAGAATCAGGGCGATCACCGTTCGGGGATAACGGGTGAAGGCGATCGTCACTCTGGGCAGGTCGTCAGTGTGGCTCATCAATCGTACTGGACGGTTAACATTCGAGAGACTTCACTCACAGAACTGGGGTACACCCTACATGTAGCCCAGACTTTGCAGCTTCTTCACCATTTCCGCGTTTTCCTTGGCGGAGAGGGTTTCCCCGGAGCCCTGACCGAAAGAATTGCTGACCGTTTCCGCCTCCTCGCGCAGTTCTAGGACCTTCTCGCATTCCGGATCCGACAGGGGCTGCTGTTCCATCGGGTCGTCGTTCAGATTGTAATATTCCACGGGCGCAGTCGGCTCAAACGGCGCATAGGCGAGTTTCCGACCACTGCGCCGCGCTCTACAAGCTTGTCGATGTTCGGTGTCCTGCAGGTGCGATCGTGAGAGAAGATTCTGTCCGACCGAAGGCAGTCGACCACTATGACAAGGATATTGGGCTTACCCCTCATGACATAAATCACCCTTCGGAGGTCCTCTGTTTACGTGGGGTGACTAATAGGAGAAGACCATGATGCCGCCTTGAACCCCGGCGGCCGGGCAGACGAAGAGCGCTAGGTTACCCGGTTTGAGACGGCCATCCTGCTTGGCAAGCCATAGGCCAAGGGGGAGGCTCGCGCAGGCGACGTTGCCGTACTCCGGGAAAAAGGAACGGTACGTGTCCGGCACGCAAAGCCTTGCCTCCCGGAAAAAGGGAAGGGCCAGGTCATCGATGATCTTGCCGATGTCATGAACAAAAAGGTTGTCGTAACGGAAATCCTTCCACTCATCCTCTGCGAGCATCTCGATCAACAGATCCGTAATCGCCTGCAGGCCCGTCCGAACCAGACGAGAGGACTGCGAAGACAAACGGTATCGCTCTCCGAACCGGTAGTTCAGCCCGATGTGACAAATCTCATAGGTGCCGTCCACGATGCGGTAGAAGAAGCGCATGTGCTTCGGGTTGTCCGCATAGAACGGATCGTCGGTTCCCTGCAGAACGACAGCGCCCGCTGCGTCGCCGATCGTCAGAGAGGCGGATTTCAGGGTGAACTCATCCAATGTCTTGCAGGCGAAATCGGCCCAGTCGTAGGTCCGCTCCCCGGTGGCGATAAGGATGGTCCCGTAGTTGCCGTTCTTGATGAGACTGTCGGCCAGTTCCATGGACTTCATGAAGCTCGTGCAGGCATCCTGGGTGTCGATCACATTCGCCCGGGTCGCCCCAATTTCGTGCCGCAGGATATGTGCAGTGGCCGGCTCGACCAAAGCCTTGGACATACCCGCGTAAATGATCATATCGAGCTCCTCGGCCCGGATGCCCGCGTCCGTCAGGGCCCTCTCGGATGCAACGCGTGCAATATCCACACCGTACTGATCTTCCTCGCACCAGTAGCGAGTCACATTGCCCGATTTGGCCAATAGGCATTTCGCTCGTTCGATCAACTTCTCAGAGGCACTCTCATCAAGATAGTCGGCGCTGCCGTCCTTCAATAACGCAAGGACGTCATCATTCGTTACCTTGCGTTCGGGCACATAGGCCCCAACACCTCTGATTCTAGACGCAATTCTCCTGCCGTTATTCCCGTTCAAGACCAACCTCTCCTGAGCCGTCGTTCATCTCTTCCCGCGCCCATTGGCTCAATTCATTATCAGGACGCTCCCATTCGGGAGGGGAAGGGTGTCGTACGGATAGTTCAGAGCGAGATGTACCATCTTATCCGAGTTCCGGACCCGTTGAAACCCTGGATCGCTACCATAGATAGCCTGCCAAGGCAAGACACGACTCGAACGATAATGGAAGATCGGACCTCAAGTACGAAACAAAATAACGTTCTTTGTGCTACAAGTAAGAATACTCTTTTCATGTCCGTAGGTCAAGAAGAAACCTGGTCAAGCTCTCAGACGGGAGACGGGAAAAGGGGTCGGACCCCTCTATGAACTATGTTTCCATAGGTAAATCAAGAACCCAGGGACCATTTCAGAGGCCCGGAAAGGGCGGGTGAAGATATCCCTGAGGTTCGTGAGAGGACAATCAAGCGACGGAAGGGTCAATTCCGGGTGGAGCGGAAGGGTTTTGCCCGGATCATGAGCAGGTAGGGGCCGAGCCGCGAGTTTTCGGGCGCACATTTCCGGGCCGGGGAGTGTTGCGAGGAGGGTTCAATCCGGGTATATCGGGTCCTGTACGTAGGCGTCCACGTCAGGCATGTAGTCGACAGCCTCCGCCCGAGAGAGGTTGGGCGGAGAGATCTTCGCCGCCAGCGGCGGGGGCCGTATGGTCTGCTCACCTATATGCTCGAGGATCCTGCTGGTTTGCCGGAAGTCGGTAATGAAGGCGATCAAGCGCATCTGGGCACCGCAATGGTTGCAGCGCAGGGGGTCCACTTCGAAGATACGGCGGATGAGCCTCGCCCAGGTCGAGGTCGGTTTGCCGGCGGCCGTGGCTTTCCCGGTCTCTATAAGGACAAGTCCCGTTTCCTGATCTTCCTTGTTTTCTCGCCTCTGTTTGCCCCGGTGGCTCGAGCTGTAAACACCGTAGTAATAGACCAGGCTCTCGTACGGCGCTGGGATATGGGAGGCCAGAAGGGCCAGGAAGTCGCCAACGGGATAGCTCATGGACTCTTCCGGGGAAGAGCCGAATGGCTTCTTGGTTACGGTGACCCTGTCCTCCGCCCGATTGTACCTGACTCTTTCCACCGATAGGGCTGCCCGGCTCATGTACCTGGCTACATTCTCTATTGCCTTTCGGTCGGTGCCGCTGATACGGCCCCGGGCGTGCACATTGAATCCTGAATTGTGATTCCATGAGAGCAGCAGATCTGTTGGCTGATAACCCCTTCATCCAGCAATACCTTGAGGAGCCTGGCCCGAAACAACCCGGCGATCACAGGCGATGATATGCTTCTGAGCTCATGAAACACGCCGTCCCTCATGATTCCCGCCGCGACAAGAGCATGGACATGAGGATGGTGATTGAAATACTTGCCATGGGAATGGACACAGTATATGCCGCTCGTACAGCCGTCGGTTATGCCCAGGGACTCGATGAAGTAAACACGCATCGCCCAGTTTGTGCTTTGGACCATGAGCTTCAACAGTTTGCGGTTTCTTCGGAACCAGGCCCGCAGTATCTTCGGGATCGTAAAGGTGACATGCACATGAGAAATCGGCTTGACCAGCTCGGGGATCTTCTCGCCGAACAGGATCGAGCGCTTCGTGGAACAACTCGGGCAGGCTCCTGTTTGCCGGCAAGAGAACGCCAGAAAATAGTCACGCCCGCACCCGTCGCAGAAAACACGGGCCACACCGTTTTCAGGAATCCCGCAGTCCAGGAAGGCGTTGGTCGCCCGCACGACCTCCTTTCTCAGATAGCCGTATTTGTGTTCGAAACACTCCGGCCACATCCGTTCGAGTTCTTCGAACCTGCTTTCGATAATGCGGTAGTAATCGGTTCTTTCCGGGCGCCGCCTTTTGTACACCCTGGTTTCGGCCATGGCCTTGCCTGCCCCCTGCAAAAGGTTCGCTTGAGGGCGGAGGGCAAACGTTGTGCCAACCGGGAGGCACAATAAGTTGTGGCGGACTATGCCCCTCACAGATGATTGGGTCGTATTTTGGTTGAAGAGAGAAGGAGAGGTCAAAACATTACTCGAACAGGTTTACCCGGAACGATTCGCGAAACGCTACGGCTTCTGGAGACCC
>RCNG010000805.1_pt1 | contig 14952 bp, 13 predicted proteins | sample 2041371 | NCBI WGS metagenome assembly RCNG01 (sample SAMN09708227, study PRJNA481090) | Marine sediment metagenome, whole genome shotgun sequencing project. | biome: marine sediment; feature: ocean; material: sediment; isolation source: Sewage treatment plant 1 marine sediment (STP1) ... | reverse complement strand
CCACATCCCGATCCCGAGGTCGGGTTCCCGTGGAGTGCCCGGTAGCGTCATTGTGCGTGGCGCGCCGCGTGCCGGGTGGTCGTTCCGGCACAATGGCGTACCCGGCACGCCCCGGTGGAGGGTAGTCCCCACGTGCTCGGGTGCGGATGCGGTCGCGGGTACGGTAACGGTTTTGGGGTTCGGACTCGGCCACGGTCACGGGGATTCGCCGCCCCTGTGATAAAGTCTCGCTCCCCCCCGCCGAGAGGCGGAACGTCCCGCTGCCCGGCAGCATCGGAGGAATGATGACCAAGGAACGACTTCAGAAGCTGATCGCCCGCTCGGGATTATGTTCCCGCCGTGACGCCGATCGTCTGGTGAGCGAGGGTCGGGTGACCGTCAACGGCCATACGGCCGCCCTCGGCGACAAGGCCGATCCCGCGACCGACCACATCAAGGTTGACGGCAAGCGTCTCAAAGCCGCGGAACTCAACCGCTATGTGCTCCTCTACAAACCCCGGGCGGTGATGACCACCTGTGACGATCCCGAAGAGCGAACTACGGTGATCGACCTGGTGCGGCCCATCGTCAAAGAACGGGTCTTCCCGGTCGGACGGCTCGATTACCATTCCGAGGGCCTGTTGTTGCTCACCAATGACGGCGACCTCGCAGCGAAGGTGACCCACCCACGATACGGCGTCGTGAGGGAATACATGGTCAAGATCCGTGGCGATCTCGACGAAGCGCAGATCCGTCAGCTCCGCGCGGGAGTGAGCATCGATGGTCACCATGTCAAGCCGTTGTCGGCCGCGCGTGTCCGAAAAAGCGCAGGCGGCACCTCGACCTGGTGGCGTATCGAGGTGACCGAGGGGCGAACTCACGAGGTCCGGCAGCTGTTTTTTCGCGCCGGCCGTCTCGTCCAGAGACTCCGCCGATCCGCCATCGGTCCGTTGCAGGACAGTTCCCTCCGTTCCGGCGACTTCAGGATGCTCACCGAAGAAGAGGTCAAGGCCCTTCGGCGGGCGGCGGGCCGAAAACCGCAAGCCAGACAGCCGAAGCGTGCGCAGCAGAAGAAATCCGCGAAGCGCCCGGTGGGAGAAAAGCCTCGAGCAAGGCCCAAGAAGCGCCGGTAACCCATTGAAATAGAATTCGTTAGCAATTCGCCGCGGGCGAGGTGCCGTGGTACAATCACGCGCCCACAGGAGGTCGCGTGGAGAGCACCAGCAAGCAGCCCATCGAACAGTTGATCGCTAACAGAATGGCGAAGCTCGACGAACTTCGTCAGCTCGGTCTCGAACCCTATCCCACCCGGTATCGGGTGGAGGAGTCGGTGCGCGCCGCCAAGAGCCGTTTTGCGGAGGTCACCGCCGAGGATCTCGCGGCCGAGAAGCCGGAAGTCCGTCTTGCGGGACGGCTGTTGGCGATTCGCGGCCACGGCAAAGTCTCCTTTGTCGATCTTTCCGACGGGGCCGAGCAGTTTCAGCTCTATCTCCGGCGCGACGATCTCGACGAGACCTCGTGGAAGGCCTTCAAGCTCCTGGATCTGGGAGATTTTCTGGGAGTCGAGGGGACCGTCTTTCGGACCCGGAGCGACGAACTCAGTGTCGCCGTCAAGCGGCTGACGGTGCTGGCCAAGGCCGTGCGGCCGATGCCGGAGAAATACCACGGTCTGGCGGATCGTGAGGCGCGGGCCAGGCAGCGCTATCTCGATCTCCTGTCGAACCCGGATTCGCGGCACGTCTTCGAGACCCGGAGTCGCATCGTGTCGGGCGTCCGGCGATTCCTCGATGACGCCGGTTTCATCGAGGTCGAGACACCCATGATGCAGCCCATCCCGGGCGGTGCGACGGCCCGGCCTTTCGTGACCCACCACAACACCCTGGATCTCGACCTCTACCTCAGAGTCGCGCCCGAACTCTTCCTCAAGCGATTGATCATCGGTGGGATGGAACGGGTCTACGAACTCAACCGGAACTTCAGGAACGAAGGCATTTCGACCCGGCACAACCCCGAGTTCACCATGCTCGAGTTCTATTGGGCCTACGCCGACTACGAGTTGCTGATGGACTTCACCGAGGAACTGGTGACCACCGTGGCCGAGAGCGCTGTGGGGAGTCTTCAGGTTCCGTGGGGCGACGAGACCATCGATTTCTCGCGACCGTGGCGTCGCCTCACCATGCGGGAAGCCATCCTCGAGTATTCGGATCTCACCGACGAGGACCTCGAAGGACGCGAAAACATGGAAGCCGCCGCGCGCAAGGTCGGTGTCGAGCGGATCAAAGAACGGTCGGACGGCAAGCTCTTTGAAGAGCTCTACGAAATGACCGCAGAATCCAAGATGATCAACCCGACCTTCATCATGGACTATCCGAGGGACATTTCACCCCTGACAAAATCGAAGCCGGACGATCCCGAGGTGGTCGAGCGATTCGAGCTCTTCATTGGTGGGCTCGAGGTGGCCAACGCCTACACCGAGCTCAACGATCCGACCGAGCAGCGGCGACGGCTCCAAGAGCAGGCGGACGCCACCGGTGGGGATCTCGATGAGGATTTCGTCCTCGCCATGGAGCACGGGATGCCGCCCACGGGCGGAGAGGGGATCGGCATCGATCGGCTCGTCATGCTGCTCACCAACAGGCAGTCGATCCGTGACGTCATCCTCTTCCCGCAGCTTCGGTTGCGCGATTCTTAGGGCGGCATGCCGATCGGCGCCGAACTTCATGTGGCGAGTCGCTATCTCGTCGGGTCGCGCCGATGGACCCCGGTCGTGACCGTGACGTTGATCTCGCTCCTGGGTCTGGGTCTGGGGGTCTTTGCCCTGGTCGTGACCCTGGCTCTCCTCGATGGCTTCCAGTCGGGTATTCGATCCCAGATCGTGGCGCACGCGGCCCACGCCGAAATCAGACCGACGGCCGGCCGGAGACTCGATGATCCCGAAAAACTGGCCTCGCTCTTGCAAGGCGCTCTCGGCAATGTGGAGATCGTCCAGATGGTGAGGGGTACCTGCCTGGTCAGCTCGGATACGGATGCCGTTCCGGCATCCGTGGTCGGCCGCTCTGACACCGACCGGGTGACGGCGGACCGAATCCTCTCCCGTCGCCTGGGACTCGGCTCGGGTGACCGCATCGAAGTGATCTCGGCTCGCCAACGCCTGACGCCCATGGGTCCGCTGCCGGTTCGGATCCGAGCCGAGATCGCACGGATTGGCACTCCCCATCCAGGGGCAGAGTCCGGTGAAATCGTCTTGCCCATCGAGCAGGCGCAGCGTTTGTTGTGGGGTGAGCCCGTGATCGAGGCCATCGAACTCCGGGACGTGATCGATCCGTGGACCCTGGGCGAGCGAGCGCGGACGGCGCTCGACCAAGCCGGCGCGCCGGTTCGGGTGGCGGGACTCGAAGAGCTCCACCGCCCTCTCCTCACCGCCCTCGCCCTTGAGAAGATCATGATCTTTGTCGCGGTTGGCCTCATGCTGGTGGTGGCGGCCCTGAACCTGTTGTGCAACGTCGCGATGGTTGCAGCAGAGAAGCGCAAGGATCTCGCGGTCATGGCGGGACTCGGCTTCTCGCCCTCCTCGCTCCGGAGACTCTTTCTCGTCCTCGGTCTGGCCATCGGCCTTGTCGGTTCTGTGACCGGCGCGATCCTCGGCAGCGGCCTCGCTTTTGTCCTCGATCGGACCGGCGCCCTCGAACTTCCGCGGGGCGTGTTCATGGTGACAGCGGTTCCGTTCAGCGTTGACCCGATGACCGTGGGGCTGGTCGTGACGGTCGCCCTCGGGCTGGCCGCAGTGGCCGCGTGGCTGCCGGCGAGAATGGTCGGCAGGCGAGAACCATCGGAAGGCCTCCGCTATGAGTGAGCATGGCTTGATGGTGCAGGCGGCGGGGCTGACCAAGGGGTTCGGCACGGGAGTGACTCGTGTTGACGTTCTCCAGGATCTCGACCTCGAGGTGGCAACCGGCGAGATGGTGGCCGTGGTCGGCCCGTCGGGAGTCGGCAAGAGCACCCTGCTTCACCTCGTCGGGTTGCTGGATCGAGCCGAGAGGGGCCGGATCGCCCTGGATGGAGTGCCGACCGATGATCTCGACCCGACCGCTCGCGCCGAGCTGCGCAATCACTTCATCGGGTTTGTCTTCCAGCACCACCATCTCCTCGACGAACTTGACGCCCTCGACAACGTGGCCCTGCCGCTGAGGATCGCGGGTGAGAGCGGCCGGAACGCCCGCGATCGGGCCGCCGAGCTTCTCGATGCGGTGGGTCTGAGCGGCCGTGCCTCGCACTTTCCGGATCAGATGTCGGGTGGGGAGCAGCAACGGGTCTCGGTTGCTCGCGCGCTCGCCATGCGGCCGAAGCTCCTGCTCGCCGACGAACCCACCGGCAACCTCGACAGCGCGAATTCAGAACGGCTCTTCCAGCTGGTGACTGAGCTGCATTTGAAGGCGGGTCTGACATCAATTATAGTGACGCACAACGAGGAGATGGCCCGTAGGTGCGACCGGATCTTCCGTCTCGCCCCGCGGGCTGATTTATCAGATAATGTTCGAACGATTTAACGAAAACGTCCGCCGGGCGCTCTTTTTTGCCCGCTATGAGGCAAGCCGCTCGGCGAGTCATCAGATTGCGACCGAGCATGTCCTGCTCGGGATGCTGCGCGAAGCCGACGAGACCCTGGTGGATCTCTGCGAGTCGGTCGGGATTGACGTGCGCGAACTCCGAGATGAATTGCTCGGTGAAGGTGTGGCCCTCGATCCGGTGAGCTCCTCGCCCGATCTGCCGCTGTCCGAAGACACGAAGAAGGTGCTCGCGTTCTCTGTGCACGAGGCCGAGAGCATGGGCCACGGCCGGGTTGGAACCGAACACCTGGTTCTGGGACTTCTGCGAATTGACGATTCCAACGCCGCCAAGTATCTAACGGTCAGGGGCTTCGAGCTCTTTGCCCTGCGTGAAGAGGTGATCCGTCGCGGTCACGAGCTCGAGGCCGAGGAGTCGGCGAGCGCGACACCGCACATCACCGAGTACGCACGAGACCTCAACCAGATTGCCGTTGGGGGCGGATTCGACCCGCTCATCGGGCGAGACGAAGAGGTCGAACGGGTGATCCAGATCCTGAGTCGGCGGACCAAGAACAACCCGCTGCTCCTCGGTGAATCAGGTGTCGGCAAGACCGCCATCGTCGAAGGCCTTGCGACGAGGATCGTCGAGGGTTCGGTTCCGCTGCCGCTGGCTGACCGGAAAATCCTCGCCCTTGATCTGTCGCTCCTGGTTGCAGGGACAAAGTATCGAGGGCAGTTCGAAGAGAGGCTCAAGGGCCTACTCAAGGAGATCCGGGAGCACCGGGAGATCATCATCTTCATCGATGAGATCCACTCGCTCATCGGTACCGGATCCGCCGAAGGTTCGCTCGATGCCGCAAACATCATCAAACCGGCCCTTTCCCGTGGTGAGATCACCTGTGTCGGCGCGACCACGGTGCGTGAATACCGCAAATATGTCGAGAAGGACCGTGCGCTCTCGCGCCGGTTCCAGGCCGTCACCATCCGGCAGCCGTCCGACGAGGAAACCGTGAAGATCCTAACTGGAGTTCAGAACCGGTACGAGGAATTCCACGGTGTGGTCTACACCGACGGCGCCGTCCATGCGGCGGTTTCCCACTCGGGTCGTTACATCACCGATCGGGCCTTCCCCGACAAAGCCATCGATGTGCTCGATGAGGCGGGAGCCCGCGTCAAGTTACGGAAGGTCGCCTCGTCCTCGTCCCTGCGTCGCGTCCAAAAGGAAATCCAGGATGCCGTTCGCGGGATGAAGGATGCGATCTCCAAGAAGGAGTTCGAAGCCGCGGTGGAATTGCGTGAAGAGGAGTTGCGGCTCCGCGAGGAGCTCGAGATGCTCGAGAGCCACGCCGTCGACTCGGCCGAGGAAGTCACGGTCAACCGGGCCGACATCGAAGAGGTCGTGGCGTCATGGACCGGGATCCCTGTGACCGCAATCAAGGAAGATGAAGCGGACCGCCTTCGTCGAATGGAGGAGTTGCTCCGCCAACGGGTGGTTGGTCAGGACGACTCCATCGAGGCTCTCGCCCGGGCCATCCGGCGCAGCCGACTCGGTGTGACCAGCCCGCATCGTCCCATTGGTTCGTTCGTGTTCTTGGGTCCTTCCGGCGTTGGCAAGACCGAGGTCGCGCGACAGCTCGCGACATTCCTCTTTCAGGATGTTCGGCATCTCCTCCGGTTCGACATGTCCGAGTACATGGAGAAACACACGGTTTCAAGGCTCATCGGTTCGCCTCCCGGCTATGTCGGGTTCGAAGAGGGCGGCCAGCTCTCGGAGCAGGTGCGTCGAAACCCCTATTCGGTGATTCTGCTCGACGAGGTCGAGAAGGCCCACCCCGACATCTACAACCTGCTCCTCCAGGTTCTCGAGGATGGTCGATTGACCGACAACTACGGCAATGTGGTCGACTTCACCAACACCCTCATCATCATGACGTCGAACCTTGGCAGTCGAGATCTGATCGCCGACGACGGCGTTGGATTCGGCGACAGCTCCAAGGCGCTCGGATCGGCGCGGATGCGTGAGATCGTCGATCGTCAGCTTCGACGGCACTTTCCTCCCGAGTTCGTCAACCGTCTCGACGACATCATTGTCTTCGAACCCCTCGACGAGGAGAGCATGCTGAGCATCGCCGGGTTGTTGCTCGACGAGACGGTCGAGAACCTCAGCCGGCGTCACGTCGATCTCGAGTACGATTCCGATGTGCCGAGGTGGTTGTTGGATCAGTGCGGATTGGATCCGCATTCGGGCGCCAGGCCGCTGAGGCGGTTGATTAAACTGTGGGTCGAGGATGCAGTGGCGGATGTCCTCATCGACAACCGCACCACCGACGAGATTCGACTCAGAGTTCGGATGGGCAATGAGCGGCCGGAGGCCGTGGTGGTCGAAAACCTCGGCCACCCCCAGGAGGTTTCATGAGAGCGTCTGCGGTCATTGTCCTCACGTTCCTGGTCTGTGCTTTCGCGCTGTTCGCCAGTGGCCAGGACGATGAGGTCTACATTTCCGAGGTCGTTCTCGAGGGCGGCGTTACCGTCACTCTCGACACGGTGACCTACTATCTCGGACTCGAAGCCGGTGATCCTCTCGAACTGGAAATCATTGCCGAAGGGTTCCATCGTCTCTGGGATTCCGGTCTCTTCGAGACGGTGCGCATCGAGAAGGAGGACACCGAGGACGGTGAGGTTGTTCTCTACATCGTCATCACCGAGCGTCCATTCGTCAGCACGGTGGTCTTCGAGGGCAACAAAAAGGTCAGCACGTCCGAGATGAAGGACTTTCTCGACGAGAAGGGTGTCGATGTTCCGCGAAACGTCCCACTCAAGATGTCGCAGATCACGCGGATCCAGGCGGCCATCAAAGAGATCTATGACGAAGAAGGCTTCCGCTCGGCGACCGTAACCTTTGAAATCCAGGATGAGGGGCGGAACCGACGCAAGGTGGTGTACCTCATCGACGAGGGTGGGAAGGTCAAGATCGACGAGATCGAGTTTGTCGGCAACGAGGTGTTTTCCGACGGCAAACTCCGTGGTGAGCTCAAAGAGGTCAAGGCGATCAATCTCTATCGCAAGTGGGGCAAGAAGATCGTCTACACCCGGGAGAACTGGCAGACCGATCGAGACAACCTCCGTGATTTCTACATGAACAACGGGTACCTGGACATCAAGATCGGCGAGCCTGTGCTCGAGCTTCTGGCCAGAAAGCCCGACGCAGAGACTCTTGAAGGCAAGAAGTACCGCATGAAAGTGAGCATCCCGGTCGAAGAGGGCGAGCCCTACTCCGTCGAGACACTCAAGCTCGAGGGAGTGGAAATTTTCAACGCCGACGCCCTCAAGCAACTCTTCGAGGTCGATCTCGGAAGAACCTACAGCAAGAAGGCATTCGACAGCGCCAAGGAAAAGATCCAGGAGATCTATCACAACTCCGGCTATATCTACGCCTACGCCAACGAACGTTTCGAGAGGGTGGAAGGCAAGGAACTGGCCGTCGACGTCACCGTCGATGTCTTCGAAGGAGATCGATTCAACCTTGGGCGGATCGAGTTCGTCGGCAACTCGAATACCCGCGACAAAGTGCTGCGGCGCGAATTCCGGATTGTCGAAGGCAATTGGATGAATATGGGCGCCCTCAAGAGCTCGGTCTTCAAGGTCAACGCCCTGGGGTATTGGAAGCTCGAGGAAGAACCCCTCGATTTCGACTTCGACGAAGAGGCCAAACGGGTCAACGTTAACGTCTCGGGGACCGAGGTCGGTCGTAACGACATCCAGTTCGGAGCCGGATACTCCGAGCTCGACGGCTTCTTCGCCCAGGCCCAGTTCAACACCCGTAACTTCCTTGGCCGAGGCAATACCCTGGGCGTGTCGGTGCAGATCGGCCGCCGGTCCGATTTCTACACACTGAGCTACACCGAACCCTATTTCCTCGACCGACGGATCCTCCTCGGCGGTTCCATCTTCAAAACCAATCAGGAGGTCGCCGACTATTTCCGTGAGACCACCGGGTTCTCGATCTCACTGGGTACAGGACTCCGCGCCTATACGTCCCTGACCGCTGTCTACTCCTTCGAGAATGTGAATTCCAGATATGCGGTGGCGCGGTTCGGTGAACCCGGTGATCCGACGGTCGGTCATGTGCCTCCGGTTGGAGTGCCGCCGGTGGACCCGGTTCCCTTCGAGCAGTTCTACGAGGAATTCAAGGGCCGAACCGCCTCCATCACCCCATCGTTCACCATCGACAACCGCAACGATCCGTTCGACACCACCAAGGGAAGACGATTCAGCGCCCGACTGAGAATGGCAGGCGGACCACTCGGTGGTGATTTCGACTACGTCAAACCGGAGATTTCCCACACCCAGTGGTTCCCCTACGATCGGAAAAAGAAGTTCATCTTCGCCTTCAACGCGGAGATCGGGTCGTTCTTCCCCTACAACGATTCGGAGATCCCGATCTACGAACGCTACCGGTTGGGTGGCGACCGAACCCTTCGCGGCATTCCCTACTACACCGTCCTGCCTCGAAGAGAGAACGGCACGTTCTTCCTCAGCGATACCGGGGTTCGAGAGGGTGGCGACCGCTACTGGTTGCTCAACCTGGAACAACAGTTCGCCCTGGGCGGACCGGTGAAGCTCGTGTTCTTCGTCGACATGGGGAACACCTATCACGAAGAGCAGGGGTGGGATCTTTCGCTATGGCGGCGGACCACGGGGATCGAATTGCGGGTCCTACTTCCGATCTTCCAGGCGCCGATCCGATTTATTTATGGGTATAATCTCGACCCGTGGCCCGAAGAGAACCAGAGCGACTTCCAGTTCTCCATCGGGACGACATTCTGACCGAGTTTCAACCAGCCTGAAAAGGCCGACCATGGAGGTTTCTCAATGTATCGTTCAAGACTGGCAATTGCATTCGTTGTGGTGGTGCTGGCAGCGGCCCTGCCCGCAGCGGCACAGCAGCTCAACATCGCGGTGATCGACGTTCAGCGGGTCGTGACCGAATCCGACCCCGGCAAAGAGGCGCTGCAGAAACTCAAGCTTCTCCAAGACGGGAAGATCGACGAGGGACGTGCCCTCCAGCAGCAGCTCAGCGCCATGCAGGAGCAGATGTCCAAACAGCGTTTCACCCTTTCCGAGGAGCGTCTGGCCGAGCTCAGCAAGCAGCTGGAAGATGGGCAGATCGCCCTCCAGCGCTTCCAAGATGATGCCGAGCGTGAGCTCGACGAGGCCCGCCGACGCGAGCTCGGTGGTCTCGAAGGTCGGATCATTCCGGTGATCAACGAGATCGGCGTGGAGCTCGGATTCACCCTGATCTTCAACAAATTCCAGTCCGGGCTGGTCTATGCCGACGACACGGTTGACATTACCGACGACGTTATTCTCCGTTTCAACACCAGACAGTAAGACGTGGCTAGCTCTCTGACCCTGGCCGATCTAGCGGATCGTCTCGGCGTGGAGTTGGTGGGGGATGGTGACCGGCTGGTGGAGGGGATCCGACCCCTCGACCAGGCCGGGCCCGAGCATCTCTCATTCCTGCACAATCCCAAGTACGTGGATCAGGCGGCGGAGAGCCGCGCCGGGGCCATTCTTGTCCACAGTCCGGATCAGTTGCCGGGACGAGACCTGCTGGTCAGTGATCAGCCGTACCTCGCCGTCGCGAAGGCGCTCGAGATCTTCCACCCACGGCCGAAAGCCGAACCCGGTATTCATCCCAGTGCCGTCGTCGCAGATGACGTCGAGCTCGGGGAAGGGGCCGGAGTCGGGCCGTTGGTGGCGGTCGGCCGAGGTGTTGCCATCGGGGCGCGGACGCTGATCGGCGCCGGGTGCGTTGTGGGAAACGACGTCACCATCGGAGAAGACTGTGTGCTTCACCCGCGAGCGGTGGTCGAGGACGGTTGCCGCCTCGGCGACCGTTGCATCCTCCAGTCCGGAGCGGTGATCGGATCCGACGGCTATGGATTCGCGACCGTGGACGGCGTCCACCACAAGGTCCCCCAGGTCGGGATCGTGGTGCTTGAGGACGACGTTGAGATCCAGGCCAACACCACCATCGATCGCGCCACCATGGGTGAGACCAGGATCGGGCGCGGGACCAAGGTCGACAATCTCGTACAGCTCGCCCACAACGTCCAGATTGGCGAGCACTGTTTGCTGGTCGCACAGGCCGGAATTTCGGGTTCGACCAGGGTCGGCAAACACTCGATCTTTGCCGGCCAGGCCGGCGCCGCGGGCCATCTCGAACTCGGTGAACGAACCGTGCTCGGCGCCAGGGCCGCGGCGATGAAGTCGTTTCCGGATGCCGGGAATGTTCTGGCGGGATTCCCCGCCCGACCTCAGAAGGAGTGGATGCGATCCCAGGCCGCGTTGCAGCGCATCGATGGACTACGCAAGAAGGTCCAGCAGTTGGAAAAACGTCTGCGTGAACTGGAACCGACATCGGGAGGGGAGTCGACATCATGAAGGATATCCAGGACATACTCGAGGTGATGCCCCACCGATACCCTCTTCTACTCATCGACCGGGTGTTGGAAATGGACGACAAGAGCATCCGGGCGGTCAAGAACGTGACTTACAACGAACCGCATTTCCAGGGCCATTTTCCGGGCCGCCCCGTCATGCCGGGTGTGCTGCTGGTCGAGGCCATGGCCCAAGCCGGGGGTTTTCTTCTGTTCAGCAGGATCGAGGACCGGTCGAACAAGCTCATCTATTTCACCGGGATCGACAACTGCCGTTTCCGCCGTCCTGTGGTGCCCGGCGACCAGGTGATTTTCGACATCGAGGTGAAGTCGATCAAGAGGACCTTTGCCAAGATTCACGGCAGAGCGACCGTGGATGGTGAGGTGGCGTGCGAAGCGGACATGATGTCCGCGATGATGGAGCAGTGATGGCGACCAAGATCCACCCCACCGCGATTGTCGATCCCGGGGCCGAACTCGCCGACGGCGTGGTGGTCGAACCCTACGCGATCATCGATGGCGATGTCGTCATCGGCAGGGATTGTCTCATCGGGCCCTACAGCCGGATCACCGGATGGACGACCATCGGGGCGGAGAACCGATTCGAGAGCCACTGTTCCGTTGGCGCCCAACCTCAAGACCTGAAATACGACGGTGAGAAGACACTCCTCGAGATCGGTGACGGCAACACCTTCAGAGAGTTCGTCACCATCCACCGAGGGACACCCGGTGGCGGTGGGATCACGCGGATCGCTGACAGCAGCCTCTTCATGGCGTATGTTCACGTCGCCCATGACTGCATGGTGGGTTCCCAAACAATCTTCGCCAATGCGGCCACTTTGGCCGGCCACGTCGAGGTTCAGGACCAGGCCACCATCGGCGCATTCAGCGCGATTCACCAATTCACCCGGGTCGGGCAGTATGCCTTTCTCGGAGGGTTCACTGCCGCCGCCAAAGACTGCCTACCCTATATGAACACCACTGGGAACCGGCCGCCCAAGTGCTACGGGCCCAACACCATCGGTCTCGAGCGCAAGGGCTTCTCCGACGAAAGTCGGCTGGCGCTGAAGCGGCTGTGGCGCTACCTGCGGAGCCCGAAAACGACCACGACAGAGGCAGTGGAGCAGGCCAGAGCCGAGCTCGGTGGGCAGGCCGAAGTCGATGTGGTCCTCGACTTCATCGCCACCACGGGACGGGGCGTGATCCTGAGTTGAACGGCCCTCAGTACCTGTACCGGAACCCCAACCCCACGACCCATGGGTCGAACCTCAAGCTCATTTCGTCGCGGGTGGCGCCGTCGAGGCTGGTGAAGGTCGCTTCCGTGGTCATCCCCATGTAGCGCAGATCGAGATTGACCGACCACCGGAGGTCGAGTTCATAGTTGACCCCGGCCTGAACGACGATATTGGCATCGCTGGAGAACGAGACCTTTGAGAAGACCTCTTTGTAGGTCGATGACATGTCGTAGATCGTGGCGTTGTAGACCAGACCGAGCCCGACGTAGGGGTCGAACTTGCCGTAGAGGTCGGGTCGGTACTGGGCCACCGCACTCAGAGGCAGCCGCCACAGGCTCCCGCCGTCGAGACCGGCGAGGGATCCACCGGATGTGCCGACCGGATGGGTCGACGCGCCGATGGAAAGCTCCACGGTGAGCTCGTCCAGCGGCCACAGAACCCAGTCGATCTCGATCCCCGGGCCCGACGACAGGGTCGGTGAGCTGCCGGTTTCGGCGATGGTGCCGGCGGCCTTTGCACTGCCGGTTGCATAAAGCAGACGGAACCCGACCTCGGTGTCGCCTAGTTCGGCAAGGGCCGCAGTCCCGCAGAGAAGGATCGTCGTCAAGGCGAAGAAAGACCGCAGTGTGGGTCGAATCAACATGCGACGGTGAGTGTTCATCGGTGCTGCTGACTCAAAAAGCCCGACCCGCGCGCTGGAGTACGGTGTGGGCATCGCCGATTTTCTCGAGCATCGCCATGGCATCTTCGCCGAGCGCCGCGACGACTTCTTCCGGCGTCTTCACCACCGCGCCGTCTACCAGATAGAGAGCGTTTCCCTGTGGGTCGAGATAGAGTCCATCGGTCGGGGCTTCGGCTGCAAGACCCTCATAGGCGGTGGGCGCTTCCTCGGCCTCGACCATCGCCCAGACCTTGGGGTCGAGATGGACGATCTCGACTTTCTCGTCGTCGTACTCCTTGCGCAGGACATTCCATCCGGGAGCGTCGAATGCACCTTTGAGTAGCCAGTATTTGGACATAGCGTCATCCTCCGAAACTGCATGATACCGCGTCCGTTTCAAGTTGTAGGTCGCAGGCCACCGGTCACAGGTCGAGCATCGGGAATCCAGGTTCTCGACCGCTCCCGAAAGAACTCACGCTCCGCCACCGAGTGGTCGCATGTGCAGTACTGACTCAATCGAAAACCTTTCAGACTGGAGGAACCGATCAGTTCAGCCTGCCGGACGCCGCCAGCAGCTCCGCGTTGAGCACCGCGGCGCCCGCCGCACCTCGCTCGGTGTTGTGGACCAGCGAGACGTATCGCAGGTCGAAAACGGGGCAGGCGCGAAGCCTTCCGATGGTCACTACCATGCCATCACCGCGACCTGCGTCGAGGACGGGTTGGGGACGAGGACCTTCGCTCACGACCTCGATTGGGTGCTTGGGAGCGGAGGGGAGACCGAGATCGGCCACCGGCGATGTGAAGGCTTCGAGGGCGGATCGTGCTTCCTCTTCGGACGCCGGACGACCGAGTTTGACCGACACGCAGACCAGGTGGCCGTCAACCACCGGAACACGGTTGCACTGGGCGCTGGCGGCGAACTGCGCCGGTTCGATGATCCCGCCTTGGATCGTGCCGAGGATCTTTTGCGGTTCGGTTTCCAGCTTGTCCTCTTCTCCGGGGATCAGTGGGAGGGCATTGCCGAGGATATCGAGGGAGGGAACCCCGGGGTGACCGGCACCGGAAATCGCCTGCAGGGTCGTAACCTGGACCGCCTCGACACCAAAGGCGTCGGCCAGTGGCTTGAGGCTCAAGACCAGGCCGACCGTGGCGCAGTTGGGGTTGGTGACAACGGCGCCGGCGCCGAAGTTCTGCTGATCGAGGAGCGCGAGGTGGTCGGGGTTGACCTCGGGGACGAGCAGCGGAACGTCGGGCTGCATCCGCAACGCCGAGGCGTTGGAGACAACGGTCAGCCCACGTCGCGCCAACGTCGGTTCCACCTCTCTGGCGGTAGCGCTGTCGAGGGCCGAAAACACCACGTCGCAGTTTTCGACCTCGTCCAATCCGACCACAACCGATCCCACAACCTCCGGGGGCATCGGCGTCGGCAGCAGCCAGTGGGCGGCATCACCATATGTTCTTCCGGCCGAACGGGATGAGGCTGCCAGGGTCGTCAATCGGAACCATGGGTGATCATGCAGCCGGCGGACGAGCCGTTGCCCGACGGTCCCGGTCGCGCCGATCACGGCAGCCGTGAATCGGGGTCGTTTCATGAGTGTCTCCTTTGTCCGCAGCGGCCTGCCGGGCCGCGTTGGTGGCTTTCTCAGCGAGGTGTGGAAGCATCAATGCCTCGTGCAGAATGGTCAGGGATTGGTGGTGGTCTCTGTGGTTCACCACCACGCAGAAGGCGTGTTCGGAGGGGCCGATGACCCCATGTAGAGCGATATTTCGGCGTCCCAACGCTTCGAGCGCCCGACCGGCCACCCAGGGTTGCTGCAGCAGGCGGGAGCCGATGACCGAAACCACACTGGTCGTGCGGGTGAGTTCGACCTCGAGGCCGCTTGTTTCGAAACCGTGGAGGAGTTCTTCGACCTCGGTCTCCGCGGCCACGAGGGTCCACTCGTCGCTGCCTGCCGCCATGGTCGCCATGAGACAGCGATGCGAGACCGCGGCCACTGCGCATGCGGCGGATGTCTCGTTGCCGGGAGAGCGGACCTCGATCACCGCGGCCCGCTCCACCGACGCCAGCGATCGGGCCCCGGCGGGTC
>RCNG010001304.1_pt1 | contig 14979 bp, 15 predicted proteins | sample 2041371 | NCBI WGS metagenome assembly RCNG01 (sample SAMN09708227, study PRJNA481090) | Marine sediment metagenome, whole genome shotgun sequencing project. | biome: marine sediment; feature: ocean; material: sediment; isolation source: Sewage treatment plant 1 marine sediment (STP1) ... | reverse complement strand
AAAAGCTATTTAGTTTGATTTTCAAACACCCTAAAACCGGATGAGTGGTTTAGGCTATTTCAGACTCATTTGTTAATTGGAAAATACTGTAGTGTAGATACATAGATTACTTCTAATTTATTTAATAACACGAAGATAATGTACGCTAAACAATTGCTTTTCATCAATCCATGTTTTTACACCTTGAAACCCGGCTTTTTTTGCCAGTAACTCAAAATGCTCTACTGTATATTTATGTGAGTACTCTGTAAGGATGGAATGACCTTTATTAAATTGAAAAACATGTCCATCAACATGAACCAGCTGTTGTTGCAGGCTAACAAGATGCATTTCAATCCGGCGTTTATTTTCGTTAAAAAAAGCCAGATGCTTAAATTGATCAAGCTTAAAATCAGCATCTAATTCCAGATTGATACGGTGTAAAAGATTTTTATTAAACTGTTCGGTCAATCCTTTTTTATCGTTGTAAGCCGCGTTTAAAATGCTTGACTCTTTCTGTAAGTCCACTCCAATTAAAAGACCTCCGTCAGCACCAACCATCATGCGGATTTCATCTAACACCGCAACTGCCTGTTCTGGTAAAAAATTACCAATGGTTGAACCGGGGAAAAAAGCCACCTTGTTTGTAGACGTTACGTGGTAAGGCAGCTCAAGCTTACCAGTAAAATCAGCACAGATGGCATGCACGTTTAACCAGGTGAATTCTGCGGCAAGTTTTCGTGCTTCATCCTGCAGGTAACGTTTTGAAATATCGATAGGTAAATAAGCAATAGGCCTGAGAGCGTCAAGTAATAGACGAACTTTATAACTATCACCACTGCCTGGTTCAATAAGTAGACAATCTCTACCAAGAACATCAACGATATCGTCAATATTATCGCGGATAATGCTAACTTCTGCGCGCGTCGGATAATATTCTTCGGTGGCGCATATCTCTTCAAACAAACGTGAACCGGTTTCATCGTAAAAATATTTTGGCAGGATATAGGGCTCAGGGGCAGAAAGACCCTGAATTATATCAGCGCGAAAATCTGCCAGCTCTGGATGCTGATCAAAAAACTGGTAACGTTGTGATATTGGTTCTGTCATGAACGTTAAACAATAAACGGTAAAGCACATAACAATATCGTAGTACTACCTACGCTGCAACAAAATTAGCGATAAAACCCTGATAAATTAAAAGGTTTTTACCGCTGAGTTCGCAAAGCTGCGCTGAGAAAAACCTTAATAGTGTTAGCCACCACAAGTGAACAGCAATAAAAACTTTGCGTAGTTTGCGAACGCTGCGGTAATAATTTTTATTATATTTTAGTGTAAGCTACACAACTACTAATAAAGCGCCTTTATAATAACTCTGGATTAGCTCTGAATAATACTTCTGGTTAAACATTCTGTATGAACAATTCCAGTACAGTACCGGTGATCAAAGATCTCGTCCTTATCGGCGGCGGTCATAGCCACCTTTCGGTACTAAAATATTTCGCCATGAACCCGGTGCCTGGATTAAGGCTTACGCTGATCACCCGTGATTTACACACACCTTATTCCGGCATGCTACCCGGTTATATTGCCGGACATTACCAATACGATGAAGCACATATCGACTTACGCCCGCTGGCACAGTTTGCCCAGGCCCGTATCTATCATGCTGAAGTTAACGATCTCGATCTTGAAAATAACAATGTTATTTGCGCCGGTCGACCGCCAATCCATTTTGATTTGATTTCTATCAATATCGGCTCAAGACCCGCCACCCTGCATATACCCGGTGCCGAGAATTTTGCCATGCCGGTTAAACCCATCGATCGCTTCTTAACGCAATGGGACCAGCTAACAGATAAAATAATAGACTCTAAAAACGACTTTCATCTTGCCGTCGTCGGTGGTGGTGCAGGTGGCGTTGAAATGGCACTGGCTACACAATATCGCTTGTTTCAGTTACTGAAGCAACAAAACAGGTCTAACGACTTTTTGAGTATCGATTTATATTGCAGCAGCGATCATATCCTGCCGACCCATAACAAACAGGTCCGAACACGTTTTAGCCGTATTCTTAAACAGCGAAATATAAAAATACACACCAGTCACCGTATAAAAGAAGTACAGCAACGTTACCTGGTAAACGACAATGGTGAGCAGCATCCGGCAGATGCCGTATTATGGGTAACCAATGCTTCGGCCCCAACGTGGTTAGCGGATACCGGTCTTGATGTTGATACTGAAGGATTCATCACGGTGAATGATTACCTGCAGTCAACTTCACATAAAAGTGTTTTTGCCGCGGGTGATATTGCCGCTGTCGTTAATCACCCACGCCCCAAGTCAGGCGTATTTGCAGTACGCCAGGGTCCGCCGCTAGCACGAAATCTGGCACGCGCTGCACAAAATGAACCACTAAAACCATTTACCCCGCAGAAGAATTTTCTCGGACTGATAAGTTCCGGTGACAAATACGCTATTGCCTCTCGCAGTAACTGGTCACTTGAAGGTGCCTGGTTGTGGAAAATTAAAGACTGGATAGACCGTCGCTTTATGGACAACTTTAATAAACTACCGGAAATGGCACAGGAAGGCGCGCCACAGTTTAATCAGGCGATGGCCGATAAGAAAACACTGCATGAGATATCAGCCATCGCCATGCGCTGCGGAGGTTGCGGTGCCAAAGTGGGCAGTACCGTTTTATCGCGTGTGGTCAATCGATTACATCCCATCACCCGCGATGATGTGGTCATTGGCTTAGCTGACCCGGATGATGCGGCAGTCACCGAAGTCCCCGCAGGCAAACTGATTGTTCAAAGCGTGGATTATTTTCGCAGTTTCATTGACGACCCGTACCTATTTGGACAAATTGCCGCTAATCATGCGCTCAGTGATATTTTTGCCATGGGCGCAGAGTCTCAATCGGCGATGGCCATTGCCACTATTCCCTATGGTATTGAAAGCCAGGTAGAAGATCAGTTATACCAGACTATGTCAGGTGCATTAAGTGTTCTAAATGCCAGCAATACCGCACTGGTGGGCGGCCATTCCAGTGAAGGTGAAGAACTTTCATTTGGGCTATCGGTAACCGGCCTGGCAAACCGCGAACAGGTGATGCGAAAATCCGGCATGTTGGCCGGTGATGTTTTAATTCTTAGCAAAGCATTAGGCACAGGCACACTGTTTGCAGCAGACATGCGACTCAAAGCCAAAGGTCGCTGGATTGATGCCGCGTTAAAAAGCATGCTGTTATCTAATCAGGCGGCCGGTTTCTGCATGCATAGTCATGGCGCTACCGCATGTACCGATGTCACCGGCTTTGGCCTGCTCGGCCATCTTGTTGAGATGACACGCTCATCTGGAAAAAGTGTAAAACTGAATTTAAGCAGCTTACCGATTATGGATGGCGCACTGGAAATGATAGAAACAGGTATTTTTAGTTCACTACAGGAACAAAATGTACGACTGCGACGTGCCATAAAAGACCCCGGAGAATTAGCAGGACACAAACACTTTCCTTTGTTGTTTGATCCGCAAACTTCTGGTGGTTTACTGGCAGCAATTCCTGCTGAAAATGTTGAAGCATGCTTGTCTGAGCTAAAGGAATTAGGTTATCCAGTGAGCGTGGTTATTGGTGAAGTGACTGATGATACCGAAAGTCTGGAAAGTGTTACGTTAAAAGTTTAAAAGACTTACTATCCACAGATGAACACAGATAAAAACCATTCTATTATCGTGTTTTTATCTTCAAACGTTTGTCATCTTGACGACAGGAAAGATCTTATGCTCTAGTAGTTTTTGAGTTTATTGTTATTAAGAATTACAGTTTTTATCTGTGTTCATCTGCGTTCATCTGTGGACTAAACAATCTTTAGATCCTTACATTAATCACCGAGTCTTCTACAATCCCATATCATTCAACAAATCCGCCCAGCCCTGTTTCTCCGCTTCACGGGTAAACAGCCCCGCCTTCGCCCTGCACTGTTTCTCCAACAATCGCACATAGTCAGGCTCTGTTTCAGCCTTTAACAACAACTCACGTAAAGCATTAGTATCCCGCACCGGAAAATAACCCGCATATTCATCACCCAACAATCCCACGGAGCCATCAATATCAGAAGCAAGCACCGGCAAGCCTGCCACCGTCGCTTCAGAAATCACATTCGCGCCACCTTCCATCAGCGATGGTAATACCATTAAATGACAGGACCCATAGACCTGCCGGATTTTCCAGTGCGGCACTTCACCATACCAGTGGTAGCGCGGATTAATTTTCATCTCCTGCTCTGCATAATCAGCCCACTTTTCGTTATGCGCCTTGCCATAATGCAACACACGTATTCGACTCTCGGGCGGTAGGTCTCTCACCGCATAAGCGACCCGCATAGAATCTTTTTCTTCACGTAAATGGCCCACAACACAAACATCAAAATATTTAACCGAGCGCTTAGGCGGTTTTGCCAAGGGAATGGCAGACTGATGAATAACATGGACTTTATGATGACAGGATTCTGGCAGCACACGTATTGCTAATCGATGCAAAGTCACCAGGCGGTTTGCAGATTTGATTGATGCTAACGTTGCTTCAGGATGACTTAAAATAAACCGGTATAAATCTGTGCCAGTCATCGCCAGCACCAGCGGGCGCTGCGGATATTGTTGTTTGAATGCATCGATAGACTCAGCACTACGCCAGGCGTGCAAAGCAATCATTAAATCATACTCTGTGCCATCCCAGTCAACACTAACACTGACCCGAAAACCAAGCTGTCGTAAAAAATCCGCCCAGCGTAAAGCCGTGGCTCGATTTCCATTTAGTGATTTTGCCGCTGCAGGTGTTATTATTCCTATATGCATAACCTAGTAAACTAGAATGTTTAGGGATCGGAGTCAATGACAGTAGATCGCCATACACATAAAAAAGCCAACCATGTCAAAAGAAAATAGTAGCGAACAAACAATATCATCCTTAATCGCAGATGTAAAAGATGCACGACAACGCACGCTTGAACTTGTCGATGGCCTCGACCAACAACAGATTATTGGCCCACAAATTGATACCGTTAACCCGCTTTTATGGGAAATTGGCCATGTTGCCTATTTTTATGAACTATGGACATTGCGTCATCTGGGTGGTGCGAACTCTTTTTTAAGTAATGCTGATGAACTTTACGATTCAATAAATATTGCCCATGAAGATCGCTGGAATTTACCACTACTGCCACTACACGAAACCAAAGCTTACATGCAACAGGTGCTGGATGCCGTTATTAAGCGTTTGCAAAATGGAAAAGCTACGGCACAGGATGTTTACCTCACTCGTTATGCAGTATTTCATGAAGACATGCATACTGAAGCCTTTACCTATACCCGTCGCACTCTGGACTACCCAGCACCGCTATTCGCCAATAGCATAGTCGATGATGAACAGTACAATGCCGGCCCACTTGATGGTGATGTGACCATTACAGGTGGTGACTACATGTTAGGTGCCAATAATGATGGCAGCTTCTGCTTCGATAATGAAAAATGGCAGCACCCGATAAAGCTTAAACCTTTCGCTATTTCACGGGCTGCAACCAGTTACCGGCAATATGCCAAATTTGTTGATGATGGCGGTTATAACAAACAATCATTCTGGGACGAAAAAGGCTGGGACTGGTTACAAAAAAATAAAATAACTCAACCCAATGGCTGGAAAAAAGAAAGCGACGGAAAATGGTTAATCAAACACTTCGATCAGTGGCAGGCTATGCGCCCGCATGCCGCAGTGATACACATAAACTGGTATGAAGCCAGCGCCTATTGTCGCTGGGCAAATCGTCGCTTACCGACTGAAGCCGAGTGGGAATTAGCAGCCTCTGGCAAGCCAGAGAACATTAACCAGAAGCAGTTTTACCCCTGGGGTAAAAAAGAGCCAACAGAAAAACACGTTAACATGGATTCACGTGCCATGCGCAGCATTGATGTTGCCGCCCTGGCCGATGGAGACAGTGCCTTTGGTTGCCGCCAGATGTTAGGCAATGTCTGGGAGTGGACGGCAGATACCTTTAATCCCTACCCTGGTTTTGTTGCCGATATGTATCAGGATTATTCACAACCCTTGTTTGGTCAAACAAAAATATTACGTGGCGGCGCCTGGACTACGCGTTCGCGGATGATTCGCAACACCTGGCGTAATTATTATGCTGCTGACAGGAATGATGTGTTTGCAGGTTTTAGAACTTGTGCGCTATGAAACATAAAGTTCCTTTTTCAGTCCTTCAATGAATTGCCAACAGAAAAATAACCGCCTTACAAAGAGCAATTTTTTCCGCAAATGAACGCAAATACACGCAAATTAATATCTATTTAAACCCACAGATGAACGCAGATAAGAACATTTTAAGCTTCTAAACATCTGTGTTCATCTGCGTTCATCCGTGGATGATTTGTTTTTTTACTTTTAAATATTTGCGTTAATTAGCGTTCATTTGCGGAAAAATTAAAAACTATCACCCCAGCTATCACGTTTTTTACGCCAGTTGATGCGAGTCAGGATAAGGCCAAGAATCAAACTGCCAATCGATACAGCACCGCCAATCAAGAACCATTCCTGCATGACGTTACTGCTAAGTTGCTGGTTATCTTTTTCTAGCATCGCTTCATTTTGACGAACTTTATCCAGCTCTTTCTTTAGTTGTTTGTTCTTTTTCGACAAGGACAATGGATTCGCAGCGGTAATTTTCAGGTCTTCCAGTGAATTACTCAAGTTGGTGCGTTCATTTTGTAAAGCGCCCTTCTCATTTTTCAGCTGCTTAAGCTCTGACTTTAATTCAGCGATGGTGCTTTTTAGATCTTTTATAATCTCATCAGATTGTGAAAACTGTTTTTTGGCAGCAGCTAAACGATCACGACCACTGGGGACATTCATCAGGTCTGCAGTTAATACCCAGCCCGACTTACCACCACTGGTTTCAACATGACTATATTTACCATCAGCAGACGTTTCCAGCACAGTCAATTTAGTACCACTGTTAATAAATTTTAGAATGCGATGCTTATCAGATGCTCCGGAGCGTACCGCGATTTTGAGCTCATCACTGACGTATCGTATTGTTTTTGCGAAAACTGGTTCACTTGCTAAAGCACCAAGTAAAACAAGTCCTGACAGGACTAAATAACTAAAAATCTGAATTCGGTTTTTGCTCTGTTTAGTTTCTTTCACTTAATATTCTCAGTTTTAAATTCAATAATTAGGAAATATCTTCACCATCAGGCAAAGCTTTTATAAATAATCCCGTATTATGACTAAATCAACTCGGTTCGTCACTTCCAATTTAAAAAATTAAAAATTCTACAGAAAATGCACTATTTTATTACGCTATTAAAAACGTGATAATCCTGATTATTCCAGGTATTACGCTGAGCCAGCGACATTAACCACTTCATTGAACCTAAATAATTTATTGGTTTTTATAGGAAAAAATACCATCAACATTATTTGCATGGTGCTCTTCAACCCATTTGAGTTTGTCATGCAGGGTCACAACTTCACCCACGATAATTAATGTCGGCGGTTTGATGTCTTCATTATTGATGACATCAAGCAAGGTATCCAGGGTCGCAATCAAAACACGTTGCTGTGGTGTGGTACCCTGCTCCACCAGTGCAACCGGTGTGTTTGCCGGTAAACCATGTTTTACCATTTCTTTACACAAGGTTGGTGCACCATGCAATCCCATGTAGAACACCACGGTTTGATGAGGATGCGCCAGCGCTTTCCAGTTAAGATCAACCGAACCATCTTTTAAATGCCCGGTAACAAACACACAGGACTGCGCATAATCACGATGCGTTAGTGGAATGCCGGCATAAGCGGAGCAACCGTTCGCGGCAGTAATGCCTGGCACCACCTGAAAGGCAATGCCTTCCTGTGCCAGTTCTTCAATCTCTTCACCACCGCGACCAAAGACAAATGGGTCTCCACCTTTTAAACGCAGAACACGTTTCCCTTCTTTGGCCAGGCGCACCAGCAACTGATTTATGTTTTCCTGCTGCATGGTGTGTTTATCACGTTCTTTACCGACGTAAACAATTTCAGCATCACGGCGTACCATTTCCATAATGGCCGGTGATACCAGTCGATCATAAACTACTACGTCTGCCTGCTGCATTAAACGCAAAGCACGGAAAGTTAATAAATCAGGGTCACCGGGACCAGCGCCTACCAGAAATACTTCGCCGGGTATTTCGGGCATTGCCGCTTGGTCTGCTGATTGCCTGTCAATTGCTTGATCCAGCACCTGATGTGCTTCATCTTCATGGCCGGTAAAGACCAGTTCAGCAACGGTACCTTCAAGAATTTTTTCCCAAAAACAACGACGTGATTCCACATTGGGAAAAGCCGTTTTAACTTTATCGCGAAAACCCTCAACCAGTTTTGCCAGCCGACCATAAGCCGCTGGAATACTGCCTTCGAGTTTAGTGCGAATCAATCGTGCCAGTACGGGAGAGGAACCACCGGTAGAGACCGCAATAACCACTGGTGAGCGATCGATAATCGACGGCATAATAAAACTGCATATTTCTGGATTATCAACCACATTCACCGGCAGGCGGAGTTGATTAGCCCGTTCTGAAACACGTTCGTTAACCGGGCGTTGATTAGTCGCAGCAATCACTGCCACAGCAGTGTCTAAATCACTATCTTCAAACTTACGTGCTATATGCTGGATTATATTTTCATCTTTTAGTTTTTGCAGTTCATCACAAAGCTCGGGAGAGACCACGGTTACCGCTGCCTGCGCTTTTCTTAACAAAGCCACTTTACGAGCAGCGATAGAACCACCGCCAACGACCAGGCAGGGCCGGTGTTTAATTTTGATGAATATTGGCAAATATTCCATGATAGCTGACTTTTATTTAGTGAAAGTGAATAAGGTTTTTTATTATACCGTCATTGCCGATCTTCGCTGGTTATGACAAATAAACTTAACTAGGGACTAAGCATAAGCAACTCGTCGAGTTTACCGCTTTGGTTTAATGCTGAAAGATCATCGAAGCCGCCAACATGAAATTCATCAATAAAAATTTGAGGAATGGTACGACGACCGGTAACCTTCATCATATGATCAAACATAGACTGATCTTCATCCACCTTGATCAGTTCATACTTTACATCTTTGCTTTGAAGTAAACGCTCAGCGGCGGTGCAATATCCACAAAAACGACCACTATATACTACGACTTTTGGTTGTGACATAACGACTATAAACCTTCAATAACATTCTTCAGCATAACCTGCACTTCAGATGCAATACCACCGAGTGTCTCGTTATTAATCGCCATCATTGAAGCCATCGGATCTACTGCAGCAACTTCGACTTTGCCATCGGCCATTTCCTGCACAATAACATTGCATGGTAGCATAGTGCCAATTTTATCTTCAGCTAACAGTGCTTTATGAGCATAACCCGGATTACATGCGCCTAAAATTGTATAACGCTGGAAATCAACATCAATTTTCTTTTTTAATGTAGCGCTGACATCAATTGTGGTTAACACACCAAAACCTGCATCTGCGAGGTGCCTGGTGACGCGCTCAATAGCGTCTTCAAAACTGTCATCAACAATTTTAGAAAAATAATAACTCATGGATAAAACCTCAGTTTTATTAAAACGGGATATGGGCGCGTATTATAACTGGTTGATGATATAGATGAAATCTAACTTGTGAGATAGTCGAAAGCAGGTCATCTGTCACTGGTTCTGGTTTTTCGACTAATGGCTAAGGACTAATGGTTTAGTTATCAAGCGGTGGCGGTGCGACACGAAGCACTTCTTCAATGGTGGTTTCGCCTTTTGCGACCTTGTTGGCACCGCTCAGCCTTAAAGGCTGCAAGCCATCCTTAATCGCTGCTCGCCGCAAATCGTGTATATCCATATCTTTGCTTATCATTAGCCGTGTTTCATTTGAAAACTTGAACATTTCATAAATACCCTTGCGTCCCTGATAGCCGGTATCACGACATTCAAGACAGCCAACAGGCTCGTAGACCATTTTAGGTTTTGTGGCTTTCCATGGGTGAACTAGTTCACGCCATGCTTCATCACTAATTTCTGTTGGCTGTTTACAGTATGGACATAAGGTTCTCACCAGACGTTGCGCCATAATGCCAAGTACCGATGACTGGATTAAATACGGCGGCACGCCAATATCAAGCATTCGAGTCACCGCTGATGGCGCATCATTAGTATGTAATGTGGAAAGCACCAAATGGCCGGTTAAAGCAGCCTGAATGGCAATATCCGCAGTTTCCTGATCGCGAATCTCGCCTATCATGATGATATCGGGATCCTGACGTAAAAGCGTGCGCACGCCGCTGGAAAAATCCAGATCGATATTTTTCTGTACCTGCATCTGGTTAAATGATGGTTCAACCAGCTCAATCGGGTCTTCAATGCTGCAGACATTTACCTCAGGTTTGGCCAGTAGTTTAAGCGTTGAATACAAGGTGGTTGTTTTACCTGAACCAGTAGGGCCGGTCACCAGAATAATGCCGTGTGGCTGCTTGATCATTGACTGCCAGATTTCATTATCATTTTTACTAAAACCAAGCTGCCTGAAGTTTTTCACCAGCACTTCCGGGTCAAAAATACGCATAACCAACTTTTCACCAAATGCAGTTGGCATTGTTGATAGCCGCAATTCGACTTCTTTGCCATCTTCGGTTCGCGTTTTGAGCCGGCCATCCTGTGGACGGCGTTTTTCCGCTACATCCATACGGCCAATTATTTTTATGCGACTGGTCACTGCTTTCATAACCGCAGTTGGAATTTGATAAACCTCCTGAAGAACACCATCAATACGAAATCGTACCGGGCACATTTCCCGGCGTGGTTCCAGATGAATATCACTGGCGCGCTGGTCAAAAGCGTATTGTAATAACCAGTCCACAATATTAACCACATGCTGGTCATTGGCATCGAGTTTACCGCTACGACCCAGCTCCATCAGCTGTTCAAGGTTTTGAATATTGCTACCACTTTTATCGGCTGAGGTGTGTGCGCCATGAATCGATTTTGCGATGCTATAAAACTCCAGCAACAATCGACGGATGTCATCCGGACTGGAAATAACCAGTTTAAATTCTTTATTGTGGATACGTGATAGCTCCGTTTCCCAGTCACGCTCAAAGGGCTGTGCAGTTGCCATCGTTATCGTGGTGCTATCAACTTTTATTGGTAACACATTATATCTGGCCGCATAGGCGTATGACATCACTTCGGTCACTTCAGACACTTCCACTTTTAATGGATCAATACGTACAAAAGGTAAATCAACACGTTCGGCAAACCACCTGGTTAATGTCTCCAGTGTCAGTAGCTGTTGCGTTTCAAGATTAACCCAATTTCGTTCAGCAATAATTTCCAGCGGATTTTTTTTCTTGTACGCTGCGCCCACAGCCAGAGTACGCAGCATGTGTGCGTTCTCAGTGTCCACCATTTTATCTTCTTCAAGCCATTTCAAAATATCATGAACTTCAAGATGCTGGTTTTGTTTTATATTGTGATCAAACACGGCGCTCATATTTACATACTCTTCAATTGCTGCTTATTTAGTCGGCCAGATTTCAAAACATCCATTTTGACTATCTTGCAGATAAGCTACTGGAAAATCTATTACTTCAATAGTAGACACTTTTGCGTATTTCGGACCGATTTTTAGCCATTTAATTAATGATTGAATGACCTCATCTTCGCCTGCAACTAACACTTCAACGCGTCCATCACGACGATTTCTGACGCCACCTTTCAAGTTGAATTCACTGGCTTTTTGTCTGGTACTATCTCTAAAAAACACACCTTGTACCAGACCACTGACAAAAATTTGCTTACATACATTCATTTACGACTACCAAAATCATGACTTTAACAATGTACCATACAACTATCCTTAGCTTCGTGTGACATACGCACCACCTGGACGTGGGGAGTGCAAAAAATGCAATATGTCAATGGATGGACGGTATTAGGGCGACACATATGTACAGGACATATGGTAGTAGGGCAACGCGACATACGACCACCTCGGATGGTGGAAGTGCAGATATTGCATCGTTACATGGATGTAACTTATTAGGACAATGCAGGAGCTATTGCCGAGGAGCAAATATCTGTCCGTCCATCCCTGGACATGCGTCACTCCTTGCCATCTCGGCAACTGCTCCTGCGTTGCCCTACCTTCCCACATCCATGTGGGTCGCATGGCACCGCGGAATACGACCACCACGTGGTGGAAGTGCAGATATTGCATCGTTACATGGATGTAACTTATTAGGGCAATGCAGGAGCTATTGCCGAGGAGCAAATATCTGTCCGTCCATCCATGGACATAACCGCACCGCCTTCCATGGCTCTTTGCGGAATACCGTCCATCCATGGACATAAAAAAAGGCCCGCAAGCGGACCTTTTTTTATCATCTTTGTGATTACCATATTTATCTATGGCTGTATCCTGACAACTAATTTATTTCGACAGGTAGTCACTATCAGACTGCTCACTATCACCGACTGACCATGCACCACGAGTCTTGGCATGGTTTACCGCAGCGTCAATTTCTGATGCAGAAGCATTCTGGTCGATATCAAAAACTTGTCCCGGGTGAATCAGGTCTGCATCTTTGATTTTGTCTCGGTTAGTTTTGTATATCAGTGGCCACTGATAAGGGTCTGCATACACTTCATCTTTACCAGAGATGCTCCACAGGTTATCGCCACGAACGACTGAGTAGCTGCTTACACGTCCATCCATAGCAGTACCACGCGAGTTGGCCTCTTCTATCGCCATAGCCTCAGCATTTTCATTCAGCAATTTTTTATTTGCAGCATTAGCCTGATCGATAGCAGCCCTTGCCTGTGCTTCAGCTTCATTAGCAAGTGCAATCGCACTTGCTGTATCACCAGCTGCAAGCTTTTCTTCAGCTTGTGCAATTAATGTTTCAGTACCGATCCATTCAGCATTAAGCGCTTTCGCTTCAGCATTAGCTGTCTTAGCGTCGGCTATGGCTTGAGCTGCTAATAACGAATCATCAGCGGCTTCTTCTGTTGAAGCACAACCTGTAATCAGGCCTAAGCTTAAAAGGGCAACGCTAAACAGACGGGCAGTTGTTCGCATGGTCATATATATCTCCAATTTTGATGTTAGGTGTTATTTATAGTTTGATGCATATAATTATTGAGGCGGATTATACCCCTAAAAAGTAACAAAGTAAGCATTACATTAAGTGTCAAGTAATATATTCTGCCAAAAAAGCTAAATTCCGATAAAATTGAAATAATTATTATGGAAAAGAAATCAAAACCAGAGAGAAATAGTAATGAGTGATGAGGTTCAAATATTTTACAACCCTAAATGCAGCAAATGCAGGCTAACCATGGACATTTTAAACAACAAAGGTATAACTGCTTCTATTGTAGAGTACCTGAATACGCCACCCGACAGCACCGAACTAAACCATGTTCTTGATATATTGGGACTTGAACCACGCGATTTAATGCGAAAACACGAAGTACCATATAAAGAAAACAATCTGGACAACCCCGGTTTAAGCCGTGAGCAGTTAATTCAGGCGATGATAGACCACCCTGTTTTGATTGAGCGCCCGATTATCATTAATGGCAATAAAGCCATCATCGGTCGGCCACCCGAGAAAGTGCTGGATATATTGTAATGTCACAGGAAATATTGATTTTGTATTACAGTCCGGGTGGCACCACTGCAAAAATGGCTAACATTATCGCACGCGGTGTAGAGGAAATTGAAGGTATGCACGCGCGCGTACGCACAGTACCTGTTGTTTCACCTGTTTCAGAACAGACAGAACCTGCAATACCTGAAGATGGCCCACTGTTTGCCACCACTGATGATCTTGTCGAATGCGCAGGTCTAATACTCGGCTGTCCAACGCATTTTGGTAATATGCCGGCGGCAATGAAACACTTCATCGATAATACCAGTGCTTTGTGGATGGGGGGGAAACTGGCCGGCAAACCGGCAGCCGTTTTTTCTGCCAGCACCAGCATGCATGGTGGTCAGGAGAGTACCCTGCTTACCATGATGCTACCGCTACTGCATCACGGCATGTTAATTGTTGGTCTGCCCTACACTGAAACCGAGTTGTTTCAGACAAAAACCGGTGGCACGCCTTATGGCGCAACGCGTTTGACGGATGATCTGGAGGTTACACCTTTAAGTGACGAAGAACGCAAACTTTGCCTGGCAATTGGTAAACGCGTTGCCATAACAGCTAAAAAACTTCTTTGAAGGCACTAAATGAATCAAATTCCCGATAAATCAAAATCATACATAAAATTAGGCCGATGGCTAACCCTGTCCGGCTATTTCGCACTGTTGTTTGGTCTATTTGCCTGGCACCTGCTAATTGAACCACCAGCGAAACATCTCATTTCAATTATCATCTTCTTTCAGCTAGGACCGCTGATGTTCCCGCTTTTCGGTCTGCTTAAAGGTAAGGTATACACCCACGCCTGGTCGATGTATCTTGCGATTTTCTATTTTATCGTTGGTGTCTGGTATGCGGGCAACAGTGAAGATTTGAAAATTGGGCTTTATGTCATTTTTACCAGCCTGGTGTTTTTTTTGGGCACGGTTCTTTATACGCGGTTTATGGGCAAGCAGTTAAAAGCGCAGGAGGTTTCGTCATCTGAGATTAATGGCCAGGGCAACTCTGATTAAGTATCATAAATTCTGCGGGCTTTTAAGCGTACAGATTCAAGACATGTTTCGCAATGAATGCTTATTGCCTTCATAAGAGACATAACGCAGAAGATGTGCGCTTAAAAGCCCGCCCTGTGGGGCGATGCCCAAAAGCCAGGCTCCGCGTTATTGCTTCTCACCATGCAATAAGCATGCTTTTAAATATGTACAGGAAGTACGGTAGTAGGGCAATGCATATGTCCATGGATGGACAGTAGTAGGACAACGCAGGAGCGGTT
>RCNG010001276.1_pt1 | contig 14980 bp, 16 predicted proteins | sample 2041371 | NCBI WGS metagenome assembly RCNG01 (sample SAMN09708227, study PRJNA481090) | Marine sediment metagenome, whole genome shotgun sequencing project. | biome: marine sediment; feature: ocean; material: sediment; isolation source: Sewage treatment plant 1 marine sediment (STP1) ... | reverse complement strand
TAACACATGCGCAGTCATTATTGCGGAGCAGTAACCGAAGAATTACTCGATCAGGAAGTCACCCTGTGTGGCTGGGTCAATCGTCGCCGTGATCATGGCGGGGTTATTTTTATTGATTTACGCGACCGCGAAGGTTTAGTGCAGGTTGTGTTTGATCCTGACCGTGCTGAAAGTTTTGAGATAGCGGAGCGTGTGCGCAATGAATATGTTTTACGTTTGACGGGTCGTGTGCGTTTACGTCCTGAAGGCACGGCAAATGCAGAGCTTATCTCGGGTCAAATTGAAATTCTGGGTCTGGATCTGGAAGTATTAAACGCGGCTGAAACACCCCCTTTCCAGCTGGACGATGTCGATGTGCATGATGACCTGCGTTTGCGTTATCGCTACATTGATTTACGCCGTGATGAAATGCAGCAACGTATGCGTTTGCGCGCTCAAGTAACCCATTATTTGCGTAACTTTCTCGATGAAAATAATTTTTGGGACATAGAAACCCCCATGCTAACCAGAGCAACACCAGAGGGTGCGCGTGACTATCTAGTGCCATCGCGTACCCATCAGGGCAGTTTTTTTGCTCTGCCACAATCACCGCAACTGTTTAAGCAATTATTGATGATGTCGGGCATGGATCGTTATTACCAGATTGCCCGCTGTTTCCGTGATGAAGACTTACGTGCCGATCGACAGCCAGAATTTACCCAGGTGGATATCGAAACCACCTTTATGGATGAGAATGCGGTGATGGAGATTATGGAAGAAATGATTCGTGGTTTATTTAAATCGACATTAGACGTTGATTTACCAAACCCGTTCCCGCGTATGGACCACAGCGAAGCCATGTTGCGTTTTGCTTCGGATAAACCGGATTTACGTATTCCTCTGGAACTGGTCGATCTTGCTGATGTGATGAAGGATGTTGAGTTTAACGTATTCTCGGGGCCGGCAAATGACCCGGAAGGCCGTGTCGTTGTGCTGCGATTACCGGACGGAGCAAAATTATCACGTAAAGAAATCGATAACTACACTGACTATGTCGGTCGTTACGGCGCCAAAGGCCTGGCATGGATCAAGGTTAATGATGTCACCGCAGGTCGTGAGGGTTTGCAGTCACCCATTGTGAAGTTTTTACCGGATGAGGTGCTCACCGCCATTATTGAAAAAACCGCTACACAATCCGGCGATATTTTGTTTTTCGGTGCGGGTGAAACCCATACGGTTAACGAGTCCATTGGCGCATTGCGTGTTAAATTAGGCAAGGATGCTGGCCTGGTGAGTGAGGGATGGCAACCATTGTGGGTGCTTAACTTCCCCATGTTTGAGAAGGACAGCGAGGGTAACTGGACTGCATTGCACCATCCCTTTACGGCGCCTTCTGTTGATTCAGTTGATGCCTTCAAAGCAAATCCGGGTGCAGTATTGTCAAGAGCATACGACATGGTGCTTAATGGTACCGAGCTGGGCGGTGGTTCTGAGCGTATTTATCAGGTGGATATGCAAAAGGCTGTGTTCGATATCCTTGGTATTTCACAGCAGGAAGCAGAAGAAAAGTTTGGTTTCTTATTAACCGCGTTAAAATATGGCTGTCCACCACATGCGGGCCTGGCTTTTGGTTTAGATCGGCTGGTTATGCTGATGTCTGGTGCACACTCCATTCGTGATGTCATGGCCTTTCCTAAAACACAATCGGCAGCATGTCCATTAACCTCTGCACCTGCTACGGTTTCAAGCAAACAATTGCGTGACTTAAACCTTAAGTTACGTAAGGTGGAATCCACGGTAGAATCTAAGATAGAATCGGAGGTAGAATCTTAGGTGATGATTTGTCTTGATTTTAGGGTTCTGATCTTATGAGCGCAGCGATACAACCTTATACTTTACTCGATGACGAGGAATGCGAATCACGCATCCTTGCTGCCCGTGAAACATTGGCTGATCGCCTGGTAATACTGGGCCATCACTACCAGCGTGATGAAGTTTTTCGCCATGCAAATTTCACCGGTGATTCATTAAAATTATCACGTCAGGCTGCAGCCTCAAAAGCCGATTATATTGTATTTTGTGGTGTGCACTTTATGGCGGAGGTGGCTGATATTCTGTCGCGTCCTGATCAGGTTTCGATTTTACCGGATATGTCGGCGGGCTGCTCCATGGCCGATATGGCCGATTTGAAAAATGTCGAACGTGCCTGGCAGGAACTGTCCGAGGTATTAGATCCTGAAGAAAGCATTACTCCTGTCACTTACATCAATTCAGCAGCGGATTTAAAAGGCTTTTGTGGCGAACATGGTGGTATCGTCTGTACCTCAACTAATGCCAGACATGTGCTTGAGTGGAGTTTCAAACAACGCGAAAAAGTCCTGTTTTTCCCCGATCAGCACCTGGGCCAAAATACCGGTTACACCATGGGTATCCCGCTTGATGAAATGGTGGTGTGGGATTACGACAAACCCCTTGGCGGATTAAGTGCAACACAAATAAAACGGGCAAAAATAATATTATGGAAGGGCTTTTGCTGCACCAAATGTTCCAGCCGGAACAGATTGATAACTTTAAGCAAAAATTCCCTGAAACTAAAATAATCTCACACCCGGAAAGTCCGTTTGAAGTGTGCCAGAAATCAGATTATGTTGGCTCCACAGAATATATAATTAATACCATAACCAACGCTGAAAAAAATACGCGCTGGCTGGTCGCTACCGAATTAAATCTGGTTAATCGACTACATGAACAGTTTAAAGATGAAGGCAAAAACGTCCATTTTATGTCGCCAAACGTGTGCATGTGTTCCACTATGTTTCGCATCGATCCACCGCACATGGCCTGGGTACTGGAAAATCTGGTTGCTGGCCATGTGGTCAATCAAATCAGTGTCCCTGTTGACGTTGCGCAGCAGGCAAAACTGGCGCTTGATCGTATGCTGGATGTTTCTCCTTAATACGACACCCTCTATCTGCAATGCGTGAAGCTGTCGTATTAGTGCATGGTTTGTGGAGTGTCGCAGGTGTCGACCTGTTACGGCTTCGTAATCGCTTAAGCAGTGCCGGTTATGAGTGTCACATGTTTAACTATCATGTCTGGGGCAAACCTCCGGCAGGTATTGCCGCCAAACTTAATGAATTCATCAAAAAAATTGATGCCCCTACCGTGCACATAGTGGCACACAGTTTTGGCGGTATCGTGACCTTGCATTTATTTGACCAGTTCCCCTTTGCAATCCGACAGGGGCGTGTGGTATTGCTGGCATCACCAGTGAATGGAAGCGCGGTGGGTCAACGCCTCAATGCTATCCCAATGACACGATGGATGTTAGGTCAAAGTCATGTTAATGGTCTGTTTGGTGATGTGCCAGCATGGAAATGCTGGCATGATATTGGTGTTATTGCGGGCAATATTCCTATTGGTATGGGACTGGTCACTGGTGGCCCGGCGTTGCCTCATGATGGTACCGTTTCGGTTGAAGAAGCACAGCTTAGAGGGGTAACAGATTCAATTGTTGTGCGGGAGAGCCACTTGAGCATTTTGATGTCAGCCAAGGTCGCTTCTCAGGTGATTATTTTTCTGCAGACGGGTAAGTTTGATCAGGAAACGACTACGCCATTATTTGATGCTGAACCGGCTTAGTCTTTTCCGTCATTCCGGCATGTTTTTGGCCGGAATCTATTTCTTATTACAATTTACCGGCTTTTCAAAATTTAACATGCGCCTATCGCCTTGACGGCACGTTATGTTTTTGCAGTGATCTATTGTTTGATATATACAGTTTACCTTTATTTAGGCATTGCGGGTTTCGCCCCGCTGGTGAGTCACTTTTTTCTGCAGCTAAAAAAGTAACCAAAAAAGCCGCCACAACAGCGGCACCCCTGTAAAAGACACAGGGGTACCCATTTAGCCAGTCTCGTTATCATGCTGTGCCAGAACTCGCAAAAAACGCTCAGACATGCTGGCACAGAAAACCCATGATAACGAGACTGACTAAATGGTTTGCTGAGGTGGATCTAAGGTCAAAGTCAAAAACAGTGAAGCACTCTAACTATGTGCTTCAAGATAAGCCTTTGTTTCTATTGTTCAGTTTTGTTTTTTCTTTTCTTGTTTTTAACTCCCTCTTTCGTTTGCTGAATTCTCTGGTATTGGTAGAGCCAATTCGCCAGGGATGGTGAATTTAGCCTTGTGCGCCTGGACGGCGCATCAAGGCGGGCTCGTAGGCAATACCCGAGAATTCAGGAACCCGCAGGGCAAACGAATAAGGGCGGCTTTTTCTGGTTACTCTTTTTAGCTGTTGAAAAAGAGTAACTCGCCAGCGGGGCGAGACCCGCAATATCCAAGTAAACATAAGTTAAAGATGGCAAAGCTCCCAACATCAGAAACACACTAAAACTTAATGTATGTCGTCGGCATCTGAATAAAAATGCCACAAATAAACATCAAACAACCACCTTAAACCCTTCGCCGACAGCCCGCCACAGTGGTAGACTCCCCACCATCAAAATAATAATAAAGACACCCCAAAAGTAAAATAAGCGGGAGTACACCATGGCTGGACACAGTAAATTTGCGAACATCAAACATCGCAAAGCTGCCCAGGATAAAAAACGCGGCAAAATTTTCACCAAGTTAATCAGGGAGATTACCGTCGCTGCTCGTGGCGGTGGCGGTGGTGATGTTGCGACTAACCCGCGTCTGCGCCTCGCTGTTGATAAAGCACTTGCAGCCAATATGACCCGTGATACCATTGAGCGTGCGATCAAACGTGGCACCGGCGAAGGTGATGACACTAACTATGATGAAATTCGATATGAAGGCTACGGCCCTGCGGGTACTGCTCTCATGGTAGATTGCCTGACTGATAATCGTAACCGCACGGTATCTGAAGTGCGTCATGCCTTTACTAAAGCCGGTGGTAATCTGGGTACAGATGGTTCTGTCGCTTATATGTTTGCGCGTACTGGTGTATTAATGTATCCACCAGGCAGCGATGAAGATGCCATTATGGAAGCCGCACTGGAGGCGGGTGCAGAAGATGTGTCTACTAATGATGATGGCAGTATTGAGGTGATTACTACGTATGAAGACTTTATTTCGGTAAAAGACGCCATGACAGCGGCAGATTTTGAGCCGGAAGCAGCTGAAGTTGTTGAGAACGCGGCTAACCTGATCGACGTTGGTCTGGATGACGCAGAAAAAATTATGCGTCTGATTGATACTCTGGAAGATCTCGATGATGTACAGGATGTGCACACTAATGCTGATTTTTCGGATGAGGTTATGGCGCAACTGTCATCTTAACAACAATAAAAAACCGAGTGGCAGAAAAAACACGTATCATAGGCATTGATCCCGGATCACGGTGTACCGGTTATGGCGTGATTGATAGTGATGGTTTACGTCATATGTATGTGACCAGTGGTTTTGTAAAAATTACCGGTGATGCCTTGCCAGACCGCTTAGGTATGATTTTTGCTGAAATCAGTATCATTATAGAAAAATGGCAGCCACAGACAATGGGTATTGAACAGGTGTTTGTTAATAAAAATGTCGATTCAGCACTTAAGCTTGGACAGGCGCGAGGCGCGGCGATCTGTGCGGGCACGAATGCAAAACTGGATGTTGGCGAATACACCCCGCGTGCAATTAAAAAAGCCGTGGTTGGTAATGGCTCTGCAGATAAAGAACAAATTCAAGAGATGATGAAGCTGCTTTTAAAACTCGATTTTGAACCGCAAAGTGATGAGGCTGATGGCCTGGCGATTGCGCTGTGCCATGCTAATCATATGCACATGAAAACCCTGGGTATCGTTAGCAGGGTACGAGGCGGTCGTTGGCGATGATAGGACGATTGCAGGGCACCATACTGGAAAAGCAGCCACCAACCATTTTGCTTGATGTGCAGGGTGTGGGTTATGAACTCGAAGCGTCGATGTCGACGTTTTATAATTTGCCAGAGTGTGGTGAAAACATCATATTGCATACGCATTTAGTGGTACGCGAGGATGCGCAGCTGTTATACGGTTTTTTTTCTTTGACCGAGCGCCTGATGTTTCGAAATTTGATAAAAATTAGCGGTGTCGGGCCAAAGCTGGCACTGACCATTCTCTCTGGCATGAGCGCGGAAGATTTTACCCGTTGTATTCTGGAAGAAGACAGTAAAAGCTTAACTAAATTACCGGGTGTCGGTAAAAAAACCGCTGAACGATTAGTTATTGAGCTGAAAGATCGTCTACAGAAAGATGATTCAATCAAGCTGCCAGGTGCTACAAATGCAGTCGGGGCGCCATTAGAAAGGCAGGCAAATCCGGTGAACGATGCAGTCAGTGCGCTAATTTCTCTTGGCTACAAAGCACAACAGGCAAGCCAGATGGTTCGTGATCTCGATGTTGAAGATAAATCAACAGAAGATATTATTCGTGCTGCATTGCATATGTCCACGGATGGACGGTAGTAGAACAATGCAGGATCAATTGTCGAGGGGCGTTAAGTGAGTGAGAACCCGGTATTGTCAGCAGAAAGTGTAGATGGCGAGGTTGCTATCGACCGGGCTATTCGACCGCAGTATTTAAAAGATTATCGAGGGCAACCGGCAGTAACGGAACAGCTGGAAATTTTCATACCTGCAGCGAAAGCACGTAATGAAGCCCTGGACCATGTTTTGTTTTTTGGTCCACCGGGTTTGGGAAAAACCACACTGGCGCACATTGTTGCCAATGAAATGGGCGCTACCCTGCATTCAACCTCTGGTCCTGTCCTGGAAAAACAGGGTGACCTCGCCGCATTGTTGACCAACCTCGAAGCACACGATGTTTTATTTATCGATGAAATTCATCGTTTAAGCCCGGTTGTTGAAGAAGTGCTGTATCCGGCAATGGAAGATCACCAGCTGGACATTATGATCGGTGAAGGCCCGGCAGCGCGTTCTATTAAACTGGATTTGCCGCCCTTTACCCTGGTCGGTGCAACTACGCGCGCGGGTTCACTAACGTCGCCATTGCGTGATCGCTTTGGCATCGTTTTACGCCTTGATTTTTATGGATTAAACGACTTAAGCCATATTGTAAAACGCTCTGCTGAGATATTAAATGTACAAATTGATGATGCCGGTGCCTTTGAGATTGCACGTAGAGCCAGAGGTACCCCGCGTATTGTGAACCGTCTGTTGCGTCGGGTGCGCGATTACGCTGAAGTTAAAGCAGATGGCAGGGTGAACGAAGATATAGCTGCAAAAGCACTGGAATTATTAAAAGTAGATCCGCTGGGTTTTGATATAATGGACAGACGTTTATTGCTGGCCATTATTGAAAAGTTTAATGGTGGCCCAGTTGGTGTGGAGAATCTGGCTGCTGCAATCAGTGAAGAGCGCGACACCATAGAAGATGTGATTGAGCCCTATTTGATTCAGCAGGGGTATTTAATGCGGACACCAAGAGGGCGCATTGCTACCTCTAATGTTTATCAGCATTTTGGCTTACCTGTGCCGGACAGCCTGAGTAACGATCAAGGTGGTACTCTAAGCGGTGCACCAGGCGGTAAAGCGAGTAAAGAAATAAACAAGGAACTTGCGCAAGAACGAGATATGTTTGAATAATTAACGGTAGAAGGTGGGCAAACAAACATGCCCGCGCAACAAGATTAATATTATCTATCGTCGGCTTAATAAATAATAATAATAAACTAAGCAATGAAAGCAAAACAAAAGGAATTTTTCTGGTCGGTACGTGTCTATTACGAGGATACAGATTCGGGTGGTGTTGTTTATTATGCTAATTACCTGAAATTCATGGAGCGAGCACGTACAGAGTTGTTGCGTAGTCTGGGATATCAACAGGACCAGTTACAACAGGAGCTGGGTATACTATTTGCAGTGGTTAACGCTACTATTAAATATAAAAAACCGGCCAGATTTAATGACGAGTTAAATGTGATAACATCCATTACCTCGTTGGGTAAAGCGAGTATACTTTTTAAACAATCTGTTTATCTTAAATCAGCTCACCACACTGATGGTGCAGATGAAAAAATTTCCGGGTTGTTATCTGAGGCTGATATTAAAATTGCCTGTCTAAATGCGAAAAAATTCACCGCGCAGAGTATTCCTGCATCAATAATTAAAAAAATAAACCAGGAGTTTTTTTGTGGAAGCTGAAATGTCGTTGTTTTCGCTGGTAACGCGAGCAAGTTTTTTAGTGCAGATAGTAATGATGATTTTGTTAAGTGCGTCGGTACTTTCATGGGTCATTATTAGCCTGAAATATAAAGTATTAAAACGGGCGAAAGAAGAAGCTATTCGATTTGAAGACCAGTTCTGGTCAGGCATAAATTTATCTGATCTTTATCAACAGGTAAAACGTAAAGTGGATGAACGTCGCGGCATAGCGCGAATTTTTGAAATGGGCTTTGCTGAATATATTCGTACACGTAAAAATATAATTAATACTGAAATGATGTTAGCCAGTGTGCAACGCAGTATGAAAGTTGCCGTGGCGCGAGAAGAAGATTTTCTGGATTCACACCTGTCTTTATTGGCAACCATCGGTTCGATTAGTCCCTATATTGGATTGTTTGGCACCGTGTGGGGCATTATGCGCTCATTTATCGCCCTCGGCGCGGTAGAACATGCCAGTCTTGCCATGGTAGCGCCGGGCATTGCGGAAGCGCTCATCGCTACAGCGATGGGTTTGTTTGCCGCGATTCCTGCGGTTATTGCCTATAACCGTTATGCCGAGCAGGTTGACCGTTTGTCAAGTAGTTATGAAAATTTTGCTGAAGAATTCGCCACAATTTTACAACGCCAAAGCCAGGTAGCGAATGAAGTATAAAAGGACCTTAAACCATGAGTAAAAAACGCCGCGCAGTTGCTGAAATAAATGTGGTGCCATACATCGATGTTATGTTGGTGCTGCTGATCATCTTTATGATAACCGCACCAATTGTACAGCAGGGTGTTAAAGTTGAATTACCAAAACTAAGCGCTAACTCTTTACCACCAGAGGAACAGGAGCCGGTGATATTAACGGTGAGTAAAACCGGGGACTATTATTTAAATGTGGGTGATGATTTAAAAAAACCGGTAACGGATGATGTCGTGATTCAACGTGTAACCCTGGTATTAAAACAAAAACCGCAAATACCGGTTTTGGTACGTGGTGATAAGGATGTCGATTATGGCGCAGTTACAACAGCAATGGTATTACTGCAATCTGCCGGTGTGGAAAAAGTGGGGTTAATGACTGATCAGCCTTAACCAGGTTCTTAACAGAGCCGGTAAGAGAGAGTGTGCTTAAGTCAATTGAAATTTAAATGAATTCATCCGGTATATTTTCTGAAATAAAAAAACATCCGTGGATTCTGGCAATGGTGGTACTGGTGCATCTAGGTGTGGCGTTACTGTTAGGCCTGAATTTGAGCAGTGATGAAACACCGCCAATGCCAATGGCGCAAAAGCATAAGATTATCGATGCTGTTGCGGTAGATGCAAAAAAATATGATGAGCAGAAAAAGCAGAAACAACAGGCCGAGCAGAAAAAAATAGAAGATAAAAAAGCGGCTGAGAAGAAAAAACTACTGGCCGCGCAGAAGAAAAAAGCCGCAGAAAAAAAGCGCCTGGCTGAAAAGAAAAAAACGGCAGAAAAAAAACGTCAACAGGAAATAGAAAAGAAGAATCTCCTTCTGGTAAAAAAGAAAGAACAGGAGCGGCTGAAAAAAGAAAAACTGGCTAAAGACAAGAAAATTAAAGAGAAGCTTGCCAAAGAAAAGCAGGCTAAAGAAAAGTTGGCCAAAGAGAAACAGGCCAAAGAGAAAAAGGAAAGGGAAAGACTGGAAGCTGAAAAAAAACGTAAAGCGGAAGAAGAGCGCCAACGCCGTGCGGCAGATAAAGCAGAATTTGAGCGTGCTTTGCTGGAAGAAGAAAGACGTGAAGAAAACGCTAAAAAGCAGGCTGCCCGCGCAGCAAGATTGCAGACACAGCGCCAGCAATATATTATGCAAATTGCACAAAAGGTCGAAAATAACTGGTTGCGACCAGTGACTACCACGACAGGACAAAGTTGTGAGGTAATTGTTACGCAAGCCATGTCCGGTGATGTTATTGATGTTCGCCTGCAGGCCTGCACCAGCGATAATGCTTTTCAGCGCTCCGTTGAGCGTGCGGTGCGCAAAGCGTCACCATTGCCATTACCGCCTGATCCTGAATTGTTTGATAGAGAAATTTATTTTAAATTTAAGCCAGGTTAGAAAAAAGTAATAAGTTGGTAGTTGTTTTTATCTCGTTGCCTTGCTTTGAGTAGGAATGCATAAGGTCAAATTTATTAAAATTATCTGTTTCCACGCGACAGCATGGAAACGAGGGGTATCTAAAAGTAACATGATTAAAAAAATAATAATAGCGTTGTTCTGCCTGAGTTTTACCTCGATTGCGCAGGCAGTATTAAAAATTGATATTACTGAAGGCCTTGAAGGCGCGCTGCCGATTGCAGTTATTCCATTTCAGTGGAGTGGTGCCGCAAAAGTGGTTAATGGCGACGTCTCCAGCATTATCGTCTCTGATCTGGCACGTAGTGGAAAGTTTTCACCGGTTGCTGAAAAGGATCTAATAGCGCGTCCACAAAAACTGGCCGATGTACACTATAAAACCTGGCGTATCGCCGGTATGGATCATATTGTTATCGGCAGCGTAACCGCGCAGGCGAATGGGGCCTACCAGGTACAGTTTCGATTAATTGATATATTAAATGCCAAGCAGGTGCTGGGTTACTCTTTCCCGGCGACCAAAAATACCTTACGTGATGTTGCGCACCAGATTAGCGATTACATCTTTACTCACATCACCGGGTTGCCAGGTGCATTTGCTACACGTATCGCATATGTGACGTCTATACGAGATAAGAAGGGATCGAGTTCACGGTTGCAGGTATCAGACACCGATGGTTATAATCCACAAACCCTGCTGTCTTCCGATCAGCCGATTATGTCACCTGCATGGTCACCGGACGGTTCCGAACTGGCCTATGTTTCGTTTGAAAGTGGACAGGCTGAAGTTTTTACCCATAATATACGCACTGGTGCGCGCAAGAGTCGTGCAAAATACCCCGGATTAAACGGTGCGCCGGCATGGTCGCCTGATGGTAAAAAGCTGGCCGTGACTCTGTCAAAAGACGGTAATCCGGATATTTATATTTTAACCCTGGCGGGTAACAAATTACAGCGAGTGACCAGCCACTGGTCTATTGATACCGAAGCAGTGTGGACAATGGATGGCAAATCAATCATCTACACATCAAGCCGTAGTGGCAAGCCGCAGTTATATAAGCAATCGGTGCCAGGCAAATCCAAACCTGAGCGTTTGACTTATGAAGGTCGCTATAACGCCAGTGCCAGTGTTTCTGCGGATGGTAAATATGTTGCTTATGTGCATGGTGAAGGTAATATTTATCGTATTGCAGTTTTAGACCTGGCTACAAAATCATCCAGGATATTAACCGATGGTCCGCTTGATGAATCACCGGGCTATGCACCCAATAACAGTATGATTCTGTTTGCATCACAGGAAAAACAACAGGCTGTGCTTGCTGCAGTATCAGTTGATGGACGCCAAAAGCAACGTCTAGCGTTTTCTGATGGTGAGGTAAGGGAGCCGTCATGGGCTGCGGTTCGTTACTAGTAATTGCTTATCAAGTCGTTGCCTTAAGCGATGACTTCTAAATGAGAAAAAATATCCAGGAAATTAACAATGAGGTGTTTTAGATGAAAAAATTATTATTTATATCGGTGTTGGCACTGCTTATTACGGCCTGTGGTGACAGAATAAAACCTGATGATGGTTCAACTGGCGCAAACACTGGCGAAAGCGCGGCTGATGACCTGGCAGCAGGTGGCGCGACAGCGGGCGGTATTTACGATGGAGCCGGTTTGGGGGGAACAGAGTTAGAAGGCGGCATGCTGGTGTCTTATGATGAAAATGCAATAAATGACCCCAATAATGTCCTGTCAGAAAAAATCGTTCATTTCGCTTTTGATAGTAATGCAGTCGGTGATGATTATATTGAGCTGGTTAAACACCATGGTAAATACCTTTCATTTAATGTAAATGCCAGCGTTCGACTTGAAGGACATGCGGACGAACGTGGAACACGCGAGTATAATGTCGCTTTAGCCGAGCAGCGTGCACAGTCTGTCCGGCAAATGATGTTGTACGAAGGTGCGACAAATGATCAAATTTCCATCATCAGTTATGGCGAAGAAAAACCAGTTGCCTTCGAACATGATGAAGAATCCATGAGTTTAAATCGTCGTGTGGAGATCGTTTATCAGTAAGCTGTGATTGAATAAAAAAACTGAACAGGATAGAAATGAAATACAAGATAAAGAAAGCTGGTTTTGCTGTCTGTGCATTGTTTATTGCAGGCAATGTTGTGGCTGCAGATAACAGCCACACTAATCTGAGTGACCAGCAACGTATTGTGCGACTTGAGCGTATAATGAGCTCAGATGTTTTACGTCAGCAGACACAAACAATACAATTATTGCGTGAAGAAATTTCGGCATTGCGTGAACAGATCGAGCAGCAGGCATACGAACTTGAAGGCATGAAGCAGCGGCAGCGTAATTTATACCTGGATATGGATCGACGTATAAATAATGCTGAAGCAGGCGGACGCAATAGCGACAATATTGCCGCACCCGTTCCACCGCCAGGTGCTTCATCAACCTCTATAATCGCAATTCCCGCCGTTACCGGCGGCGATAAAGATGGTCAGGAAGCTTACTCAAAAGCCTTTGCATTATTAAAAGAAGGTCGTTATGAGCAATCCATTCAGGCGTTTGAGAGTTTTAAAGTTAGCTATCCAGGCAGTAAGTATGCAGACAATGCTCAATACTGGTTAGGTGAAGCTAACTATGTATCGCGTGATTACAAAAAAGCATTAACGGCATTTCAACAACTCGTTGCGCAGTACCCGGAGAGTTCGAAAAATTCTGGGGCGCGTTTGAAAATTGGTTATGTCTATTTTGAGTTAAAGAACTGGTCTGCCGCTCGTGATGCTCTGCAGCAGGTCATCACTTTATATCCTGGTACAACGGTTGCTAAAAAAGCCAAAGAGCGCATGCAGCGTATGAAGCGTGAAGGGCATTAGTCGCGGATTTTGTTGCGGTATGAGTCATAAGCTGCCGCCATCTTGTTTGTATAATGCCTGAACCACAATTAGCAGCACTAACTCGCTTAAAAATAACCGAAATATTTCACTCGTTACAGGGTGAAGCCTGTAATGTTGGCTTGCCAACTGTTTTTATCCGATTGACGGGGTGTCCACTGCGTTGCCAGTATTGCGATACGGCTTATGCATTTACCGGCGGTGAATGGATGGATATTGACAGCATCATTGGCAAAGTCAAACCGTATAATACCCCGCGTATTACGGTTACCGGCGGTGAGCCGCTGGCGCAAAAAAGCTGCATAGCGCTGCTAAAGCAATTATGTGATCTGAATTATGATGTGTCTTTAGAAACCAGTGGCGCTATTCTGCTTGATCAGGTTGATAAACGCGTGGTAAAAGTGCTTGATGTAAAAACACCCGCTTCAAAAGAAGACAGTAAAAACAAGTTTGAAAACTTTATGTTTTTAAGTGCTGACGACCAGATTAAATTTGTTATCTGTGATGAGAACGATTATCGCTGGAGCAAGCAGCTTGTTGAAGAACATAAACTTGAAAACAAGTGTGAGATCCTGTTTTCACCGAGCCATGACCAGCTTGATGCCACCATACTCGCTAACTGGGTATTAGAAGATAAGCTAAATGTACGCTTTCAAATACAGTTACATAAATACCTCTGGGGTGACAAACCGGGTGTATAAGCGAATCGTTCAATTTTGCCAGGTCTTCTAATGTCGAATGTTTCCGATGCTGATAGACTTCAAGATAAGCCTACAGCAATAGTATTGCTGTCTGGCGGACTGGATTCAGCCACCGTGCTGGCGATCGCCAGTCAAAAATATAACTGTCACGCCCTGAGTTTTAATTATGCGCAACGCAGCCTGTCCGAGATCCATGCGGCAAAACTGCTCACCGAAAGTTTTTTCGCAAGTCATCAAATCATTCAGATTGATACAGGCGTAATGGCAGGGTCTGCGTTAACCGATGACACAATTGCGGTACCGGAAGGAGCGACAGAAGGTATTCCGGTAACCTATGTGCCGGCGAGGAATACCCTGTTTTTATCATACTCATTGGCAGTCGCTGAAGTGATGTCTTCGCAGGATATATTTATAGGTGTCAATGCAGTTGATTATTCAGGTTATCCTGACTGTCGGCCTGAATATATACATGCTTTCGAAGTGATGGCGAATCTGGCTACAAAGGCAGGTGTGGAAGGCAAAAAAATGACCATCCATACACCATTAATCGACATAAGCAAAGCCGATATCATTCGCAAGGGGAGTGAGTTAGGGGTTGATTATGCGCTTACCGTGTCCTGCTACCAGGCTAACGCACAAGGCGAGGCCTGCGGAAGCTGTGACTCCTGTCAGTTGCGGCGTAAAGGATTTGAAGAAGTGGGAATATCAGACCCGACCCGATATTTTTAGCGATATCATGCTGGAAAATATTGTTTTTAAGCTCAACTCCATGTATGATTCGCGCCTCTTGAATAAAGAATAATTGAGCCGTTAGCTCAGTTGGGTCGATAGCGGGTTAAGGAGCTATTAACGCCCGACCAGGGAAGGTCGGGCAGGTGTTGTATATTGCACCACTGCGTTGCCATGGATGGCTTGCAAAAAGTTTTAAATATGGGCCGTTAGCTCAGTTGGGTTGATAGCGGGTTAAGGAGCTATTAACGCACGACCAGGGAAAGTCGGGCAGGTGTTGTATATTGCACCACTGCATTGCCATGGATGGCATGCAAAAAGTTTTAAATATGGGCCGTTAGCTCAGTTGGTAGAGCACCGGACTTTTAATCCGATGGTCGAGCGTTCAAGTCGCTCACGGCCCACCATATATAT
>RCNG010000802.1_pt1 | contig 14995 bp, 8 predicted proteins | sample 2041371 | NCBI WGS metagenome assembly RCNG01 (sample SAMN09708227, study PRJNA481090) | Marine sediment metagenome, whole genome shotgun sequencing project. | biome: marine sediment; feature: ocean; material: sediment; isolation source: Sewage treatment plant 1 marine sediment (STP1) ... | reverse complement strand
GTGCCGATCGGCGCCCTCGGCTTCATTCTCAGAGTCGAGGCCGCGGCGGCCTTCGACGAGATGACACGAACGAATGTCGACGACGCGCTTGTGCGCCAGGACCCGAGCGCCTGGCCCAACCGCCTCCGCACCGCCCGTGCCGTCCCGGCGGTCGAATACCTCCAGGCCAACCGGGTGCGCCGCATCGCGATGCGCGAGATGGCCCGGATTCTCGAGGGCATCGACGTCTACCTTTCACCGACTCGGGGCGACAACCTCCGCGTCACCAACCTCACGGGCCACCCCGCGGTGGTCGTACCCAACGGTTTCCGGGCCAACGGAACTCCGACCAGCGTCACCTTCTGCGGCAATCTGTTCCGGGATTCGGAGGCGTTGCTGTTGGCGAGGGCCTATCAGGAGGCGACCGGATTCCATCTCCGGCATCCGTCGATGTGAAACCTTGATCGGAGTCGGAATCCCACCCGCCCACCCAAAAACACCAAGTTCACCAAGAACTCACTAAGGTGATTTTCTTGGTGAAATCCTTCGTGCCTTTGTGCCTTCGTGGTTGAGGTTGGGTCCGTCGCCTTCAACCGATATTGCTGATCATCGATCAGACTGACATACTGACGCCCTGAATTCGCGGAGGTACCATGCGGACTCGTTTGTGGAAATTGATTGCTTACCTGGTGTTCATGGCCATATTGATCGGTTCCGCCACGACTGCCATTGCGCAACAGGCGCCAGTTCGAGGCAAGGTGATGGACCAGGAGGGTGCGCCGTTGAGCGGGGTCCAGATCGAGGTGACCACAACCGCCGCACCTGACGCGATCAAGGTACGCACCAAAAAGAAGGGCACGTTCACCATCATCCTTCCTCAGAGTTCCTGGGAGTACGAATTCCGATTCACACTCGACGGTTATCAGGAGTTGACGATTCCGATTCAGGCAATGAATGACTCCATTGAGATCACCCTCGCCCGCACACAAAAAGCCGCGCCAGCCTCGGCGGATGCGCCCCAACCGGTTGCAGCACCCAAGGAGCCTTCAGGACTGGAAATGACTCAACAGCGGCGGGCTGCGATTCTCCTCTTCAACGAAGGTGTCACCGCCCTCGAGGCCGGGGATACCGATGGCGCCACAACCGGCTTTCGTCGAGCCACGGTGACCGACCCATCTTTTGCAGAGCCTTACCGTGCACTCATGGCCATAGGAGCCGAGAACGAAAACTGGACGGCCGCCGCAAACGATGCCAGATCACTCCTGCGGCTCGAACCCGACGATCTCGATGCCAAGTGGACTCTGTACTTCGCCCTGCTCAGGGTCGGCGATGCGGAGACCGTTGCATCGGCGGCCAGCAGTCTGGGGAAGGCCGACCCGCAGTCCGCCGCCGAGATGGTGAGCAACGCGCAGAGCCTCTTCGATATCGACGAGTTCGCCGTCACTCGGGCGCTTCTCGAGGTCGCCATTGAAGTCGATCCCGACCAGGTGGACGCCTACTTCGTGCTCGGTATGAGCTGCAACGCCCTCGGCGATACAGAGGCAGCAAAGTCGGCTCTCACGAAGTTCCTCGAGGTGGCTTCGAAAGACCACGTCGACATCGAAAGCGCACGCTCGATGCTGGAGTACCTGGGTTAAGTAGTCCAGTTGTGTGAGATGCCGGATGGAGGGCATTATGAAATCTTCGATATTCCGGTATTTGGCGGTGGTGGCGATGGTTGGAACAACCGGCGTCGTCTCCGCCCAGGGCGTGCCGGTCCGCGGCCGGGTCGTCGATCAGGACGGTGCGCCGCTCGTCGGCGCCGAGATCGAAGTCTCTTCTTCCATCAGCCCCGACACAATGCACGGCCACACCAAGAAAGGCGGGAACTTCACCATCGTCGTACCCCGCTCGACCTGGGAGTACGTTTTCCGTTTTCGCCTCGACGGCTACCACGAAGTCCTCAAGCCGGTTGACGCCAGGGTCGTCCGCAACAAGACGGTCGAGGTTGCCCTCGTCCGTTACGGCGCGCGCCTCGATTCGGAGATCCCGTTTACCGAAGGGGGCGTGACGACCCTCCCCAAATCTGGGACCGAGACAATGACCGGGCAGCGGATGGAAGCCATCGAGCTGTACAACGAGGGTCTGGCCACGCTCGAGGCGGGCGAGGCCAAGGCCGCCGAGGCCACCTTCCTCCGAGCGACCGTCGTCGATCCCAACTTTCCGGATCCGTACCGTGCTCTGGCGGCAATTGCCGAGGATGCCGGGGACTGGAAGGGCGCCACCCGTGCCGCAAAGGCGCTCTTGCGTTTCGAGCCCGACGATCTCGAGGCCAAGTGGACCGTCTACAACTCGATGCTCCGGGTCGGAACCGATACAAAACTCACATCCGCCGCGCGGGATCTCGCCGCGGCCGATCTCAGGTCCATTGACCGGATCATGAGCAACGCACGAGACCTCTTCAACATGGGAGATCCCGCAAAGGCGCAGGCGCTCGCCGGGGTCGTCCTCGAGTTTGCTCCCGAGGATCATCCGGAACGAGCGGCCGCTACCGCAATCTTCGAGTCCGTCGATTAATTAGCCTTAGCGACGAACGACGCGACCTCTTTCTTTTTCAACTCGGCCAATTGATCACGGACGGCGTCGGCCTCGGCAGCAAACTCCTTGAACAGCGCCTGTTGCGCCTGGGTCGGCCGGGCTTCGCCGCGGCTCACGTAGCTCGCCAGAGTGTAGAGCTTGTCGTTGAGCTTGACCGGTTTGGCGTGGAACTCCATTCGGAACGTGGCGGTGAACTGGATCAGTACGTCCTCGAGCTCATACAGCCGGTGTGAGAGATCGGCAGCTGTCTTTCGCAGCCTTTTCCCGACCATGTCGTGGGCAGCACCGGCAGCGAGAGCCTGGATTTCGTCGCGTGTTGCCCGGATATCGAGAATCGTCCGGTTGACCTCGGTTACCTCGTCCCGGATTGCAATGCCGAGCTCGAACTGAGCCTCGAGATCGGCCTGGGTCGCCGGGTTGCGCGGATCCCGCACCACGTCGAAGGTTTGCGTTTGCGAAGTGCCGTCGACCACCAGCTCGACCTGGTAGGTGCCGGGCACCGCGTATGGCCCAATCTTCCGGCTGCCACGGGTCACCACGCCCTCGATGTCTTCTGCGCGCGGGTAGCGCAAATCCCACCAGAACGTATTGATGCCGTCATCGTTCGCCACCGGCACATCGTCGGAGTCCTCGTCCTCTTCCGGTACCTCGGAGCTCAGATCCGCCTCGAATGTGCGAACGAGGTTTCCGTCGGCCTCCTTGATGTTGATGACGAGCTCTTCCTGAGCGGGAGACTTCAGGAAATATCGAATGGGAGCGCCCGCCTTCGAGCTTTGCGTCCCGCGACCGATGAGGCGGAACCGCGGGGTCGTACGGGGGGCAAAGAGATGGGCATCGGAGGCCATGGTCTCGGCGCCGAGCTGACGGAAGACACCGATGTCGTCAAAGATCCAGAAACCCCGTCCGTGGGTCGCGATGACGATGTCGCCACTGTGGATCTTGAGCTCATACACCGGGACGTGAGGCAGGTTGAGCTGCATCCTTCGCCAGGATTCGCCGTCGTTGAACGAGACGTAAACGCCGGTCTCGGAGCCCGCAAAGAGCATCCCTTTGCGGACTGGGTCCTCACGCACCACCCGAATGAAATCTTCCTCGTCGATGCCGTTGATAATCTCCATCCAACTCGCGCCGGAGTCGTTGGTCTTGAAGATCATCGGCCGGTAGTCGTCGAGCTTGTATCGCATGGCGGCCACATAGGCGGTGGCAGGGTCGTGCGGCGACGGATCGATCCGGCTGATGGTGGCGAGCTCGGACAAGCCCTTCGGTGTGACGTTGGTCCAGCTCTCTCCACCATCGGTCGTGAGATGAACCCGGCCGTCATCGGACCCGACCCACAGCATGCCCTTCTCCAGTGGTGACTCGGCGATGGTGTAGATGGTCGCGAACCAGTTATCGCCGTTACTGTCACGTGTCAGCGGTCCCCAGTAGGGACCGTTTTCCGAAACGTCGCGGCCGTAGAGCGGTGTGACCTCCATGGTTCTGGGATCGGCCGCCGTCAAATCGGGGCTGATCACCTCCCAACTGTCGCCGCCGTCCTTTGTCCTGTGGACGTACTGCGAGCCGATATAGAGGGTATCGGTCTCGTGCTTCGAGAGCAGGACCGGGAAGGTCCAGAAAAAGCGGTACTCGATGTCCCGCGTGCCCCAGCCATAGTAGTTGTCGTCGCGCGGGCTGATGAGTTGGGTGTAACCGGTCTTCCGGTCGTGGCGCATCATCCAGTGGTGGTCACCGATGTAGAGAATATCGGGATCGTTGGGATCGACCTGGGTGTATCCGCCCTCAGATACCGTGGGGTCGTAGAAGCTGGTTCCGGCGAGCTGGCCGCGTTTCATTGCCGGCCGGCTCGATACGCCGATCGTTCCCCAATCCTGTTGCGATCCAAAGACCATGTAGGGGAAACGGTCGTCGATACCGATGGTATAGATCTGGCCGGTCGGTTGGTTGAAAATCGACGACCAGGTCTTGCCGCCGTTGAAGCTGATCATCGCGCCGCCGTCGGAGCCGTCGATCAGCCGGCTGTTGTCGTTGCCGTCGACCCATAGATCGTGGTGGTCGTCGTGGAGCGTTTTGATCTCTTCGAAGGTCTTGCCGGCGTCGCGCGAGACAAAGAGAAACTCGCCCGGCGACCAGATCGTGTCGGCATCCTTGGGGTCGGCGTAGATGTGCATGTAGTAGTAAGCGCGGGCGAAAATCCGGATGTCGTCGGTGGTCTTGGTCCATGTCTCGCCGTCGTCGTCGCTGCGGTAGAGGCCCCGTTCAACTTCAGATTTGATAATCGCCCACACTCGGCCCGGCTTCGATGGCGAATGGGTGAGGCCTATACGCTCCCTGATGTTGCCGCGCGGCAGACCCGAATTGAGGGTGATGTCCTCCCAGGTGTCGCCGCCGTCGAGGGAACGGTGGAGGCTGGTGCCGGGTCCCCCGCTCCGGATTCCCCATGGAAAACGCTGGATGTCCCAGAGCGCCGCAAAGAGAACCTTGGGCCTGGTCGGGTCCATCACGAGACCAATCGCGCCCGAATTCTCGTCGGTGAAGAGCACCCTTTTCCAGGTCGCGCCTCCGTCGGTGGTCCGGAAGACACCCCTTTCGGGGTTGGGGCCCGCAAAATGGCCGATGGCCGCTACATAGACGATGTCGGAATCGGTCGGGTGGATAACGATGCGGGCGATCTGGCGGGTTGCCACGAGACCAATGTTGGTCCAGGTATCGCCACCATCGATCGACTTGTACACGCCATCGCCATGGCTGACGTCACCGCGCAGGGCGTGCTCGCCGGTGCCGACATAGAGAACGTCGGGGTTGGAGCGCGAGATCTCGATCGCGCCGATCGAACCGGTTGTGATCTGGCCATCGGAGATGTTCTCCCAGTTGTGCCCGCCATCGGTGGTCCGCCACACACCGCCACCCGTGTAGCCGGCATAGAAAACGTGGATCTTCTCCGGGTGGCCGACCACCGCGTTGACCCTCCCACCGCGGTAGGGGCCGATGAAACGCCAGTCCATGCCACTGATGCCGGAGATATCCGGCCCGCCGGAGTCGGCTGAGACTTTCCCAGGCAGCGCCGCCATCGCAGAACTCAGGAGCACTACCGCGCAGGTGTATGCGATCCAGAGCTGGCCTCTCCCAGAGTCGTTTTTCACCGTTCCGTCCCCTCTCACTCGACGGTAATCTCGGTTTGCGCCTTCAACGCTTCGGCACGTTTCGCCTCGCTGTCGGCGACGATCGTGGTCCCGACCATGTCACCCATACAGTTAATGGTTGTCGAACCCATGTCGACCAGCCGATAGATGCCGCCGACCATAGCCGCGATTTCCATCGGCAGGCTGAAGGCCTGGACGAAGATCATCGCGATCACCAGTCCCCCACCCGGAATGCCGCCCGAACCATTGGAGAGCAGGAGGCCGATGAGGATGATCGTGATCTGGGATGCGAGAGTGAATTCCACTCCGGCCGACTGGGCCGCCATCAACAGCACCCCGGCCAGCATGATCGAGGTGCCGTCCTTGTTCATCTGGGCACCGAGCGGCAGGGTGAACGAGTAGACGCTCCGCGGCAGCTTCATCCGTTTTTCGGCGACCTCGAGCGACACCACCAGGCTGGCCAGGCTACTGCAGGTGGCCGCGGTGGTGGCGTAGAGCGGCGCCGTCTTTTTGAGGAACTCCCACGGCGAGCGTTTCGTCATCACATAGAGCGCAGTCAGGTAGATGATGACCATCACAGCTTGCGCACCCCAAACTCCGGCCAGGAAGACACCAAGCGGGCCGAGGATCCTCGAGCCATACTCCCCCACCATCGAGGCAGCCAGCGCTCCGAAGGCAATTGGGCTGACGCGCAGGATCAACTCCACCAGCTTGCGCATCAGCTTCGCGAGCAATTCGAAGGCATTGCGCAGCTTTTCCTGGTCGGCGCCCGACATCATCAGGGCGGCGATGCCGAGCAGGACAGCGAAGACCACCACCTGGGCCACGTTGCCCTGGGCGAAGGCAGCAAACGCGTGCTGGGGCACCAGATCGAGGATCACGTCCTGGACCGCGGGCACCTCGCCAAACGTCTGTTCGACGGTCTCCCCCTGGGTCACCAGGCCCTTCCCGGGTTGGAGGGTGTGCATCGTCACGAGCCCGAGCGTGAGGGCGGTGATGGTGGTGAACACGTAGTAAATGGAAATCTTGAAGCCGAGCCGACCAAGCGCCCGCACATCGGTCAGGCTGGTGAGACCGGCGATGAGGTTGAAGAAGACCAACGGCACCGCGGTCATCATCAGGAGCTTTATGAAAAGCTGGCCGAGCGGCGCCACCACCATCGCACGCTCGCCAAAGACACCACCCAGGATGCCACCGATCACCATCCAGAGCAGGATCCGGACGCCGAGCGACAGCTCCCGATACCGGGCGAAGAGGCTCTTGGATTCAGTCATCCAGAGTGAGCTCAGTCTTCCAACACTGCCACCGCCCGGCGCAGCAATATCGGGTAATAGTCCAGGTAATTGTGCCGCGTGAGCGGGATGGAGATATCGACGTCCGCCGGGTTGCCTTCGAGGATCTCGCCGTTGGGCCGGATGGTGTGGCCGATGTCCCACATGAACTCGACCACCGGCTGGCCGCTGACCGGAAAGTGCACGACCTCGTCCCACTCCCAGGTGTTGCTGTAGCCGCCGGCGGGCATCCCAATGATGGTGCCGAGGCTGTTGTCAGCGACGATCGATGCGGCCTGATCGAGGTGAGAACCGCCGTAGGGACCCAACAGACACACCATCTTGCCGGCGAAGTGTGTCTCCGCGGGATGGATGACGCCGTCGGACCACTCGGGCGCATGCGCCGTTTTGAAGGGCACGTCGTTGGAGTAAGCCTGGCCCGCTTCGAGCCCCTTCATGACGTCTCCCTCGAGCCACTCCATCAGCCAGGTGCCGTTGTCGAGGGCCTCAGGGGCCCCATCGGAGAGGTTTCTTGCCGCAATCTGCTGGCGCTTTCGCTCGATGAACGGCAGCGTCGTGTCGCTCAGCCGCAGGTTGCCGAAAGTCGTTTTGAACTTCTTCGACGACAGCCGCTGAATCGCATAGGCTCCGAGCCCGCCGCCGCGGCTTGCGGTCCAGTCCCAGATCACATCGTGGCCAAGCAGATCCTCGGCCTCTGCGAAGACCATCAGCGCATCCATGTCGGCTACCAGTGATCCGCCGAACCGGCGCCATGACAGCAGCAGCACGTCCTTGCCACCCGCATGTCGGTAGAGATCGAAGATCCCAAACTCCTTCAAGAGCTCGAATCCCTTGTACTCCCGGGCTCCGTGACCCTGCCACTCGATCCGGCTGGCTCTGACGTAGGGCACCCGGACGGTGTGGGTTCCACTTTCGGGGCTGAACAGGCTGACCTGGAATTCGTCGCCGTAGAATCTTTCCGGCAGGATCGCCGTCTTCTCGCCCAACGCCTGGGCGAACTTGAAACGGAACCCGCTCACCGACGAGTAGCGGATATAGGGTCGGACTCTCTCGACGTACTCCCGTATCGGCACTCCGTTGACCGCCGTGACGACGTCACCGACATTCACCTTGTCCCCATTTTCGAATTCCTCGATATTGACCGAGAAGTCCGCCACGAAGATCGGATAGCTCCCGGGAGCCGCACCGAAATCCGTCAAAAACTTGATCGGCGCGGTTGGCGGCCCGTCGCCGACAGCATCCACATCGGGGTAATTGGAGTTGGCGGAGACGTTGTAGCTCTCGCTGATGCGCAACCCGCCCTCGACCGGAGAAACACGCAGGTGCCGATCGTTGCGCGCATTGCTCAGCTTGACCAACGCATAGAAGAGATCTTCCTCGGTCGAGGCGTTGACGACCTCGTCCTCGTAGGAGCGCATCGAACAGATGGGACAGAAGCCGAGCTTTTCGTTTTTGACCGGCGAAAAAGCGCCTCGTTCGATCGTCTTCTGAACCAGATAATCAAACAGCGCTTTGCGGTCTTCCCGGGTGCTGACCCTCTCCTGTGCCCAGACCGGCACAGCCATCGTAACGACTACGAGGGCGACGCCCCATCGAGTCCAAATACGGTTTTTCATCAAATTCCTCCAGCTGTTCTTCACAACGATTCTACAAACTCCGTGATCCGTTCGACACCGTCTCTCAGCTCTTCCCAGCTCCGCACACAGGTGACGCGGACAAAGTGATCGGTTGTCTTTCCGAATGCGCCTCCTGGCACCGCGGCAACCTGTTTCTCGGTCAGGAGCTTCTCGACAAACTTCTGCGACGCCAATCCGGTCGCGGAGATGTCGATCCAGGCGTAGAAGGCGCCCTCCGGCATCGCCACCGACAACCCATCAACCGCGTCGAGGGTGGACGTCGCGTACTCGCAGCGCTTCTCCCAATCCTGCCAGAGCTCTTTCATCGATCTCGTCACCTCATCGGACAACGCCTTGAGCGCGCCCATCTGGGTGAAGGAGGCCGCACAGGTCATGCAGTGCTGCTGCACCTTGGTCATGGCGGCGATCAGCGCTTCGGATGCGTAGGCGTAGCCGATCCGCCATCCACCCATGCTGTAGCTCTTTGTCAGACCCATCAGACCGATGGCTCGATTGGCCATCCCCGGCAGCGAAGCGATCGGCAGGTGCTTACGCCCTCCCCAGGTCACCGCTTCGTAGATCTCGTCGGCGATCACCACGAGGTCGTGTTTCTGTGCCACATCGGCGATGACCAGCAGGTCTACCTCGGTGTGGACCACGCCAACCGGGTTGTGGGGGCTGCAGAAGAGGATGGCGCGTGTCTTTGGCGTGACGGCGGACTCGAGATCCTCTCGACTCCACCGGTTGCCGTTTTCGGGACGAAGGGGCACCCTCACTGCCACGCCCCCTGCGACCGTAATCTCCGGTTCGTAGCTGACGAAACATGGGTCCTCGATCAGGATCTCGTCGCCGGGCGACAGCGAGGCCATCGACGACAGCAGAAGTCCATTCTTGCAACCCAATGTCGCGATGACGTTTGTTGCGGGATCGAGGTCAAGCCCGTTCTCCCTCTTCAGCTTTTCGGCGCACGCCTCCAGATACAGGGGCCGCCCCCGGGCCTCGGTCTGGTGGGTGTCACCTTTTGAAAGCGCTTCTTTGGCCGCCTCACAGACCACCGTCGTGGTCGCCTCGGCAGCACGGCCGGCCGAGAAATCAACGACCGAGGCGCCCTCCCGGCGCAGTTTGGCCGCGAGGTCTGCGATCGCCACCGTTTTCGATTGTGGGATGGACCGCGCCCGCGGTGACACCAGGTCCTGATACATATCCCGATGGTTTGAGGTCATAGACTCACCCCGTTTTCATGACGGCTCGAGCAGGTGAAAGGCGCGGCCTCATCAAAGATCCTCCGCGTTTCGCGCTGCCAGAAAATACAGTAGATCCTTCAATTCGCCACCAGCTCTGTTTTGAGATTGGGAATCGTCGTTTTCGTGATGCTGTAAGATGGCACCCACTTCGCATGGAGCCTGATGTGGACTCTCAGCCTGATTCCGACATGGCCGTAACCATGAAACCGGACCAGCGCCTCTCCGAGCAGGCGTGTGATCGCCTCCGTGACGCCATCGTCCGCGGAATGTTCGCTCCCGGCGCCCGGCTGCTCGAACGCCAACTGACCGATTGGCTCCAGGTAAGCCGAACCCCGATCCGCGAAGCCTTGCGCAAGCTCGAGGACGAGGGGTTGGTGGTGAACTACCCGCATCGGGGGTACTTCGTCCGCAACCCCTCATTTGAAGAGGCCAAACAGGCGTACGAGATGCGGGCGATCCTCGAAACAGCTTCGTGTGAACTCGCGGCCGAGCGTGCCACCGAGGTCGACGTGGCCTCCCTGCGGCAGGCGGTCCGGAGGTCCAACGAGGCCCTCGAGGCCGGCGACCGGGAAGAGCTCCTGCAACGCAACAAAGAAGTTCACCGCCGCCTGGTACGGGCGGCCCATAACGCGTTCCTCGAGAAACAGTGGGAGTCCATCTGGGCCTTCGCCGATCTCCTGCGCGGCAGCTGGTGGGTGCATACCGAGAGGCCGGAAGTCGGCCACCGGGAGCACGAGGAGCTGGTCGAGGCGATCGCCTCGGGTGACGCCGAACTCGCACACCGCCTCGGTGAGGAGCACTCGCGCAAGGCGTGGGACAACGTGGCCCGACGGTTCCAGTCTTCTCAAGACTGACGACGAATCGCTCCAGGTTGTTGGCGAGCATGTTTCTCGAACGCACGACTCACTCCCCTCCTCGCGCGGATAGTCATCAGATCCAAAGAGATCGGTTATCGGCGGCGGCGCGCCGAGCCGCCAAGCGGCCCGGCACGCCCCCAACCGAAGTTTCTGTTTCAGATCAGAACGTCAACAACAGACCGATCGAACCCCAGAGACCGTTCTTCTCGTTCTCGGCCAGACGATTCCGGTCGCCGAAAATTCGCAGAAGATGCTGATCGGTGAGATTGCTCCCGGTCAGCGACAAGGCGACTGTCGGGTTGAAAGTCCAGATCCCTTTGAAAGCGACCCGCGTCTTGCGCAGGTCCCAGACGTCATTACCCGGCTCCTCGTATTCGCCGAGGAACGGGTCGACCATGGTCGTGAAGATCTGGGCGAAGAAGGGCCCGATTTCGTAGCTGACGGCAAAGGACCCGCTCAGATCGGTCTGACCCTCGAGCGGCAGCGGTGAGTCGTCACGGTCGGGGATGTTGAGCTCGGACCTGGCGAAGGTCGCGTTGATGTCGAACCCGAGACCGAAACTGAAGCGCTTCGCCCACGCTAACTCGATGCCCCTGATCCACCCGTCTTCGGCGTTGATCACGGTCGACTCCGTCCAGCCGTCGAACTCACCTCCCACGATATCCTCTTCGACGCCGATGATGAAACCCGTGATGTCCTTGGTGAAGGCGGCGACGCCGAAGACACCGGCGGTTGGGCTGTACCAGTCGAGGCTGAGATCGAAGTTCATCGATTCAAAGGGCAGCAGCTCTGGATTGCCGCGGAAGATCTCTTCGTCCTCTTGGATGATTTCGATCCCGGCCGCCATGGTGTTGTAGTTCGGCCGGCGGATCGTGTTGGTCCACGCAAATCGGGCGATCAACTGCGGTGAGATGTCGTACTTGATGTGGACACCCGGGAACCAGTTGTTGTAGTCGTTCTTGGTGACCACTTCCTCGAAGAACGGATCACCGTCAATCGGTTCGATAAACGCGTACTCCAGCATCTCGAACTTGGTGCCTTCGTAGCGGACACCGCCGAGCAGCGTCCAACGGTTGACCCGATACTCGAGCATGCCGTACGCGGAGTAAATGTCCTCGGTGGCGGTGTAGTCGTCTATCCACTCGTTGATGAACGAATCCTCCGCCTCGAACTCCATGAAGTCATTGGCGTTATCAAAGAGGTCGTAGGCGGTGTTGGGATTGGTGCCGGGGCCATAGTTGTACGAGCCGTCGAGCATGTCTGAGTTGACTTCAGGTACGAGGAACTCCGGGTTCGAGAGGTAGAGCAGATCGTCACCGGCCGACCACTCGAGGCCGCCGATATCGTCCCTCACCTCACGAAGCCGGACGGCTACGCCAAAGGTCGTCTGCAGCGCGTTACCGCCGATGCTCGAGTAGTTCGAGGTGTCCACCTGGAAGGTGGTGATCTCGTCGTAGCGGTCATTCTTGCGCAGCCGTAGCAAATTGAGCCAATATGCACTCGGGTCGTAGGGATCGGGACCGCCGATCAGGGTCAGCTCCGGCTTCATCGGGTCCATTCTCGAGTCGAACTGAACCTCGCTCCCGGATTCGAGACGATATTCGAGCACGTCGCGGGTCCGGAGCTCGGTGGTGTCCGAGTAGCCAACGATAAAGTTGGTGAACCACGAGCCGCTTGTGATCTCACCACCGACCTGGAAGATCTTGAACACCTGTGGCGTGGTGTCGTTCTGCCACTCGCGCTCGATGCGCTCGAGGTCCTCGAAGGTAACCAGGGACACGGTGCCGAATCCGCCATCGTCGATGGAGCCACTCGGTGGCTGCACCTCGATTGGACGGTCGGTGTTGACGTCACCACGATCGTCGAGTTCCTGAATGAAGCGGGACCGGTACTCGATCTCGGTGAAGTTGTTGTAAGAGAGCTGGGTGAAGAAGCGCGTAGAAAGACTGGGCTTCCACTCCAGGGTAGCGGCAGCACCGTAGCGTTCCCGCTCGACATCCATGTTGCGCAGCTCGACATCATCAATGATGAAAGGCTCATCGTCTTCGAAGCCCGGGATGTCGTCGGTGTGATCCCAGTCCGAGGCCTCAACCGTCTCTGCGAGCTGGTCGTTGTTCTGGTAGTTGGCAGCGATGTTGAGGCCCCACTGGTTGGCGGAGCCGAAAGTCATCGAGTGCATGGCAGACGCGCCGCCTCTGAAGCCTCCTCCCAGGCTGTTGACGCCGGCGTCGAGCTGGACAAAGGTCTGGGACTTGTCGCCACGACCAAAGGCCGTCGGTGACCGCAAGTTGATCTCACCACCGACCGAGTCGGCGTCCTGGCTCACCAGAACCGATTTTGTGACCTCAATCTGGTCGATGAACTTGCCCGGAAATACGTCGAGGGGAATCGACAAGCGATTACCCTCGGGACTACCGATTGACAGACCGTTGATTTTGACACGGTTGAATGTGGGGTTCGCACCACGGATCGATACAAAGCGACTTTCGCCGCGATCATCGTCGACATAGACGCCGGGCAACCGTGAGGTGGCATCGGCGGCGTTCTGATACGGCATTCGACCGATCTTTTCCGATGCGATGACGCTCTTCTTGCCGACAAACGCGCGCTCGGCGTTGAGAGCGCGCAGCTTGGCCGGAGCGTCGACCACGATTTCGCCGGTGAATACCGCCGCACCCTCCGCAGACATCTCGACCGTCAGGGTAGTCGTCTGCCCAGCGGTGACCTCCGCTTCCTGAGTCAGGGTTTCCGCACCCAGGAAATCGAAGACCACCGTGTAGGTACCGACGGGGACGGTCCGCAGGCTGAAGTAGCCCTGCCTATCGGTGAAAACGCTGTCGGGCCGGCCCTCGATGGTGACCTTGACGCCTTCCAAAAAGCCGGTGCCTGCGGCGCCGAGGACCACACCGTCAATGTGGCCTGTGCCCTGGGCGACCGCGTTTTGCGGCACACCAAGGACAGCCAAGGCGACGACTCCGCACACGATGCACCGCGTCAACCATAAATTCAAGTTACTGGAAACAGGCGATATCCTACTCATAAGAGCCTCCCTTTCCAAAACCGTTCAGTGAATAATTTCCGATAGAAAAAATACCGCCCCACCCGGGGGATGGCGCGGAAATGATGTATACCGTGCATACCACATTTTGTATACCAGGTATTCTAAGTATGAAAAAAGCTGATGTCAACGTCTTCCACCCCTCTTTCGAGGCCAAATACATGTCGATTATTGCTGGCTTACGGTAACACGGAGATTCCTGTCGCGACAACTGATCTCAGGAGGAAAGATTGCTGTGACACGACAACTCATCGCGCGAAACGAGGCACCGGTCAGCACGGGCGTGGTCAGCCCTCAATTGCCACGAGTCTGAAGATCTCGACCAGCATCTTGACCGCCTTCTCCATGTCGGCGACCTCGATGCATTCTTCGGTGGAGTGTTCATTCTGGGCGCCAATGCCGACCACCGCCATCTCGATACCACGGTTGTTGTAGATGGAAGCATCGGTAAAACCGGTCATGAAGACGGCGCCCGCGTCGATGCCGACGGTGGCCAGCGCTTCCTTCGCGATCTGCACCGACCATGCGTCCTCCGGAATCTGCACTGCACGGCACATTTCATCGATTTGAATATCCACCGTGGCGCCGGCAGCCTCGATCTCTCGCCGTAGGATCGACGTCATCTCCTCGGCAAGCGCGACCGCCTTGTCGTGGTCGGCCGAGCGGCACTCGGCGAGGAACGAGCACGCATCGGGGACGCCGTTGCGGATGATCCCGCCGGAGATGACCCCGACGTTGGCGGTGGTCTCGTGGTCGATCCGGCCGAGTCGCAGCGCGGCGATGCCCACCGCCGCCGCACGGATGGCGTTGATTCCCTTCTCCGGTTCCATCCCGGCGTGAGCGGAGCGACCGCTCACTGCGACATCGATGGCAAAGTACGTCGGTCCGCCAATGACGATCGTGTCGAGGGTGTCGTTGTCCATCAGAAAGCCACGACGCGCTGTCAATCGGTCGAAATCCATCGCTTTCACACCGAGAAGACCGACCTCTTCCTGGCGGCTTACCGCGAATTCGATCGGCGGCCGAACCGGAGCCACCCGCAGCGCTTCGAGCACCTCGGCGATGCCGGCCTTGTCATCAGCTCCGAGAATCGTCTCACCCTTGGAGCGTATGACGCCATCGACGAGCACTGGTTCGATGCCGACACCCGGCTTCACCGTGTCGCCATGGCACGAAAGCAATATCGGCTCCACACCCTCGCAGTCCTTCGCCTCGAAAGTCGCCAGGAGGTT
>RCNG010000841.1_pt1 | contig 14997 bp, 12 predicted proteins | sample 2041371 | NCBI WGS metagenome assembly RCNG01 (sample SAMN09708227, study PRJNA481090) | Marine sediment metagenome, whole genome shotgun sequencing project. | biome: marine sediment; feature: ocean; material: sediment; isolation source: Sewage treatment plant 1 marine sediment (STP1) ... | reverse complement strand
CGGTCGAACGAGGCGAATATTGGCCATATTTAACGAGTTCGAGCGGAAAATCCAGCCGGTATCCGCGTTCGCGCAGTAGGTCATCCATTTTCGGACAGCCTCCTAGGAAAATACCCAGCTCCTTTTCCGACTTCCCGCGGGATTCCGGGTTTACCCGGCCACGGTTGCCCAGGAACGTTCTAAGGCGCTCATCATCGCCTCCTCGGAAAACAACTCACGGACACGTTCGCCTGCTTGTTTTCCCATGGCCTTGCGCTGGAACGGGTTCCGATACAGCGTCACTAAATCGGCGCCGATCGCGGTCACGCCGCCGGGTTCCACAAGATGCCCGGATTCGCCTTCTACCACTGCTTCTTTGTTGCCCAGGGTCCGGCTCAGGATCAGCGGCTTCTCCATGGCCATGGCTTCCAGTACCGCGTTGCTGAAAGGCTCCCTCTCCGGGGTCATTACGACCACGTCCAGCGCGTGGAGGATAGCCGGTATCTGGTTGTGAGGAACCAGTTCCCTGACCATTGTCCGTTCGCGCAAGCCGGGTCTGGAGTCGATCAACGGGGCCAGGTGTTCTGGCATCTCTTCGCCGGCAAAGAAATAGCATGCACTCGGACAAGCGGCGCTTAGATAGGTATCGGCGGCCAATAGGTCCTCCTGGCCCTTGCCCTTGCGTCCCAGGCAGCCCACCACGAAGGCATCGGGGGCGATGCCCATGTCTGCGCGGATACTTTCCCGGGGCGCCACCGCGGTGGGGGAAAATACCGAGGTATTCACCCCCACATGGATGACCTGGACCAAACCATCCGGCATGCCCTGTCCAGCCAGGATGTCCTTGATACCTTGGGAGACCGCGAAAACCGCGTTGGCCCGGAGGGCCACCGGTACCGATATGGATCTCAGCGCGCTGGCGGTGGAGCGGTTCAGAACCACCGGTGTACCGGCCAGTTTTGCCGCCAGTATTGTCATCCAGTAGTCCTTGCCCGAGAAAGCCATCACCACGTCGGGCCGTTCCCGTTTGAGGCGGCGGTACAGTCGCAGTGAGGAGACAATGTCCGCTGAACCGTGGATATACAATCCGAAACGAGGTATTCCGAATTGCGCTAGTTGCCTATCCAGGGTCGATCCGGGGAGGCACCCGAACAACACTTTGTGGCCCCGTTCCCGGCTCAGCCGCGCTACCCGGGCCGCTCGCGTTTCCATGCCGCCCATGGAGCGGGAGGAGAAGACAAACAGGATACGCATAGGGCGCTTACTCATCATGCCGACTTCCAGTCGTGGAGTTGTCGGGTATCTTGTCATTGGAAAAGGGGAGTTTACGGGATATCCGTTACTCCGGTGTCGATTTCAGGTTAAACTGCCGGCACGTCGGAAGCCATCCCCGGCGACTGTTTCGAAAACCGCAGCGTTCCAATGTGAGCCGACACGACTAAAAGCGCCCTTTCTCGGCCCGTCATTTGCCTTATTCCCCGGAAGATGTGCATCGAACGGGCAGACGCCATGGTGTAGTGTTGGATACGCTGGGTGCTGGCCTGGTACCCGTGGAAGCACTGCCGTTTCCAAGTTCAAAGGCCGGCTCGACAGCCGTCGTCAATTCAACTCGTTGAGAGAGCGCTATCTTGCGGTGGAGCGTGGGTAAGTTTGACAGTGCACGTGCGGCCGGCCTGGCAGCAGCGGCTACCGGTGCGGCTATCCCTGTATCAACTGCCGCCACCGGCGTTCTCACTACCCTTGCCGTGCTTCTGGGGGTTTTTTCCGGGATCTATGCACGCCACTGGCGCACCATCCTCGCACACCCCATCGTGCCGCCCGCTTTGGCATTGTTCATGTGGTTGGCACTGAGCCTGACATATACCCAGGCACCGTTGGACGAGGGGCTGCGCCTGTTGAAGAAATATCGCGAGCTGCTGCTGATTCCGCTCCTGCTGCCGCTGTTTATCGATCCGCGGGTTCGGCGCTTGGGGCTCCACGCCTTTCTTGCCGCCATGCTGGTGACCTTGCTCGCTTCCTATGCCGATGCTTTGTGGCAGATCCTGGACAGGGGTGGAATTAAGGACGATCCCGAAGTATTCAAGAAACATATCGCCCAGGGTACACTGCTGGTGTTCGCCGGGTACTGGGTGGCGCAGCGTTTGCTGAAGGACCCTGCCCACTGGGGTGTCTGGGCCCTGCTACTGAGTCTGATCACTGTCAACCTGTTTGTCATGGTTGGAGGTCGGACGGGACAGGGGTTGTTCCTGGCGCTTGCCGTGTTGTTGCTGTACCAGCGTTTTCGCTGGAAGGGGCTGGCGATCGCCGCTGTGAGCTCGGCAGTCCTACTTGTGTCTGTGTACCTGACGTCAGCCGCATTCCTCATCCGTCTTGACGAGAGTCTGAACGGCCTTGGGGATTATCAGGCGGGCGATTTCAGCACCTCCACCACTCTGCGCATGAGCTATTACCCCAATTCCCTGGCATTGATCGCCGAGCGCCCGCTGCTCGGCCACGGCCTGGGCAGTTTTACTGAGGTCTATGCCGGCCAGGTGGCGGGCACGGCCTTTCCCCCCACTTCCAATCCCCATAACGAATTCCTGCTACTGGGGGTGCAGGCGGGATTGATTGGCAGTGGGCTGTTTCTCGCCCTGCTGTTGCTCCAACTGCGGCAGGCGCGTCGCCTGCCGATCATTGAGCGACCGCTGGCCCAAGCATTGGTAGTTGTCATGGTCGTCGGTTGTTTACTCAACAGTTTCCTGTATGACACTACAGAGGGCCACTTGTATGCCTACTTTTCCGCCCTGCTGTTCGCCCCTTTGCTCACTCCCGAGCCCGGGCTGGAGTGAGACTGCCCATTTGAGGACTTAATATTCATGCATTCACGGAATTCATCCTATGAACTGCCATTCTGGCTTTGGTTGTGGGTGCCGCTGGCCATTCTCGCCGTGTCGCTGGCAATCAAGATCATGGATCCGGGCATATACTCTACATGGGTCATCAGGGAGCAGGGATTTTTAGAGAGTGGCTCGTTGCTGCTGCTGGCCGTCTCAATCTTCTATGGTATCCGGATCGTTTTGCTACAGGCCACTGATCCTGCGCCCGCATGGATCAGATGGTGGGTACTATTGATTGCCCTGGGCAGTATTTATTTCCTCGGCGAGGAGGCTAGTTGGGGACAGCACCTGTTTGGCTGGAGTCCACCGGACGGTTGGCGCGATTTAAACCAGCAGGATGAAACCAATTTGCACAACGTAGAGGGTATTTTCGGTGCCATATTCGATCAGGTGCCGCGGAACCTGTTGACTGCGGCGGCAGTGGTGGGGGGCATTATCGTCCCCCTGTATCGGCGTATCCGTTCTTTGAAATGGGGGCCGCATCAGTTCCACTATTGGCTCTGGCCAACCATCGTATGCACGCCGGTAGCCCTGTTGGGTGTTTTTATCTCGGTTCCCCAGAAACCGTTTAAGATCGCCGGCGCACCCCTTCCGGATCTGTTCGTGGGACTCAACCCTGGCGAGATCAAAGAGTTTTACCTGGCATTTTTTATCATGCTCTATCTGGTTTCTCTGGCGACGCGTATCGACAAGGAGAAAAAAAAGCCGCTTTCCTCACGGTTTTAACGGACGAATAGCCACGGATTCATGGGGATGAAACGTGCATCGCTATGGGCGTGCATGTCCTTATCCGTGTCTGCAGCCAAGGTTGAATCTCATGGCAGGCAAACTATTCTAGTTATACCGGGTTCGGGTCCTCCTTGCTTGGCCCTCAGCCTGGCGTTGGCCTAGGGGTGAGTGCCGTCTCGCGGTGTAACCGTTCACCCCTCCTTTCATAAAGGGGGGACTGAACGGTTACCTCGCAGTTGGGATATTCGTATTGCGCGGCTTTGCGTATCTGAGATAATGAGAACGATCCACACAGTAGCTTTGTTCGTCGCTGCTATCTCTCTGGCGGTGAGCGGCTGCTCTTCCGTTCCTACCAAAGACGAAGTACCTACTCCTGTCTCTCCCCCCCCGGTTTCCGCCAGCACGTGGCGTGACGTCGACGAAGAAATATGGAGTGCCTCCAAATTGGCAGCCAGTGAATCGGAAGCCTATGCCAGGGGTGCCACGAGTGAATGGATGAAAAAGGTGCGGCAGCGGACCGAGGAGGTGTTCGTCCCCTGGTATCTGGACTACTGGACCCAACAGTGGGTTTCCGTCAAGGTGGCTTGGTACGAACTCAATCAGGAGGAGGGCGAACCTTCGGCTGCGGCGCAGTTGGCGGCATATCTTCAAGAGGAATACAACTCTCGGGTTCTTCAGCCGGTAGCGCAAGAGGCCAATCCGCACGAAATACGGGACACCGCAAGCGCGATGTATCTACAACTCGTATCCGAGAAACTCAGAGGTCTTGCGTATCGCTACGAAATTCCCCCGGAAGAGTTCCGCAGGAGGCTCGCGGCGGTCCCAGTGATCGATTTCCCGGGCGACCCGGAGCGCAGCGTCTCTCTCTCTGTCCTCGTCCACAGCGGGCGCGTCACCGCAAGCCCCGCTTATGCCGCGCTCGTGCAGCAGATCGAAACCAGTGGAGGGGATATCGGTGGTGACGACGCCACAGGCGAATTTCACCCCGCGGCAAAGATTGTCGCCGACAAGCTTGCCGACACGATGGTGGTTCGTGGGGGAGCGGCGGCGGCCGCGGCCGTTGTAGGTGGGCCTGTAGGTGTTCTGATCTCCGTAGGTGCCTTCGGCTTGGGGGCCTATGCGCACGAACGAGACAAGCCCGCGTTGGAAGCGCGCCTTCGGGACAGCTTGGATTCCGCATTGCAAGAGATGTGGCGCTACATGGTAGAGGATCCACGCACCGGTGTGACTGCGCCGATTCGTCACATGAGCGCGCGGATTGAGGGAGGGGTGTCGGTCCCCTATACCGCGCCACCCGAGGCGCCGGTTTCCTGAAGACGTGGGGTAAGTCCCTAAGGGGGAAAGCCGAGGACGTGCACGGTAGAAATAGTGCCACAACGCGAGAAGCAACACCGTATTGCGATGTTAGTTTTTATTTTGCTGCCCTGTTTATACCCCAACTCGCGGATTGCGCCAACGCAGGTGATTCCCGTCTCCGCGCCTCTGTATGAGTAGCGTCTAGAGAAATGTACGCCCCAATTGGCCTTCGGCGCCGATGCCGATGCCGGGGGCGATGGTATGGCGGAAGCCGGCGATGCTTCAGTTGAGTATGCCACGGGTGCTCTGCTACTCTGGCCGGAACAGCGGGACTTGCCGGATGAAAGTTCCCGGAACACTGACTCCGTAGCGAGCGCAATGAAACTAAAAGAGCTCTCCGATGCCTTGTCCAAGCGGGACTTGCCGAACCGGATCGAAGGCGATTCCGACACCTTGATTCGTAGTGTCAATACCCTGACCGATGCCAGCGAAGGTGAAATCAGTTTCCTGTCCAATCCGAAATACGCGACCCAGCTGGAACGGACCCGGGCGTCAGCGGTCATCTTGCACCCGGATGTCTTGCTCCCCCCGGGCCTGGCTGCGATCCGTTGCGGATCACCCTATAGCGCCATGGCTACCGCGATCATACTCATCCACGGTTACCGCAAACATCCCCAGTGGGGTCTGGATCCCCGCAGTGAAATAGCGCACACGGCCCGCATCGGACCCAACGCCAACATCGGGCCCTTCGTCGCCATCGGACAGGGTGTGTCGATCGGCGCCAACGCCACCATCTATCCAGGATGCTACATCGGCGACAACGCGAGTATCGGCGACGATGTCATTTTCTATCCCAATGTGGCGATCTACGATGATAGCCTGATCGGCGACCGGGTCACCCTGCACGCGGGGACAGTGGTGGGAGAGGACGGCCTCGGCTATGCACCGGTGGACGAAAAGTGGTTGAAAATCCCCCAGATAGGTAGGGTGGTCATCGAGGACGATGTGGAACTGGGCGCGGGTTGCACCTTGGACCGGGCGACTCTGGGGGAAACTCGTATCGGCTGTGGGAGCAAGTTCAGCGATCAAGTGGTGATCGGTCACGGCACCAAAGTTGGCAGCAATTGCATGTTCGTGGCCCAGGTGGGCGTTGCCGGTTCCGTCACCGTGGGCAACCGGGTGACTCTGGGGGGGCAGGTCGGTGTCGCTGGACACCTCTCCATCGGGGACAGCACCGTGGTCAATGCGAAAAGCGGAGTTTGGTCGAGCATCGACGCGGAGCAGACGTATTTGGGTATACCGGCGATGGACGCGAAGCGTTTTCGGCGCCAGGCCGTGGTCGCGCGTAGGTTGCCCGATATGCACAAGCGCCTGCGCCAGCTGGAAGCGGAAATGGCCGAGTTGAGCGAGCGCCTGGACGAGAATTCTGGAAACGGCGATTGACCGCTGTAGACCATGCTCAACTCCCTGACAATACAATGAGTGTCGGTATATTGACTGTTCGTCCAATGGGTGAGAGCGCTACAGGGCGCGAAGCACGCGCGATGACCCTCTCCCCACGGGGAGAGGGGATTTGAGGAGCGGGGGCTGACCCGTTACACAAAAGCCGCTCAGCGTTGGGAGTGCAGGCGATTCATGGCATGGGCAAAGCGCCCGGAAACGATGTCGCACAGACTGTCTGCGGCGTCTTCCAGGCTCTCTTCGATGGCACGGACTTCGTCGCGGCCCGGGCGGCTGAGGACATAGTCCACCACCCGGCTTCGCTCCTGAGGATGATCGATACCGACCCGCAGGCGCCAGAAATCCCGGCTGCCCAGGGCGCTCATTATGTCCCGCAAACCGTTGTGGCCGGCGTGGCCACCGCCCTGTTTAAGGCGCACCTGTCCGGGGGGCAGGTCCAGCTCGTCATGAACCACCAGCATTTGCTCCGGCGCTATGTCGAAATAGCGGGCCACCGCGGCCACGGATTGGCCGCTGCGGTTCATGAAGGTGAGCGGTTGCAACAGGCGCAGATCGAAGCCGTCGATGCGCATCCGGCTGAGCAGACCGTGAAACTTCGATTCGCTGAGCAGGCGGCCACCGTGGCGGCGGGCCAATAGAGCGACGAACCAGAAACCGGCGTTGTGGCGAGTGTCGTCGTATTTGGCGCCCGGGTTGCCGAGCCCTACGATCAGACGGATGGCCTGCTCGGGCATGGGAGAAAGGGTTTTAATAGGTGTGTCACGGAACTCTGTCCGCGTATACCGGAGAATGGACGGCAGGTGCGAACCGCAGGCCGACGGATAACCGCCGGCCTCGGCGCTTTACTCTTCGATTGCTCCTTCGCCTCCGCCGACTTCGCCGACTTCGCCGACTTCGCCGACTTCTGCCTCTTCGCCTTCTTCCTCCTCTTCGGAGCGGGCGCCGTGGATGCTGACCACGGAGGCGTTCGGGTCCAGGGTATGCGTCAGCACGACGCCCCCCGGTAGATTAAGATCCCTCACGTGCACCGTCTCCCACATCTCCATGCCAGTCAGATCCACCTCGATGTACCCGGGCAGATCCTTGGGCAGACAGGTGATCTCCACTTCTTTGAGGCTGTAGCTGACCACGCCGCTCTCCTTTATGCCTGGACACTCCTGCTCGTTGATGAAGTGCAGCGGGATGAGCATGCGAATCTTCTCGGTTTCGGAGATCCGCTGGAAATCCACGTGGGCCACGAAGGGTTTGGCGGGATGGCGCTGCAGGTTCTTGAGCACCACCCTTTCGCCGGCACCGTCGAGGGTTAGACTGAGTACATGGGAGTAAAATGCCTCCTGCTCCAGATGCCGGATCAGCTCGTTGTGATTCACTGCGATCTTCACCGGATCCTTGTGGCCGCCATAGAGGATGCCGGGGACCATGCCCGTGCGGCGCAGGCGGCGGCTCGCACCTTTCCCTGCGTCTTCCCGGGACTGCACTTCGATGTCAAAGCTGTCGCTCATGACTTTCTCCAAATTACGTAGATTGTTAATTACACCGCTGACCCGCGACCAGGGCGGCGGCAACCACAAAACGAAAGGAGCGGGGTGGTTCCCGCTCCCTTGCTTTCTCACCCGTTTCACCGGGCCGAATACTGCTTAGGCGATTTCTGTCAAAGAATATCCCGCCTTACTTGTCTTTTTGACCGTCTTCCCCGTTGCGACAACAGCTATATGGCGCAACTATGGGCCGGCCGCCGCGGCTTGAAGACGGACAATCCCAGCGCTATGTTGTCCCCGCTTTGCTTGGGCTCCTGCCCAAGCCGTTCATTGCTGCCCAATGCACCCTGCGTAATCTGGTATATTCTTCTCCGGCAATCGCCTTAGTCGACGAACATAGAGCTCACCGACTCCTCGTTGGAAACGCGCCGCATGGTCTCGGCGAGCATCTCGGCGATGCTGAGCTGGCGGATCCTGCTGCACGCCTTGGCATCCGGACGCAACGGGATGCTGTTGGAGACCACCAACTCATCCAGTTGCGAACCCTCGATATTGGCCACCGCCGGTCCGGACAACACCGGATGGGTGCAGTAGGCCAACACCTTGGCGGCACCGTGCTCCTTCAGGGCGCGGGCCGCTTGGCACAGGGTGCCGGCGGTATCCACCAAGTCGTCGACGATGACGCAGGTACGCCCTTCCACCGAGCCGATGATGTGCATCACCTTGGCCTCGTTAGGCCGCGGCCGGCGCTTGTCGATGATGGCCAGATCCGCGTCGTCCAACCGCTTGGCCAGGGCGCGGGCGCGCACCACGCCGCCCACGTCCGGCGACACCACCATCAGGTCGTGGTACTTCTGTTTCCAGATATCCCCCAACAAGATCGGTGAGGCATAGACGTTGTCCACCGCGACGTCGAAAAATCCCAGTATCTGGTCCGCATGCAAATCCACCGTCAGCACCCGGTCCGCTCCGGCGATGCCGATCATCTTGGCCGCCAGGCGGGCAGTGATAGGTACCCGTGCCGAACGCGGTCTGCGGTCCTGTCGGGCGTAGCCGAAATAAGGTATTACCGCGGTGATGCGTTTGGCCGATGCCCAGCGCAGGGCATCCATCATCACTAGCAACTCCATCAGGTTGTCGTTGGTGGGCGCCGAGGTGGGCTGGACCACGAACACATCTTGACCACGCACGTTGTCCTGGATCTCGGTCATCATCTCGCCGTCGCTGAACCGCCCCACAACGGCCTTGCCCAGCCGCAGATTGAGGTAACCGGCGATCTCTACCGACAAATCCAGATTGGCGTTGCCGGAGAACACTACCATGTGGCTCGATGGCACTGCGCGACACCCCTTTCGGTGATTTGATGGAAACAAGCTACCGTATCGCGCCGGACTGCTGTTTTTCCCTTCAGGGCGCGGCGAAGGACCCATAGTCTGACTTATGCAGCCGAAGTCACGACACCGAAGGGGGACAACAGGACGAGCAAGGTGGGTCACTTCTTTTCGGAAAATAGCCCTAGTTACTTCGACCCGGAGAATCGTGACCAGACAGCGCGATACCGGATACCCGACCCAAGAAGAACATGACTGGCCCGCCTGGATTCGAACCAGGAACACCCAGAATCAAAATCTGGTGCGCTACCAATTGCGCCACGGGCCAAAAAAATTCGAGTCAGGCATGTTAACCAGAAAAGCAGTATGTGACAAGGAGCAAATGCGCGGTTTTAGTCCACACACTCCAGAAGCGGAGAATTGTTCAGCCCTCGGGCGATAAAGGCGCGCAAATGGACCGGTGCCCGTTCCATCACCTGTAGCGCCTCCACCGCCTCATCGAAGGCGGCAAAGACACAGGCGCCGGTCCCGGTCAGCCGTGCAACTGCGTACCGGTCCAGCCAGTCGATGGCCTCGGCCACAGGGACATAACGGCGCCGCACCACCGACAGGCAGTCGTTGCGTGCACTGCCGGCGAGAAAGTCGGCGACCGCGATCGGCGTAGAGTCCCGTTTCAGTTCCTCCGCGGCGAACACTTCGGGGGTGGAGACATGGCAGTCCGGTGTCAGTACCAAATACCAAGGCCTATTCAGCTTCAGGGGCGTCAACCGCTCTCCTACCCCCTCACCCCAGGCGGCGCGGCCACGCACGAACACCGGCACGTCGGCCCCCAGGGAGAGCCCCAGCTCGGCCAATGTATCTTCGCCCAGTCCCAGTCTCCACAATTGGTTCAATGCTACCAGTGTGGTGGCCGCATCCGAGCTGCCACCGCCCAGACCGCCTCCCATGGGGAGTCGCTTGTCGATACGAATTTCCACTCCCAGCCCACAGCCGCTGTGGCGCTGCAGCAAAGCGGCGGCACGGACAGTGAGATCCTGTTCCGACGCAACTGCCTCGGGTCCGCCGAGCCGGCGTACCCGACCATCGTCGTGCCGGCGGAAATAGAGGTGATCGCAGCGGTCAATGAGCTGAAACACGGTCTGCAACTCGTGGTAGCCGTCGGGGCGGCGGCCAACCACCCGCAGCATCAGATTGAGCTTGGCCGGGGCCGGCCAGGGGCCGGAGAAAGAGTTATCCACTTCGATTCCGGTCGCTGCAGGCTATTTATACCGCTCCAGAACCTGCAGCAGATAGTCGCTGTCCGGATCCTTCAGCAGCGCCTCGTCCCACACCTGGCGGGCGCGCTTGCGTTCACCCTGCTGCCAGAGTACCTCGCCCAGGTGGGCGGCAATTTCGGAATCGGGCATGAGCTCCATGGCCCGCCAAAGATAGCGTAGCGCCTCCTGATGGTTACCCATTCGGTAGTGCACCCAGCCCATGCTGTCCAGAACGGCGGCGCTGTCTGGCTTTAGACGCAGTGCCCGCTGGATGTAGCCCAACGCATCCTCGTAACGCTCGGTCCTATCAGCCAGAGTGTAACCCAGGGCATTGAGCGCATCGGCATGGTCCGGGTCCCGCTCCAGGATACGCTGCAGGTCTTGCTCCAGCATGTCGATACGGTCGATGTTGACCGCCAACAGCGCCCGGGCGTACAACAGCTCGAGATTGCCGGGATGCTCCTCCAGGGCGCGGGTGAACACATCGATAGCGGCTTGATAGAGCTTGATCTCGCTGAGAATCTCCCCCTCGATCAGGTCCAGCTGGATCGAGTCTTTTCCCATCTGAGTGCGCAACTGTTGGATGATCTCTTGTGCCCGACTCACCTCCCCGCGCCCGGCGAGAATGCGGGCGATGCGCACCTGGGCGTCCAGGAGGTTGCTCCCTCCGACTTTTCTATACCAGCTCAAAGCTCCCTCGTCATCGCCCTCTCCATCCAGTATCTGCCCCAGGTAAAAGGCCGAGTCGTTCTTGTGCTCCCCGGTTGCGTACAGGCGCCGGAAATACGCTTTGGCGGCGTCGCTCCGCTGCTCGTGCACTGCGAGCACACCCAGGGCGAACAGGGTATCCCCGTCTTCGGGATCCTCCTTCAGCAGCCTCTCGAACTGACGTCTGGCCCCAGTCAGATCCTCCTGCTCCAACAACAGCCGGGCGTAGGCGGCACGCAGTTTGGTATCCTGCGGATAGTCATGGAGAAACTGCTTGAGGGTCGCCCGCGCTGCCTGCTTCTTGTTTTGCACCGCCAGAGTACGTACCAGCAACACCCTCGCCTCGTTCCAGTCGGGCCGTAGCTGCAGCGCCCGGCGCACCGCCGCCTCGGCCAGCTCCGGATTGCCCGAGCCCATCTCCACCAGGGCCAGGGCGAACAGTGCCTGCGGATTATTCTCCTCCCCCTTGGTCAACTGCCGGATCAGGCCCAGCCGCAGCTCCGCAACATTGATCTTGGTCAGCAGCCGCGCCACATCTAGATATCCGTCCCCCCCCTGGGCGTTGCGGATCGCCATCACTCGCCGCAGAAGGGCTACGGCCCCCTCGATATCTCCCTCCTGGGCCTTGAGCAAGGCGGCAATCTGCAGCGCACCGATATGGTCAGGGGCCAGCTCGACCCAAAACTCCACTGCCTTCTTTGCCGCTTCCTCGTCCTGGGCGGCCAGGGCCGACTTGCTGGCCAACTCCGCCAGCCCGACGTGACGGCCCAGCCGGGCCGCGTGCATATAGTGTTTATAGGCTTCCAGGTAATTGTCCCGCTGGGAGGCAATATCGCCGGCGAGCACACTGTAGACGATATCGGCCAGGGGAGAGACGCGTTCAGGAACCTTGTCGGCCGCAGCCACGGTGGCGGCGACAGGCTTTTGCTGTGCCGCATCCTGGGGCGTTAGCGTCTGACAACTGCTCAGCCACAACGCCGCAACTGCCATTGAAAGACATTTTTTAACCATCATGAAGGAACTATCGCAGCAGGCTGCGCGCCTGAATATTCAAATAACGGTGGTTAGTAGAAAGCTGAGCACAACCCCGTAGGGGTGCCGCTCGCAGCACAAAACCGGCGCCAGCCGGTTCCGAACTGCGTTTGCGCCGCCAGCAGCACTCCGATAAAAAAACAACTGAGGTTTGTCGCGAACCATTAAACATGTGTAGAACCGCTTGAACCATGAGACGCCAGTATACCCAGCCGGTTCCCGAAGGAGAAAGCCTTCAGATGTTTAGGGGTGGCTTGAAGCCCTATTCAAGCATCGGTTGTCGATCCAGTGCTTGAATTCAAGCCCTTGATAACCCAAAATTTAGAGTTGCCCTGAAAAAACTGAAGCGCTCATGCCTATCCTCGCACTCGGACTCAATCATAAAACCGCCCCAGTGGCGATACGCGAACGTGTGACCTTCGGTCCGGACATCATCGTCGGCGCCTTGCAGGACCTGTTGCAGCAGCCCGAGGTGGAAGAGACCTTGATCCTCTCCACCTGCAACCGCACCGAAATATATTGCACCGTCGGCGACACCGGCAACGAGCCGGTATCGCGCTGGCTGGGGCGTTTTCATGGGCTGCCGTCCGAACAGATCAATCCCTACCTCTACACCCACCTGAACCAGGACGCGGTGAGCCACCTGCTGCGTGTGGCCAGCGGACTGGACTCCCTGGTGCTGGGTGAGCCGCAGATACTCGGCCAAGTGAAACAGTCGTTCCAGACCGCCTGCCAGGCACAGAGCTGCGGCAAACTGCTGGGACGGCTGTTTCAGCACACTTTCTCCGTCGCCAAGCAGGTGCGCACCGACACCGCCATCGGCAGTAGCCCGGTGTCGGTGGCCTTCGCCGCCGTGAGCTTGGCGCGGCAGATATTCAGCGAGCTGTCCGAACAGACCGCATTGCTGATCGGCGCCGGCGAGACCATAGAGCTGGCGGCCCGCCACTTGCACCAGCACGGCGTCGGCCGCATGTTGGTGGCCAACCGAACGGTGGAGCGCGCCCATGCACTCGCCGCCCAGTTCGATGGCTATGCCATTGCCCTGACCGAGATTGCCACTCACCTGCCGGAGGCAGACATCGTCATCTCCTCCACCGCCAGCCCGCTGCCGGTATTGGGCAAGGGTACGGTGGAGAGCGCCTTGAAAAAACGCAAGCACCGGCCCATTTTCATGGTGGATCTCGCGGTGCCTAGGGATATCGAGGCCGAGGTGGGCGAACTCTCCGACGTTTACCTCTATACGGTGGACGACCTGGACGAGGTAGTGGAGGATAATAAGCGCTCGCGCCAGGAGGCGGCGGAGCAGGCACGGGAGATCATCGACTTCCACACCGGAGAGTTCATGGGCTGGCTGCGCTCCCTGGACGCCGTCTCTCTAATCCAGGACTTCCGTGGCCAGGCGCTGCTGCTGCGCGACCAGGTTCTGGAACGGGCCTTGCGCCAGCTCGCCAACGGCAAGACGCCGGAGGAGGCGCTTGGGTACCTGGCCCACACCCTCACCAACAAACTGCTGCACCACCCCAGCGCACGTATGCGCCGCGCCGGCATGGACGGTCACCTGGAGTTGCTGGATGCCGCCAACGAGCTGTTTCAACTGAAGAATTCGGACCCCCCCGCATGAACCCATCCATTCAGGGCAAGCTGGAGCGGATCGCTGAGCGATTCGAGGAGATTACCGCGTTGCTCGCTGATCCGGAGATCCAGAGCAATCAGGACCGCTTCCGCGGCTTGGGCCAGGAGTACGCCCAGATCGAGCCGGTGGTGGAGGGCTACCGCCGCTACCAGTCCCTGGAGCGGGAGATAAGCGGCGTCGAGGAGCTGCTCTCCGACCCGGAGATGGCTGAGCTGGCCCGGGACGAGTTGGAGAACACCCGCCGCCGGCAACAGGCGCTGGAGCCGGAGCTGCAGCGCCTGCTGATCCCGCCGGATCCCAACGACCGGCGCAACATCTATCTGGAGATCCGCGCCGGCACCGGCGGGGCGGAAGCAGCGCTGTTCGCCGGCGACCTGCTACGTATGTACCTGCGCTACGCCGAGCTGCAGGGTTGGCGGGTGGAGACCGTGAGTAAGAGCGCGGGAGAGCACGGCGGTTACAAGGAGGTGGTGAGCCGCATCAGCGGCAACAGCGTCTACTCGCGGCTCAAGTTCGAGTCCGGTACCCACCGGGTGCAGCGGGTCCCGGCCACTGAATCCCAGGGCCGCGTCCACACCTCTGCCTGCACCGTGGCCATCCTGGTCGAGGCGGAGGCCATCGACGAGGTAGCCGTCAACAGCGGCGATCTGCGCATCGACACCTACCGCGCCTCCGGGGCCGGCGGCCAGCACGTCAACAAGACCGACTCCGCGGTGCGCATCACTCACCTCCCTTCGGGAATCGTGGTCGAGTGCCAGGACGAGCGCTCCCAGCACAAGAACAAGGCCCGCGCCATGGCCTTGTTGCAGACTCGGTTACTCTCCGCCGCCCTGGCCGAGCAGACCGACAAGCAGGCCGCAAGCTCCAGGTGGGCAGCGGCGACCGCTCCGAGCGCATCCGCACCTACAACTTCCCGCAAAACCGGCTTACCGACCACCGCATCAACCTGACCCTCTACAAGCTGGACGAGGTCGTCCAAGGCACCCTGGATCAGGTGGTGGAACCGCTGCGCCAGGAGCACCAGGCCGAACAACTGGCGGCCCTAGCACAAGGGTAAGCCCCCCCTTATCCCTAGGAGGTTGTCCGAGAATGGATGACCTACTGCGCGAACGCGGATACCGGCTGGATATTCCGCTCGAACTCGTTAAATATGGCCAATATTCGCCTCGTTCGACCGAAAAATCCCGCTCGGCCCCGCATCCGCTCGCTACGGCCCCC
>RCNG010002516.1_pt1 | contig 15006 bp, 15 predicted proteins | sample 2041371 | NCBI WGS metagenome assembly RCNG01 (sample SAMN09708227, study PRJNA481090) | Marine sediment metagenome, whole genome shotgun sequencing project. | biome: marine sediment; feature: ocean; material: sediment; isolation source: Sewage treatment plant 1 marine sediment (STP1) ... | reverse complement strand
TCACCTGGTAGATAGTCGGGATCAATACAATTTTCAGTGGAAGTAGTGACCTGTCTCACTTTTAGATTCTCTAAATTCATTTCCCATATTTGCCAAATGTCGTTTTGCTCCTTTTGTGCTGAAAAGAGCATAAAGTTACCATCATATGAAATTTTAGGTGAACAGGCAGATAAAAAGTCTTTGGAAAGTACTTTAAATTGTTCTTTTGACTTATTAGAGTTTAACGCCACCTTTCGTAAGTCTTTCTTTTTACTATAAATTTTCAACTAAATACTACCAACTGCCAACTATTTATTCTATCAACAGTCTTTTTACGACTTCACCACCGATCAAATGCCTCTCAATAATCTCATCAACATCTTCACGATCGAGGTAGCTGTACCAAATCTCTTCAGGATAGACCACTATTATCGGGCCGAGTTCACAACGATCTAAACAACCTGCTGTATTTATGCGAATTTTCCCCTCACCGGACAAACCCAGGTCTTTTATCCTGTTTTTTGCATAAGCACGAATTTCAGTAGCATTGCACTGCTCACAGCACTGCGCGCCCGATTCGCGTGAATTGGTACAGAAAAACACATGATATTTATAATGAGACATTCACTCTCTCCTCTTTATTATCTCCAGGGTTGCAGGATACTAAGAATCGTCGGGAATGATTCCAGCACATTTTTTACTTCGCCAATAAGATAAAAAACTTAGTCCGCAAAAAACGCAAAAGACGCGAATTCAAAGATAAAAACAAATTGTTCTGTTTTTTTGCGTTTTTTGCTGACTATGTTTTTCTTTAATACCTAGTCAATTTGCTGCGAAGTTGTTTATATAAGTATTGCACCATAGATGATAAAGCCGCAATATATACTTATGCGTAATTACACCCCTTTTGACCAGTTAATCATGAATGCCGATACTGCATTGCGCACCCTTTTCGGTCAGCCTATGATTACACATCGCGTCTACCCTGCTAATGATATTGCTGATGCTGATTTCTCAGACCAGGATAGAAAACACATAACCGGCCTGATGCGAGTAAACCACAGTGGTGAGGTTTCAGCCCAGGCTTTATACCAGGGCCAGTCTTTAACCTCTAAAAACCCGGAAATCAGAGAAAAACTGCAACAGGCCGCAGTGGAAGAAAATGATCATCTGGACTGGACAAAAAATAGACTCAGTGAACTCGACGGGCATACCAGTCTGCTTAACCCGCTGTGGTATGGCGGCTCTTTTGCAATTGGTGCTTTTGCCGGTGCCATTGGTGATAAATGGAATTTAGGCTTTTTGGCTGAAACCGAACATCAGGTTGCAGAACATCTTGAATCACATCTCAATAAATTGCCCGGTGGTGATTTAAGAAGCCGCGCCATTTTAGAACAAATGAAAATTGACGAACAGAAACACGCCACCACCGCAATTGAGCATGGCGCGGCTGAATTACCGCCCCCTGTTAAAACCTTAATGGCGGCCATGTCTAAAGTGATGACGGGAACGGCTTATTATATTTAAAAGCTTTTCTTGTCCACAGATAAACGCAGATGGACACAGATAAGAACTTTATTGATACGCGAAAAATGCTTTTAGTTTTTAAAAAGTTTGCCTCCTTTGCGTTTTTCGCTGACTAATATCTTTATCTGTGTCCATCTGTGTTGACGCGCAGGGATAGCACTAATGTCGCAAACACATGGATGCGTAGGAGCGACCATCTGTGGATCAAAAAATTATTATCCTGAACCCAACGGTGGATGATAAATAATCAGCCCCACGCTATATCCAGATTAAGTGAATATTTCATCATGCACTGTCTGCCAGACAGACTCACCAAAAACTGTCTGTATCACCAGCGGTAAGGCGATAGAACCTTGCGATAACAGTGCGTCATGAAATTCTTTTAATTTTGATTTATCTGAAACCTGCATTATCTCACGCGTTTTTAAAATAATTTCACGACCAACGGCATAACACAAAGGTGTCGCAGCAGCACTGCTGTACCATGTTATTTCAGCTTGCGCCTGAGTAAAATCAAAACCCAGTTTTTCTACCAGCAGATCTGCTGCCTGATCAAAAGTGAATTGTCCTGTATGGATCTTTACATCAATAATAATTCTCAGGGCACGCCATAGACGATCACGCAACAGAATAAACTGGTGCTCTTTTTCATTGTATAAACCCTGTTCAAAAACCAGCTGCTCACAATATAACGCCCAACCTTCGTACATGCTGGCTGAAGCATTTAATAAACGCGTCACATTGTTATTACTATTTTTATTGGCAATCACAAACTGCAAATGATGCCCGGGAAAGGCTTCATACACCGAGGTTAAATCAATGCTGTACTGATTATGCTCTGCCAGTAATGCATCTTCATCTACTGTTGTTACATAATATAAACCGCGTTGCTCTTTATCCAGTGGCATAGGCGGTGCATACGCGGCAAACGGAATAACACCACGCATAAATGCAGGTGTCTGCTGAATTTTGAGTGACTGTTTTTCTGGCATGCTAATAATATCGGCATCAAGCAACCATGCATGAGCTGCCTGCATTTTTTTACGGTAGCTATTGAGTAACTGAGATGCATCCGGGTGCCTGGCTCGAACCTTTGCCAGGGCTTTATTAATATCCTGCTCACCACAGATTTGCGTGCTTTGCGCCAACAATTCCTTTTCTGTCTGCTCAGCCAGGCGCTTGCCAAAATTTAGAACTTTTTCTGCGTCTGTAGCCAAAAAGTGTTTTTCGTTTAACAAACGATTAAATCGATAATTGCCCGAAGGGAATTTGCCCTCTGCCTTTGGCACAACATCAGTTTCGAGATAATTTGCAAAATCATAAAGCGCCGCAGATGCCTGATCGAATAAAGGCTGCAACCGTGCCGGGTTTTCAAATTTCGCAGTAAGCAGCGGGTGACGCTCCAGGCCACGTATAAACTCTGCACCTGTAAAAGCAATATCTCTGGCCGTTACTGCCCATTGCCGTACAACACGCTCAGGGTATTGCGACAGCATAACTTTAGCACCACGTAAATATTCCGGGATCGCCTGAAGACGATGTTTAACTGCCTTATGTACATTTTCGCCGGGATGAATTAATAACTGATAGATGGCATTTACTGGCACATACTCAATTGGGTTTCGATAACGCCAGTCATTTTCTTTTAAATCATGCAGCTCAATCCTTAATGCACCAATAATAATGCGATAATCGATCTGCCGGTCATCACTCAATTCAGTTTGATTCAGCTCGTCCAGCGCAGATAGCATTTTCTGGATTAATGAAATCAATGCACCAATATCATTGTGCTCATAACTCTTTAACTGACCAGCATAGTCGTTAACACCAACATCAACCGCTTCTTCCGGATGATATCGAAACCAGGAATGGTAAAACTGCCCGCATAAATCATCAAAGTGTTTAAACGCTATATTAAACCGGGATCTGCTTTTGGCGCTTTTGTAACCACCTGCAACGGAATCACGTTCCTGCTTTGTAAAATTTGAAGTTGACATAGTAGGGGCCTCTGATTTTCAACTTTGCTGTTCTTCTATAATTTCATAATCATGGGTTATTTCAACACTTTGTGCCAGCATGATAGAGACGGAGCAATACTTTTCAGCTGTCATATCTATAGCACGTGCCACTTTCTTTTCATCCAAGTCTTTACCTTTCACTACATAGTGCACATGAATTTTGGTAAGCACTTTTGGTACAGCTTCTGCACGTTCAGCTGATAACTCAACAAAACAGTCGGTTATCGACTGGCGTTGGCGTTGCAAAATTAACACCACATCAAAGGCAGTACAACCACCCATGCCAAGCAGCACCATTTCCATCGGTCGCACGCCAAGGTTTCGCCCGCCACTCTCAGGCGGTCCATCCATGACGACGGAGTGCCCGCTTTCAGATTCACCGACAAAGGACATATTGTCTAACCATTTCACTACTGCTTTCATGTTAAGAACACCTTATAATTATCTCGATTCTTCATGTGTTTTTAAAATCTTGTATATTACCTATATTTTCGTTATGTAATCAAATGCATGAAATACTGTCGGAATCCACAGAGAAAAACAAGGCATTTAAAAAAACAATTCAGCCAGCTTCTCACCTGGATCATCTGCCCGCATAAAGGCTTCACCCACCAAAAAAACATTAACCTTATTATCAAGCATCAATTGCACATCATCTTTAGTATGAATACCGGACTCTGTTACCAGAATATGATTTTTATTCACCATGTTCAGCATTGACAGCGTGGTATCCAGCGAGGTATCAAAAGTTCGCAGATTGCGGTTATTAATTCCGATTAAACGGGCGCCGGTTTTTAAAGCCCTTTGCATTTCCTGTTCATCATGGACTTCCATTAAAACATCCATTTTTAATTGATGCGCAAGATCAAACAATAACTGCAATGCTTCATCGTCAAGTGCTGCCACAATCAACAATATACAGTCAGCACCAATGACCCGTGCTTCATACACCTGGTAGGGATCAATAATGAAATCTTTGCGAATCACCGGCAGCTGACATGCTGCCCTTGCCTGTTTTAAATAGTCTTCGTGTCCCTGAAAATAATCTTTATCGGTTAATATTGATAAGCACGCGGCACCGTGGCTGGCATAACTTCTAGCTATTTCAGCCGGTTCAAAATTTTCTCTTAGCAGCCCTTTACTCGGTGATGCTTTTTTTATTTCCGCGATAACTGCAGGGCGTTTGTTATTAATCGTGTTTTCTATCGACTGAATAAAACCACGCACAGCATCAGCGCTTTCGCATTGCTGCTTTAATTCCTCTATAGAAACCCTTGCAGAACGCTCGTTTATTTCTTCACGTTTGCGGTTTAAAATTTTTATCAATATATCAGGTGTGTTGCTACTCATTACTCTCTTGCCCATGTTTTACCGAAGAGTAAGCAAAAAAAATAGAGAAATACTGTCCACAGATGAACGCAGATGGTCGCTCTTGCGCTCCTTGCGCCCGCGACATTAGCGCATCCATGCTCGTCAATCCAGATATTAAAAATGTTTTTATCTGCGTTCATCTGCGTTCATCTGTGGAAAAACTTTTCTTTGCGTTTTTCACGGATATAATTATTTATTCCATACCTGTGTCACACATACTCAGGCATTTGTTTTTGTGATTAATTGTTGCAATTTCTCGGCAACTGCACCGCTGGCAATGACTTGCTGCGCTTTTTTTACGCCTTCTGCTAATGATGCCGTTAACCCTGCCGCATAAATTGCTGCGCCCGCATTCAGACACACAATATCTTTCGCCGGGCCATCAGTATTATTAAATACGCTTTTTATAATTTCCAGACTATGTGCTGAATCTGTTGCCCGTATCTGTTCAAGGTCCGCTCGCGAGATGCCAAAATCTTCTGGTTGTATGGTGTAGGTTTTGACTTCACCATGATTTAGCTCAGCAATATAAGTGGGTGAGGCAATACTTATTTCATCCATGCCATCTTCTGCATGCACTACTAACACATGTTCGCTTCCCAGGCGTTTTAAAACGTGCGCCATAGGTTCGACCAGGTCTTTACTGAACACACCCAGAACCTGGTTCGGTGCGCCTGCAGGATTGGTTAAAGGGCCCAGTACATTGAAAATAGTGCGCACTGCCATTTCGCGTCGTGGCCCAATCGCATATTTCATCGCACTATGATGTAATGGTGCAAACATAAAACCGACACCGATTTCGTTGACACACTCTGCCACCTGCTGCGGGCTTATCTCCAGGTTTACACCTGCTGTTTCCAGCACGTCAGCGCTGCCTGATTTACTGCTGATAGAACGATTGCCGTGTTTCGCTACTCTGCCACCTGCAGCGGCAACCACAATAGCGCTGGCGGTTGAGATATTAAAACTACCCGAAGCATCACCACCGGTACCACAGGTATCCACCAGGTGATTATTCTCAACCTCAACTTTGCTTGCAAGCTCTCGCATCACGGCTGCAGCTGCTGCGATTTCATCAATGGTTTCACCCTTCATACGCAAACCGATTAAAAAGCCTCCCACCTGAGCGGGCGTCGCTTCACCGGTCATTATCAAGCGCATTGCCGTGCTCATTTCATCGGCACTTAAGTCCTGCTTTTCAGTAACGGCTTTTATCGCCAGTTGCATTGTTACGGATGTAGCCATATTATTTTCACCATTTTATAGTTACTCGTCATACCGGCATGACGGCTTAATTTATTTATTGCTAACTATTCAGTATAATATCGATAATAGCGATGCAAATTGTTATTTTAGCAGGCCTCTGCAACATGGATGTTGCAGTGGAGCGTACATGGAGGTATTCACAGCGACCTGATAAAACAACGACTTGCATCCTTTAATTCACATTATGCTGGTTATTTACATTATTGTTTTATTACTTTGACTTTAAAAAGTTATTTAATAAGTCATGCCCATGTTCAGTCAGGATAGATTCAGGGTGAAACTGCACACCTTCAACATTCATGGTTTTATGGCGCACACCCATGATCTCATCTACTTCACCACTTTGTGTTTGCGTCCAGGCAGTAATTTCCAGGCAGTTGGGCAAGGATTCTTTTTCAATCACCAGCGAATGGTAACGTGTGGCAGTGTACGGGTTACTCAAACCAGCAAACACATGGCCATCTTTATGGTAAATGCTTGATGTTTTGCCATGCATAATTTCTTTTGCATGAACAATTTTTCCGCCAAATACCTGACCAATACTCTGATGCCCCAGGCAAACACCTAAAATAGGGATTTTACCGGCAAAGGTTTTTATCGCGTCCATTGAGATACCGGCTTCATCCGGTGTACATGGCCCGGGCGAAATCATTAATTTTTCCGGCTGTTTCGTCCTGATCTCATCAATCGCGATTTCATCATTACGATACACTTCCACATCCGCACCTAATTCACCCAGGTATTGCACAAGGTTATAGGTAAATGAATCGTAATTATCTATCATTAATAACATGTTAAATCTGCTCTGTTTTCAAGGTAATTAATCAGAGTTGCCCTGGATCTGCGTACGGTGAGGCCATTAACTCACCAACAAAAACACCCTGCCCCGGCCAGGCGACACTTTTCCAGTAAGCTTCAATTAAGGATTCACCATTAGTATAACGTTCAATCACAATGCCCGGATTAGGAAACTTCTGGGTAAACGCACACGGCTCAACAACGGTACCATAACTGGCAGTGGCCCCCGCATCCAGCCAGCGCAATATACTCATTTGTTTGCTGCCAAATAAACGGCCACCGCTGGACGTCAGGTGATCAGCAATTGCACCTGGCGGGTATTTGTTGCTATCAAGCGCTTTTACTTTTACCCGACCGGTAAAATAAAACATGACATCATTTTTATTTTTTAACACATCACCGTTTATCTGTTCGATATTAATATTGTCAGCCAGCAACTCCTGAATGACACTAAAACGCCGCGCACGTACATTTCTTGCTTTATCGCTGGTATTCATCAGATACGCCGTGCCTTCTGGTTTTGTATGGTCAGAAGCAACACCGCGATCAATCATTGCGTAAACCTGTTGCAAAGAACTTCCCGCCAGCATCATTGTTGGGCGAATATTTAAGTCTTTACCTGGTAGCTCGCTATCCGAATTATAATAAGCACTTAATTTTGTTGCTTTACAGCCTTTTGCACAAAACGCTTCATCAAAACCAAAGGCAAATGCCGATGTTATCGACATGCAGGCCACCTTAAAAGGTTTGCTCCAGGCCAGGGCATAATACTGCACCGAATCGGCTGTCTTTGCTTTTACCTGCTGATAGACACGGTTGAACTGTTTTACACCAATTGAACTCTGCTTTGCTGGCAGACTTATTTCAATGATGTTCTGTTCAGGTATATTTCTTTTATTACGATAATAATCAGCAATCAAACGGCTTTCTGCATCGTTTATATTTACCACGATAGCAATTTGCTGTGCGGTGATTTTTGCCGTAACGTTCAAAGCAAAACCAGATAACAGCAGCAGCACTGCAACCTGCTTAAATAACTGCATCGATATCCGCAGCTGTACTGATTTAGCCATTATTGACTTGAATCCAGACCAGCTTCAGCCAGCGCTACCGCACGAAAAATTGCCCGCGCCTTGTTCATGGTTTCTGCCCATTCGTTTTCAGGTATTGAGTCATAAACAATACCGGCACCCGCCTGTATCGACAGGTGTTTGTCCTTAATTACTGCGGTACGGATAGCAATCGCGGTATCCATATTTCCATTCCATGAAAGGTAGCCAACTGCGCCAGAATAGATGCCACGTTTTACCGGCTCAAATTCATTAATAATTTCCATGGCGCGAATTTTTGGTGCACCGCTGACGGTGCCAGCAGGAAATGTTGCGCGCAATACATCCATTGCACTTAATCCATCCTGCAGCTCACCGGTGACGTTTGATACAATATGCATCACGTGTGAATAACGCTCAACCACCATCTTATCAGTCAATTTCACCGTCGAGGTTTTACTCACTCTGCCGGCATCATTACGTCCCAGATCAATCAACATTAAATGCTCAGCCAGTTCTTTAGGATCGGCCAGCAACTCTTTTTCGAGCGCAATATCGCCAGCTTCATCTTTACCGCGCGGCCGGGTGCCCGCAATCGGCCTGACCGTAACCTGCTTATCCTCCAGGCGGACCAGAATTTCAGGGGAAGAACCGACGATATGGTGATCACCTAGATCGAGGTAATACATATAGGGCGATGGATTAAGACTGCGTAAGGCGCGATACAGATCCAGTGGCGGCGCATTAAATGGAATAGTCAAACGTTGCGACAGTACCACCTGCATGATGTCACCATCAACAATATACTGCCTGGCTTTACTGACGGCGTCTTTATAACCCTGTTCGGTAAACCCTGAAACAAAATCATCTTCATTAACTGTCTGCTTCGCGTGGCTACTTTTCTCAGGCAACTTATTTCGCAGTGCTTCTGCGATCTGTTGCAGACGTTTTTCACTGTTCTCTAATGCATTGTCATCATCAGAATCTACATCAACAGCCGCATGAACAATAATGATGCTCAGCTTGCCCGATAAATTGTCAAATACCACGACTTCTTCTGATACCATCAACAGGATATCCGGTGTTTGTAGAGGATCTGGTTTATTTTTTTTTGCCAGGCGCTTTTCTATATAACCGATGGTCTCATAACCAAAATAGCCTACCAGTCCGCCGGTAAAACGCGGCAGCCAATTATCATCCTGGGCACCTTCATATACCTTGAACTGTGACTGGTAATCATCGATCCATTGCAGCGGATCTGCAACGGTCTGCTTATCGATTAACCTGTCATCTTCATACTGCGATATCTCATAGCCGGATATCTTGATGACCTTTTTACAGGGCAGACCGATGATGGAATAACGGCCCCATTTTTCACCGCCATGCACAGATTCAAATAAATAACTGTATGGCGCATTAGCCAGTTTCAGATAAGTACTGAGAGGGGTATCCAGGTCAGCGAGTACTTCCCGTACTAGCGGGACACGATTGAAACCCTGCTGCCTGATTTCAGAGAGTTCCTGTTTTGATAACTTCAGTTTTGAATATGTTTCAGCAGACATTATTTTTTCCAGACATAATATTTAAGACTACACACCATTGAGCCATGGCTTTTTACGGTTAGAGCAAGCATTGCGCTTTACCGTCGCCAGTATTTATTGGTCTCAATTGGTTCTGGAAAAATGGGTATGGAAAAAACTTTCATAGCTAGATATTAGAATATGCTGGTTAAATGTTCCAGCCCTTTGTATGTATATGCAGTGATAAACGATAGTGTTCCCGGCGATACTTCGAGTATTATGCCATAGGCTATATTGCCTACAAAGATTCCGCATCCGGCTTACGCCCCTTGCCTACATCCATGTAGACAAGGCTATCACATATGAAGACCTGCGAACTACTTTACCAATCTACAATGTCTTTAATTTCTGCCATCGAGTCAACCACAGCATCCGGATTGTAGTCGCGAATATCTTCACCGTGATTGTAACCGTATGACATGCAGATAATTGAGAACTGGGCAGCCCGTGCTGCTTTTACATCACTCATGGAATCACCGAGCATCATAGAAGCCTGTGGTGAAACCCCCATCTTTTCTGCTGATATAATCAGTGGCTGAGGATCAGGTTTTTTACGCTCTACCATATCACCGCACAAAACTGTTTCAAAGTAATCACTTATACCCAGGTCTTTCAAAATAGGCAGGGTAAACTCACTGGCCTTATTGGTAACACAGCCAATTTTTATGCCGGTGGTTTTTAAAAACTCCAGCGCTTCAGTCACACCGTCATACAAACAACTGCGTACGGAGGTGTTCTGTGCATACAACTCACGAAAGATGGGCAGCGCCTTATTGTACAAAGCTTTATCCGGCTCGCCATTTAACTCGTTGAGTAAACCACGCTTAACTAATCGCTCAACACCATTACCTACCCAGTGCCGCACTGCGGCTTCACCACGAACTGGCATATCAAGCTGTTTCAGCATCTCATCTACACAAAATGCCAGGTCAGGCACACTATCTACCAGTGTGCCATCGACATCTATCAGGACCATTTCGGGGCGTTTTAACATACAAGCAACTAAATAAAATAAAGAAAAAACATGTCACCACAGAGGCACAGAGGGCACAGAGTTTTAATTGTTAGCTGCGCCGAAGGCGCAACTAACATAAAACATTTTTTCTCTGTTTCTCTGTGTCTCTGTGGTTAAAAGCTTTTAAGCTTTTGCTAATTCAGCGCGCATCGCTGCAACAACGGTATCGTAATCATTTGCGTCGCCTTCACCCTTAGCACCAAAGATTGCAGAACCCGCTACAAAGGTATCCGCACCGGCTTTAGCTATTTCACAAATGTTATCGACTTTAACGCCGCCATCAACTTCAAGACGAATATCCAGGCCTGATTCATCAATTATCTTACGAGCTTCGCGTAATTTACCCAGCGTTGACGGAATAAAAGACTGGCCGCCAAAGCCCGGGTTGACTGACATCAGTAAAACCATATCCACTTTATCCAGCACATAATCCAGGTGACTCAATGGTGTTGCAGGGTTAAATACCAGTCCTGATTTACAGCCCGATTCACGAATAAGCTGCAAGCTACGGTCGATATGTTCGCTGGCTTCGGGGTGAAACGTAATATAGGTAGCGCCAGCTTTGGCAAAATCAGGAATAATACGATCCACCGGTTTCACCATTAAATGCACGTCGATATCGGCGGTAACACCGTGGTTACGCAGCGCCTCACATACCAGAGGGCCAATGGTTAAATTAGGCACATAATGGTTGTCCATTACATCGAAATGGACAATGTCTGCGCCGGATGCAAGCACATTATCGACCTCTGGGCCTAACATTGCAAAATCTGCGGAAAGTATTGATGGTGCTATTTTAAAATCTGCCATGACCAAACCTCTTAAAGCGCCTTTTGGCGGCTGTCTGAAAAGTCGCGCATTTTACCCCATTGGCGCTGGTGACTCCACCAATGATTCACTAGCGGCCTTTTACATGCCTTCAGTATTTCGCAAATGTTGTTTCGATGGACCTAATTATCCAGTCAATACAGCATGTCAATACAGCATTGACGGCGCACCAGGCACACCATTATGATGTGCATTCTTTTATAATAATTGAGTTAAAACCATGTCATTTAATATTGCTTTACACCTGCTGGCTGCTGTTATCTGGGTTGGCGGTATGATTTTTGCCCACAATTCATTGCGCCCTGCAGCGGCACAGGTACTCGAACCGCCTTTACGTCTTGAACTGTGGGTACAGGTATTTCGTCGTTTTTTTGTGCTGGTATGGATTAGCATAGCGGTGGTACTTATCACCGGCTACTGGATGTTATTTAGTTATTTTGGTGGTTTTGCCGGTGCTGGCCTGCATATCCATATCATGCATGGCGGCGGTATTTTGATGGTTGCGATTTATCTGCATGTATTTTTCGCCCCCTATCGCCGATTACGGCATGCCGTTATTGTTCAGGATTACCCGTTGGCCGGGATACAGCTTAACCAGATTCGTAAAATGGTTGGTATCAATATACTGATAGGACTACTGGTAATTACCGTCGCCAGCGCTGGCCGCTACCTCTAGGGACTTTACCTAAGTGAGATGGAACATTGATGAACTTTAAGGTAGTATTTACCGACAGTAAGAACAATCACAATGATGAAAACCTTTAAGCATCTGATTTTACTATGCTTAGTAACCATTAGTGCTGTTCAGCTACGGTTCAGCTTGATACTGCCATAATTATTATGAACTATTTAAAAATCCAAACAAACTTTAGGAGTAACCTATGATACATAAAATTTTAGCTACTGCATCTGCTTTACTACTCGCCGTTAGTGCAAACGTTGCTATTGCTGGTGATGCAGCTGCTGGTAAAGCAAAAGCTGCCTCTTGCAATGCCTGCCACGGTGCTAACGGCATCAGTGCTATACCAACTTACCCAAACCTGGCTGGCCAGAAAGAAGCTTATCTTACTAAGCAAATGAAAGCATTTAAAGATGGCACTCGTAAAGACCCTACAATGAACGCGATGGCTGCGCCATTAAGTGATGCTGACATGGCTAACCTTTCAGCTCACTACGCTGGCATGAAGTAGGGTTCTGATACATTTTTTCAGTTTTCGAAAAAACGCCAATGACTGTACAGCCATTGGCGTTTTTTTGTGCTTACTCATATCTTTATTCCCTGCTCACCTTGTCGCCTCAACAAAGAACGACAGGCAGGCCGGCTTCCAGCCATTTGAAACCCAGGATCAGAATCTTTTTAACCTGATTCATGGCCAGGCATTACCCACCAATGCCCGTCTAAATAAAAAATCACAAAACCTGTGGTCAAGCAGTCTGGTTATAACTAATGCGTTAAATATCCAATCCAGTACAGATGAAAACATTTACCTCGATTATGAGGCCTATCGTTTTAATTTCTCATACCAGTACGGACTTAACGATAAATGGAACCTGAAACTTGATGTTCCTCTGATCTATCAAAGCGGCGGTTTCTTTGATTCTGCCATTGATAGCTGGCATGAATTTTTTGGCCTGCCTCGCGCTAATCGCCCTTTTGTTGAGCACAACCAGTACGACATCCAGTACGCTTATCAGTCTCAGACGCTAGTTGATCTTAATGAAACAAGTGTCACCCTGGGTGATGTCCAGATCGCAATTGCGCGCTCATTAATAGAAAACAGCAGTACCACAATGAGCCTGTGGGCGAGTGTGAAATTACCCACAGGCGACGAAGACAAACTAACCAGCAACGGCGCGACAGACCTGTCTGCATGGCTAGCCGTAAATCAGCAACTGTCAGAGAACTGGGTAATGAATCTGAATACGGGTGCCGTTATAGTAGGTACCGACAATTACAAAAAAATTCCGCTCTCTGACTATGCGCTCTACGGTCACGCCATGCTTGGCTGGTCAGTCACCGATAGTATTAATTTAAAACTGCAGCTACAGGGCCATACCAGCTATTACGACCAGAGCCAGTTAACTATTTTAGGTAACACCTACTTGTTAACTTTTGGTGGAACGATAACCCTCAATCAGTGTAATCAGCTGGACATTGCAGTGAGTGAAGACATAAAAGTGAATGCGTCACCGGACGCCAGCTTTCTGATTAGCTGGCGTAGTTATACTTCAGGTTGTTAACCCTAAGTATAAAAACAATTTATCCACAGATGGTCGTACGCTACGCATGAATGCGTAGGTACGACCATCTGTGGATATAAATTAATCAGTGTGCTTTAACCCATTACTTTCGTTAACGCCGCTTTAAGCACCGAACTATCCGCATCAGGACGATGCGCATTTTCACTCAGATAACGACGCCAGGCTTTAGCACCAGGAACCCCCTGATACAAACCTAAAATATGTCGGGTCATCGAATGCAGAGCAACGCCGCATGCTAACTCACTATCAATATAATCACACATCTGATACACGATTTCTTCACGGCTCTTAATTGCTGCATCTGTATCACGATAAATATCCTGATCAACTCTCGCCAGCATATAAGGATTGTTATAAGCCTCTCGCCCAATCATCACACCATCAACAAAATCTAATTGCCGCTGTGCAGCCATTAACGTTTTGATACCGCCATTAATGACGATGTTTAATTCTGGCTTTTCGCTTTTAAGGCGATAGACATATTCATATTTAAGCGGTGGGATTTCACGATTTTGTTTTGGACTCAGTCCCTTTAACCAGGCTTTTCTTGCGTGCACAATAAACGAATCACAACCACCTTCAGCGACTACGTTTATGAAATGCTCTAATGACTGATAATTTTCCATATCATCAATACCAGTCCTGCATTTGACTGTGACCGGAATACTTACTTTAGACTTCATTGCAAACACGCTTTCTGCTACCTGTTCAGGCTGTGCCATCAGACAGGCACCAAAATTACCTGACTTAACGCGATCACTAGGGCAACCCACATTTAAATTCACTTCATCAAAGCCGGCATCTTCAACCATTAATGCAGATAATGCTAATGCCTGCGGATCACTGCCACCGAGCTGTAATGCCAATGGCTGCTCTGACGAATGATATGCAAGTAATCTTTTTTGTGAGCCTACTTTTTGAGTGTTATGAAGTAAGGCGCCGGTATTGACCATCTCGGTATACAACAGGGAACGCCCTGTAATCAGACGCAAAAAATAACGCGCATGGCGATCAGTCCAGCCCATCATTGGTGCAATTGAAATATTACGTGCAATCATTAATGTATTTTACTGGAATAACACAAACAGCAACAAAATAAATAGATAGTGCCCCGTTACGAGCACACACAAGCTACGGGGTTATGTGTTTAAATCTGCCAGCGGTAGTGCAGCGAAATATGACTAGCCCGGATATTTCATAGGAATGCAGAGTTTTGGGAAAATATCAGTGAGTCAGTTTGGCTGATTTGTCGAAAAGCATAGCCATAGCTATGGTTACAGGCAAATCAGTCGAAATGGCCGCTGAGATTTTTC
>RCNG010000798.1_pt1 | contig 15026 bp, 10 predicted proteins | sample 2041371 | NCBI WGS metagenome assembly RCNG01 (sample SAMN09708227, study PRJNA481090) | Marine sediment metagenome, whole genome shotgun sequencing project. | biome: marine sediment; feature: ocean; material: sediment; isolation source: Sewage treatment plant 1 marine sediment (STP1) ... | reverse complement strand
ACGTTCGGAAAGAGCTGGATATGAACGGCAAGGAACGAGCAGAAGAAGCGACCCTTGCGGAGGGCCCGGCTTCGTCGCCGGCAGAGGCCCTGAGGGAAGCCACCTCGGGTCAGGAGGTCCTGCACGAGGACCGGTACGACCTTGACGCGGGAGGCTCCCTGGCCGTGGCCGTGTGCAAGGGCGCTGACCGTTACCGGTTGATGTTGGTCACCAGCCTTTCCGGCCCGTTGCTTCTGCACTGGGGAGTGTCCCGGCTGGGGCGGCGTGCGTGGGCTCTGCCGCCTCCATCGATGCGACCGCGGGGCACGGTCGAGTTCGACGATCTGGCCGTGCAGACACCCTTCATCTTGCGAGAAGACGGGCTCGCCTGCCTGGACCTTGACCTGCCGGCCGACGACCTCCCCCTGGGCGTCTGCTTTGTCCTGAAGGACAGCGACACAGGGCGGTGGCTGAAGGACCAGGGGCAGGATTTCTACGTTCCTGTCGACGATTCCCTGTACCGGGACGATGTACTGGGAGGCGCGCGACTCGCAGCCCTTGCCGACCCGATCATCTCCGCCGAAACGAGCCCCAACTCCTGGACCCTGATGCATCGGTTCGATCTCTGCCACGACCTGCTGGACAGGGTGAAGGGAGAGGTGCACGGGTTGGCCCTCCTCTTCGTCTGGCTCCGGTACTCGGCCATCAGGCAGCTCGACTGGCAGCGCAACTACAACACGAAACCCAAAGAGCTTGCCCACGCCCTGGACCGCCTCACGGGGAAGCTCGCCGAGACTTACGTGCGCGAGCCTGTCGGGCGCGGCCTCGTCCGGTTGATGTTCACGAGCGTGGGACGCGGTGGAGAGGGCCAGAGGATCCGGGATGAGATCCTTGAGATCATGCACCACCATCACGTCAAGGAGGTCACCGGGCACTTCCTGGAAGAGTGGCACCAGAAGCTGCACAACAACACGACACCGGATGACATCGTCATTTGCGAGGGCTACATCGCGTTCTTGAAGAGCCACGGAGACCTCGATGTGTTCTACAGGACACTCCGGGAAGGGGGTGTGACCCGCGAGCGGCTCGAGAGCTATGAACGCCCGATCCGAAGCGACCCTGATCTCGTGCCCCACATCCGGGATGGGTTGATACACGACTTCGAGCACTTCCTGGGCACGCTCAGGGCCGTGCACAGCGGCGTTGATCTCGACACGGCGGTGAACGTCTCCAGGGGGCTCCTGGACGAGGGGTTCGACGACCTGCTCCTCTTCGTCCTCCGGCACCGAGAGGATGACGGCCTCGCAGCGGCACGTCTGGCGGAGAAGATCTTCGAGGTGCGTGAGCGGATCAAGGAGGGCCTGGACAGGGGGCGGGAAGTGCGTGAACTCCTGTTCCTCGACCTGGCCCTGGAATCGACCCTGCGCGTAAAGGTGGAGCAAGACCTCGACCGACCCGCCGGCCTGGAGGAACGTGTCGATCTGATTCGGTGGACCCTTGAGAACTTTGCGCTCGCCGACGAGGATCCCGAGATCGAGGCGTGCCTCAACCACTGGAGGGTGCTCGCGCGGGAACCCGGGTCCGGAAAGGACTGGGCCCTCGAAGCCGGGGCCCTGGCCGAGCGGCTGAGCCGCGGGCTCGCCGGTTTCGGGGAACGGTTCCGTGGTCTTCTCCAGCCAAAGGCCGAGCTTCTCGGGCAGGCCTTCGGAGCCGATGGCTGGGCAGTCGAGATTTTCAGCGAAGAGGTGGTGCGCGGCACGCTGGCATCGGTTCTGTCGACCCTGCTGTACGGCCTTCAACCCCGGTTGCGCAGGGCCGCCGATCTCGGCGACTGGCAGGTCATCAGCCCGGGCCAGGGGGGCGGGAGGCTCGAGGTTGTTGCCGCCTTCGAGTCCGTCCAGGGGAAGCGCTTTGACCTGCCCGTGGTGATCCTTGCGGACCGGCTCTCAGGCTACGAGGAGATCCCGGACGGGGTTCAGGCGATCTTGACGCCGGACGGAGTCGATGCGCTCTCCCATCTCGCAATCCGGGCCAGGAACGGGCGGGTTCTTTTTGCCACATGCTACAACCCGGAGACGATCGGCAGGATTCGGTCCCTCGAAGGGGAGAGTATCCGCCTGACCGTGAGCGGCTCAGGGGATGTGAAGGTCGAGCAAGGGGAGGGCGGACCGGCACGCGAGCTGACATCGCGCCTGCCTGCTGTGCCTGCGAAGGCCTTCGAGCCTTCCTGTAGTGAATACGCGATCGCCCTCGAGAGGTTCGAAGAAGGCGTCGTGGGCCGGAAATCCCTGAACCTGAGACGCCTTGCAGATCAGGTGCCCCCCTGGATCTCTGTGCCTCGGTCCGTGGCCGTACCGTTCGGCGTGTTCGAGAGAGTTCGTAAGGCCGGACCCAACCAGGAGTTGGCCCGCCGCTACGATCGGCTGGTCGAGGGGCTGGATGCCGGTCCGGACGATGCACTCGAAGAGCTCAAGCGGGTGGTTCTGTCCCTGGAGGCACCCCAGGGGTTGATGGAGGCCTTGTTCGCGGTCATGGAAAAGGCGGGGCTGCCTCACCCGGGAGATCGTGAGGAGGCGTGGACCTGCATCAAGCGGGTATGGGCGTCCACATGGAACGAGAGGGCCTTTCTGAGCCGCAGGGCCCGGGGCATGGACCATGGGCACCTCCGGATGGCCGTCCTGATCCAGGAGGTCGTGGACGCGGAATACGGCTTCGTGATCCACACAGCCAACCCGCTTTCCGGGAACAGGGAAGAGCTTTACGCCGAGGTGGTCCTTGGCCTCGGGGAGACACTGGTCGGTAACCACCCGGGAAACGCGCTTCGCATCGCGTGCCCGAAAGGGGAACTCGATCCGAGGATCCTGGCCTACCCGAGCAAGAGCGTCGGGCTTTATGGGACAGGGCTGATCTTCCGTTCCGACTCGAGCGGGGAGGACCTCGCGGGATACGCGGGGGCGGGCCTGTACGACAGCTTCCTTTTGAAGCCCCCGGACGAAGTGCGGCTGGACTATGCAGAGGAACCGCTCGTGCGGGACAAGGCCTTCCTGAAGGAATTCGCCGTCCACCTGACCCGAGTCGGCATGACGGTCGAGAATCTGTTCGGCGTCCCCCAGGACATCGAGGGGGCCCATGCAGGGGAACTAACCCACGTGGTCCAGACCCGTCCGCAGGTGGGGTTCGATGATGCGTGAGAAGAGAGTTCGAATCGGCAACCAGAGCGCCCTGTCGGCGAAGAGGCCCATGGAGCCTTTCGAATATGCGGTTGAGAACGGCTTCGACGCCTTTGAGTGGTTCCTGGCCCCGCACGGGATGGACGATGGTTGGGAGAAGGCCGACCTCGCCCCGGAAGAACGTCGGGAGGTCGGCCGGACAGCCGCGGAGAATGACATAAAGCTTTCCGTCCATGTGCCCTGGTGGCTCGATCCGTTCGAGCCTGAAGGCTACGAACACCTGGCGAGGAGCCTGGAATTTGCGATGGACATGGGGGCTCGGAATCTCAACATGCACCTTTCCTCCGAACGCGGAATCGAGGCGTTCGAGAAAACCCTGAACCCCGTGCTCCGTCGCCTGGCCGGCCTGCCGATTCAACTGTCCATCGAAAACATCCCGTCCTCCACGCCCGAGGAGTTCAACGAGTTGTTTACCAGGTTTGCAGATGCGGGGATCGACGTGGGAGGGCTGGTGGGCATGTGCCTCGATCTGGGCCACGCCAACCTGTCCCCGCTCACGACCAACGACTACCTCGGGTTCATCGACAGACTGGCCCCCCACGTACCGATCGTACACCTGCACCTGCACGAGAACTACGGTGACGACGACACACACATCCCGCTGTTCTCGGGCCCATCCGAGAGGGACCCTTCGGGCATCGAAGGCTTTGTCGATCGAATGAAGAGACGGGGGTTCTCGGGCTATGGTATCCTCGAGGTGTGGCCCGATCCCCCTTCCTTGCTCAATCAGGCCCGTGACCGTCTCCTCCGCATGTTCAACTCCACCAAGGGCTCTTAGAGGGGCGTTGTGAGAATCGCCTTGTTGTCTTGGGAAACCCTGTACTCCATCCCGGTCGGTGGCGTCGGGGTCCACGTGACCGAGTTGGCGGCCGCCCTGGAGAGGAAGGGCCACGAAGTGCACGTCTACACCCGGATGGGCTTTGGACAGAGCCCGTACGACCGTATCGAAGGGGTGCACTATCACCGCTGTCCCTTCGACCTGAGCGCTGACTTCATCGAAGAGATCGACAACATGTGCAGATCCTTCGTGGATCAGGTCTATGAGACCGAGGATTTCGTGGGCCCCTTTGACGTCGTTCATGCCCACGACTGGCTTGCCTCGAACGCCATGATCTGGATCAAGGAGGGACGGGGCCGGAAGGGGATCCTCACGATCCACTCGACCGAGTACGGACGATGCGGCAACCTGTTCTGCAGCGGACGGTCCGAGGCGGTGCGAGAGGGGGAGCGGAGAGGGACCGACTGTGCAGACCGCGTGATTGCCGTGTCGCGGGCCCTCAAGGAAGAGGTCATGTGGATGTACGAGGTCCCTGACTGGAAGATCTCCGTGGGTTACAACGGTGTCAACCCGCATCATTTCGACGGCTGGATCAACCCCGGCGAGGTCAGGGGCGGTTACGAGATCGGGCACATGGTCCCGATGGTCCTTTTCGTGGGCCGCCTGGTCGAGCAAAAGGGCCCGGATCTTCTGGTCGAGGCCATCCCATCCATCCTGAAATTCTACCCGGAGACGAGGTTCGTCTTTGCAGGGGACGGCGAAATGCGCCAGGCCGTGGAGCATCGCGCCCATGAACTCGGCGTTTGGCACGCCACCCGCTTCGTCGGCTTTAAGAAGGGCTGGGACCTCGTCGACCTCTACAGGGCCTGTGATGTTGTTTGCGTGCCGAGCCGGAACGAGCCGTTCGGGATCGTCGTGCTCGAGGCCTGGAGCGCCGGCAAGCCTGTTGTGGTCTCGAACCACGGGGGACCGAACGAGTACGTGTGGCACGAGGTGAACGGCCTGAAGGTCTACCCGAACCCGGATTCAATCGCCTGGGGTCTGGGCACCCTGTTCACGAATTTCGAAAGGGCGAGGTGGATGGGCCGGAACGGAAGGATTGCCGTGGAGGAGGCCTTCAACTGGGAGACCGCAGCGGATCAGGTCCTTTCTGTCTACAATCGTTGACAGCCGAGTGACGACTTGCGCATAGTGTCATCATTGTCATAACAGACCCGGATCGTACGTTACGAGCACACGCCAAAGAAGACGGAAGAAGATGAGCCGGCAGGATGATAGGCGGCTGCGACGGGTGACCGGCCGCGCTCCGATTGGGGCGAGCGGAAGGACCGGTCGAGCCGGCCCCGGAGAGAAGGTCGCCAAGCCTCGTGTGCCCAGTCTCAACGGCACGCTTCCCGCGGGCTATGGAAAGACGAGAATCGTTCTGCTTCCGGTCGACCCTTATCTTGTCCACGTATACTGGGAAGTCTCAGGCAGCGGGATGGGGTTCGTGAAAGCCCTGGTCGAGGAGGGGGCCCTGCGGCCCCAGGCCGTTCTCCGGTTCCACGACGTCACCGCCATGCCCGTTGGGGGCGTCCGCGCGGCGGGCAGCTTTGACGTGGAGGTCGACATCGAGTCGCGGAACTGGTACGTGCGCCTCCTCAGCCCGGAGAAGTCTTACGTTGTCGACCTCGGGTTCCGAGGACGGGACGGGCGCTTCCACCGGATCGCAAGGTCGAACCGGGGGGGAACGCCTCGCGCCTGGCCCTGTGCGGAGACCGGAATGCAGCGCATGCGAGTCGTGGAGGTCGATGGAGTCGTCCATGCGGACCCTGTCGAGGAGGTCGAGTTCGAGCAGGACTCCGGAGCGGTGTCGGAGGTGTCGGGGCACCGCCCTCGGATCGAGATTCCGCAGGAGGACCGTCGCGCAGTCATCGGGGTGGCCGGTACGTCCGTGGTGACCGGTACGTCCGTGGTGACCGTAGAGGCGGACAAGGTCCCCGAGACCAGTACTGTCCATCGACTGACCGAATCCCCCGGGAAACAGGACCTCCGGGCAACCCGGACAGAGAGTGGCGCCGAAACGGCTGAACGAATCCGACCGATCGGGGCGCAGGACAGAAGACCGTCTCCCCTGCCAAACCTGCGCCCGGTCGACGCGAGTGAGGAATTCAGGGTGAAGATGGAAGCGGTCTACGAGCGCAGGCAAAGCTTCCCGCCCGAAGAGAAGGGGGACGGCTGCCAAAAGCCTCCCAAAGGGGAGAATCAGGGGCCGGCGGGGACGGACCTTTCCCTTCTCTGCGATCGCCTGTTCGTTTCCGGCCTTTCTTCGAGCCGGATCACCGCGAACCGCAAGAAGGACGATCAAGATGACGGATGAAGGGGCATCTGCAAAGGGCTACCTGGCCATCGTCCTGCATGCACATCTCCCCTATGTGAGGCACCCCGAGCACGAGGACTCTCTCGAAGAGAACTGGCTCTATGAGGCCATTACGGACACGTACATCCCGCTTCTGATGGTTCTCGAGGATCTGGTGCGCGACGGGGTGGATTTTCGCTTGACCCTGTCTCTCACCCCCACGCTTTCCTCGATGCTTCTCGATCCTCTCCTCCAGTACCGGTACGAGAGGAGGCTCAGGAATCTTCTCGACCTGGCCGGCAAGGAGATCGCACGAACGCAGGCAGAGCCGGCACTGAACAGGCTGGCCCGCATCTACCACGAGCGGCTGGAGCGGATAAGCGACGCCTACCTTCACCATTACGGGAAGGATTTGGTCCGGGCCTTCGGCAACCTTCAGGCCCTCGGCAATGTGGAGATCATCGCCAGTGCGGCCACCCACGGGTATCTGCCCATGCTCTCGGTGAATCCCGCGGCCGTGCGGGCCCAGGTCAGGGTTGGCGTTGACCACCATCGCCGCCTGTTCGGCGGGCGGCCCGGAGGCTTCTGGCTGCCGGAGTGCGCCTACTTTCCCGGCGTGGACAGCCTCCTGGAGGAGCAGGGCATTCGATACACGATCCTGGAGGCGCACGGGATCACGCGGGCCCGCCCGCGGCCGGCGGCCGGCGTCTATGCACCGGTTTACTGTCCGTCCGGTGTGGCCGCCTTCGGCCGGGACCCGGAGTCATCCAAGCAGGTCTGGAGTTCGGTTGAGGGCTACCCCGGTGATTATGACTATCGGGAGTTCTACCGGGACATTGGCTATGACCTGAATCTGGACTACATAGGGCCCCACGTACATCGAGACGGGATCCGAATCGATACGGGTTTCAAGTACTACCGGGTCACCGGGAAGGGGGACCAGAAGGCCCTCTACGTCCCGGAGAGGGCGAAAGAGAAGGCTGAGATGCATGCCGAGGACTTCGTTGCCAACCGGGAGGCACAGGTCTCGCACCTCGGCCCGCTCATGGATCGGAAGCCGGTGATCGTCGCCCCCTTTGACGCAGAGCTGCTCGGCCACTGGTGGTTCGAAGGGCCGGTCTGGCTCGATTACGTGATCCGCAAGGTTGCCTCCGGGAGGCGGAAGGTCAGGCTCGTCACGTTATCCGAATACCTGGAAGAATACCCGACGAACGAGGTCGCGACCCCCTGCATGTCGAGTTGGGGGGACAAGGGGTTCAGCGAGGTCTGGCTGAACGGAAGCAACGATTGGATCTACCCGCATCTCCACTGGGCGGCCGGGGAGGTCGAGGCCAGGGGGCGTCTCGATGCGACGGGCCTCGCGAAGCGGGCCCTTGATCAAGCGGCGAGGGAGTTGCTCTTGGCGCAGGCCAGCGACTGGGCCTTCATGATCAACTCCGGGACGATGGTCGAGTATGCCTCCAAGAGAACGAGAGGCCACCTCTCTCGACTGCACAGGCTCCTGGGCGATGTGGAGGACAACAAGATCGACGAAGCCTGGCTCTCAACCATCGAGAGCCAGGACAACATCTTCCCGGACCTCGACATCCGATCCTTCACCTGATTGTGCTATCCCCTGAGTTTGCGTCATCCCCGCGAAAGCGGGGATCCAGTGGCCCAGTGTGCTGAGGGATTCCCGCTTTCGCGGGAATGACGCCTCTCTCAATCCTCCGGCACCGCGTCCCGGGTCGTGATGAGTACGATGCCCTGGCCGGGGCCGAGTTCGTACGAGAAGGGCTCCGGAATGTAGTTCAGGCGGATTCCGGGGGAGACGTCCGCCAGAGGGGCCCCTGCCTGCACCAGATCATGAATTCGGGGCGTGGCAAAGGTCTGCCTGTTGTGGATGTCCTTGTTCAAGATCAGCAAGGATTCCTCCTGCGACTTGATCGAGCCTTTCCACATGACCAGCACGTTCGGGTTGCCGTTGTTGAGCACCTCGGTGGGGGCCTCCTCCTGAAAAACGGGGTGCCCCTGCTTGATGGTGTTCACCTCCCGGATGAAGTCGGTCAGGTCCACGTGCGTTTTCTCCCAGTCTTCGGGCCGGGTCCTGACCACGTGCGGCTTCTTGCGGGCCCCGTACTCGAACCCGATGGGCATCAAGACACCGGCGGAAAACAGGGAGGCAAACAGGTATCGCTGCCGGAGCCCGTTGACATTGCCCTGAAGCTCGTCGCAGAGCCGCAAGGTATCGTGGCTCTCGGGGAACCCGATGGAAGGGGATATATCTCTCGTGAGGTTGTACTGTTCGAGGAGCCAGTGGCCGTTGAAGTCCCACCATTTGGAGCTGTTGAAGATGTAGTCGAAGCCGGCGGAGGCGGTTTTTCGCGTCTGCTCGGCCGTGCACCCGAGAGTCTCGGCAGCGAAGACCGCTTCCTGGCACTTCGATTTCGTCTCACCGATGAGTCGTCTCCACAGGCTTGCAGGGACCTGATAGGCCGCATCGCACCGAAAGCCCCGGAAACCCAGGTCCAGCAGGTGGTCGACGACGCGGCGAAAGAACCGGAACATCCCTTCCTTGTCCTTCGTGCGCCTGTGGTCGAAGCTCGCAAGGTCTTTCCACACGATTCTTCGCCCGTTCTCGTTGCAGCCGGGGTGGGCCACTCTCCCGTCGTTACCCCAGACGAACCACTCGGGGTGCTTCTTGATCAGTTCCGCGTCGACGGAGCAGTGGTTGATCACCAGGTCTGTCATCATCCGGAGACCTTTGGTCTCCGCGGCCCTGACGGTATTGCGGACCTGTTCTTCGGCCGTCTGTCTGTTTTCAGGATCCACCAGGAGAGGGTTGAACCGGAAGTAGTCCGCGATCGAGTAGAGGCTGCCGGAGGCGCCCGGAAGCTGAATCGGGTTCACAAAGATCCAGTTGAACCCCATGGCCGACGCCCGGTTGAAATGTGCCTTCCACGTCGGGAAAGGCCCTGCCAGTAGGGGAAAGAGGTTGTATATGATCATCTTCTCTCTCTCTTCATTGTGTTGAAGCTTCCAGGATACACGATCGATTTCTGTTTGTCAGAGGATGCCCCTGGGATTCGTTTCTCCCCTTTGGCTGCGAGGTCGATGGAAATCGATTTTTCAAGCTTCGTCAGTGGGTTAAGGCCCCTCGGTTCGTTGACAAACCGGAAGGGCGGTGCTAAACAGAATAGGGTACATCCTGAGAAATGGGCGATTAGCTCAGGGGATAGAGCGTCGGTCTCCGGAACCGAAGGTCGCGAGTTCGATTCTCGCATCGCCCTCCATTTAAAATCAAGGACTTACGAGTAATCGTAGGTCCTTTCTTTCTTGATGATTCCTTAATCCCCCACGCTATCCCCCACTCTCCGAGTCTGGAGAATCCTTGCTGGAATTCAGTGAATGCGCAATCCCACCCGTCAGCAAAGCAATCATCGGCTAATCGGCCTAACCCCACTACATGTGTGTTGTCAATGTACAGGAGAAGACAAGCGAGAAAATGCGGTCGAGTAGGTTGAGGAAAAGGAGGGCAAGCGTGGGAGCACATACCCGTCCACAGCGAGACTTGTCTCGCACGCGTGAGCAGCTTGGCAGCCTTCTACTTCGTATAGGCTGGCCTGAGGCCCTGCAACATAGGGTAGTGTTTCGTATTGAGGGTCTTCAGTTCCGCATTTTCGGATTCTGCGGTAGCAGCCAAGATGGCGTCCGCGAGGCCAACGCCGTGTGACTTGCCGTAATCGCGCTTGTAGAGCCCGCCAGTCTTCGCAATCTCCCCACTTACGGGGACAATACGGAAGAGGGATACGAGGGCTTCCAAAACAGCTTGTTCTCTATCTCCCCTGACTCCAGCGTAAAGCTCGGCAACGACGATGGATGACAGGATGATTCGAGCAGAATGGGCGTTGACGAAAGCCACCGCTTCGCTGTGGCCCCGGAGAAAGTCAACAAGGACATCTGTATCGAGAAGAAGGATTGACCCCGCCATCATCAATTCCTGTCCCATTCGGCTCGCACTGCCTTGAAGTCTGGAAGATCCTTGCGGTTCTTCCAGATTCCGGCTGCCTTGCGCAATACCGCCTCCCGCCGACCGCGGCCCAATTGATCGATGAGGCGATCTACAGCCTCTCGAATGAGTTCGCTCTGTTTCTTCCCAACGGTCTTGGCGATAGCAGCGAGTTCTTCACGTTGGCGCTCTGTCAAGTATATCTGCGTACGTACCATGTCATGCCTCCATTGTTGTATACATCGGCATTATACACCATTCTCATTCCCCGTCAAGGCTGAGGTCGCACCCCGGTCTTTGTAAAAACAGCCCATTCTCGAGAGCGAGAAGCCCGATTTCCAATGCAGGCAGCGTGCAGGCAGTCAAGAAAATACGAAACGAATTTAGATGTTTACCATTCCTGCCCATCTGATTCGTAATCACAGGTCGACGGTTCAACACCGCCCGCCAGCTCCAGGGAAATCAGACGGGGTTGCAGGGGATTTCTGTGATCCCGTTCTTCTTTTTCTGCTAATCCCCATTAGGCCGCCAACCTGAGCCTCGCCTCATGCTCTTCCTTGACGCTCCACTATCGCTTCACAAATCTTTATGATTAACTTATAAAAATAATATGTTAAAGGAAAGAGTTAAAGTAAAGAATTAATCAAGTCTTTCCCCTTTGCATTTTCGGGAAAGTCCGATATGGTATGTTCTCGAACGAGATCGAAGATGAACGAGGAGGAAGAAAGATGAACGTTGGTGAATGGTCGACAAGGTGGGCAGAGCGATATCCGCACGAACCCTGCATCAAGTGCGGAGACCTCGCATTCACAAAAGGGGAGTTCAACACCCGTGTGAACCGCCTGGCCCATGCCCTTCAGGCGGCCGGCGTGAAGAAGGGCGATCGGGTGGCCGTACTGCTTGCGAACACCCATATTTACTTGGAGATCCTCCAGGGCTTGTGCAAGCTCGGCGGGGTCATGGTCCCCCTGAACTTCCGGCTGGCCGCTCCCGAGTTGGAATTTATCCTCAACGATTCCGAGCCGGTCATGCTCGTCTACTCACCCGAGTTCTTGCCCCTAGTGGAGGAAATCCGGGGAAAGGTCCCGAGCGTGAAGCAGTTCATCTGCGAACTGGCGGGAGGCGCCGAGAGCGACAATGAATACGAAGCCTGGGTCGCGAACCGGTCCGAGGAAGAACCCAAGCCGGATTCGGAAGTCACCTACGACGACCCGGAGTTCATCATGTACACGTCAGGGACCACGGGCAGGCCGAAGGGGGCCGTCGTCCTCCAGGGCAACATCCAGTGGAACTGCATCAACTCCGTGCCCATTTACTCCTTCAGCCACACGGACGTTCAGATCGTTTGCGCGCCCATGTTCCACGTGGGGGGGCTGGGAGTCTCCGCGATCCCGAGCCTGTACGTGGGTTGCGGGATGGTGATCCAGCGATTCTTCGACCCCTCGGGAATCTTCCGGTTGATCGAGGACGAGAAGGTGACGGTCATGTTCGGCATTCCTGTGATGTTCCTGTTCATGACACAAGTCCCTGAGTTCGAGAACGCGGATTTGTCGAGCATCCGCCTGTTCCTTGCGGGCGGCTCTCCATGCCCGCGCCCTCTGATCGAGACCTACATGAAGCGCGGGGTTACCTTCAGCCAGGGATACGGGATGACCGAAACGGCCCCTGCGATTACGGTTCTGCGTGCGGATGAGGCTCTGCGCAAGCTCGGTTCCTGCGGCAAGCCGGTATTCCACCTGGACGTGAACATCGTGAACCTCGAGGGGGAGACCCTCCCAGCGGGCGAAACAGGGGAAGTCGTCGTGCGGGGCCCTAACGTGATCAGAGAGTATTGGAGGAGGCCCAAGGAATCTGCGGAGACGATTGTGGACGGCTGGCTCCACACGGGCGATATGGGCTACTACGACGAGGAGGGGTATCTGTACCTGATCGACCGCAAGAAGGACATGTACATCAGCGGCGGCGAGAATGTCTACCCTGCGGAGGTCGAGGACGCGATCATGGGCTTCCACCCGGTGGCCGACGTAGGGGTCATCGGAATCGCGGACGAGAAGTGGGGGGAAGTCGGGATGGCCATCGTGGTGCCGAAGCCGGGCGAGGAGGTCACCGAGGAGGGCGTGATCGAGTTCTGCAAGGGAAAGCTCGCCAAGTTCAAGGTGCCCAAGAAGGTGCTCTTTACGGAGGAGCTGCCCCGCACGGCCACGGGCAAGATCCTCAAAAAGGTGCTGAAGGCGCAATACACTCCGGAATAGCGCAGCGAACACCAGGAGAACGAGAATGGCGGAACAGGAAGCAAGGACCATCCGGGTGGCCGCGGTGCAGATGGAATCGGAGAACGGCCGGGTCGAGGCCAATCTGGAGCGCGCGACCCGCTTCGTCGATCAGGCAGCAGAGAAGGGGGCCCGCCTGATCATCCTGCCCGAGTTCATGCCGACAGGGTATGTCTACACCACGGCTATATGGGAAGGGGCGGAAACGAAGCAGGGGCCGACCGTCGTGTGGCTGCGAGAGAACGCGAAGAGGTTAGGCGTCTGGATCGGGACCAGCTTTCTCGAGGCGGAGGGGGAGGACTTCTTCAACACCTTCGTGCTCACAGGGCCGGACGGGCAGGAAGCCGGCCGGGTGAGGAAGCAGACCTCCGCGCTGTTCGAGTCCTTCTTCGTCAAGGGAGACGTCGGCTCTCACGTCATCGGCACGGAATTCGGGAAGGTGGGCGTCGGCATCTGCTACGAGAACCAGCTGGCGTACATCCCGAGCATGATGTGTGAGCACGCGGTGGATCTGCTCCTGATGCCACACTCCGCGCCCACCCCTTCGACGAGCGTCCTGGTTTCCCGGAAGAACGCGGACGATTTCAACCGCGGCCTGAAGGAACTCGCATCCCACTACGCCGGCGTGCTGGGCGTGCCTGCGGTCATGATCAACAAGAGCGGCCGATGGCAGACGCCCGTGCCGGGCTTGCCCTTTCTCCAACAGGATTCCGCCTTTCCCGGACTCTCGACCATCTGTGACTCGGACGGCACCGTGAAGGCGCAGATGGGAGACGAGGAAGGTCTCATCGTCGAGGACGTCACATTGGACCCCTCACGCAAGACGGGCAGAATGCCCCCGTGTTACGGCCGATGGGCGGTGAAGAACAGAATCCCGATTCCTGCTCCCCAGGTGATCGAGGCCCTGGGCAAGACGTGGTATGCCCTGAGCCGGGAGCGAAAGAAGCGGGCGCGGCAGATCTCGGCCGGCCGGTCCAGGTAGAGGTCCCGGTCCTGTCCCTCTCTTGAGCTTCACAGGCAGCGTGGATCCGACTGCCGCAGGCTCTCGATTCTCTCGGTTGTTCGATCTGCCGGCAAGAAGGGACGCGCCAGGGGGCCCGGCGTCACGGTTCCGTCAGCGCAGGTGGCGGAAGCAGTTCCTCAGCTCGTCGACGAAGGTGGGCGGCTGTTCGAAGGCAGCGAAGTGGCCCCCCTTGTCGAGTTCGTTCCAGTACACGAGACGGGTGAACCTCTTCTCGGCCCAGCGCCGGGAACATCCGAAGATCTCCTTGGGGAAGATGCTGCAACCAACCGGGATGTGGATCGGGTCGAAGTTGATCTTGTTGAAGCTCTCCCAGTACAACCGTGCCGAGGAGGCACCGGCGGCTGGCAGCCAGTAGAGCATCACGTTGTCGAGCAACTCGTCCCGGGTGAGCACGTTCTCCGGGTGGCCGTCGCTGTCGGTCCAGGCCCAGAACTTCTCCAGGATCCAGGCGGCCTGCCCGGCAGGGGAGTCTACCAGGCCGTACCCCAGGGTCTGCGGGCGGGTGCTCTGCTGCTTCGAGTACCCGGAATCCCAGTCCTGGTAGTTTTGGAACGCTTCGAGTGCGGACTGCTCGCGGGGCGTCAAGTCGTTCATGGTCTCCGGGTCCGGCGACACGACAGGCATGTTGAGGTGAATGCCCGCGCAGTGTTCCGGATCAGCCAGGGCGATCTCGCATGTCACCATCGAGCCCCAGTCGCCCCCCTGGGCCACGTACCGCTCGTAGCCGAGGCGTTCCATGAGCCCGGCCCACGCGCGGGCGGTACGCTGGGTCGTCCAGCCGGTCTCCTCCGGCTTGTCAGAGAACCCAAAGCCCGGCAGGGAAGGGCAGACCACGTGGAAGGCATCCGCCCCGCTGCCGCCGTGGCCCTCCGGGTCCGCCAGCGGCTCGATGACCTTCATGAACTCGATGATCGACCCAGGCCAGCCGTGGGTCAGCACGAGCGGCAGAGCGTCTTCTCGTGGCGAGCGTACGTGCAGGAAGTGGATGCCGAGTCCGTCCAGCGTCGTCTTGAACTGGTCAAACTTGTTCACCCGGTCCTCGCATCGCCGCCAGTTATACTCCGAGGCCCAGTACCGGACGACTTCCTGCATGTAGGCAAGCGGAATCCCCTGTGACCAGTCCTCGGGCGTCTCCCGATCGGGCCAGCGGGTATGGGCAAGCCGCTGTGCCAGGTCGGTCAGGGCGCTCTCCGGGATTTGAATGCGATGGGGAACGATTGCGTCCTTCATAATTCCCTCCTCAGGATGGCGGGCGTTTTTCCGGACAGGTAGGTATACGTGTAGGAATATTGTATGAAAGAGCGTCTTGTGTCAATCAGGGGGGCGAAAAGGGCGGTGCGGCTTTTAACAGGCGCTGGTCGATGACCTCGCAGGCGAACAGCGGGATCAGTCCGACCCAGGAAAATACGTCGATACGGT
>RCNG010000797.1_pt1 | contig 15029 bp, 14 predicted proteins | sample 2041371 | NCBI WGS metagenome assembly RCNG01 (sample SAMN09708227, study PRJNA481090) | Marine sediment metagenome, whole genome shotgun sequencing project. | biome: marine sediment; feature: ocean; material: sediment; isolation source: Sewage treatment plant 1 marine sediment (STP1) ... | reverse complement strand
ATGCTGGGATTCTTCAGCAATACGTTTTACCTGAGGATGCCGCTCATGCATTTTCCGGTGAAGCTCAACTGCCTTACGGCCCGCTACGAACCACCTGAGATCATGTCTGTTAAATACAGCTTTTTTCTTTATATCTTCTAGTTTTTCATCAACTTTCTGATGTTTTTGTTTTAGTTCACGTTCTAGCTGTGAACCTCTTTCTATTAAAAGACTTAACTTTTCAGAGTTATCACCGGCAGACAGTGCATAGCCATCCATGGCGGATCTATTAAAAGGCGGTAGCTCCAATCGGTCAGTTAGGTCGTTTTAGCAATAAAATGGTTTAAGAGATTGATAAAAAAGTATTGATAAATTCCATTTCTTTATGGAAAACAGGAAGCCAAAACTTCCTGTTTTTTTTTGAGATTAATATAATGGCTTCTCTCGTGTAGAACGGATCAAGAATCAAGACCAAAGGCATAATATTGTTTTCCGGGGATATCTTCATATACTCCTTCGAGCATCACACACCTCTTTTTATTTTCTCATGACTTTTAATTAATTCAACAATTGTTTAACCATTACTTCTACTTGTGTTTCTGTTGCTTCCGGGGGTATTCCTATTGCTCCTGCCTCGATTTGCATTATGCTCCTCATGGTATCTCCGAATGTTGTCATCATTATAATTTCGGATCCGCTCATATCGAGATCGTCTTAAATCGATGCTTCGATAACCCGGTGGCAAAACGTTTCGCCGCACCCAAAGATCTCCGTCTAAATATAGATAGGTTCTTGCCGAAAGATCATAGTAAATACTGTATTCGGGAAAATAGACATAGCGCACCACCTCAACCCGGTTTGGATAAAACCAAGGCGGCGGCGGATTGTTGGGCCGGGAAGTAACTACAACCGGTCCACATCTTGCCAATAGCAATAAAACTATGACCATAATAAATAGTATTCCTGATTTAAATAGATTTCTGTTTTCCATCACTTCTAATTTGAATAACAAAGTAAGGGGAGGATAGAGAAATTGGAAATGACCTACATCATATTAGAATACATGCATTTAGAATAATTTTGTGATAGTTCTGCGTGAAGATACCATAGAAGCATTAGATCAATTTGCAATTTTGGAAAGGAATGAAGCAAGTGTCAAATAAAAATAAAAAAGGAACATCCAATACTTCGGGAAGCAATAAAAACTATCCCAAATTTCCCTATGGAGGAGATCGTTTTAGTTGGATCTATTTCTTTCTATTTGGACTCATATTGTGGTTTGCTCTCTTTTCAAACCCCGTTTCCGGCACCAGGGAAATCAGTTGGTCTTTCCTGCAAGACACCCTTTTGGCACAACAAGAGGTAGCAAAAATCGCGGTAGTGAACAAAGAATTCGCGGAAATCTATATCAAAAAAGACCGCTTGGGAGACCCAAGGCACAAGGAGGTCAGCGAAAAGTTGTTCAATGCTGATGAAGGCCCACAATACCGCATAATCATCGGATCGGTAGAGACATTTGAGAACAAATTGCGACGGGCGCAAGAAGATTTTTCCCCTTCAGAAAAAATAAATGTACACTATGAGGCCCGTACCAGTTGGATCGGTATCCTGTCTTGGCTGCTACCCTTTGGGATTATCATTTTATTCTGGATGTTCATACTACGGCGAATGGGTGGTAGAGGGACAGGTGGAAATTCGCTCTTCAATTTTGGTAAATCAACGCCCAAAATTTCGGAAAAAGGTGCCCAAAGCTCGGCCAGCTTTAAAGATATTGCAGGCCTAAAAGAAGCCAAGACCGAAGTCATGGAGGTGGTGGATTTTCTAAAAAATCCTGAAACCTATACAAAATTAGGGGCGAAAATCCCCAAAGGCGTATTGTTGGTAGGCCCTCCCGGAACAGGAAAGACCTTAATGGCCAGGGCCGTTGCGGGCGAGGCGCAGGTTCCCTTTTTCTCCATGTCGGGGTCCGAATTCGTAGAAATGTTCGTGGGGGTGGGAGCCTCCAGAGTACGCGACCTCTTTAAAAAGGCCAAGGAAAAAGCACCGAGTATTATATTTATCGATGAAATAGATGCCGTGGGTCGCTCGCGTGGCAAAGTCAATGCCTTTCAGGCCAATGATGAACGAGAAAGTACTTTGAACCAGCTGCTTACGGAACTTGACGGCTTCGGCCCCAACACAGGTGTCATTGTCCTGGCTGCCACCAACCGCCCCGATGTGCTGGATAAGGCCCTACTGCGCCCTGGAAGGTTTGACCGCCATATCTATCTGGAACTGCCAACCAAAGAGGAACGGAAAGAAATTTTTGGTGTACACCTGCGTCCACTAAAACTTTCCAAAAATGTAGATGTGGAACTGCTGGCCAAATTGAGTCCAGGATTTTCGGGGGCCGACATCGCCAATATCTGTAATGAAGCTGCACTGATCGCGGCCCGAAAGAAAAAAAAGACAGTGGAACAAGAAGATTTTTTGGAGGCCCGTGATCGGATCATCGGTGGTATGGAACGCAAAAGCAAGATCATCTCGCCCAAAGAAAAAGAAATCGTAGCATACCACGAGGCGGGGCACGCCGTGGTTAGTTGGTACCTTAAAAATGTAGATTCTTTGGTTAAGGTGTCCATCATACCGCGAGGGAAATCTTTAGGTGCCGCCTGGTACCTGCCCGAAGAAAGGCAAATTGTGACAAAATCGCAATTTATGGACCAGATTTGTGCCTCATTAGGTGGCCGTGCCGCCGAGGAGATTATTTTTAATGAGCCATCCTCAGGGGCTCTGGACGATTTGGAAAAGGTAACGAAACAAGCTTATACCATGGTAGCTTACTATGGTCTGGATGAGGAGATAGGCCCTATCAGTTTCTACGACTCCTCTGGACAAAATGAACGGTTATTGGGGAAACCCTATAGCGAAAATATGGCGCAACAGATCGACAAGGTACTAAAGGAGCTGGTGATCACGGCCTATGAAAGAACAAAAAACTTACTGTTGGAACATCGTGACGAACTGGAAAAACTGGCGCAGCTCCTCTTAAAACAAGAAGTGGTTGAAAAAGAGGGTCTGGAGAAGATCCTGGGAAAAAGAGGCATAAAAGAATTGGTCAAGAGCAAAGGGTGAAAAGTGAAGGCAGCACACTTTGTCATTCAGAGCGTGGCGCCTCCGTTCAAGATATTCCCTGTCCTTCTGGTCAGGTGGGCCCGCGCCTCGGAATGAAATTATAGCACTGAATAATTAAACTAAAAAAACAAAGACATCATGGAAAAAACACAAAAACCTGAAGAAGTAATCTACAATGAAGACCTGCATTTTGAACACCGACAATGGCTGTCCGAACTTGCATTTTGGGAAGACGAGTTAAAATCCTTTAAAAACAGGCTAAGTGAACTTGTAACCCGGTGGACGGATAACGAAGTATTGGCACAATTAGAACATTATCAAAATGAATTTATCCTTCATGGTGGTGTCATAGACGATTTTCAGGAAGCTATAGAGCAACATGAGATTCGTATAGCCGCCCAAACAAAAACGGGACAAGATACTTTGGATACCATACTCGTAAAAAAACATCTGGAATTCAGGAACCGTATGGAGACTCAACGACAGATTTATGCAGATTTGAAAAAGGATTTTTTTAGATTTCTTTCAAGGTATATGTAGCAATATCGTACCAAAAAAGCGCAGTTTCCGAGACCATTTTCTCTTAAAGATATAGATGGTCATACCATGTTATTGGCTAGTGATTTATTTAAAGTAAAGACAAGGACAATCTTAATAAGCGTGTTTAAAGTTTATGAATATCATTGGCTTTTTCTAAAAATCGGGGCGATGCTTTCCACTGTCCCGAAGTCATTCGTAAAAATGGTGATTTCAATAGTCGTGCCTTATAAATTTGTTTGCCGGTTTTTACTTCTTCACCCTTTCAGTTCAAAGTTTTTTAACATACCCAAAGACCATTTTTTTAAACTCGCGGAAATCGCTCGTAAAAAGTTCCATACGTTTCTTTAGTTTTTTGTGTCTATCTCTGTAATCAGCATCCGCAAGTCCTTTTTCGCCTTTTTCCAAACGGGCCAATAATTTTTCATGATCCATAATATCGTCCACCAGATAGTCGAACAGGTTCGCATGGATCTTGTCCAGATTGCTTAGCATTTTGCCATATTCCAATTCCCTGCCTTCTTTTTTGTGCAACAGATCGGCGAAGAACTTGGTCTCGTCTTTCCAGAAGGCAATAGTATCTAGCCATTCCGTGCTCTCTCTATGTAGAATGTCTAACCCTACACCCAATAAAATATCTGTGTTTTGATTATAAGTATTCGTGTTCATAGTGGTCGTAATTATAGATTTATTCCATTGTACCTAGTATAAAAACTGGTTTTGAGCACCTTGCGGGCATCTTCCAAAAGTTGTTTCACTTCTTGAAGGCTTTGATTTCTTATTCCTGCGATTTCCTCGACATTAAAATGGTGTTCCGTTGCAAGTTCGTATATCGTACGCATAGGAAGCGGCAAATGGTACAATACCATTTCTGCATGCTTCCTGATATTATCTTCGCCCCATTCCCTGTCCAGTTTGGCAATCATTTCATTATTGTCATCTTCCACAAAAACGTGGTTCAATATATAATCGTGCTTTCTGTAGGATATATCGTCCAATTCGTCCATCATAACCAGATCACCATCACCGTCGGTAGAGAATTTTTCTTCCATAGCATCCCAGGCGGGTTTTGTAAAATCATCTATATTCTGAAAGAAAACCTCATCGAATTCCTCCTCGGCAATGGTATCCTCCAGAAGTTCATCGGCCTTTTTGAATAGCCATGGGTACAAATCTTTTCCCTTTTTGACCTTATCAAAATGATCATATGCCGTGATGAATAATTGATCTACAAAATCGTCCGGTTTGTATTTTCCCTGGGGAAGGTTTCCTTTTGATATCGCGGTATTCAATCTTTTAACGATGTAGCGCTTTACTTGGGGCAAGGTTCTTAACAGCAGTTCGTTAAACGCTTTTTTCTCGCCCATTTTCCTATGCTGGGCCAAATCGGAATAAGTACTCGCCACAAATACGCGAAATTCCTTTTGGCTTTTGTAATAAGTTCTAGTGTTTTCCATTTTATTGATATTTTATAAAACAAAATTCCGAACATAAACCCTTCTGTGAAATGACTAGGATCAGTTAGAACGATGTTTTAAGTGAGGATAAAAGCACGTTAAAAATCTGATTGACTGATGTACGTCATTTAGAAGTATGGTTATTAAGGTTACTTTTAAATTGAGGTAATTGTTTAATTAAACAGTTTTCCACCGGAGTTTATCATGAGTGAGGACGAATTGGCCGAAATGCCCCATTCCCGGGCCTATACTATACATGCCATTTTTGACCGATTGAAAAAAAAGCCAGATCCTTGGAAAAACTTTGGCAAAAACGCCAAAATCTTGAGTGACGCAAAAAATAAACTGGAAAAATTTACGGCCGCAGAGGTTGAGGTCGATACTATTTCGAAATACATTTAAAATAAAATCATTATGAATACTTCGGAGCAAAGAATAGCGATACTCGATAAAGTAAGCAAGAAATTGGAGAATGCTTTGGATTTGGATCCCCTTATAGAAATGCTCTCCGACTCACAAGTAGTACTATTGGGCGAGGCATCACATGGCACCCACGAATATTACACTTGGCGCACGGCCATCAGCAAAAGGCTAATTGAAGAACACGGTTTTAATTTTATTGCCGTAGAGGGCGATTGGCCCGATTTTTATCGCGTGAACCGATATGTAAAACACTATGAAAACAGTCATAGCAGTTCAGTAGAAGTATTAAAGGAATTCAACCGATGGCCCACATGGATGTGGGCCAACTGGGAAGTAGAGACCCTGACCAACTGGTTGCACGCGCACAATGAAAAGCTACCCGCCAATGAAAGGGTGGGTATCTACGGCCTTGACGTTTATAGCTTATGGGAATCGATGGAAGCCATCATCGACTATCTGATGACCCATGACCTTAGCTTAGTGCCTTCAGCCAAAAGGGCGTTGGGCTGTTTTGAACCTTTCGGTGATGAAAAGGGTATGGCCTACGCAAGATCATTACAGCGTTTTCTGCCCAAAACCTGTGAAAACGAAGTGGTATCATTGCTTCAGGATATTAAAAACCGTGCCCAACATTTCAATACCGATATAGAGGCCTCGCTGAATATGGAACAGAATGCCTATATCGCCAAAAATGCTGAAGCCTATTACCGTTCCATGGTGCATGCCAACCAAAGTTCATGGAACCTGCGCGACCATCATATGATGGATACTTTAAAGCGCTTGCTCCATTTTCACGGCCGTAATTCAAAAGCGATTATCTGGGAACATAACACCCATGTTGGCGATGCCAGGGCTACGGACATGGCATTGGAAAGTACTGTAAATGTAGGTCAGTTGGTACGCCAGCAACTGCCCGGCCACAATCCCAAAATAGTAGGTTTTGGATCATACAAAGGTACGGTCGTAGCGGGTGCCGAATGGGGTGCTCCCATGAGGAATATGCATGTGCCGGAAGCTGTTGAAGGTTCTTGGGAACAGCTATTGCACCAAATCGGAAAAGGGGATCAATTGTTGTTCATGAACGAATTAAAGGGAAACAAACTCTTTGAAGACCCGATCGGGCACCGTGCCATTGGGGTGGTGTACCACCCGCACTTTGAGAAAATAGGAAATTACGTACCCTCTGTTATGCCCGAACGCTATGATGCCTTTATTTATATTGATACTTCAGAAGGGGTGCATGCCATGGATGTCTATGTAGACAAATCACAACTGCCTGAAACTTACCCCTGGGCATTTTAGGACTAACCTACCTTGTCCAATTTTCCATTTTTACCAGTAGCCCAAGTTCAACTTCATACAATTACATATGTATTTTCGAAAAAATTAATTTCCGTAACCTTTCTTGGAATATAGATTTCATAACACTGATCTCACGAGAGGATTTTTTGGGTTGTTTCTAATTAATGAAGGCTAATTACTTTTGTAATAAACCATTTTTCATCTTCATTTTTCCAAACCATGATAAATTTACTTGCCTTTGATTTAGCATTAGGTTCTTGATTGTTATAAAATTTGTGGTATCCGATTTCGATAGCACCATAATCTTTTATTGGATAAACTTCAATACTTCCTTCAACTAAAGTTCTGGTAACTTTTCCGCAAATATTTTTTTCAATTGCAGTTAGGACTTCTTGTTTTGAAGTGGACAAGCCTCCTTTGTCATGAAAGAATTCAAGATCTTCGGAAAATAATGATGTTTGTTTTTTTATATCACAGGTGTTATATCCATCAAAATATTCCTTATCCATAGCGACAATAATGTCATAGACTTCTTTATCAACAGGGACATATGCTGTTTCTAAAATATCCTTATAAGTTTCTTGCGAATAACCATATGAGGCAATGAGCAAGTGTATTACAATAAGAATGGTTTTAAATTTTTTTGGGTTCATATGAGTTCACATTATCGATTGTTGTTTGTTTGCAGCTAACGATTAGTATATGCGTAGGGCAAACTTTTATGGAGTATTATTGCATAGACCTCTGGTTGTCGGGATTTCTTTTAATTGATTTTAAATATTACTGCTTGATATGGCAAGAGGGTAATGGTATTACTTTCCATTTCAATGGAATCATAATTGTTAATCATTGTTTCTTGAACGGCACCAATTTCAGCAAGATGGATTGATGATTCTTCTTTTGAAAAATTAAGAAGAATAAGCATTTTATCTTCTCCTAATGTTCTGGTGTACGCATAGATTTCAGGATGTTCTTTTTGTAATAATTGATACTTACCATAAACTAAAACAAGATGTTCTTTTCTGAGTTTGGTCATTTTCCTGAAGTGATTCAGCACACTGTTTGGATCAGGGTTTTGTGCGGCAATATTGATCTCGGTGTAATTTGGATTCACTCTTTTCCATGGGATACCCGTTGTAAAACCAGCGTTTTTAGAGTCATCCCATTGCATTGGTGTTCGAGCATTTTCTCTGGATAGATAGTTGAGCTGCTTCATGAATTCATCCATATCCTTTCCTTGTGCCAGCGCCATTCCATAATCACCAATAGCTGAAATATCCACATATTCTTCTATAGTGGGCATGTCAATGTTGGTCATGCCCAATTCGTCTCCATAATACGTATAAGGTGTACCTCTCATACTCAGGAGAAAAGTATTCAGCATTTGAGTGGATGGAGCTCTGAATTCCGGACTAGGATTTCCAAATCGATCTACCAATCGCGAATTGTCATGATTGGATAGGAAAATTGCCAGCCAGCCATTCTCCGCGAATGCACTATCCCATCGGCCAAAGACTTCCTTAAATTGTGATAACTCATAACCATCTGTTGTGCGTGACATGTCCACGGTCTCAAAGTGATAAGCCACCTGAAGTTCCTTTCTGTTGGCATCCACAAGATCATGAGCATCCTGAAAAGTACTTCCTGCACCCTCTGCCACTGCGAATACATTATAAGGCTCAAGGACTTCTTTATACATTTCTTTTAAGTAGTCATGTAATGCTGGTCTCATACCATACCATTTGATGAATTCTTTCTCGTGACCTTCCGGAAACTCAGGGTAGGTAATATCCTTGCTCGCAAATTGAAAGGCGTCCATTCGAAAGCCATTAACCCCTTTCTCCGTCCAGAATTTCATTATGTCGTACACTTCCTGACGAAGCTTTGGATTTTCCCAATTCAAGTCAGGTTGTGCCTCAGCAAAAGTGTGCAGGTAATATGAGTCATTTGCCTCTACGTAATCCCAACCACCCTCCGGATCAAATAAGCTGTGTCTATAAGGGGGCTCGCCTTTCTCAGCTGGCCACCAGTGATAGTAATCATAATATTCATTGTCCCTTGAACTTTGTGCCCCAAGGAACCACTCGTGCTGATTACTACTATGATTTACAACTACATCTAAAACGAACTTGATTCCTCGCTCCTGTAAGCCTGCGAGCATTTCTTCAAAATCTTTCATAGTTCCATACCGTGGGTGAATAGCTCTGTAATCAGCTACGTCATAGCCATTGTCCACTAAAGGTGATTCGAAGAAAGGATTCATCCAAACCGCCGAAATTCCAAGACTTTCGATATAGTCCAATTCCTCGATAATTCCTCTGAAATCACCAAAACCATCTCCATCAGAATCCTTAAAGCTTTGGGGGTAAATTTGGTACAACGTACCTTCCTTCCACCATTGTCGGTCCGCTACCAGTGAAGTATCTTCTTCCGTTTTTTGCTGATTTTTACAACTTACGATTAGTAGTGTTATTACTGATCCAATAAGTATGAACCTCAAGTATCCTTTCATCGTTTTATTTATTTTAATACCCATTACAAATAGATATAGTTATTATCTATATTTCCTTTATACAGACTAAGATAATATATATTACAAGTACATTTTATTTAAAAATAAGACCACCATATTTTAGAGAGCCACAGAAGTAGTAGTCGGTGCGAGCGTGGCGTTCGCACTAGTGGAGGAGTTCTATAACTCTGTAAACATAATTTCAAAATCTCTTTAGATTAATTGTAATTGAAGAAAATGATAAAAATCAAAGAGTGTATGTTTAATCATTTTGCTTTCGTGAAATTTCTGCAAATGACCTAAATAAGTGGTCATTTTATTGCCGTATATTTTTTGTTGCCATTCGCTAATTATTTGTTCACTTCATCAAGTTTCTTTGCGATTAGTTCCAAAATCCTCCTATTTGAATAATTGTCACAATGTCCCTTATTTGGTGAAAATTCAATTATTGCATCAGATTTTGGGTTTTCCAATTCCAAAAGGTTTTCTTCAAAACCAAGGACACCGTTATTCAAAAAATACCCATCCTGCGTACCCGCCCAGATATAAATCTTTCCCTGTAGTTTAGAACCGATAGTCCCCCAATTATTCTTTACGTAATTTGCAAGATCATACCGAGACCAGCTTTCAACTGCCTTGGCATCAATTATTCCTGTTTCGTAATCAAAAAGTGGAATGGGTTTTCCATCGGCTCCTTTTGCGCCGAAAATGGTCGACAGCACCCCTAAATTACGATCAGAATCAATGTAGGTATCAGAATACCCCAGTACATTTTCAAATTTAACCCAGTCTTTGAATGAAATTATGAGATTATCAATCCGTGTTCTTGCAACTGGTCTTTGGTATCCAAATTCGTTGTAAAAAATATTTTTGGCTTTATACATATTAAAGGTGAAAAACTGCTGATAACTAACAGGATCAGGACTATATGAGAAAACACCGTTGAAAGTTTCGGGGTAAAAAAGTTGCAGAGCCAGCGAACCCCATCCTCCCGTGGAACATCCATCAGTGAAGCGTGTAGTAGAAGAATTTGTTCCTCGATATAAATTCTCGATATAGGGTATAAATTCATTAATTAAAGAATATCCAGATGGCCCTTTATTATCAGAATCAACATGATAAATATTTCCGTTTAATTCTCCATCAAGGTAAACGGTAATTATTTGAGGTGCCTCATCCGAAAGCCACCAGTTAAAAAATGTAGTATCATTAACGAAACTATTTACACTGGTTAATGAACCAAACCCCCAAATTACATTATAGCGAATAGGGTATTCTTTCCCCGAATTTTCATAATATTTAGATGGCAATAAAACTGCCGCTCTTTCATAAACCGGTTTTCCCCACCATTTAGACAAGGTATCACTCTTATGATTTACCAGTTTTACAAGTTTGTGTTCAGCTAATTTAAAGGGTGCAATTATTTCAGATAATTTAAAATTCAGGGCCTGTGAAGCAGTTAATTTGATCTCTTGTTTCTTACTGTAAATATTCCCGGCTGCATTTATTCCGAGTCTCTCAAAATTCTGATCCCACAAGAATTGTATATAATAGATGCCATCGGGAATATCTTTAAAAGTACATTCCTGAGTTTTAGCCCATGTTGCCCAATCCTCTGAATCCTGGACTGATAAAGTTTCATTGGACTTCCATTCGGAAAAATTTTTCGCAAAAATATAGTGTTTTTCTATTATACGAGATGGAGTAATTTGCATTCGTGGTTCAACATCCGGATTTGTACTAATGAATATGAACAATCTGCCTTTTTGCTTAAATGATGCTTTAACCTCTTCGGCAACAGATATTTTAAAACTTAGTGCATGTGTTTTTTCCTGGCAATATGTTTTAATACTAAATACCAGAAGGATCAGATAAATTAAGAATAATTTAGATTTCATGATGGTTAGTATTTTGGTGTTAAATGATTGGTAACAATGGGATAGCACCATTGATGAAATCCTACTTATGTGTACTAAGATAATAAATCTATGATGTCCATAAAGGACCGGTCCGCTACATGAGTATGAATTTCAGTTGTTTTGGTAGAACTATGCCCAAGGAGTAATTGTATATGCCGAATATCTGTTCCATTTCCCAAAAGATGGGATCGATTTATTTCATAGTATATTTTACAGCACTTTCCGCAGATGCTGGGAGGGTCACTGAAATGTATAAGAATATGGAAATAACAAGCATTGGTGGGTATCGCTGAAGCTAAAGATAGAATTAAAAATCTGGAATGCAACAGTAAAGGATTTAGCCCAGGGTTTCCCGAATCTTCCGGTGGATTTGTGACTAGTCTTCAAAAATTATGGGATGACATATTTTTATAAACCTTTCAACATCTTCTGCAGAAAGGAGGTTCGGGTACGTCATTAGCAGTAATTGCAAAGGTGATTGGCCTTCATGCATGGAAGGTAATTCATAATAATGTTGGTTGAGTTTGAACCCGGTTCTTTCGTAAAATTCTATTCTGCGTTGATTGATGGAGGAATGAGGCAATTCAACCTCCAACAGAATTGGTTTGTCATTGCTTTTGATGAACTTTTCAAGAATTAACTTTCCGAATCCTTTATTCCTTTGTAGCGTAGATGTCGCAAAATGTTCCACGTATCTAAGTGTTTCAAAATCCCACCATAAGATAAACCCAATAAATTGGTCGTTATTGATAACAATATCAAAATTATAGTTCCGTTTCTTCATAACACGGGCCTGGGCATCTTTTAATCTTCGCTCTTTCAATGGAAATGCGCCCTCATAGAGTTCCCAAGCCATCAGGAAAAACTTATCTGAAATATTTTCCAGTTTTACTTGTTTCATTGGGTAGCTTGTTGCCAACGGTAAGTATACAGGGCGTTTTATGCTTACGCCGTCCGCGTGACGCCGAAGCTTTAGCGGAGGCACAAGCTTACTGCAAAAGCAGTCAGCATAGGTGCTAATGCGCTATATACATTGTGCGCTGTTTATTGATTATTGTCAATATTTTTTAGGAACCCGCCAATCGCTTCAGCTACTTTCTCCGGCTGGTCAATCATTGTCATATGTGCAGCATCCTCTATAATTTCTACGCTGGCATTATTCGATAATTTTTGAAACTTATACATTGTTTCAGGTCGTGCTTCATCATATTCACCTGTTATAAAAAGTATTGGTTCTTTGATTTTGTGTAAATCAGGGGTTCTATCAAAATCCTTAAGTGTACCCGTAACGTTAAACTCTGTGGGGCCCCACATATAATTATAAACCTGTTCATTAAAATCAGGGACATTATCACATTCTAAGTTAGGAATATAAGGCCAACTTTTTCGGGATAAGTGTCGAGTGTAAAATGAATCTGTTGCAGCAAGATACACAGCTGCGGTATAATTTTTTATTGCTTCGTATTTAGCTATTGTATCTCGTATACCTGCCGGTAGTTGAGATAGTAAAATATTAGCATCTGCCATCCAATCCGGACTACTGATATGTGGGCTGGAAAAAATAACAGATTTTACTCCTTTCGGTTTTTTAGTAATCATGTATTCTATTAAAAATGTGCTGCCACAAGAATGTCCCAAAATATGAAGTTCATTCAATTCTAAATCACTTCTCAAGTTGTCTATTTCATTTACAAATCGTTCGATTTTCCAAAATTTTGTGTCAGTTGGCCTGTCCGAATTGCCTGAGCCCAATTGGTCATAAAAAATAACTGGTCTTTCGTTACTCAATAGCGAAAAACCTGGAATCATGGAGCAGCTTCGGGAGCCTGGTCCTCCGTGAAGAACTAACAAAGGAACACCTTCACCATCCCCTACAATTTTATACCATATCTTGCCACCTTCAACATTTACATAACCTTCCTTTTCAATTTCTTTATTACAAGACGTATTTATCAAAAGAGAAAAAATACAAAGTAGAGCAATTACTATTTTCATGGTTTTTATTTTAAAGTTGATCATGTGTAGTAATGGTTTGTAGTTATTCTCTAATGTAAGGAATTATCGCATGGCTTGTTGTGGCATGGATGCAGAAGCGTTGTAAAGGAAATACGAGTTACTAACTTCCAACTTCACAACTCCAACCTCGTACCTCTACTTTATTTTCAACTACATTGTAGAGAGTGACAGAGGTAGCAGTGTGCGAGCGTGACGCTCGCACTAGCGGAGGCCCCTTATTGGTTTTTGGCAGGTTCTTTATTAGCCTTAAATTCAATAAGTCCCTGTACTATTGCTTTAATACATTCACATGGCGTAGGTCCTCCCTCCCACATCCCTTTGCAGGGTTCTTCAATTAACTCAGGTCGGTTCTGATTCATCCACTCCCTGGCTTTATAGTACAAATCTGGATCATTTGAGGAGGTTTGAACAGATCGGATTTGTTGATTTTTTATAGTGATATGAAAAGTGTCTGTAACATTTAAATCAATTTGAAGGGCACCCATTAAGTCATCCTTTACAGTGATGGGGCATATCACCGTAGAATCATTCGTTTCTTCACAGTCGAACCGTTTTAGTATTTCGTAATTTCCACATTCTGCCCATTTTTGATAATACAAAATGTCGGGTTGAGATTCTTTAGCATTGGCGAGCGTTCCTTTTAAAGTGTCTCTATTAAAAGAATAGAAGGCATCAATAAACTGATTTGCGATAGCAACATTATTGTCGCGACGAACAGAAGCTTCGGACTTAGTTCCATTTTTGCAGCCAACAACCAGCAGAACAGAGATGTAAAGTAGTTGCTTTAAGTTCATAGGTAGATTTTAGCTAGGAAAGTATGGCTTCTTACGGTCTGGTGTATGATTAGTTGCGGACATTTTCTTTTCATTAGTTTTTTGTTTTCATTTCACCTTCTCAACAAATCCAAAAACCTGAATCAGTCCATAAGTCATTACAAATCCAATAAGTGAAGCAATAACATCATATGGGTCATAGACATTATTTCCTCCAAAGTTATGAAATCTAAATTCCTGCGATACCGAATAAATTAAGGCTAAGCCTACTGCAAATAAATAAAAATATTCGTCTTTGATGTGCCCCATTTTGTTGTTAAAGCGATGTTTCAATTGCAACAAAATTCCGGTCAATAGAAGGGTGCCAATTATTGCCTCAATTAGATTTGGAATTGAAAGAACAATTATTTGAAAAAATTTAGACGTTTCATTTTCCAAAACCCAAGGTCTCAGTAAGAACTTATTCAGAAAAAAAACAAGGATTGCCACTCCAAATAAGTATCTGACATATTTTTTTATCGAAATTTCTTTCATTTTACCAATGTGCTACAACTGCTAGGCTATGAGTATTAGCATCCAGCAAGGGTCCTATTGTTTATAGGTTTTGTTTTAGGAAGTACATGGGCTTAATACACCCTTCATTGGCTTATTACTCTTGAACTTTTGGGTTTGCAAACCATGTATCTCGAAAAATTCTCCATTCTCCATCAACTTTCTTCCAGACTAATAAATATTTTCCTGTCGCTTTCCATTTACCGGTGGCCTGGGCAAAATACCCGGTTCCCTGTTCCACAAGCAAGTCTTTGTTTCCCCACAGCCCTGTTGTGGTAAAACTGCCAGTAACACTATCTCTGACCCAGCCTTCAAAAACTTTTATAATATTTTGCCTGCCAATTGTTGACGGACTTCCATCATGAAAAATCTCTGCGTCTTCGGCATACAAATTCCCAAAAGCGGCTATGTCTCCATTAACCATTGCATCTTCATATGTTCTTAG
>RCNG010002511.1_pt1 | contig 15038 bp, 9 predicted proteins | sample 2041371 | NCBI WGS metagenome assembly RCNG01 (sample SAMN09708227, study PRJNA481090) | Marine sediment metagenome, whole genome shotgun sequencing project. | biome: marine sediment; feature: ocean; material: sediment; isolation source: Sewage treatment plant 1 marine sediment (STP1) ... | reverse complement strand
AATGCCGTGTGAACTGGTGTGACATCGAGATCAATGAGATTCATCGAGACCTGTGCACAGCCATACTCCGGGATATACCAACCCAACCCTCGTACGGCTTGAAGCGTGCCCGGCTGCTGGATTTTCTTGCCGTCCGGGCCAGCAACCATGCGGCCGTTTTCGCGGACATCGAAGGCAACCCGGTTTGCCCACCTCTTGTCGGTGACGTTGAGGTTGACGTTATAGGCGACCAGAAACTTGCGGGCACCGATGACCATCGCACCAAATTCCGGAACGAATTCGGCGGGCCCATAGTCTGGGGCGAAATCGGGATCCTGAAGCTTGGTCGAAAGGGCCTCGTACTCGCCCTTGCGAATGTCGGCCAACGAACGCCGCTCCGGTCTGGTCGCGGCGAACTCGTAGAGGAAGACCGGGAGGGACAACTCCTCCCCTACCTTTTTGCCGAGTCGGTTGGCGAACTCCACGCAATCATCCATTGTGACGCCGGCCACCGGAACAAACGGACAGACATCGACCGCGCCCATACGACCGTGGGCGCCGTGATGGTCGCGCATGTCGATGAGTCTCCGGGCCGCCACAACGAGTTGGAACGCGCCTTCAATGACCGCGTCGGGCTCACCGACAAATGTGATCACCGTTCGGTTGGTTTCAATCCCGGGATCGACGTCGAGAAGCTCGACCCCTGCAACCGCTGCCGCAGCCTCGGCAACCTCGTTGTATATCTCGGGACGCCGTCCATCAGAGATGTTTGGGACGCATTCGACGATCTTCATCATCTTCCTCCAAGCGAAGGCATGCTATTCGGTCCTCGCCCATCGAGCAAGTTGGTATTCCCTGTTGCATCGATGCCTGGAGGCGCAGTCGCTATCGCAATCGCTATCGGTATCGGTATCGAAACGTGAGTTTCAGGTGTCGTTTTTCGATAGCGATAGCGATCCCGATAGCGATAGCGAAGGCACTACTTGCTTCTTCATCGTCCATGAAAGAAGGCAGTTCTATTTGGATCGAACCGCTTCGAGGTCGGAATCAACCATCATTCGCACCAGCTCTTCGAAACCGACCTTCGGCTCCCAGCCAAGCTCCCGTCGGGCCTTCGAGGCATCCGACAACAGCCGATCCACCTCCGCCGGTCGGAAGTACCTCGGATTCACCAACACCCTGGTAACGCCGTCCGCCCTGTCGCGGCCTATCTCGTCGGTACCGCTTCCTGTCCACTCCAGCTCGATACCGGCATGGGCAAATGCGAGCTGGCAGAACTCGCGCACCGAGTGCTCCTCACCGATTCCAACGACCCAATCGCCGGGCTCGTCAACTTGAAGAATCCGCCACATAGCGTCCACGAAATCCGCGGCAAAACCCCAGTCGCGCCGGGCCTCGAGGTTTCCGAGCGAGACCCAGTCACGTTTGCCAGCCGCTATCTCCGCCACCGCACGGGTAATCTTGCGAGTCACGAAGTTCTCGCCGCGGCGGGGGGATTCGTGGTTGAAAAGGATCCCGTTGGCCGCGTAAAGGCCGTGCGCCTCACGGTAGTTGACCGTCGCCCAAAAAGCATAGAGCTTTGCTACCGCGTACGGCGAACGCGGATGGAACGGCGTCTGTTCATTCTGCGGCATTTCGACCGCTTGTCCAAAGAGCTCGGATGACGATGCCTGATAGAAGCGAGCCTGCGGCACGATCTGCCGAACCGCCTCGAGCAGACGGACGGTGCCGAGCCCTGACACCTCACCGGTATAGGTGGGCATGGTGAACGAGATGCCGACGTGAGATTGGGCAGCTAGATTGTATATCTCATCCGGCTGAACCTCGGCCAGGATGTTGGTCAGCGACTCTGTATCACCGAGGTCACCGTAGTGAAGACGCAGGTGGCCGTCACCGAGCGAGCCCTTGCGGAGATGGTCGATTCGGCCCCGGTTGAAGGTCGAGGAGCGACGAACCACGCCGTGAACCTCATATCCCTTGTCGAGCAACAGCTCCGCGAGATACGAGCCGTCCTGGCCAGTGACGCCGGTGATGAGTGCCTTTTTCATGGGGCGGAGAATATCAGAATGAGTTTTGAGTCCTTAGTTATGAGTTTTGAGTTGTCCTCCGCCCACGCCTTCCGTCGTGTGGTTTGAACGTCGACGCCTCAAATGCCGTCTCGCTTCGGCGGTCATGGTGCCACTCTTCGCATTGTTTGCCCTCAAGGCGTGACTCGACTGGAGAGCGTCGAATTCAAACAATGCGAAGGGTGGCACCTGTGTCGTCGAAGCGGTTCAGCGCTCCCAATGGGCAGGGGGATCAGTCAATGCGGTAATTCGGGGCTTCTTTGGTGACGACGACGTCGTGTGCGTGGCTCTCTTTGAGGCCGGCACCGGTAACCCGGATGAAACGCGCCTTTGAATGGAGGTCAGTGATGGTGGCGCAACCCGAAAGCCCCATTCCGGCACGCAACCCACCGACGAGCTGGGTCAGTTGGTCGGCCAGCGGTCCTTTGTAGGGGACCATTCCCTCGATACCTTCGGGCACCAGTTTGGCTTTGACGCCACTCTCCTGGAAGTACCGGTCGCTCGATCCATCGGCCTCCTTCATCGCGCCGATTGAGCCCATGCCTCGATAGGCTTTGAAGGTTCGACCCTGGTACAGGATCTGCTCGCCGGGTGACTCCTCGACGCCGGCAAAGAGTGAACCGATCATGACCACGTCGGCGCCCGCCGCGAGCGCCTTGGAGATGTCACCGGAGAATCGGATGCCGCCATCGGCGATCACCGGAACACCCTGTTCCGCGGCCACCTTCGCACACGCCATGATCGCCGTGATCTGCGGCATACCGGCACCCGTCACCACTCGGGTCGTACAGATCGAGCCTGGTCCGATTCCGACCTTGAGTGCGTCCGCTCCCAGCGCGATGAGATCACGCGCCGCATCCTCGGTGGCGATATTCCCGACAATCAGAGGGGTGTCGGGAAAATCTTTCTTGATCCGCTCCGTAACCTCGATGACGCCTCGCGAGTGGGCATGCGAGCTGTCGAGGCAGAGAACATCAACGTGACGTTCGATCAGAGCCGCGCAGCGCTCGGTGACATCTTCAGTGACACCGATCCCTGCAGCCACCCTCAGCCTGCCGAGCTCGTCCTTACAAGCGTCGGGATAGTCGTGCGCCTTTTTGATGTCCTTGACCGTAATCAGGCCCTTGAGATTGCCCTCGTCGTCCACCACCAGGAGCTTTTCGATCCGGTTTTGATGGAGCAGAACCTTGGCTTCGTCGAGGGTCGTACCGACCGGTGCGGTCACCAGGTTGTCCTTGGTCATGAAGTCCGTAATGGGTCGTTCAAACTCGGTGCAGAAACGCAGGTCTCGGTTGGTCAGAATACCCTTGAGCTGGCCCTGGCCATCGATCACCGGCAGACCGGAAATGCGGTAGCGCGCCATCACATCTAGAGCCTGACTCACCGACTGCCCGGGTTGCACGGTTACCGGGTCGACAATCATGCCAGACTCAGATCGTTTGACCCTGTCGACCTCCTCAGCGTGCCGCTCGATGGTCATGTTCTTGTGGATGACACCGAGACCGCCGTGTTGGGCCATCGCAATCGCCATGTTGGCCTCGGTCACCGTGTCCATCGCTGCCGAAATGATGGGCAGGTTGAGGCCAGTCCCGTTCCTGGTCAACCGGGTCGACACGTCGACAGCGTTCGGGTGCATTTCCGATCGCCACGGCACAAGGAGCACGTCATCAAAGGTCAGACCAACTGGAATCTCCTGGTTCATCTCCTACCCTTTCGCAGCGGCGGCCGCACCATGACATTTTTTGTACTTCTTGCCTGAGCCGCACGGACACGGATCGTTGCGTCCCACCTTCGGCTGGTTTCTGCGGACAGTGGTCGGTCGGGCATCGGGCGCGCCAACCGGCGTGTTGGCCGCCTTTTCCTGCTGCGCGTGCGACGACGCCAGTCCTTCCGCCTCGGGGTGTGACAACGTCGTGCTGACCCCTCGCCGTTTGAGCTCCATGTCTTCGACAGGTTCGGCATGGTAGAGGAACTTGATCACGTGGTCCTCGATACGTTCCCACATATCTTCGAAGAGTGCGAAGGATTCACGCTTGTACTCGACCAACGGGTTTCGTTGCCCGTATGCCCTGAGACCGATGCCTTCACGCAGATGGTCGAGGGCCAGCAAATGGTCCTTCCACTGGCGATCGACAGTGTCGAGGAGAAGGAACTTCTCCAACCGGGTGAGGTTTTCGGCGCCGAACTGCTCTGCCCGCTTCTCGTAGTGGGCCTTCGCACCATCGTTGAGGATTTCCTCGACCTGCGGCCGGTTGACCAGCTCCCAATCGACGCCGAGCTCATCGACGGTGAGACCAAAATAACTCCGGAACTCGTTCTCCAGTGTCTTGGCATCCCAGTCCGCAGGATCGGCTTCTTCTGGACAGTATTGATCAATCATCGAGCCGACAATCTCGTCGACCACCCGCATGATGTAGTTGCGTCCTTCGAGCCCTTCGAGAATCCTGCGGCGCAGGCCGTAAACCGCCTCGCGCTGTTTGTTCATGACGTCGTCGTACTCGAGCAGGTGCTTGCGGATCTCGAAGTTGCGGCCCTCAACCTGCTTCTGCGCACGTTCGATTGACTTCGAGACCATTTTCGACTCGATCGGGATGTCCTCCTCCATACCGAGCCGGTCCATCATCTTACGCACCCAGTCAGAGGCAAAAATTCGCATCAAATCGTCTTCGAGCGAGAGAAAGAACCGTGAAGACCCGGGATCGCCCTGCCGTCCGCAGCGACCGCGCAACTGGTTGTCGATTCGACGTGACTCGTGGCGCTCGGTGCCAAGGATGTGGAGACCACCAGCATCGAGGACCTGTTGCTTCTGCTCTGCGCACTGCACTTCATAGCGAGCCAGGACACTGGCGTACTCATCCGCGTCGGCTTCTGGTTCAATCTCGATCTTGGCCATCGTTTCGGGGTTGCCGCCGAGAACGATGTCGGTGCCGCGGCCTGCCATGTTGGTGGCGATCGTCACCGCCGCGAGGCGGCCGGCCTGGGCGATGATGTCGGCCTCGCGCTCGTGGTATTTGGCGTTGAGGACGACATGCTTGATCTTGCGCCGCTGCATGAGCTTTGCGAGCCGCTCCGAGTTTTCGATCGAGACCGTGCCGACCAGCACCGGTTGCTTGTTACTGTTGCACTCCTCGATTTCGTCGATCACCGCCCGGAACTTCTCCTTTTCGGTCTTGTAAACGACATCCGCGTGATCGGCTCGGATCATCGGCATGTTGGTCGGGATCACCGACACGTCGAGGCCGTAGATCTTCTGAAATTCCTCGGCCTCGGTTTCCGCGGTGCCGGTCATGCCGGCGAGCTTGTCGTACATGCGAAAGTAGTTCTGAAGGGTGATGGTGGCCAGGGTCTGGTTCTCGGACTGGATCTTGACCTTTTCTTTGGCCTCGACCGCCTGATGCAGTCCGTCGGACCAGCGGCGGCCCGACATCAGCCGACCCGTAAACTCATCGACAATAGTGACCTCACCGTCCTTGACGATGTACTCCTTGTCACGACGGAACAGAGTGTGGGCGCGGAGAGCCTGGTTGACGGCGTGGAGGATTTCGATGTTGGAGGGGTCGTAGAGGTTTTCAACCGCAAGCATCTTCTCGGCCCGCGCCATGCCCGGATCGGTGAGCGCAGCCGTCTGCGATTTCTCGTCAATCAGGTAATCGCCGGTCGCTTCCTTGTTGCCGTGCTTGTCCTCGATCTCCTCGCCCTTTTTGAGGCGCGGGATGATGGTGTCGACTTTGTAGTAAAGGTCCACCGAGACCTCGGACGGACCGGAGATGATGAGCGGCGTCCGCGCTTCGTCGACCAGAATCGAGTCCACCTCGTCGACGATCGCGTAGACGTGGGGCTTCTGCACCATCCGCTCGAGCTCGAACTTCATGTTGTCTCGCAGGTAGTCGAATCCGAACTCATTGTTGGTGCCGTAAGTGACGTCCGAACCGTACGCCTCCTTGCGTTCGGCATCGTTCACCTGGTTTTGGATGCAACCCACCGAGAGGCCAAGGAAGTTGTAGATCTTGCCCATCCACTCTGCATCCCGACGCGCCAGGTAGTCATTGACGGTCACCACGTGAACCCCGCGGCCGGTGAGTGCGTTCAGCGCCACCGGCAGGGTCGCCACCAGTGTTTTGCCCTCACCAGTCCGCATCTCGGCGATGCGGCCCTCGTGGAGGACAATTCCGCCCATCAACTGAACGTCGAAAGGACGCATTCCGGTGGCCCGTTTGCTTGCCTCTCTGACCAGAGCAAAGACCTCCTCGAGCTCGGGATCGAGGACGCCCTGGACCAGGACGGAGCGTTCGCGCCGATCATCCGGCAGCTCGGCAGTCGCGGCTCGCACCCGTTCCTTGATGGCCTCGAAGCGAGCTCGCAGGGCATCGTCATCCAGTTTCTCGATCTCGGCCTCGCGCGCGTTGATGGCCTCAACAATCGGCCTCATGCGCTTGGCATCACGCTCGTGCTTCGACCCGAAGACGAATTCGATACCTTTCTCGAACAGATTCATCGAGCCTGCCTCTCTTATTGCAAAAGGCCGGGGCGACCCCCGGCGCGACGTTCACTCCCGAATTCCCGCATGGCGACCGTCACCGGTCTCCGGCAGACTAAATCAGCGGGCGACCGATTGCAACGCTACCGAGTTTTGAGTTTTTAGTTTTGAGTTTTTAGTTTCCGAACTCCCTCCAGCGGGAGCAACTTCCTCAGGGGGTTTGGTGATAACTCAAAACTCAACACTCATAACTCAAAACTGAAACGGGAGTCTCTCAAAGCAAAAACGCGCCCGAGATGGGCGCGTTGGGAGTTCACGTAGAACTGGGCTCTAGAACGCGTCCAGCACGTAGTACAGCGGATTCTTGGCGACGCCATCTTCGTGAACCTCGTAGTGCAAGTGTGGACCTGTCGAGCGGCCTGAGTTGCCGAGGAGACCGATCTCCTGTCCGCGCTGCACCTCGTCACCCGGTTCTACGGTGATCTTGTCGAGGTGGCCATAGACCGTCGTAAAACCAAAATCGTGGGAAAGTCGCACCGTTTTGCCGAGCCCTCCGTTGCGACCGGCGAATACCACGATGCCGTCGGCCGGTGCCTTGATCGGGGTGCCACGTCGCGCCGACACATCGAGTCCACGGTGGAAGGCTAGCCTGCCGGTGAACGGATCCTTGCGACGACCAAAACCGTCGGTGATCAAACCGAGAACCGGCGCGATAGTGGGTGTGGAGGAAAGAACCCGCCTCTGCTCTGTCAGTTGGCCTTCAACCAGATCGAGCTGTCGTTGAACCCAGCGTCCTTGTGCGGTCAAGGATTCCGGCGACTCGGGAAGTCGGTCGTACGGACCACCGCTGCCGACACGGGTCTGGGACCCGCCGCCGCCAGAGAAGCTGACTGCCTCCGCTTCCATTCCAGCCGCGAGGGCGAGTTGGGCGGTTCGTTCCTCAAACTCATCGAGCCGGCCCTGGACCTCGGTGACGGTGGATTCGAGTTCCTGGTTGACCCTGGCAAGCTCGACATTTTCGTTCTTCAGTCGCTGCACCTCGAGCCGCCGGTTGACGGCGCTGCCGGTGAAGACGATCGCAATGACAGAAAGGACGAGCGCGGCCGTCGCTGCGCAGGTCACTGTCACGAGAACTCTCGTCGAGAACGAGAACTTGAAAAACCGTGCCTTGCTATGGGGCACGATAATAATTGTGTTCAAACGCCTCGGCATTCCCCCCCCTGTCGACCAGATACAGATGCAACTGTCTCGCACCGGTGACGCCCAATGATTATTCTACCCACAAACCGGGTTGTCAAATCAAGGTGACCCGCGTCACATATTGGATTACGCGTCAATCTCAATTATGTTTTCGTTCTTGGAACCCGTATTTTTGTCGGGGTTCTTGGCCGCTTTCCTCATCAGCGCCACCATATCATCGAGGCGTTCTTGACAGGCTGCGAAGATGCTGCCGTCGGTCCATTTTTCCTTCTTGGTCCACACCCCGGCAGGTCGTCCGGTCAGCAGCTCGATGCCGTCCGAGACGCTGTCGACAGCCCAAACGTGGAATAGCCCTTCGTCGACGGCGCTCACTACCTCGTCGGAGAGGTGCAGATCTTTGACGTTTGATTTGGGAATCATGACTCCCTGGCTGCCATTCAGCTTCCTCTCACAGCAGACCCGGAAGAAACCCTCGATCTTCTCGTTGACGCCACCGATGGCCTGAACATGACCGTGTTGGTCAACCGAACCAGTGACCGCGACATCCTGGCGCAACGCCTGGCCGGAAATGGCGGACAAAATTGCGTAGATTTCGGTCGAAGACGCCGAATCGCCGTCGACGCCACCGTAGGACTGTTCGAAAGTGACGGAGCAGGACATGGCCAATGGCGACCGGCGAGCAAACGTCCCGCGCAGGAACCCTGTCAGAATGGCGACGCCCTTGTCATAGGTTGGGCCCGAAAGACCGGCCTGACGCTCGACGTTGATAACGCCGTCACGGCCAAGGCCCACCTGGGCTGTGATTCGGGACGGCTTGCCGAATCGGTGGTGACCGAGATCGTAGACCGCAAGCCCGTTGATCTGCCCAACCACCGAACCTCTTGTTTCGACGCGGATCACCCCTTCGCTGATGAACTCATGGGATCGGTCCTCGGTCAGCGAGTTTCTTCGACGCCGTGCCTTCCGAGCCCCTGCCACGTGCTCGCCGGAAACCTTCTTTGAATTCTCGAGGCCCGCCCGGTAGGAGGCCTCCCTGAGAACATCTGCGAGGTCCGAAAAGCGGCTCGAAAACCGCCGCCGCCATCCACCCACTCGCACCGCTTCCTCCAGCATTGCCGCCATGCCACTGCGATCGAGCTCGCGCAGACCCTCGTCAAGAGTGACCCGGCGCAGTACCGACAGGACGTCCCGGGCATGGCCCTTCGACTTGGCCAGGACCGTATCGAAGTCCGCGAGGACCTTGAAGATTTTTGGAAAATCCGCGTCATGCCGGTAGAGAAGATCCCGATGATCACAACCTTGACGTTGATCGGCACTGGCTCCGGTTTGAGCAGTGCCGCTCCGAGGACCAGGCTCTCGAGCGACTGGATCTGAACGCGCCGATACTTGAGGGCGCGCTTGAGGCCCGGCCATACCCGCGGCTCCATCAGTAAGTCGTCAGCGTTGAGGACCAGGAAGCCCCCGTTGGCACGCATCAACGAACCGGCACGGATGCGCATGAAGGAGGTCGTGGCCTCGCCAGACTGGGTGAGGGTGCGTTCTATCGTGCCAAAGAGGTTGGTGTAGCTGGGCTCGGTTTCCATCACCACTGGACGTCCACTGACATCCGTGTTGTCGACCACCAGGTTCACCCGCCAACGCATGAATCGGTCACCGTCGAAAGGGATATCCTCTTCGGAAATCATGAACAGCCCGAGGTTCTCTCCGAGATCGTTGGCCACATCGTCGAGGAAGGGATAGGCGCGCGGATCGGCAACGTCCTTGCGGATCCTTTTGACTGCCGAATCGAACGACGGTTGCAGCAGCTTGCGCCGCACATCCTCGACCCGATCTTGCACCATGCGGCGGATCTCAGCGACCTCCTGAAAGACGTCTCGAAACGTTTCGGAGAGATTGTTGTGGGTCTCGCTAAAACGTTCGACATCCTCGGTCGTGAGAGTCCCCGCCTCCACCAGCTCCGCCATTTTTTCGAGCGGAACCGGCTGCTCCTCGACCACCGGCAAAATCTCGGGGCGCGTAACCATTCCCGCCTGCACCTGGACGAGAACAAAACCGGCGTCGCCGACCTCCTTTTCGAATGCCTCGATGGCTTCACGCTCCTGCCGTTGCAAGGGCTCGACCGCACGATCGATTCGAGACCGGAACTCGCGGTCGTTGACGATCGCCGGAAGGCTGGTGGAGAGCTCGTCGATGAGCCCTTCCATCCCCTCTTTGAGCCGGCACCCGGCAGCTGCCTTGAGGAAGATCGCAGACGGCTCTTCCGGCTTGCGGAAGTTGAAGACGAAACAGATATCGTCAGGCTTGTCGTCGGCCTCGGCGAGCTTCTCGACAAAACTCTTGATGGTCGTCAAACGTCCGGTGCCTGACATGCCGGTGACGAAGACGTTGAAGCCGATGCCCCGCATCGCAAGGCCGAAGCCGATGGCGTCTACGGCCCGGTCCTGGGCAACAATCGTGCTGGCCGGTTTGATTGAGGTCGAGTCCTTCTTCGGCAGCCAGCTCACGGGGCACCGCCAGGTAAGGTCCTTCACCTTCAACTCGTGGATCATGATGTCTCCTTCTTCGACAAAAGCGCAGGAAGCAGAGTAATGCTGAGGACGGCGGTTGACAATGCCCCGAGAATCGCCGCCCCCCCCACGGATCGCAATCCGGGATAGTGAGAGAGAACCAGCGAACCGAAGCCGACCATCGTAGTCATCGCGGCGACCGCGATGGCTTTGGCCGTTTCAGAGACGGCAATCGGATCGCCATCCGACTCATACCACCGATGCAGGAGGTGAATGCCGTAATCAACGCCGATTCCGACAATCATCGTCAGAACGAATATGTTGAAAAAGTTAAGGCGAAGGCCGATCAGGGCCATGCCACCGAGCATCCACACCATGCCCATGAGTAGCGGCAACAACCCGAAAAGGGCGCGAAGCGGACCACCCAGGTCGGCCCACATCAACACAAACACAATCACGATACCGAGAGTCGCGGCTAAAATGGCATCGTCCCAGACGATCTTCCGTAGCTCAGCGGAGATCACATTCGGCCCAGCAAGGACCGCGTCCGGGTATTTCGCCAACAGCTCTCCAAGGGCCGGCGATGCTCCGCGTCGCCATTTCCCCACCGGAGGGTAACAGTAAATCGCCGACGAGACCTCACCGTCGCCCTCTGCCACATATCGCTCGACGACCCTCGCCAGGGGAGTTCCTTCGAGATCTGACAGGGACAGGGGTTCGCGACGGGCAAGGGCCGTGACCAAATGATCGATTCCCTGCCGGAACGCCACGGGGTTGAGCCCCACCCCTCGAAGAGCCACTTCGAAACGAGCATCTAAACCCTCCAGAAAGGGTTGAGCTTCTTCGAGACGAGTTATCAGCTCCTGCTGGATCTCTTCGGGTGGTACGACGCCGGCAATTGTGTCGACACCGACGAGGTTTTCTCCGTCGACCAGTTCTTCGAGCTCCGGCAGGATGGCGCGACACTTCGCCAGCGCCTCGGTTTCGCTGGCGGCGTCAAACCGGAGAACCATTGGCGAGAATCGGAGATCGAAAGCGTCCATCACCTCCTGCCGAAGCTCGATCGCACGGTTGTCGCCGGATCGCATGTTTCGGAAATCATCATCCCAGCGGAGCCGCCGAATGCCGACACCGAGAATTATGGTGACGATCAGGGCGATGACGATGGTCCGGCGCGGTCTCGAGAGGGCTGCCCGACAGAGAATGTCGGCGCCGAAGGATCGGAGATAGAGGGGTCGGTCGAGGCGGACCTTTTGCTGGATGAGGGTCAGCATCGCCGGCAACAACAAATACACGGTGACCACCAGCAGAAGGATGCCGGTTCCCGTGAGGAGTCCGAGCTCCCACAGACCAGCAAAATCGGTCACAAGAAATGAGTAGAAGGTGGCGGCGGTGGTCACGGCACCGAGGAGAACTCCGACCCCGGTGAAACGACCCATGGCGTCTAAGGCCTCGGGATGAGGCGTACCGTTCTGACGTTCTTCGACATAACGGGCATACAGAACGATGACGAAATCGATGCCGAGACCGATGACCAAACCACCGAAAGCCGAGGTCAAGGAATTGATACGACCGAGGGCGACGGCGCCAAACGAGAATGTCAGCGCAATCCCAGTCACCAGTGGGAAAAAGGCGTAGACGAGGGCGGCACGGCTGCGGAAGGCGAGCAGGAAGAGCACCATGACACCGATGAGCGACGACACCAGGCCGACCACCATGTCCGAGGTGATAAGCCGGGCGTCATCAAGGGCGACCACATAGCCGCCGGTGAACTCGACCCGCGGCGCCGAGCTTTCGCCACTGTTCTCGATCCACTCCCTGGAAACGGCATCAACACGCTCTTCGAGGGAGGCCACGAGGTATCGATCGAACTCCAGGTCCTGGGCCGGTCGTACCGGTTTCGCCATCATTAACAAAAAACGCCGGCCATCGTCAATCAGGCACCCGGTATCGGGGTCGACCCGCACCCCGACCCCTCCGAACCGAACTTTGGCCAGGATCTTTGGCAACATACCCGCAGGGTCGAGGCGGAGGAGATCCTTGGTCACCAGACTCTGCGGAGCCATCAACTGCGCGCGAAGGCGTAACGCCGTTGCATCGAGGCCCTCTGCGTCAAACCCCGCCAGTATCTCGTCCAGTTCCGCCGGTTCGAGAAACAGGGTGGCTCGATCGAGCAACGGCACCGCCGCTACGGCCGTGCTTTCCACCCGGTACTCGACCCAATCGATGTCGTCCCAGTCACGGAGGTTTTGGGCGAGCCGATCCGCGAAGTCGATCGAGTTCTCGAGCGCCCGCTCTTCCTCGAGGTGGACCACCACCAGCAGGGTGTCCACCGAGCCGAAGCGCTCGACTGTCTTCTTGAATCCTTGGACAACCGGGTTGTTCCGCGGAACGAGGGACAGAATGTCCGTTTCCACCTGGACCCGGGATGCAAGCAGCAGGGCGACAATCCAGGTCAGCGCGGCACCGATCGCCACTATGCGCGGGTACGAGCGGCCGAATCGAACCAGGTGAAGGGGCAGCTGCCGGGGCAGCAACCCTCGACTCACGCCCCGTCCTCCATTAAAACCCCACGGTTCTGCCAGAAGTAGACAACCATCGACGCCACGGTCAGAACCACCGTGATCCAGAGGGCTATCAGAGCGATGGTGTCCCAGCGGTCCGAGTTGAGGCTGAAGATGAGGATCGACACGGTGATGATCTGGGCCGTAGTTTTGGCCTTACCAAGCCAGTTGGCCGAAATGGCGATTCCGCGCTCGAGGGCGATCATCCTGAGGGCGGTGACCGCGAACTCGCGGCCAACGATCAGGGTCACCATCCACGCCGGCGCCTGCTGCAGCTCGACCAACGAAATAAAGGCTGCACTCATCAGCAGCTTGTCGGCGATCGGGTCGAGCATAGCCCCTGTTGTCGTGATGGTCTGAGTTCGGCGAGCTATAATTCCATCAAGGGCGTCTGTCAGAGCTGCCAACAGGAAAATCCCAAGCCCCCAATACTCCTTGTCGGGAATCTCGGTCAATAGGACCACTACCAGGAGCGGCACCAGGAAGATGCGAAACACGGTCAGAAGATTGGGAATGTTCCACACCGTCAGTCCCCTTTCGGCCCAGCACGGGTCGAGTGAACAAGTACGAGTTACCCTCAGGTCGATAACCATAACATCTCCGGAGCTCGCATTTTCCTATCAACTCTCACGGTTCTTCGAAGAATTTGGTCGTAAATGCGCGTAACCTCTCACTGCATCAACCACCCCTCCAAGGAGGCCGGGCAACGCTGCCGTAGTTGCCGGAAGTGGTTGTGCGATGTGTGTTTTCAAAGATTTCGGGGCCACATCTACTGTGGCCGTAAGTGCCAGACCATCGGTGTCGCGCGCGACAGCCTCGACCGGGCGATTTCGTTCGCCCGCCGACCGCTCCACCCTGCGTGGGTAATTGCCGTCGTGGCCGGCGCCTCGGCATTGCTGCTCTCGGCTGTCGGCCTCAAGGTCGCCGAGCTGGTCGAGGTGAGTCGTCGCACAGAGAGTTCTCGGCCCAGCATTGAAGAAGAAGTCGACATCTCAGCAGACATCGTCGTCTCAGAGGATGGTCTTCGCATCAAGACGACTGGTCCGCCCGGGACCCGACTGCTGCTGCTCCGCGATGGGATCCCAATAGATGTCGTAACCCTTGACGATGAAGGGCGTGCCTCAACCGAAGATCTCTCCTCGGTCCCGGGGGAGGGGCCGCTGCACGTCGTTCCGTTGACGAGTTCGGGTCTCGAACTTGCTGTGCCGACACCAACCGAGACACCAACACCAACCGAAACGCCGACGCCGACCACAACACCGATATCGATCGCGACCCCCAAACCATCGCCGACCGCGACACCCCGACCGACGCCAGCTTCGCGAACCGAAACTCGCTCCTCTGAACCGAGGATGGTGCCGACTCCTCTGGTGGCGCCGCCGGTCCTCCAGCTGGTGCAGGATGCCGGTTCCAGAATCGCCATCACCTTCGATGGCAACGCGTCCACCAACCGCACCGCCGAGCTCCTCGATCTCTTGCAGCAGCAAAAACTCGAGGTCACAATCTTCGTCACAGGGCGCTTTGTCGAACGCTACCCGTCGATTGTCCGCCGCGCGGTTCTTTCCGGCCACGAAATCGGAAACCACACCTACTCGCATCCTCATCTCACCACCTACGAGAAAAATCGGCGTCATCGGCTCCTTCCCGAGGTCACGAAGAAACGTTTTCAAGAGGAACTCCGACGGACCGAGGAAGCTTTCGTCAAGGCCACCGGCCACTCCATGCGGCCGTTGTGGCGGGCGCCGTACGGAGAGGAAAACCGTGCCCTGCGCGGATGGGCGCTCGAGATGGGCTACCTCCATGTGCGCTGGAGCTCGCTCGAAGGGGCGTCCCTCGACTCGCACGACTGGGTCGCGGATGAACATTCATCGCTCTACAAGAGCTCCCGGAGAATTATGGAACGCCTGATTCAGTTCCCGAAACTCGAGGGCGGCATCATCCTCATGCACATGGCGACTGAACGGGAGGAACCGCCCTGGCAGGAGTTGCCGGTGTTCCTCGACGCTCTCGAGCAGCGTGGACTCGAGCCGACGACTGTGACCCGCCTCCTTGAAGCTTCCCCCACCTGGCGCAAGTGGCTGCGTCGCGCCGAGGAACGCCATCAGGTCATCAACGGCGACTGAGGCCTTTGGTTCACCACCAAGACACCAAGGCCGCCCAATAAGCCCACAGATCACACAGATAGACCCAGATCCGAACATTCGGAGAAACCGCAGATCACGCAGATCGACGCAGATTCCGCCCA
>RCNG010002216.1_pt1 | contig 15048 bp, 13 predicted proteins | sample 2041371 | NCBI WGS metagenome assembly RCNG01 (sample SAMN09708227, study PRJNA481090) | Marine sediment metagenome, whole genome shotgun sequencing project. | biome: marine sediment; feature: ocean; material: sediment; isolation source: Sewage treatment plant 1 marine sediment (STP1) ... | reverse complement strand
CAGGCGTGGTCAACGACACGGCTCAGCCGGGCGTCGTGACCCGTGTTCTCAACTGGTTGTTCTAGGAGGAACCCCGTGAACGGAATTTCTAACTTCTCACGACTTGGACTTACCGCCTGGGGTCTGCTGCTGGTTTTGGCAGTCTGGGTGAACCCCACCGTGGGCCAGGAAACCTCTCGGCTCAAAGACCTGGCCTTTCTGGAGGGAACCACGGACGAGCCTCTGGTGGGCTACGGGTTGGTGGTCGGCCTGAACGGAACCGGCGACAGCTATTCGGTGGAAAACACGGCCAACTCCATCGCCACTTTGCTGGAAAAACTCGATGTCACCATCAGCCCGCGCGATTTGAAAGCCAGAAACGTGGCCGCGGTGATCGTGACCGGAACTCTCGACCCCAACACCAACGTTGGCGGGCGGGTTGACGTCAAGGTCAACTCATTGAACGACGCCACCAGCCTGGAAGGCGGGCACCTGGTCATGACCCCGTTGCGCGCCGCGGACGGCACTCTCTGCGTGCTTGCCCAGGGAAGCGTTTCCATCGGGGGGTTCAACGTGAAAGCGGGCCTTGGCAACAGGTACCGGAAAAACCATGCCCAGTCCGGACTGGTTTCCAATGGCGGGTCGGTCAAGGTGGCCCTGGAAGGCAGTTTCATGAGCGAGGGCCGGATGGCCTGGCTTCTCCACAATCCCGATTTCGTCACCGCGGCGGCGGTGGCAGCGTCCATCAATCGAAGTTTCGGAGAGGGCACGGCCCAAGCCCAGGACGCCCAGCGCATCCAGGTGAACATCCCGGTGACAGATAACAGCGATCCGGTGGGATTCATTGCCCGGATGAGTGAACTCGAAGCCCGTAGCGACGCCGTGGCTCGGGTCGTGGTCAATGAACGCACCGGCACCATCATCGTGGGCAAAAATGTGAAACTGAAGGAAGCGGCCGTGGCACACGGCAATCTCAAGGTCATCGTCAATACCTATTACGACGTTTCCCAGCCCAGCTCGTTCAGCCGGCGCGGCGACACCGTGGTCGTACCGGAAACCAGCACCAATGTCGAAGACAATGAGGCCCGTGTCCTGAGGGTTCCAGACACAAGTACGGTGGCCGATGTGGTCGGGGTTCTCAACGACATCGGGGCCAGTCCCCGGGACATCATCGCCATTCTCGAGGCCCTGAAAAGGGCCGGCTCGCTGCAGGCAGAACTGGTCCTGATGTAAAGGCCAAAGGAGTCGTCGGTGGAAATTCCGGGATTGCAATCATGGGGCCGCCTGGTATCCGAAGCCGGTGAACAGGCCGAACAGGTGCGCCTGCGTCGGTCCCTTGATGTGGCCGCAAATTCCCCAGGCGATCAGCAAGAACTTGAAAAATCCGCCAAGGAATTCGAAGGCGTTTTCTTGAACACCCTGCTCAAGGCCATGCGCCAAACGGTTCCGGAAAATGACCTTTTCAACGGCGGCGGCGCTACGAAATTTTACCGGCAGATGCACGATGCCGAGATCGCCAAGACCCTGGCCACGGGCCATTCGGGTATGGGCATTGCCGACATGATCGTCAGACAACTATCGCGAAACAGGCAAGCGGAGGCGATCCCAACTGCCACCGGAGCGGAGGTTCTGGGACCGCCAGCGCCCAAGGTTTTGGCGCGATACCGGGAAATGATTCCCCGGGAATCGGACTTGGTGGCGCGCACCAGGTTGACCCAGCTGGCCGCCAGGCAGGGGAGCGCCGTGGCGGACACCCTGGGACGGTTCCAGGGGGAAATTGAGACGGTCGCCCGCGGTACCGGTTTGGACCCCGCCCTCATCCTTTCGGTGGTGATGGAGGAATCCGGCGGTGATCCCGGTGCCCGCTCGGCCAAGGGCGCTGTGGGCCTGATGCAATTGATGCCCGACACGGCCAGGGATCTGGGTGTGGCCGACCGCACCGACGCGGCACAGAACCTGCAAGGTGGAGCCAGTTATCTGGCGGACATGTTGAAGAAATTCGCCGGGCAGTTGGATGTGGCTCTGGCCGCCTACAACGCCGGCCCCGGCACAGTGGACCGTCTGGGCGGCAAAGTCCCGGACTTTCCTGAAACCAGGCGCTATGTGCGCCGGGTCCTGGAAAGATACGAACAACTGGGCGGTGGCATGCCTTTGGCGTCCGGTAAACCCTAGAACTGGGACAGGACACGATTTCCTGGAGGAGCACCCGAAATGCAAAATGACGTCACCAGGTTGGAAGAAGAGGATTGCCGCCGATTGGGGGCCGTACTGGACTTGGAAGACAAGAATTACCGACGGTTGCTGAGGTTGGCCTGGCGTCAGAATTCTTACATGCAACGTCAAGATGTGGACCGGCTCCAGGGCAATGCCCGGGAATGGGCCCGTTATCTTCCCGAAGCCAATGAGGCCAGGATCGCCCGGGAAAGGTTTATTGGGGGACTGGCCGACAAAAGTGGATTGACCATCCCGCCGGACCGGGTGGAGGACCTTCTGGACTACACGGACCTCGACACCAAGAGGAAAGTGGCCGGTGCCTTGAACAGCGTTCGCCGCGTGGCCGCGAAGCTGGCCCGGCAAAACGAATTGAATCGCCTGCTCGCCGAATTCTGCCTGGATCTGGTCCATGAAGAGGCGGAAATATTCACCAGCTCGGTACTCGAGAACCCTGCCGGATGTTACGACAAGGAAGCCCAGAACCGGGACCGCGGACCCGGCGGCGTGATCGTACGGAAGGCCTGAAAGGACCACTCATGTCCGGACTGAATGCAATCATGGACAACAGCCTGTCGGCACTGCTGGCTGCTCAGGCCGGGCTGGCCACCAGCGGACACAACATCGCCAACGCCCACACACCCGGTTTCACCCGCCAGGATGTGATTTTCGGGACCCGGCGCCCGGAAATCATGGCCTATGGGGCCATTGGTCGCGGGGTGGAAGTCATGGGCGTCCGCCGCATTCAGGATGAATTTCTGCTGGGCAACCTGAGGGCCCAGACATCGCGTTTGCATTCTTACGCCGCGGTGGATTCGGCCCTGTACGACGTCGAAGGCATTCTCGGTTCGGTGGACAACGACCACCTGGGCAATGCCCTCAATAATTTTTTCGATGCCTGGAATGATCTGGCCCAGCCGCCATTTAGCGACAGTCTCAAACTCAATGTCGTGTCTCAGGCCGAAACCCTTGTCGCCGATTTTCAGGCCATCGACGAAGCCCTTGGACGCCTCGAGTCCGATCTGGAAATCAGGATCCAGGCCGAGGTGGAAAACCTCAACCGCCTGCTGACGGATATCGGGGAACTCAACCGCCAGGTCATGGCCGCCGAAACCAACGGCCATCCTGCCAACGATCTGCGCGATCAGCGCGATCTGAAAATCACCCAGCTGGCCGAACTGGCCGAGGTTTCGGTGTTGGAGCGCGAAGACGGTTCCAAAGACATCATCCTGGCCGGACGCACCATGGTCGCCCGGGACCGGGTCACCCTGTTCGAGGGAATCTACCGGCCGGGAACGGATGGCTACACCTTCGCCGTGGTCACCGAAGGCAATCAGCAGGATGTGGCTCTTTCACCCGGAATGCTGGAAGGGCTTCTGGCCGCCAGGGACGTACACGTCCGCAGCGTGAGGGAACAACTCGATGCCGTGGCGAGGCAGCTGATCACCGAAGTCAACGACTTGCACACCGCGGGTCTGACTTACGGCGGCCGTGGGGTGATGTTTTTCACCGGTGACAGCATGCACAACATCGGGGTCAACCAGGCCATCCTGGACAATGAAAACCTGGTGGCCACCGGCACGACTGGCAGTTCTGCGGACAACGACATTGCCCTGGCCATCGCCGACTTGGGGCGCAACAGCACCAACGGGCCGGATCGAAAATCGGTAAACGAATCGTACCGGTCGGTGGTCATGGACGTGGCCGGCAGCCTGGGCAGTTTCGAATTCATGGTGGAAAACCAGCAGAGCGTCGTGGCTTCTCTCAATGCCAGAATGGCCAGCGTCAGCGGCGTGAGCCTGGATGAAGAAGGGGCCAACCTGGTCCGCTACCAGAACAGTTACAACGCCGCCGCCAAGGTCATCGCCACCGTGCAGGAAATGTACGACACCCTGCTGAATATGGTTTAGGGGAAAGGTAAGGCATGAGCATCCGCATCACTGACAGTTACCTTTCGGCGATTCTCGTCGGGGACTTGAACCGCAGTCTCAGCAGCCTGCTCGAGCAGCAGCGAATGGCTGGCAGTCTACAGCGGGTCAATTCTTACGCCGACGACCCGCGCTCGGTCAGCCTCATTCAGCGTTTCAATTCCCTGATCAGCCAGAATGAAAGCTACCTTAGCAATGTCGGTCGCAGCCGGACCCTGTTGGACGGCACTGACATCGCCCTGCAGGATCTGAGCGAGATCCTGGCCGACGCCCGGGTGATCGCTCTGCGGGAATCCTCGTCGCTGGCCAATTCCGGCACCATGACCAATTCAGCCTTCGAGATCGAAAACCTCGTCGGGCGGATGCTGGAAGTTTTGAACACCTCGATCGAGGGCCACTACCTCTTTGCCGGGCGGGAAACGAACACCGCGCCCTTTCTCCTCAATGGCGGGACTGTCAGTTACCTGGGGGACGACGGAGTGATCAACGGTCGCACCGGTCCCCATTCCATCATGGCGCTGAACATTCCGGGGGACATTTTCATGGGCAGCCAGGCGGCCAGTCTGGCTGGGGACGTTCACCTGGGACCATTCCTGCGCGACACCACCCTTCTTTCGGATTTGAACCAGGGAGACGGCTGGAGTCCCGGCAGCATCACCATCACCGCAGGCAACACGACCAGCTACCGGATCGACCTGAACGATGCAGCCACCGTCGGCGATGTGCTGAGCCGGATCCAGACCGGAACCCGAGGTGCGATTACCGCCGCAATTTCCGCCGATGGCCAAGGAATCACCCTGACCGGGGCGGCACCTCTGGCTGTGAGCGAAGCCGACGGGGGGACCACGGCCATTTCTTTGGGACTGAACACCCTTACCGACGGCGGATCCTTGCGTGGTTCCGATATCCGACCCGCCCCGGCTCTGGACACTCTGCTCAACGACATCCCGGCCTTGGCTCCCCGCTTGCCCCTGGGCACCCTGGAAGTGACCTGGGAAGCGGGAACCGCCACGGTCGATCTTTCCTCGGCCCGAACGCTGGGAGATATCCAGGACCTTTTCCAGGCCCAGGTTCCCGGCATGGAAATGACACTTGAGGAAGGCTATCTGCAGATAGTGGGCTCCAGTTCGGACACCTTTTCAATAACGGACGCCGACGGCAGCGGAACTGCCTCACTCCTGGGGATAGATGGACAGGGCGCTCCGGTCCGGTTTTTTGGAGTGATGGATTTGCAAGCCGCAATGAGGGCGGGGGATAAGGCGGCGGTCAATGGGGCCGTCACTGAACTTATGGCCTTGAGCCAAACGGTGACCGGATTACTGGTTACAACAGGCGGCCGCCAGAACGATCTGGACTGGGCCGAAAACACCCTTTTGCACCGGGACGAAAGGTTGCGCGCCAACCTGTCGCTCGAACGTGATGTCGATGTGGCCCAGGTGGCCACGGACCTGAGCAGGGCGCAAGCCAGTTATCAGGCGAGTTTGCTGGTGACCAGCAAACTTTTTGAAAACAACCTGATAGCCTATCTGCGTTAACAAGTGGAGTGAGCCGGATTAGGCCGGTTGCCACCAACAAGGAGCTTACGATGCCTAAGATCCAAACCTTGCGCTTGGGAAAGCTGGAATACCGGGAAGAGGATGTTGTCCATCTGCCCGAGGGACTGGTGGGCATGCCCGACCTGTGCCGCTGGCTGGTCCTGGAAATGGGGGAAAACATTCCCATGAAGTGGTTCCAGTCCCTGGACCGGGGCGATTTCGGCTTTCCGGTGAGCCAACCGGCTTTTTTCACGGACACCTACGATGTAGATATCCCTCCGGGCTCCGCTTCCATCCTCAAAGGGGAAGAAGGAGAATGGATAGCGATTCTCATCATCACCACTGTTCAGGACGGTGGGACAAAGATCACCGGTAACTTGTTGGCCCCATTGGTGGTTAACGTTGATACACGGCAGGGTCTCCAGCTGGTGATGAGCGACCCGGCCTGGGGCGTTCAGCATGAGATCAATTACTTGAAATTTGGGCTTGCCGTAGATGCCCAAGCGTCGGAGAATGGGTCCACGACCATGGACGGGAAGAATCTTGTGCAGGATTTGCTTGATTCCTCAACCGAAAGCGGTCAGTCTCAGGTCCGACCCGAGGTGGATACGCCCGAGCCCGCCGAGGTCTAGCCCAGGCCCGGCATGCGCCGTGAGGCATTCCGGAGACAGGACAGGGAGGTCCCGTGCTCATACTCAGCCGAAAGCGCAATGAGAAGATAATGATCGGAGATAACATCTCCATCATGATCGTCGACATCCGTGGTGATCAGGTCCAGATCGGCATCGACGCACCCCGCTCCATCCCCGTACACCGGCATGAGATATACGAGGAAATTAAGAGTTCGATGTTGGGTGCGGCTGATTCCCAGAAGGTCGATATGGATGGGATCCGCAAGAAACTCAAAGATGACAATGGTGATGATGATCCACTGAAGGGACGTGGGCAAGGAAGCGGTTGATTTAGGTTGTGCCTTTGAAATTGTGTTTTTCCAGATCCCATTGATGTGATCTGGTTGAAGGATGCTATCAGTAACCCATCTTCAACTCATGCCTCAGGTTTCTTTTCAATGCCCGAGTGGTGATCATTCCCAGGTCAGATCGGCTCCCGCCAGCAACTCCATGACCCGTTCGATCCGGGCATCGTTCAGTACCAGAGAAGTTCGGGCATAGCCTTTGCCGTGGACCCCGAAACCGCTTCCGGGGGAAAGCAGGACCCCGGATTTTTCAAACACCTCGCTGATGAAGGCAAAATCGTCATCGCCCCAAGGCGCGGGGATGCGGGCCCAAATATACATGGCCGCCGGAGGTGACGGCACCTGCCAGCCCAGTTTGCGGTATCCGGCCACCATGAGGTTGCGGCGGCGTTCGTAAAGCTTCCGATTCTGGGAGCAGATCTGCTGACTGCCGGTAAGGGCTTCGACCGCCGCCATCTGGATGGCGCCGAACAGCGAAAAATCCACGTTGCTCTTGACCCGGCCCAAGGTGGCGATGACCTCGCTGCCCCCAACGGCAAATCCGGTGCGCCAACCGGCCATGTTGTGGCTCTTGCTCAGACTCTGGAACTCCACGGCCACGGACCGTGCGCCTTCGACCTGGAAGACACTGGGTGGGGAAAAGTCGTCCTCGAATCCCAGTTCGCTGTAGGCGATATCGCTGACCAGCATGACTTCGTGTTCGCGGCACCAGGCCACGGCCTCCTTGAAGAAGTCCAGGTCGCAGACCCCTCCGGTGGGATTGTGTGGGTAGTTGAGGATCAGCATCCGGGCCCGGTCTGCGATCTGGGCGGGGATGTCCTCGAAATTCAGGACAAAGCCCCGCTCCTCGGCAAGCGCGGGTTCGAAGATCTCGGCCTCGCACAGTCGGGCCGCGCCGAAGTAGGCCGGGTAACAGGGGCTGGGAATGATAACCGTGTCGCCGGCGTTGAGGTAGGCCCGCATCAGGTTGGCCAGTCCCTCCTTGGAGCCGATCAGGGGCAGGACCTCGGTATCCGGATTCATGGTGACCGCGAAGCGGTTGAAGTACCAGGCGGCAATGGCCTCCCGCAGGCGGGGCAATCCCTTGAAGGTTCCGTACCCGTGGCAATTCCAGGATTCGTCCTCCAGGGTCCGGGTCAAGGCGGCGATGATATTGGCCGGGGCCCTTCCGTCCGGGTTGCCGACGCCCAGGTCGATGACCTCGCGTCCGGCGGCCAGCGCTTCTTCTTTCAGGCGAAAGACGGTGGCGAAAACGTAGGGTGGCAGATTGGCGACTCGGTCGGCGCAGGGGATGATAAATTCCGGTCCGTTCATGATCTCCTCGTTTCCATTCTGGGTTGCCGCCTTCAAGGCCGGATGGTCCGCCTCAGGGACCCGGCGGTGCGACGAATAGCGCCGTCAAAACTTCAAGAATCGAAAAATATGTGGGGATGCTGCGGGGGTAAAGGGAAATCGGGCAGGGTCATGGCGGTAACTCAGGAACCGAAGGTGAATTTGTCCTGCTTGCGGTTGAGGGTGTACTGCCAGCCGAGATCATCGACGGTGACCAGGACCGAGGGAGTGAGTTGGCCGCTGCGGACCATTTCACTCAGACTCGCGGGCCACTCGCCCTTCTGGTAGCGGTAAAGGCGGGCGGCGGTGACCACTTCACTCCTGACCTGGGTCCGGCGCAGGGATTCTCCGGGGTTGGGTCCGGCGTCGGGACTGGCCGTCCAACGCAGCCAGCCGAGGGTACCGATCAACAGTAACGTGAAAAGGGTGATGGGCACCGAACGCAAGCCGGACTTGAGTTTCAATTTGAACTGGTCGCCCCGACTGTTGGAATCCTCGTCATCGGATCCCATCTGGGCGCGTTCCAGGAACCCTTCCTCGCACCATGTCTTCAACATGTTCCGAGCGACGAAACTTTCCGTCCGGCCTTGGCGGATGATCCGTCCCAGGGGCAGGCCGCCCAGGGCCATTTCCATGATTCGCTTGCGGGTTTCGGTCAATTCATCCGGGTCCAGGACCTTGTTTCCCTGTTTGAAGGTGATGGCCTGGGAATGTAGATAATCCTTGAGCATCCCTTCTTCGTCGAGGCGGCGGGCCGCCTCCATCAAAAGTCCCTGAACATCCAGGTTGTACCGCCATTGGACGCCCGGGGGCGTGTCCTTGGTCGGAGTGAAATGATAGCGCCCACGGCGCATCTTCATTCCCGCGTGAGCCATTTCCTGGGCCAGGCTCTTGAGGGCCCGGTCCATTGCTTCGTTGTCCATCAGACCTTCGGAAATCAGGATCTCGGTCAGGTCGAGGGAACTGTTCTTGCGGACGTATTCGATGTGCTTCCACTGCTGCTCGTTGAAGAAGCCGTAGGCGCGCAGAAAGGATTCCAGCGGGTCACGGGACCGGCTGCGGCGATCACGGGTGGATATCAGCATACCCTTGTCGAAGACGAACACCATGTTGCGCTTCGCTTCCAGATTCAGGAATCCGGATTTCTGCTGACTGGCGAGCAGTTGCAGGATCTCCGCCAGGTTAAAATCGCTCAGCTGGCCTTCCATGGCCATGGTCAACCTCCTCTATCTGGTCACCAGACCGTCACCAGGTGTTGTTTCACGGTTGGACGTGGGGGACAAGGAATAGCGATCGGGTATGCCGCGGCGCAATCCGGGGCCGTCCAGAAAGGCAATGATCCAGGACAAGGCGATCAGGCCGGCACCGATCAGGACCGAACTACCACTCCAGCCCGGCCACATGGCCGCCGGCATGGGGAGCCATTTGGGATGGAGGGTTTCGCCGGGCAGCATCAGGCCGGGAGAGGCCCAATCCGACCCCAGGTCGAAGGTCCAGCCGGCAAAGAGCAGAAACAGTCCCACGGCCAGGATCGAAAGCCGGAGCCACGCCGCGCGGAAGTGTCCGGTGGCCAGGTGTCCGGCCCCCGGCACAAGCCGCCCGACCTGGAGAATCCGGTGGCTGAGGGCCATCCCCTGTTCCCGACTGCGGTTTTTTAGGAGGGTGGCTAGCACCATGTCGCTGCGGGATCGTTCAGCCGTTTCCCCGCACCCCGCGCAAAGCCAGGCGCCGTCATGAACCTTGGCGCAATCTTCGCACAGGGGGATGCCGCAATTCTCGCATTCGGTTGGGTCGTTTTGGCGGTTCCACCACATGATCATGAACAGGGCCAGCAGCAGGGGGCCGCCGACCAGGGCATACAAGGGCAACGGGGGGGCTCCCAATTGGTGGCGCCATGAGGACAGAATTACCAACGACGGATAGTTGGACGCCTCGAACCGGCAGGCATCTTTCATGGCCTGGTTGGTCAGCGGTGGATAGACCACCGGGGAGTAGCCTTTTTGCGGACCATTTCCCTTGGTGGAAAATGAGGGAATGAATCCGAGGGATCTGGCCTTGTCCATGGCCTCGGTGGCCTCGGGCACGAAGAGTTTCTTGAAATAGACTTGGGCCAGGTTGAAAGGAGCTTCACCCCGATCTGGGTGAGCCAGGGCAATTTTCGAATAGGCCTTGGCCGCGCTATCCATGTTGCCCCGGTAATAGGTGTTATTGGCCACGCCGACTGTGGCCGGGAAATTTTCCGGGTCGACTTCCAGGACTTTCTTGAACAGGCGGGTGCTTTCGGCGTACCGGCCGCGGCGAGCTTCCTGGATGGCCAGGGCCACCGTCAAGCGGTTGGTCCGGCCCTGGTCTTCGGATTCGGCGAGACGCTTCTTCAGGGCCTTGATCAGGCTGCCGGAAGGTGGCAGGGAGCAGGATCTGTCCAGAAGGGTGACTTCACTGGCCGGGTCGATGGTCGGGACGGCCGAACGCAGCATCGGCCAGGCGGGGAACACCAGGACCAGGGCCATGACCCAGGTTGCCAGCAACAGGTACCGAACCTTGCCGCGGGCGTGGACCAGCAGGGGAATCGACATGATGGCCAGGAAACCGAACCAACCCGGCTTGAACACCACGAGGATCACCGGTAACAGGAAAGGCAGCACGAATCGCGGGGTATGTTTGGGGTCCTTCAGGATCGTGGCCCCCATGTCGTGAGCCATCTTGCGCCACCACGCCAGGTACAGGCCGCCAACCAGAACCGTCCAGAAAAAACCGTTGAGCAGAGTGGCTCCCTGATGCCAGGCCACCAAGAAATGGCCACGCCCCACCGGAGAGTTCAACAAGGCCCGGACCGAGGTGGGCAGAACCTTGAACAGAGTGGCCGTATCCAGGGACTTCACGGCCTGAACCGATTGCCACCATTGGTAACGGGGATGCCCGGGGGCCGCCTCGATGGCCGCGGCCAGATTTTCCGCCACGCCGGTCGGATCGTCGGCCATGGCCGCCTGGCGAGCCAGGTGAAAACGCCAGGCGCCGGCCATGGGGTCATCCAGACGGGGTGGCATCTTGGGGGCCCGCGACTTCTCGATGGTGGAGGCCTGGGCTTCGGGAAGGAGTTTGCGGCTGATATTGACGTCGGCGCCCGCGTATCGCGGGTCCAGTTCCTCGGCCTCGGCTCCGTATTCCCTCAGGGTATCCAGGGGAGCGGGATTGGCTGCGGCTCCTGTAGTCGCGATTCCCAGACAGACGCCGATCAAGGCCAGTCCCAGGTAAAGGTTCGATACCTTCATTTCACAACCCGTTCGCTTAGAGTTCCGCGTTGAGTTCCGCATTGAGTTCCGCATTCGCTTGTTGAATCTTCCGTCAGATCGTTGGATGATCCCGCCTGTGGACGGGATACTGCACCCACGGCTCCGGGTATCTGGACCGGACCGGGTATCCTTTGATATTGGTATCGTTCGAATATGGGCGGGATTAACAGGAATTTTAGCAATTCCTTCCCCGCCGGAGGTTGGGAAGCCTTGTTTCTGGACGCCAGCGGCCGTGTCATGATCCGACGCCTGATTCTGGCCGTCGCCGGTTTGTGTGGAACCGCGGGCCTGATCATTGAATACGGCCTTTATCCCTCCGGCGGGTTGCACCTCGCCGCCAGTGTGTTGAGTGGAGCCGCGGTCGGCCTGTTTCTGCTGGAACAAGCCCTTTCCTTGCGGGACAGCGGGAGCTTCAGGCGCTACCTGAAGGAAAGGTGGCCTACCTTTACCCTGTCGGTGTTGCTCATCCTGGAAATCCTGACCCTGGTCGCCGGTCGAAGCACCCCCTGGCTGAACAGCGCCTTGGGATACCTGTCACTCGGTTCGGTGACCCGGGCCTACCTGATCATCATCCAGGTCTATATCCTGGCTGTCTTCGCGGTCCAGTTGCCCCATCTTCACCGTCGTTTCGCCAGTTTGCGGATGCGCCCGGCGGTGGCCTTCGTGATGACCTTTCTGGTCCTGATCATTCTGGGGGCGGGGCTTCTTCTGCTGCCCCGGGCCACACCCCAGGGGCAGTCCTTGTCCCCTCTGGACGCCCTTTTCACCTCCACCAGCGCCGTCTGTGTCACCGGTTTGGTCGTGCGCGACACCGGGAGCGGATTTACCCTTTTCGGTCAGACAGTGATCCTGGTCCTCATCCAGCTCGGTGGGCTGGGCATCATGTCCCTGACGGCCGCTTTGAGCTTGCTGCTCGGCCGGGGAATAGGGGTGCGGGAAAGCAGTCTTTTACGGGAGGTTTTCCAGGTGCCCATGCTCAGTGCCGTGGGTCGAACCGTGCGCTTCATTATTCTCATGACCCTTGGGATGGAACTCATTGGGGCTTTTGCACTTTACCAGGGTCTGGCCGGGGTGATTGACGATCGGGGGGAGAGGATTTTCACCGCCGTGTTTCATGCCGTGAGCGCCTTCTGCAATGCTGGCTTCAGCACCTTCAACGACTCCCTGATCAGCCTGCAGGACACCCCTCTGGTCATGGCCACGGTTTCCGGCTTGCTGATTGTTGGAGGCCTCGGATTCGGCGTGGTGGCCCAGCTTCTGGCCTGGATGCGCGGTCGGCGTCTCAGGCCCGGCGCCCAGAAGGTCCGGTTGGACCTGCACAGTCGTGTGGTCCTGATTGTATCCGGCGGACTTCTGGTGGTCGGAACTGTTTTTATCGCCTGGTTCGAATGGAACCACGCTTTGGACGGGCAGCCGATCGTCATGAAGGTTTCCCAGGCGTTTTTCCAGGCGGCTACCTGCCGTACTGCGGGTTTCAACAGCATGGATCTGACCCTGATGGCCCCCGCCTCCCTGTTTTTGATAATTGTCCTGATGTTCATCGGGGGCGCCCCCGGCTCTACCGCCGGCGGGGTAAAGGTCACGGCGGTGGCCATCGTCTGGGCCAACTTACGCTCCATCAGTCGGGGCCTGAACCGGGTCAGGCTGGGCCGTCGCGAACTGGACCAGGTCCACGTTCAGCGCTCCATGCTTGTGCTTTCGGCGGGATTGGTTCTGGCGGCGGTGGGGGTGTTCATCCTTTTGGCCACCGAGAACCGGCCTTTCCTGGAAACCACCTTCGAGGTATTTTCGGCCCTGGGGACGGTGGGCTTGTCCCTGGGGATGACCAGTGTGTTGTCGCCGGCCGGTCGGATCGTCATCGCCGTTTTGATGTTTGTCGGACGCCTGGGTCCTCTGACCCTGGCCAGCAGTTTGACCGGCGCCAGCCGCGACCCACGGGTGCGTCTACCCAGGGGTCGGGTCATGATAGGTTGAGATTCACGGTCGATTTCACGGGAGTAGCGGCATGTTGAAAATCGTCGTCGTTGGATTGGGCAAATTCGGTAGCACCCTGGCCGTGAACCTGTCGCGCCTGGGGGCCGAGGTGCTGGCCGTTGACCGAAATACGAGGCTGGTGGAAGCCGTGGCCGAGGATGTCACCGTGGCCGTGGGTTTCGACGCCACGGACCTGACCAATCTGAAGGCCTACGATGCCGGCGCCATGGATGTGGGGGTGGTGGCCATTGGCGGAAACTTCGAATCCTCCGTTCTGGTGACCATGCATCTCAAAAACCTCGGCGTACCCCTGGTGTATGCCAAGGCCCTGAACGACATGCAGGATGCCGTCCTGCGCCGGGTCGGGGCCGATCAGGTCATTAAGCCCGAGGAGGACATGGGGGAGCGCCTGGCCAGGCATTTGCTGCACGATTCGGTGGTGGATTTTGTGGAACTGCCCTTGGGTTTCAGCCTGAAAAGAATCAAGGTTCCCGCCGATTGGATCGACCAAAGTCTGGCCGACCTCCAACTGCTGGGCAGGTTCAAGCTCAACCTGGTCCAGGTCCGACGTACCCTCCCCGCCGCCACCGAGGGCGGTGAACCGGTCATGGAAAAGAAACCCCTTCCTGACGGATCCATGGTGTTGAGGGCCGGTGACGAAATCGACGTTATCGGGCCCGACGATGAGCTGAATAAACTCGATTGAACATTTCTGAAAAAAAACTTGAGCTTTGGCGGGGTTGATGTCTACTCTCTCAGGTTGTAAGAGGTTTTAATCGGTCACCGTTTTGGTTAAGATTGGTTCAGATTGGTTAGGAACGGTTCGGAAAACGATGTTTTTGCCGGACTTCGAATTGCCAGCCAGATCAGGTTGGATTCAACCAAGGAGTGATTCATGTACAAGAAGTTAGCCAGGAATTTGGCCCTGCTGGGCCTGCTTGTCGCCATTATTGCCCTGGGCGGCTGCTCCAGCAAGGAGTATGAAGAGCAGATCATGCAGTTGGACGCCCAGATCGCGGAAATGCAGAAAGATCTGGCGGACAGGGACGCTGTTATCAACGAGCGCGAGCAGGTTGCCGAAGATCTGCGGAACAATCTGAAGGATTGCCAGGGTGAAAACGCCCTTCTGGTGGAGATGTCCGAGGAAGTTATCATGATCACCGTCCAGGAAGACCTGGGCTTCAACGCCAGCCAAACCATCGTGCTGGATACCATGGTGCCGGCATTGGAGGCCATCGCCCGGACGGTTCGCGACCACCCCGACTGGGACGTGTTCGTGGAAGGTTTCACCGACAACAAGAAGATCAAAGAGGAATACCAGGAACAGTATCCTTCCAACTGGGAGCTGGGCGCTTTCCGTTCCTGCGCCGTGATCCGTTACATGACCAACAACCTGGACATTTCCCCCGATCGTTTCGCCGCCGTCAGCTACGGCCCCTTCAGGTCGGTGGCCAGCAACGACACGCCCGAGGGTCGCGCCGAGAACCGGCGGGGGCGTTTCACTCTGCACAAGGTCGAGAAGTAGCCAGGCCGTAAATCTGGATACTGCCTGAACAAAAGCCGGCCCCGGATTCCTGGAATTCGGGGCCGGTTCTTGGCCAAAAAAGACCGGTCTACTTGGCGATGTCCCGCATGGCGGTCACGGCTTCGTCCACCTGGGCCTCGGTATTGAAAGGACCAAAACTGAAGCGGGCCGAACCCAGGGGTGTGGTGCCCAGGGCCTCATGGGCCAGGGGCGCGCAGTGCAGACCCGTCCGTACGGCGATGTTCCAGTCGGCGTCCAGGAAGAGGCCGATCTCCTCGGCCGTACGCCCTTCCAC
>RCNG010000796.1_pt1 | contig 15064 bp, 10 predicted proteins | sample 2041371 | NCBI WGS metagenome assembly RCNG01 (sample SAMN09708227, study PRJNA481090) | Marine sediment metagenome, whole genome shotgun sequencing project. | biome: marine sediment; feature: ocean; material: sediment; isolation source: Sewage treatment plant 1 marine sediment (STP1) ... | reverse complement strand
ATGAGCTTGCCAGCGAGACCTCGAACCTGACCCTGGACGGCGCTTTCGGCAGAGTGATCATGCAATTGCAAAGCGCAAAGCGCCTCCTACCTTAAACCGCACCATGAAGCTCCTCCTTAAACTACTAAAACTCCTGTTATTTTTCTCTCTTATTGGCGGGCTCGCGGGTATAGGCGGGTTTGCCTTCATTTACCAGCGTCTGGCACCCGAGCTACCCTCCGGTGCAACCCTGAAGAACGTGCGGCTACAGGTTCCCTTACGGGTATACAGCCGCGACGGCAAGCTTATCGCAGAATACGGTGAGAAACGCCGCATCCCGTTGGACTATGATGAAATTCCCCAGCGAGTGCGCCAGGCGTTTCTTTCTGCGGAGGATGATCGTTTCTTCCAGCACCCGGGGGTGGATTACCATGCATTGGTGCGAGCCGCATTGCAGCTGGCATTGACCGGCCAGCGCCGGCAGGGCGGCAGCACTATTACTATGCAGGTCGCGCGGAACTTTTTCTTGACTCGCGAAAAGACCTTTACTCGCAAGCTCAAGGAGATTTTTCTCGCCTTGCGCATTGAGCGCGAACTGAGCAAGCAGGAAATACTCGAACTCTATCTCAACAAAATTTACCTCGGCAAGCGAGCCTACGGTATCGGCGCGGCAGCCCAGGTTTATTACGGCCGTGACGTCGATGAGCTGAACCTGGCCCAGACGGCGATGCTCGCGGGTCTGCCAAAGGGTCCTTCAAGAATCAATCCGATCGCCAATCCCGAGCGGGCTCTCGAGCGAAGAGACTACATACTTGACCGCATGGAGGAGCTCGGTTTCATCTCCGTACAACAGCTGGACCAGGCAAAGGCGGCACCTGTCAGCGCCCGTATACATAATAAGGAGATAGAGCTCAGGGCACCTTATATAGCCGAAATGGTGCGAGGCGAAGCGGTCGAGCGCTATGGTGAAGATGCCTACACCCGAGGGCTGAGCATCTACACCAGTATTGACAGCAGGCTGCAGGAGGCAGCAAACGATGCTTTGCGGGGCGCCATGCAGTCCTATGACAAGCGTCACGGCTACCGCGGCATAGAGGGACAAACGGATGCGGCAGTTGGTCGCCTGCAGCAGTCCCCGCTGCAGGCTATCCGCAAGGTGCCCGATGTAGCCGGTCTCGAACGGGGAGCGGTGATCAAGGTGGCGGAGCAATCAGTAGATGTGCTCCTGTCCGACGGTCAAACCAGCGAGATTGGATGGGACGGATTGAAGTGGGCGCGCCCCTACATCAGCGTAAACCGAACAGGGGCCAATCCCAAACGGGCAGGGGATGTGCTAAGTCCCGGCGATTTGATCTATCTGCACGAAGAAGTGGACGAGGAGGGCGAGCGGTACTGGCGCTTGGCACAGATTCCCGCCGTTCAAGGTGCCTTAGTAGCCCTGGATCCGGACGACGGCGCTATCACTGCACTGATAGGGGGTTACGATTTTTATCGCAGCAAGTTCAACCGGGTGACCCAGGCCCGCCGCCAACCTGGTTCCGGGTTCAAGGCCTTTATCTATTCGGCGGCTTTAGAGGCCGGCTATACTCCCGCAAGCCTGATCAATGATGCGCCGCTGGTGATACGAAACGCCAGCATCGACGGCGACTGGCGGCCGCAGAATTATAGTGGAAAATGGTTTGGCCTGACGCGCTTGCGGGTAGGGCTGTACAAATCCCGTAATCTCATCTCAATCCGACTGTTACGGGCCATGGGGATCGGATTTGCGCTACGGCATGTGGCCCGGTTCGGCTTCGATGCCGATAAGCTCCCGCGCAACCTGACTATAGCGCTGGGCAGCGGCGAGGTGTCGCCCCTCGAGATGGCGCGCGGCTATGCGGTGCTGGCGAACGGCGGCTACTTGATCGATCCCTATTTCATTGACCGTATCGAGGCAAGTCGGGATGGAATCTTGCACCAGACCACGCCGCTGAGAGTTTGCACCGATTGCCCGGAGCCCCTGAACCCGACCGACAAGGCTCCCGAGGACGATGATGCGTCAGCAGCATCTGCTCCCAACCAGCCGGAGGACACCACGCCAAACCGTGCCCCTAGGGTTCTGAGTGCACAAAACCAGTACCTGATGACCTCTATGATGGGGGATGTGATCCGCCTCGGTACCGGAAAGCGAGCCCTTGTTCTCGGCCGCTCGGACCTGGCCGGTAAGACCGGTACCACCAACGATCAGCGCGATGCCTGGTTCAACGGCTTCAACCGCAGGATGGTGGCGATTGCCTGGGTAGGCTTCGACTCCTTCAAGCCCCTGGGCCGCAAAGAAGTGGGTGGCCGTGTCGCTTTACCGGCTTGGATTGACTTCATGCGGGTAGCACTTGAAGGGGTTGAAGAGCAGGAATGGAATTTACCAGAGGATATCGTCACGGTGCTTATCGACCCGAAAAGCGGAAAACGGGCGGCAGCCGGGACAAAGGGGGCTGTGTTCGAGGTGTTCCGAAAAGATAACGTGGGGAAATACCAGGGTGCGGCGGAATTTACCGCTTCACGTTCAGTGGGGACGAACGAGGCATCCAGTGCCTCAATCACCCAGGAGTTGTTCTGATTACGGATGGAAGCGCCTGCGGGTTCAAATAGACAGGAGATACCAATGGCCTCGCGAAACGGAAATCTTCATCTGCGCCAGCGCATCGCCTTTGAGGCGGCTCGGCTGATGATGGACGGCAGCGCCCCGGACCATAGCCTGGCCCTCCGGAAGGCGGCCTCCCGACTGCGTGCACACAACAAACGACTATGGCCGAGTAATGCGGAAGTCGCGGAGGCTCTCCATCAGGAGCTGAGATTGTTCCGCAAGGAGCAACCTGAGCATCTGCGCCTGTTGCGGGAACGAGCGCTGCAGGCAATGCGCGCCTTTGCCCGTTTCAAACCCCGGCTGGTCGGTCCGGTGTTGGATGGCACAGCGGGTCGGGCCGCTCGGATCTCTCTGCACCTGTTTGCCGACGCACCAGAGGAGGTGGTCCTCGCGCTTTTGGAACAGGGAATTCCCTGGGAGGATCGGGAGCGCGCTCTGCGCTATGTTGACGGGGCGCGCGTGACCCACCCGATGTTCACTTTCGTCGCCGGTGAAATACCCATTGAGTTGATTGTGCTACCGTTACGGGATCGACAGTCACCGCCGTTAAGCCCGTTGACTGATCGACCGGACCGGGGTGCCGGTATGGCTGAATTGCAGGATCTTCTGACCACTATACGAGAAAATTGATCCCTGTAGATTCCCTTGCGCCCGGCACGGCTGGAGCTTAAGGCTCATCGTCGCAAACTCAGCTGCGCCTCCAGCACAATGGGGCGTCCAATACGCTCGCTGATCATCTGCTTTAGCGCATCGACATGGGTCTCGTCCAGCCGCTGGGACGAGCTCAGGACAACCCGGACCAGTGGTGGCGTACTCACCCTGACTTTGGCGCTGCGCAGGCGGACCGTCTGCCCGGACAATTCGATCCGCCCGGTGGGGATCTGCCGCAAGATCCTTCCCTGCTCGACCAGATTGACGAAGGTTATATAGAGAGGTCCGATGATAGCTGCTGTCAGCAACAAGGCGATTGCGAGACCTTTTTTCGCAAGCTTGAACGGGGCGAATCCCATGACGAGAAAGGTCGCGCTGGCCGCCAGCGAGATCCCGACCAGGTTGGTCGTGAAGAGCAGAAATGCACCCTTGGCCATCGGCCAATCGCCCCAGCCAATCCCGATTCCGGCAACGCTCAGCGGCGGCACCAGGGCAACGGCGATCGCGACTCCCGCCAGGCTTTTGGCGATCTCTTCTTTCGCGTGGGCATAAGCGCCCGCGATGCCTGAGATGACGGCGACGCTCAGGTCGAGAAGTGTGGGGGAAAGACGTGCCTGCATCTCCGGGGTGAGATTTTCCAGCGGCATAAGCCAGGCCACGATGACGGCGCAGCAGAGAGCTGCACCAATCCCGGTCACCAGCGTTCGCAGCGAGTTGTTGATCAAGGCTGAATTCGTGCGCGCGAGTCCCATGGCAAGCGATATGATCGGAGACATCAACGGCGCGAGGATCATGGCACCGATAATGACTGGCGCCGAGTTGGCATAGAGGCCCGTGAGCGCCAGCAAGACACTCAGTACCATCAGCACCAGGAAGGGGGAAGAGAGCACCGCGTTTTCCCGCAGCAACACGAAAAGATCTCGATACTCCTCTTCGCTTGCATGGCTGAAGAAAGGCAAAGGCGTCTCGACCATCTGTCGGGCCGTCTCGCCCACGGGCAGATTATCTATCTTGATCTTGTCCTTGGTTTGACTTCGATCCTCCCTGGGAACCAAAGCGGGACCCGGCAATAGATGAATAGTCTGATCGAGGACACGCAACTCGATCTCCTTGGCGCTTTGGAGCGTACCGTCCAATAAGTAATCGGCGCCTCTGGGCGCCTTTATCAGGACGCGGTCGCTATGAATCAATCCAACCGCACTTGGCAGGCGGTGCAGACTGATCTTTCTGGGAAGGAGCAGACGGAACAGGAACCAGAGATAGCTGAGGATACTCCGTGGCGCCAATACAAGCAGGGTGAGACGACGGTCGGAAATACTCAGCACATCGGAGAAACAGCGCCCGATCAAGGTGGATTGGGTATGCTCCATGGCCACCATGCCGAGCGCCGCCAAGCGAATCTCCTGCTCCTTACCGGTCGTCAGCGTGTAGCTGCGCAGGCGCAGACGTCGCGCCACCTTAAGCGCACTGAAGAAAGAGTCTCGCCGCGGTGGGGGACGATCGATGTCGTACGGGCTGAGATCCAATACCTCACCGACAACCACCGGGGAGAATACCACTTGGTCGTTACAGGTGAGAATATCCGCCTCAATAGGCTGGGCCTCTAGGTAGTGGCTGAAGACACGCTCCACGTCACCTTTCACCCCAAGAGCTTGGGACGCCTGAGTGGCCTCCGGGTGCGGGAGAAGGCCCACCTCCCACTGCTTTTCGATAGCCGCTGGAACCAGTTCCCGGAGTTGCTCGTCCCCCAGATAGAGTAGTAGGCGAGATCCCGAGGGTGGCGTCTCGCGCTGGTTCCACTCCAAGACATGGAGCCTCCGATCCGGTGCAAGGTCAGAGAGTGACTGCGCTTCCAGCGTACCGTCGTGGATCAGATAGAGGTCCGGATTCTCCAAACCTTGCTGCTGGCTCGCACTCATTGTTTAACCTCCGTTCGATTTAGCGTGATGAGATCTATAAGCACCCATCCGAGGAGGTTTGGATATACCCACCAGGAAACTCGGAGATTGCACCGAACATCTCATAATATGAACAAAGCTTGGCATCCTCCGACGCCATAGCAATCAACCTAGAAACGGCAGTTGGACGGCGTGCTCTGCGCCTCGTAGCGCTCTCACCCATTGGGTGAACGGTCGATATACCTGAAATCATCTTATTGTCAGTGACTTAAGCATTGCACATAGCGGTCAACTGCCGTTTCTAGGATCAAAGCCACCTCATCTTCCGGAACAGGAGCAGCAAACTAGTCACGATCGTCGCCATCACGCCGAGCAGTACGAAGTAGCCGTTCTTGACCTTCAGCTCCGGTATGTCCTCGAAGTTCATGCCGTAGATGCCTACCAGCAGCGCCAAAGGCGCAAAGATCACCGTCACCACGGTCAGCACTTTCATGATCTGATTGAGGCGGTGGCTGGTAACCGAGATGTACCCGTTCATCAGGTCGTCGGCCAGCTCCTTGTATAGAGACGTCAAACTCACGAGCCGCTCGGTATGCTCGAATACATCGATAAACTCGTGGCGCTGCTGCTTACCGATGAACGGATGGTCCTTGCGGCTCAGCCGCACGAATAAACCCTGATGATAAGTGAAGATACGCCACAGCCGCTTGAGGTTGCGGCCGTAGCCGATCAACTCCTCGAGCAGGGCGTCGCGCGGATTTTCGAACATCTCGTCTTCCATGCTATCGAGTCTGCGCTGCAGTCCTTCAACCAGGTGGGTGTAGCGGTCCGTTACCCGTCGCACGACCCGGTAGGCGGCATGTACTGACCCATTGGACAGATCGAGCCCTCCGTTCTCGGCCTCGGTCCAGATTGCGTCCATGCTGACGGATTCGACGCCGCGCCGGGTCACCAGAAAACGATCACTGACGAAGAAGGCGATCGGTATGGTGTTGAAGTCGATGTCGGTGGTGGTTGCGTCCAATCCGTTCATCAGGAGAAAAAAGTACTCGTCGAACACCTCCAGCTTGGGCGGGTGGCGGTCGCGCTGGGCATCGTCGATGGCCAAGGAATGTAAACCGAATTTCTCAGAAAACAGCGCTTTTTCCCGTGACGGATCCTCATTGTCAAAATCCGCCCATATCCACAGGTCCGGGTTCTCGGCCCACTCGGCGAATACCCCTTCGTCGCCGCGACGGGTTTCGCCGGTCTTTCGGTCATGCAACAGGGTTCTGATCATCTTGGGTTACCTTTGGCTCGAAAAAATCGGGTTTGTTTAGGCTGATGAGTGTCGAAATTCAGCCAATCCTCGGACATGCAGAATTCCAGACGGCAATTGAGGAATAGCACTTCAATTCAGGGGCTCTCTCCAGTATTTCCCTTACAATGAAAGTATGCGCCGAAGGCACTCCTCATCTCCCTCTCCCTCTGGGAAAGGGTTGGGATGAAGGAAACGGATATGGCGATTCGTGCTTTCATTTTTCGGGGTAGCGCGAATCGCCATGTCCGTTAGCGCCGCCATCCGGCTTTTCCTGACGGGTATCGGCAATATTGACGCGCAGCGGCTCGCGCAGGTCCAGATGCAGGTCCCGCTGCGGGAAAGCGATGACGATACCGGCATCGATGAACTTTTGGTTGATCGCCTTGTGCAGCGCAGTCGTGGTCGGGACGCGGTGGTCGAGATCGCCGATATAGGCACGCAACAGAAGAGTCAGGGAGTCTACGCCGAAGCCTTCGAAGCTCACCACCGGCTTGGGATCGTTGAGCACATTCTCATTTTCCTCCGCCGCCTCGCGCATCAAAGCGTGTGCCTTGTCGACATCCGACCCGTAGGCCACCCCCACGATAATCACGATCCGGGTGGTTTGGTCGGACAGGGACCAGTTCATGATCTCGCCGGTGATGAACTGCTTGTTCGGTACCAGCAGCTCCTTGCGGTCCCAGTTGCGGATGGTGGTCGCACGGATACGGATCTTGGTCACGACCCCGTCGGTAGTGCCGACGGTAACGACGTCGCCGATCCGGATCGGACGCTCGAACAGCAGGATGATGCCGCTGATGAAGTTGGCCACGATCTCCTGCAGGCCAAACCCGATGCCCACGCTCAACGCGGCCACCAGCCATTGGAGTTGGGACCACTGGGCGCCGATCGTATTCAGCACGAGCAGGATGCCGACGCTGACAATCACATAGCTGGTAAGCGTAGTGAACGTGTAGCGGCTGCCCGCCGGCAGGCTGAAGTGCTCGAGCAGGATCATCTCCAGCACCGCCGGCAGCTGTTTCGCGAGGATGACGGTCGCGACCCCATAGATCAACGCCATGCCGATATCCACCAGGGTGACAGGTATCCGCGTGTCCACCCCGTCCACGCTCACCGTGGAATGCCACAGGGTGAACTCATTAAGCAGGTGCAAGGCTGGAAAGACCTCCGCCCAAATCATCCACAGCCCGATGAACCCGGAAAAGATGACAACGGTGTTGAGTAGCTGGTGGCCCGTATCGCTCAACTCACCGAGGTCCACTTCCGGTTCTTCCACCTCGATGGGCCCGGTCTCGTCGTCCGCATGAGGCTTCTCCTGCCCCCGGGCGTCTTCCGACAGCGCCTGTCGCCGCTCCATGGCCGCCTGGTAGGCGAGGCGCCGGCGGGCTACCAGCAACCAGCGCTGCGCCAGCGCGGCGAGGATCACCAGACTCACCACCATCCAACTGGTCTCCAGCAGGAGCGCAAGCAGGGTGCCCGCGGTATAGACGTAACCCATCACGGACAAGACCCCCAGCGCCAGGGGGACCACGACCAGGAGCGGATACCAGATCCGGTGCAGTCGTCTGAAACCCCGCCGCGCCGGCTTACCGATGTAGCCTGCAAGCACGCCCGATTTGGGTGCCAGCAGGCGATAGAAAGCGAAGGCCAGGGCGCCGGCCATGATCAAGAAGGCGGCCCGTCCGATTATCCAGCCCGCGTTGAGCGGGTCCAGGTGGAAGGCGACGATGGTCACCATGGCGGCCGGCAGGTAGAGCCAGGTGAGACGATTGATCTCGCTGCGCAGTAACCGGAGGCTGACCTCGGGCCAGCGGAAATGCGCCGCTGCCAGTCCGCCCGGCAGGCAGATCGTGCGGAATGCCCGTAAATAATAGAACTGTGCTGCGATGGCAATCAGCGATCCGCCCACCGCGTTCGAGAAGTCCGTGGTCTCGACCGACACCTTCAGTTGCCAGCCGGTCACCGCCACCACCAACGGCCAGGCGGCGGCCGCGATCAGCGTCAATGCGACGGCTTGGACACTGTACGTAAAGCGGTCGGTGGTGGGCTTACCGAGTTGACCGGCCATGCCCTGGATTGCAGCGATCATGCGCCTGCGGCCCCACAGCAGGACGCCGAGGGCCACTGCGAGTAGCACGAACGCCGGCGAGTGGGTGACCTGGTGGAGCAGTGCCCGTGTCACCTCGAGCCATCCGGTGGGGGACAGCATGCGCCAAACCTGCTCGGGCAAGGCCCCCAGGGCCTCGAGCTCGGCCCGCGAGGCGCTGCGGACCCACAGCAGGTGCTCCGACAGGAAGGCGTCGTAAGTCTCGATCGCCTCGAGCAGCCGCTGTTGCGCCGTCTCCAGCTCACCGAGCTTGCGTAGATAGACATTGTCAGTCTCGACGGCCTTTTCCAGTATCGCCCGGCGCTCCACCGCCAGCGCGTGGAGTTGTTCGCGCAGCAGGGGCGCCTCTTCCGCAGCCGCCGCCACGGTAATCCCCACGACATACGCCTCCAGATCACGCAGCCGTTTCTGTTCCTGGCGGTGGCGCAGGCGCTGCACACCGATCCGTGCGGCCTTGTCCTCGCGCACCTCGGCCTGGCGCCGGAACGTGCTCAGGTCCGGCAGCGATTGGCGCTGTTGCAACAGCATCTGCCCCAGCTCCTGGCTCAGACCGCCGATCGCGATGGTCTCCTTTGCACTCGTGAAATCCTCCTCGACCTGCCCCGCCAGTTTGTTCGCCAGCTGCGTCTGTTCCGCCAGCTCGTCCAGCCGGGAGGCCGTGCTGGCCATTTCCTCGGAAACCACCGCATTCTGTTCGGCCAAGCGGATCACCAGCGGGTGTTTACCCTCCGCCGCCTGCCGGGTCGTCTCCGCCTGGGTTTTGGCCTGGTCCGCCTCGTCTTGACGCTTGCGGGTGACCAGCTCCTCCAGCCGCTTGATGCGCCGGCCGATCCACGTCACGCTGGCGGTCGCCTTGTCCCGCTGGGCCTTCAGCAGATCCACCCGCACGGGTTGGCTCAGGAGCTCCTGGTCCAGCATCTGGATTTCCGTGCTTAGCGCCTGGTAGCGGGTCTCAAGCTCCCACCTTTTCGCCTCCACCGTGGTTGGACCCTCATCGGCCGGTGCAGGCAGCTTGAGCTGCAGGGCGACCGCTTCCTGCTCCTGCTTGGCCTGCGTGAGTCGTTCACGGATCAGCACCGGACGGCGCGCCTCCTCTTCCAGGCGCTTTTCCGCGTCCGCGCGCCGGGCGTCCACGGCCGCCAAGTCGGCCTTTTCTTTCTGTAGAAGCTGCTCGAGTTGACGCAACGGGGTCGACGGGTCCGCCTCCAGGCTCTCTTCCGGGGCGGCCACGTCGGCGTCCTCCCTTTGTTCGCGCAGCACCTGAATCTCGACCGGCGCGGTCTTCGCCGCCTTTTGGAAGCCCTCCGCGGCCTGCGTATTGGCGGCCGCCGCCTGCAGGTGACTCAGGGCCTTGCGGTAGAGCTCCACCAGCTTGGTCTTGGCCTCCTCTTCCAGACCGGTGGTGGCCTCGACCTCCTGAATCTTCGCTTCCACAACCGCAGCAGTCACCAGCGACGGCGGAGGGGCGCCCGCGCTGTCTTCCTGAGCCGATGCGGACGCGCACAGCATCGCCAGCAGCCAGAGACCGATGGCGTATCGAGGCCGAAGGATGATTGATTTCAAGAATGGATCCTCATGTATGTCACCACTGGTAACCCAGCTTCAGGCGCAGCGTAGACAGCTGCATAGGTTCGCTTCTGATTGGAGAATTGATTCTTCAGTTGGCGGCATGCCACCTCATCCAACCGGAATGGTCAGCACCGGGACCTGCTGCTGGATGCCCTCCGGGTTGAGGCGGAGTTCGACCATGAACTTGATGAGCTGAAACGACTCCTTGCTCCGCGAGTCGGTCGCGTCGATGTAGAACCACCAGCCGCGAAACGGAACCGAAACGACGGCGTTGTTCGGCTTTTCTTTGGATGAGCGGACGGTGATGAGACGGTTCTCCGGCAATCCAGGCCAGCCGCCAGGCCCGACGATGCCCGCCTCGCGGTGAGGCGCGGGTACTTCGACCATGCTCGCGGCAAGACGGAGCCAATCGAGCACCGAGCGGGTCTCGGCATAGATCGTGCCTTCCGCGTCGGGGTCGACCGACGGACCGAAGGGGAGCACGATCTTCCGCCCGTCGACCACCTGTCCCTCGACCCCAAACAGGTCGAGGTACTCACGGACGAGGTCTTGGTGTTCCTCCGAATAGCCACTCAAGATGAGGACATACTCCGGTCGCTCATCGGTCGAGCCGGGCGCGCGGCCGAATCGTAGGATGCCCGCTTCACGGAGTATGCTACCGAGCACAGCGCCTCTTTGGGCCTCCGGCGGCAACGGGCCATCAATCGGCATCTTCAGGTCGTTCAACCGCCGGTAGAGGAGCAGGAAGCGAATCGCCTCGTCCTTCTTGCCCACCATGTGAGTCGACACCGCAAGAATCTCCTCAGCGGTGCTCCGGACGTCAACGTGCGCAACCGGGATCGTCTTCAGAGCCGCCTTCATGAGCCTCAGGGATCCGGCGCCGTCACCCATGGGCCAGAGGAGATACCCTCGACACAGCGCAACCTCGCCTCGTAGCTCCTCCTCACGGGGGTCCTCGCCGAGCAGCGACTCGGCGCGATCCAAGAGCGCGGGAACGGGCTCGAAAAGGAAGAGGTAGTTAAGGAGAATCCATGCGCGAGCCAACAGAAGTTCCGCGCGTTGCCGCAGGACCGTCTCTGGGATCAGCGACAGCCAGTTGTCGAGGACCCACCACTCGTTGGCATCGAGGGCGGCATGGCGGTGCCGAGCGATCAGCTCTGCCGACCGCTCCATGTCCTCGGCCGCCAGTGCATGCTTCAGCGCTTCGTCGATCAGGTCTTCGCCTTCGAACCACCGGCTGGCCCGCAGGTGCAGGGCCGCGACGTGATCCGGACCGTGCACGCACCGCAGCTCGTTCTCGAGCAACTCCTGAAAGAGGTGGTGATACCGGAACCACTTGCCGTGGGCGTCGAGGGAGAATGTGAAGAGATTGTACTTTCGCAGCTCATCCAGGAAGGCGACGGCAGTGTACCCGCCGTGGTCGTCGCGGGCCGGCGGCTCGCGAATCGCGTCGAGCACCTCCGCGCAGAAACGATCGAGGATGGATGATGCCAGCAGGAGATCCCGGACCGCGGCATCCTGCGTGCTCAGCACCTCCCGCAACAGGTACTCCTGGATCTGCGGCAAGCTCCCATGCAGCCTCGTGAGATAGGCATCCGGTTCGTCGATGTGGCGCAGTGCCAACGACACGAGGCGCAACCCGGCGGCCCATCCCTCCACCTCGCGCTCCAACTTCGTGAGTGCCTCATCGCTGATGGAGAGCTCCGTCGTCGCTCTCAGAAACTCGCCAGTCTCGGGCGCCGTAAACCGGAGGTCTTGCAGGCGAACATCGTTGACGCGGTGGCCGGCGCGAAGGCTTGGCAGGTCGAACGGCGGATCCTGGCGAGTGAGAATTATGAAACGGAACTGCTGCGGAGGATGCTCGAGCATCCGCAGCATCAGATCATGCACGGGCGACAGCGGTTCGATCCTGTGATAGTCGTCGAGCACGATGGCGCACGATCCGTCGATGGCGTCGAGCTCGTTGAGCAGGTAGCTCGCCAGAATGGGCACAGGACAAAGGGAGGCTGCCTCCAGGAGCTCACGAGTGGTGCCACAGGCGCCGGGCGACACCGTATCCACGGTAGCGACGAAGTACTCGACAAATGTTCTCAACTCGCTGTCACTGACATCCAGCGACAACCAGGCTATGGGGTTGTCGAGCTGCTCGATCCACTGGGCAACCAGGACACTCTTGCCATAACCTGCCGGGGCCGATACCAGGGTCAGCGGCACCTCCTGGACCCTGTCCATCGTCTTGATCAGACGATCCCGGTTCACCAACCGTCCGCTCAGTTGCGGCCGATGCAGCTTGGTCCGCAGGATCGGGTTGAATGCCGGGGTGCCGTTGTCCCTATCTTGCTTCATTTACTCAGAACTCAGCTTGTGCTGATTCAATGCGCGTTTCTCTCAATTCCAGGATCCGACGGACGCAATCCATTGATTGCCAGATCGTTTAACCTAGAAACGGCAGTTGGACGGGGTGCAGAGTGTGCCCGATTTTTTGCCTGGCAAGGCACAACGACGAGTAATAGCCGGCTATTGCGAGGAGTTGTAACGCCGCCAGGCGGAAAATAGGGCGTGCTCTGCGCCCCGTAGCGCTCTCACCCGTTGGGTGAACAGTCAATACACACGAATCCATAATATTATCAGTGGCTTGAGCGTTGCACATAGCGGTCAATTGCCGTTTCTAGGTTTAATACCATTACGCGTCCATTTGATCGGGAACCCGCGATAGGGGTGTCCCAAGCCCGTCATCTCGGCTGGAACACGAAAAATATCCTCACCTGATGCGCCGTTGAGCGAGTCCCCGCGACCCCCGCCACTCGGCGGGGGTTTATGTTGGCAGCAATGTGGCTATGCCGCCCGAAAATCAATGCATTCCACGGCGTCGAGATTTACTGTCTGGCGCGCCTGCCAGAGATCATGGTTGTCCTGCATGGCCAGCCAACTCTCAGCGGATCTCCCCAGCGCTTTGGATAGGCGCAGTGCCATTTCGGGGCTGATGCCGCTGTTGCCCTGCAGCACGCGGTTGAGCGTGGAAGGAGAGACGCCAAGCTTCGCCGCAAGTTGCCTGCCCGTGATGCCATTGGGCTCCAGGTAAACGTCTCGGATGAATTCGCCGGGATGTGGTGGCTTGTGCATGGGCATCAGTGGTAGTCCTCGTAGTCCATAACATGGGCATGGCCGTCACGGAATTCGAACGTGATACGCCAGTTTCCGTTCACCCAGATCGACCAGCGGCCTTTGTCTCGCCCCTTCAGCGCATGCAGCTTGAAGCCCGGGATATCCATGTCCTCGATTGTCGTCGCGGTATCCAGGGCGGTTAGTTGCATCGTCAAGCGCTTCGCATGCTGGGGTTGAATGCCAGACTTCGAGCCGGTTTCGTAATACCGTCTCAATCCCTTATGCAGGAACGATTTGATCATTGACAAAGTATAGCGTGTTGCGCGCAGCGCAACACGTAGTCAGAGCTATGTTGCTTGGTTTTCCTTGCAAGGCACGGATTCTGCGTCCGCAGCTGGCTGCGGAGCTTTGCATTGCTGGTGGTTGTTGGAAGCGGTAGACACGAACTGGACACCGCGGGTATGTAAGACATTGAAAAACATGGAAACACTGAATGTTCGAATACTCCAGTCGCATATGTTCCCGTGTACCACGCCGAAATTCTCCGGTAAGCTGAAAGGGTTTTCCGTTCAAAGTACGTCGTCGCTGCGGCAGCATGACCCCAGCGGAGGCGCGCGATGCGCCTCTTCTGTAACGACGGGGCGCATCATGAATCGACGATCAGCGCGGGGTGACATCACACAAGCGACTGCCGCTATCTTCCTCGGGTCCTTCTACCTGACGGTCTCGGCTGATCTGCTCGCCGGGGATGTCCAGGTGGGGCGCTATGCCAGTGTCCGGACTGCACCGACCGAGGCGCATGCGAACCTGCTGTCCTCAAAGGTCACCGTGGAGTTTCCCTCACACGTCAGCACCGTGGGCGAGGCTGTGCGGTACTTGCTCAGCGGCAGCGGGTACCGACTGGTCGCCGAGACGGGGGCCGACTCTGCGCGATCCGATCTGAATTAACATCTGAATTAAGGACGCCCATACATCGGCATAAATTGCCCATTGCGAACGCGACTCTGAGTACTGCTGTCCCATTTCGCACCGTACATTGCCCCCAGCCTACCGACAGGCGACAATCTACTTGTGCCTCATCACCCCGTTTGCGCCATGTCCCATGACCAGAATTTCAAGAACCTGATACTGGATTATCCGCACCAGGCATTGGCCTTTTTCGCGCAAGCCGAGGCCGCAGGGATCGGCGAAGAGACTTGTATCGTGCCGATCCGTCAGGAACAGCTGAAGGAGCGGCTCGGGGAGCGATTCCGCGAACTGGACGTGCCGTTGCTGGTGGAGTGGCCGGACGGACGGCGGGAGGCCGTCCTGTTCGTGCTCGAAGAGGAGACCAATGTCCGGAGTTTTTCCATCCACCGGCTCGCCCACTACTGCCTGGACTTGGCCGAGTTGTTCGATACTGAGCGGTTGGTGCCGGTGGTCATCTTCCTGCGCGGGGCGGCAAACGCACCGCAGCGCCTGCGTCTGGGAGGGGATCGCCACATCTATCTGGACTTCCAGTATCTGCGCTGCGCCCTCGCCGAGTTACCGTTCGAGCACTACCGTAACAGTGACAACTTGGTGGCGCGGTTGAATCTGCCCAACATGCGCTTCGACGTGCGGCAGAGGGTGGAGGTCTACGCACAGGCGATACGCGGATTGTTCAATCTGGAACAGAATCCGGACAAACAACTCAAATATTTGGATTTCATCGACATATACGCAGCGCTTGACGATAATCCTAGAAACGACAGTTGGACGTCGCCCAGGGTGCGTGCCGGGCGGTGTCTGGCAAGGCACAACGAGGCGGAATAGCCCGCTATTGCAACGAGTTGTAACGCAGCCAGGCGCCG
>RCNG010000792.1_pt1 | contig 15102 bp, 11 predicted proteins | sample 2041371 | NCBI WGS metagenome assembly RCNG01 (sample SAMN09708227, study PRJNA481090) | Marine sediment metagenome, whole genome shotgun sequencing project. | biome: marine sediment; feature: ocean; material: sediment; isolation source: Sewage treatment plant 1 marine sediment (STP1) ... | reverse complement strand
GCGAGCGCCCGCCGTGGCTGGCTGGTGTCGTGGACCAGCTCGGGCGAGAAATTATGAGCGGCATTAATTCGGCCGCTGCAGTGACGCCTATCAGCCTGCTGGCCTATGCGCTGCTGGCCACGCCAAAACAGAAGATCGGCATCAATGAATTGCGACGCCAGTTAGATGTAAGCATGGGTCTCATCAAGCGTTTTAAATATTCGGATTCGGTGACGATGCCGGATTGGAGCGCCGATGAGATCATCAGGCACGGTGAGCAGCTCGATGTCGTCAGTCGCACGAACCACCCAATGGGTGAGGTTGTGCACATGGCTGAACGGACGGCTGTGCTGATGACCTACTTTCGTAACAATATTTTGCATCTGATGGCCGTGCCGGCATCCGTTGCCTGCTGCTTTATCCAGGGACGGCAGCTCGAGCGCAAGGAGCTGCAGCGGCTGATCCGCCTGATCTACCCGTTCATGCAAAAAGAGCTGAACCTGAAATGGTCGCCGCGTGAGATCGATGCCGTGACATCGGAGGCGATCAAGTCGCTCATTGACCTGGAAATCCTGACTTACGGCAAGCGCAAGAGCATGCTTGTGCGACCACCTGCCGGGTCCGAGAAAGCCTTCCAGCTACTAATGCTCGGGCAGTCGATGGTGCCGATGCTGCAGCGTTTCTACCTGGTTATCGCGGTACTGATCAGTAACGGCTCCGGCTCCCTGTCCCGGTCACGTCTCGAAGTTATGTGCCAGCAAAGCGCAGAGCGACTATCGATGATCTATGGCCTGCATTCGCCTGACTTCTTTAACAAGACGCTGTTTCATGATTTTATTCGCAGCCTGCAGGATCAAAAGGTCCTGCGCCGCAACGCCGATGGGCTGATCGAATACGACGAGGGCATCAAGAGTATTGGTGCCGACGCACGTCTCGTACTTGGCGAAGAGATACGCCACAGTATTCTGTCGTTAACGGTACCCAAAGATAGCGAGCCGCCTGAAGAATGAACGTTGTATCGTTTTACCGTTTCCTGGACATCAGTGACCCGGAAGCCCTGCGCGATGAATTGCAGACGCTTTGCGACGAGCAGGGCCTGCTCGGCACCATTCTCATCGCAACCGAGGGATTCAATGGCACGGTTGCCGGGGACCGGAACGGGATAGGGTACTTACTGGAATGGCTCAGCGCGCGCTTCGATATTGCAGAGGCGCTCGACGCACGCTGGACGAGCGCGGAGGAGCCGCCGTTTCGCCGCATGCGCGTCCGGGTCAAGCGAGAAATCGTCACGCTTGGCCGACCGGACATACTGCCGCACAAGACGACCGGACAGCACGTGCCGCCGGAGCAATGGAACGCGCTGCTCGAGAATCCCGATGTGCTGGTTGTCGATACCCGCAATCACTACGAGTTCGAGGTGGGCACGTTTCCCGGCGCGATCGATCCTGGCAATGACAGTTTTCGGGAGTTTCCCGAGTTCGCAAAAATGCTGGCGGAGAAGTCCGGTGACCGACCGCTGGCGATGTTCTGCACGGGCGGCATTCGCTGCGAGAAGGCCACCGCGCTGATGCTCGAACTCGGCTTCCGCGACGTTTATCAGCTGCAGGGCGGCATTCTCAACTACCTGGAAACGGTGCCGGCCGACGAAAACCGCTGGGATGGCGAGTGCTTCGTTTTCGATACTCGTGTCGCGGTGGACCGGGACCTGTCGGAGGGCGGCTACGTACAGTGTCACGCGTGCCGGCGTCCGCTGAGCACCGCGGACCTTGAATCGACGGATTACCGCGAGGGTGTCTCCTGTCCCCGTTGTATCAACGAAGGCGATGAAGACCGACGCGAGCGCCTCGAGGAGCGCCGGCGGCAGGTACAGCTTGCGGCAGAGCGCGGCGAGGCGCACATCGGGGCCAAAATCTAGCCTGGTTCCTTGCACCTCGGGGTCGAACGTACTAAAAAGGTCCCATGTTCAGTCGTTTGCAAGCACGCAGTAGAGCCACGACCCTGAGACGAAGTGTCCTGGGACTGCTCGGCGTGCTGTGGCTGAACATGGCTGTCCTGCCCTGTGCGATGGCGTTCCAGGGCGACGACGACTGCCCGCATTGTCCGCCCGCTGAGCAGCACGAGAAAGACCACAAGATGGCCGCGCATCATGGTCATGATCAGGCGGATGTCGATCCCTCCTGCGCGACAGAACAAACCGAATGCTGCGATGCGATAGAAGCCAGCGTCGATGCCCGCGGCGGCAAGCTTGACTACAAGCCGGCTTCTGACACTGTCTTCGTTACCGCGCCGCTGCCCGATCACAGCAGCCGCCATCTTGCGGCAATGTGGCACGCCGCAGCGGATCCTCCGGATATTGTCGGCAGCTCGCCACCCTTTCGCGTCCTTTACTGCGTCTATCTGAAATAGCCAACTTCTTGCCGTAGACCTTTTCGGTTTTTTAGCAGGAGTTGGACCTATGTTTTTCTATAACGGGCGATCGCCCGGCATCAAGAAAATGCGCCTCGCACAGAGTCATTCGAATCGAATGATTGCCGTGCTTGTCACGGCCGTACTTTTCGCCTCAAACGTCGAGGCGCAGCATCGAGTTCCGTTGACCTTGGCGGAAGCCGAGGATTTGGCGCTTGCCGCCGAACCCGGACAGCAAGCCATGAAGGCAAAAGCAGCCGCGCTCGAAGCGCGTGCGGTGCAAGCTGGCGAGTTGCCGGACCCAATGTTGCGCGTCGGCCTGAACAATTTCCCCATCGAATCCGGTGGATTTCGCACGGAAGGCATGACCAACGCAGCCATTGGCCTGCGGCAGGCATTTCCGCCCGGTAAGACTCGCTCAATCAGCGCTCGACAATTCGATTTGCTGGCCGCCAAGTCGAATGAGAATGCCTCGGCGCGGAGTCGTGACGTTCTCACGGCCTTGCGCAACGCGTGGCTTGATTTCTACTACTGGGATCAGGCTCACACACTCGTGACCGAGTCGCGGCCGTTCTTTGACGACTTGGCGACGGTTACGCGTTCGCTGTATTCAGTGGGTCGCAAAAGCCAGCAAGACGTGTTGCGAGCCGAGCTCGAACTCAGTCGTCTCCAGGATCGTCTGATTGACATCGAACGACAGCGTTCGCGTGCGCAAGCCGCGCTCGGTGAGTGGATCGGTATTGAAGCGGCGCGCCCACTGGCGGCGAGGCTGCCGAGTTGGGATCGGCCGCCAAGCCTCGAGTCTTTGCAGGCCTCGCTGGCGGCACATCCGGCGCTACGGGCCGCAGATTCTGAAATTAAGGCGCGCAACGCGGGCGTCGATCTGGCACACGAGCGATCCAGGCCGGGCTGGGCGCTGGATCTTGGGTACAGCTATCGCGAGGGATTCCTGCCCACGGGTGTACCGCGATCAGATTTCGTCAGTCTCAGCGTGAGTGTCGACCTACCGTTTTTCAGGAAAAAGTCAGTGGATAGCACTCTTTCGGCTGCGCTACATGAACGCAGCGCCGCCAAATCGAGCCGAGAGCAGATGTTGCGTAGCCTGCAAAGCCAATTGGCAGCGGAGCATGCCCGTTGGCACGATTTGACGCGCCGCTTGTCTTTATACGAGGTCCGAATTCTCAATCAGGCCAAGGATAATGCCGAGGCCTCGATGTTGGCGTATCAGAGTGACCGAGGCGATTTTGCCGAAGTAATGCGCGCATATATCGACAACTTGAATACCCGTATAGACCACATCCGCCTGCAGGTGGAACGCGCACAAAGTTACGCCGTGCTCGCTAACCTCGGAGGGCTACCACGATGAAAAATATTACCTACGTTATCGTTGCCGTTATTATTGCGATTGCTATCGGCATTCTGATTGGCCGTTCCATGACACCGATGTCCGGTCAGCAATCCGAAGCGGCTACCGGGATCGATCGCGAGGTACTTTATTGGGTAGCGCCCATGGATCCGAATTACCGTCGCGATGAACCGGGCAAGTCGCCGATGGGCATGGAACTGGTTCCGATATACGCGGATGAAATCGACGGCCAACCTGGTGTGGTTGCCATCGACGCGACGGTAGTTAACAACCTCGGTGTACGAACCGCCAAGGCGCAGCGTGGTCAGCTTTCACAGCGAATAGAGACAGTCGGCTACGTTGCATACGATGAGGACACGGTGCAACACGTGCATACGCGTGTCGAGGGTTGGATAGAAAAACTGGCGACCAAGGCCACCGGTGATCCGGTGAAGAAAGGCCAGTTGCTGTTCGAACTGTATTCGCCGACCCTCGTCAATGCGCAAGAGGAATACCTTATCGCACTGCGCAGTGCCAACAAGTTACTGTTGAACGCGTCGAAGGAGCGCCTTGCGGCCCTCGGTGTAACAGGCAGCGAGATCGCACGCCTGGACAAGGAACGTACCGTCCGCCGGCGCGTGCGCGTAGATGCGGAGTCAGATGGCGTCATCGCGCACCTGGGCGTACGCGAGGGCATCTACGTCACTCCCGCTACCGAGATCATGTCGGTCGCCAAGCTCGACCGGGTCTGGGTGCTGGCCGAGGTTTTCGAACGGCAGGCGGCGTGGGTTAAACCCGGACAGAGCGCAATGGTCCAATTCGACTACCTGCCTGGCGAGATGTGGCACGGTAGCGTTGACTATGTGTACCCGGAACTGGACCCGGTTACGCGAACACTTAAAGTCCGGCTACGCTTCGACAACGCGGCAAGAACGCTGCGGCCCAATATGTTCGCGCGCGTCACGATACAGGGCGACAGCGTCGGCGAGGTGGTACACGTGCCGCGGGAGGCGATAATTCGGGGCGGTTCCGTTGATCGCGTGGTACTGGCACTGGGGGAGGGTCGGTTTAAGGCACAACCTGTAAAAATCGGCATCGAATCCGGTGATCGTGTTGCGATTCGTAACGGTATTTCGGCCGGCGAGCTTGTGGTGGTCTCCGGACAGTTCCTGATCGATTCAGAATCGAACATCGAATCGGCACTGGCGCGTATGCAGGACACTGCCGTTGAGGCGACAGACAAGCTGGAGGGCGACGACTCCATGGATGAGCCCACGGATCACGGCCAGCATCAATTGAGGGCCGAATAATGATTGCCGGGCTTATTCGCTGGTCGATAAAAAATCGCTTCCTGGTTTTGCTCGCAACGGGATTCCTGGTTGCCTGGGGCCTGTACTCGGTGAAACAGACACCGGTGGATGCGTTGCCCGATCTCTCCGACGTTCAGGTCATCGTCAAGACCTCGTTTCCCGGGCAAGCACCGCAGGTTGTTGAGGATCAGGTCACCTACCCGCTGACCACGGCCATGCTGTCGGTTCCGAAAGCCGTAACGGTGCGGGGCTACTCGTTCTTCGGCGACTCGTACGTCTACATCATCTTCGAGGACGGGACGGATCTTTACTGGGCGCGCTCACGCGTACTCGAATATTTGAGCCAGGTAACCGGTCAGTTACCGGATAGCGCGAAGCCCGCGTTGGGGCCCGATGCAACGGGCGTCGGCTGGATTTTCGAGTACGCGCTTGTCGATCGCACAGGAAAACACGACCTTGCCGAGCTGCGGAGTCTTCAGGACTGGTTTCTCAAGTACGAACTTCAGACCGTGCCGGGCGTCGCCGAAGTTGCCACGATAGGCGGCATGGTGCGCCAGTACCAGGTGGTTGTTGATCCGGACAAGATGCGTGCATTCGGACTAACCCTCAACCAGGTAAAACAAGCAATTCAAGCCGGAAACCAGGAGACCGGTGGCTCCGTTATCGAAATGGGTGAAGCCGAATACATGGTGCGTGCTACAGGTTATTTGCAGGGTCTCGACGATTTGTCCGACATTCCGTTAGGCGTCAATGACAAGGGTACGCCGTTGGTGCTTGCAGACGTAGCGGAGCTTCGAGTCGGGCCGCAAATGCGCCGTGGAATTGCAGAGCTTGATGGTGAGGGCGAGGTTGTCGGCGGCGTCATCATTATGCGCTGGGGCGAAAATGCCTTGACGACAATCGACGCTGTAAAAGCCAGGTTGGCCGAACTGTCACGCAGCCTGCCCGAGGGTGTCGAAGTTGTCACGACCTACGATCGTTCCTCACTTATCGAGCGCGCCGTGGACACCCTGCAAGGGAAGCTGGTTGAAGAATTCCTGGTTGTAGCGCTGGTTTGCGCCGTGTTCCTGTTTCACCTTCGATCATCGGCCGTCATTATCATCAGTTTGCCGGTTGGAATTCTGGTCGCTTTCATCGTCATGCACCTGCAGGGCATCAATGCCAATATCATGTCATTGGGTGGTATTGCGATCGCAATCGGTGCAATGGTGGACGCGGCGATCGTCATGATCGAGAACGTCCACAAACATATCGAGCATGAGCCACTGACAGACGAAAACCGCTGGCGCATCATCGGGGATTCGGCCAGCGAGGTGGGGCCGCCGCTGTTCTTCTCGTTAATCATTATCACGCTCAGTTTCCTGCCCGTTTTTACGCTCGAAGCGCAGGAAGGTAGGCTGTTTGCGCCGCTGGCCTTTACGAAAACCTACGCGATGGCAGCGGCCGCTGGTCTGTCCATCACCCTGGTCCCCGTGCTGATGGGGTATTTCATTCGTGGCGCGGTAACTCCAGAGCACAAGAATCCGATCAATCGTGTGCTGATGGCAATCTATCGACCGGTCATTCACGGAGTGATTCGATTCCCGAAAGCCACATTGATCGGAGCTGCTGCGGTACTGGTTGTTGGTTTGTGGCCGGCAACGCAGCTGGGATCCGAGTTCATGCCGCCCCTGGATGAGGGCGACCTCATGTACATGCCGACGACGTACCCGGGTGTGTCCATCGACAAAGCGCGTGAAATCCTGCAGCAAACGGACAGGCTAATACGCACCTTGCCGGAGGTGAAAAGCGTGTTTGGCAAGGTCGGCCGCGCCGAGACAGCGACTGACCCGGCCCCGCTGACGATGATCGAGACGGTGATCCAATTTAAACCCCGTGATCAATGGCGGGAGGGCATGACGCCCGAAAGCTTACGAGACGAGCTTGATCAGGTCGTAAAGTACCCCGGGCTCACCAACGCATGGGTGATGCCGATCAAGACTCGCATCGACATGCTCGCGACGGGCATAAAAACACCGGTTGGTATTAAAGTAGCGGGACCGGATCTAACCGTCATCGAGCGAATCGGCAAGGATCTCGAGCGTGTACTGAAAGACGTACCTGGGACAGCGTCTGTGTACTCGGAGCGCGTCGCCGGCGGCCGCTATGTTGATGTCGATATTGATCGCAAGCGCGCGTCACGTTATGGATTAAATATCAAGGACGTACAGGATGTTGTGCAAACCGCGATCGGCGGGATGAATGTGACACAAACCGTAGAAGGCCTCGAGCGTTACCCCGTCAATCTGCGCTATCCGCAGCGCGTTAGAAGCTCGGTCGAGCAACTGAAATTGCTGCCCATCGTCACGCCACAAGGCGCACGGATCGCACTGGCCGACGTTGCCGATATCAGCGTTGTCGACGGCCCCCCCGCTATCAAGAGCGAAAACGCGCGCCTCAATGGCTGGAGCTATGTCGATATCGCTGACCGCGATCTCGGCTCATACGTTGCCGAGGCCCAGCGAGTTGTGGCAGACATGGTCGAATTGCCGGCCGGCTACTCGCTCGCGTGGTCGGGCCAATATGAGTACATGGTACGGGCCAAGGAAAAGTTGTTGGTTGTTGGGCCGGTGACGCTCGCAATCATTGTTTTGCTCCTGTATCTCAACTTTCGTCGCTTTGCAGAGGTCGCGATTATTATGGGAACTTTGCCCATGGCACTGATTGGTGGCGTGTGGCTTCTATATCTGCTTGACTACGACTTGTCGGTCGCAGTCGGGGTCGGATTTATCGCTTTGGCAGGTGTTGCCGTCGAGATAGGTGTCGTGATGCTGGTTTACCTCAATCAGGCGATTCGGCAACACATGGTGGCTGCCGAATCCGAAAAACGCTCACTAACTATCGAAGATGTACAACAGGCGGTCATCGACGGCGCCGTGCTTCGTGTGCGTCCGATCATGATGACGGTCGCGGCGATCATCGCCGGACTGCTGCCTATCATGCTGGGTAGTGGCACCGGATCAGAGGTAATGCGGCGGATTGCGGCGCCAATGGTAGGTGGTATGGTCAGCGCCACGATTCTGACCCTGATTGTGATTCCCGCGTTGTTCCTTCTTTGGCGCGGGCGAGCCGTTAAAGTGAATTTGACATGAAAACACACGAATCGCACGACCATGCGTGCTGTCACGGCGCACAGGAAGCGTCGCCTCAGGCGGCGAATGGTGTCTACGATCTGGTACCGGCCGATTTTAGCGGCACCGTTTATACGTGCCCAATGCACCCACAGGTTCGCGACATTCGAAACTCGGGTTGCCCTATTTGTGGCATGGCGCTCGAACCCGCAGGAATCGTAGCCGGCGAAGAAGATACGTCCGAACTGGACGATATGACGCGGCGATTCTGGGTCAGTGCCGCGCTGACGTTGCCATTGTTTGTTTATGCGATGGGCGATCTTATTCCGGGGCAGCCGTTCATGCACCTCGTGCCAGCCAATTGGGCACCGTGGCTGCAACTTGCGCTCGCGGCCCCGGTCGTATTTTGGGGTGGATGGCCGTTCTTCGTCCGCGGCGCAAATTCGATACGTTCGATGAACCTCAACATGTTCACGCTGATCGCGCTCGGCGTCGGCGTTGCGTTCACTTATTCTCTTGTGGCAACGGTAGTCCCGGGCGCCTTTCCCGATGCGTTTCGGAACCTGACCGGCGAGGTCGCCGTCTACTACGAAGCAGCGGCAGTCATTACAACCCTGGTACTTCTGGGGCAGGTGCTTGAATTGCGCGCGCGTAGCCAGACGTCCGGTGCAATCCGGGCCTTGCTCGAGCTCGCGCCGCCCACCGCAAACCGTATTCGTGCTGACGGCGCTGAAGAGGAGGTTTCCCTTGACGACGTCGCGACGGGCGACCGTCTTCGCGTTCGACCGGGCGAGAAGATCCCCGTCGATGGAACCGTTATCGAAGGCAGCAGTAATGTCGATGAGTCGATGATCAGTGGCGAGCCCATCCCCGTCGAAAAGAGAAGTGGCGACCTGGTTGTTGGTGGCACAGTCAACGGCACTGGGGGGTTCGTGATGGAGGCAACAAATGTTGGTGATGACACGCTGCTGTCGCAAATCGTGAAAATGGTTGCGGAGGCGCAACGCAGTCGTGCCCCCATTCAGCGACTGGCCGATGTGGTTGCGGCCTGGTTCGTGCCTGCCGTCGTTACCGTCGCTGTCGTAACTTTTGTCCTTTGGGCATGGCTCGGGCCGCAACCGGCCATGGCCTATGCGATCGTTAATGCCGTAGCGGTGCTCATCATTGCGTGTCCATGCGCATTGGGTCTTGCAACGCCGATGTCGATTATGGTGGCAACCGGCAAGGGTGCGCAAAACGGAATCCTGATAAAGAACGCCGAGGCGCTCGAGACCTTCGAAAAAGTGGACACTATCGTCGTTGATAAGACCGGCACGTTAACGGAGGGCCATCCTGAACTTGTCATGATCAGTCCGTTCGAGGGATTCAGCGAAGAGTCGCTGCTGTCTTTGGCGGCGTCGGTCGAAAATGCCAGCGAACATCCTCTGGCGAGCGCCATCGTTGAGGGTGCGAAAAAAAAATCGCTGCCGCTGCTTGCGCACGAAAACTTTGAGTCCGTTACGGGACAGGGCGCGCGGGCGATAGTAGACGGCAAACTGGTCGCCGTCGGCAACGAAAAACTGATGAAATCGGCCGGCGCAAACGACCCGGATCTTGAGCGAAACGCGAAGACTTATCGGGAGGAGGGACAGACCGTCATGTTTGTCGCGGTGGACGGTAACGCCGCGGGATTGATCGGTGTTGCGGATCCCATCAAGGCATCGACGCCAGAAGCGATCGAAGAACTGAATCGAGCGGGCCTACGGGTCGTAATGCTGACCGGTGACAGTGCCGCGACTGCACAAGCCGTGGCCCGAAGCATCGGTATCGACGAAGTACACGCCGATGTCTCACCGGAAGACAAGAATCGCATTGTTCGTGAGCTGCAGGCCAGGGGTGCAATTGTCGCGATGGCCGGAGATGGAATTAACGATGCTCCGGCGCTGGCGCAAGCCGATGTCGGAGTTGCTATGGGGACCGGTACCGACGTTGCGATGCAGAGTGCGGGAGTAACCCTGGTGCGCGGCGATCTTCTGGGAGTAGCCAAGGCGCGCGCGCTAAGTAAGGTGACCATGCGGAACATTCGGCAAAACCTGTTTTTTGCCTTTGCCTACAATTCGGCAGGCGTGCCGATAGCGGCTGGAATCCTGTATCCGTTCTTCGGCTTGTTGTTGAGCCCCATGATTGCGGCCGCGGCAATGAGCCTGAGTTCGGTATCGGTCATCGGTAACGCGCTTCGACTGCGGAAAGTGACTTTATGAGAACCACTACGCGTCGAGATCCGGTATCAGCTCACTTTCCAGGTTCGTGATCATGTCTTTCAAGAGCAGCTTGCGTTTTTTCAGCCGTCGAATTCGCAGCTGATCGACCATCGGGTCGTGCTGCAAGCGATCGATCAGGTAGTCCAGGTCCCTGTGGCTGACTCGCAACTCGCGTAGTCGCTCAAGCTGCTTGAACGCTTCGGTATCGATCTTGTCCGTCATTCCGCCATGCTACTCGCTGTCGGTTAGGGGCGCCAACCAGTCCCTGTCGCTGGCGCCGATGACAAAAAAGTGAGGGTTAAGAATGTCGGATTTCGCGTTGTATGTCATCGGTTTTCCATCGAGCGTAACGACGCGACCGCCAGCCTGTTCGACCACCGCCTGCGCAGCCGCCGTATCCCACTCGGAGGTCGGGCCGAGGCGCGGATAAAGATCTGCGCCCCCTTCGGCAATGACGCAGAACTTCAGCGAACTGCCCATTGGCACCATCCGGTGTTCGCCCAGGCGCTCGAGATACGCATCCAGGCTGGCGCCACGGTGTGACCGGCTTCCGACTATCCTCACAGGGTCGCTACTCGTCGCGCTGACGTGAATCGGCACAGGCGTCTTGTCGGCGTCGCGCAGCTCGGCACCGACGCCTTCGCAGCCGATATAGGTCTTCGCTTGTACCGGCACGTGAACTACGCCCAGCACCGGCCGATTGTTGTCGATCAAGGCGATGTTGACCGTGAACTCACCGTTTCGGTTGACGAACTCCTTGGTGCCGTCCAGCGGATCGATCAGCCAGTAGCGCTCCCAGCTGCGACGCTCTTCAAAGGCAGGAAGACCGGCTTCCTCGGTGATGATGGGCAGCCGGGGCTGCAGCGCCTCGAGGCCCGCAACGATGCGCCGATTTGATGCGAGATCCGCCTGCGTGAGCGGCGACTCGTCGTCTTTGCTTTGCACCTCAAAATTGGTCGCGTAGACTTCCAGAATCGCGCGGCCGGCATCTTCAGCCAGCGCGATTAGGGGTTCAATGAACGACCTGATTTCCACATCCAATCCTGTTAACAACCGGGCGAGCAGTATAGCAATGAATATCGATCCGAAAACGGCGCTGCAGCGCACTGACACGCTGATGCTCGATATGGACGGCACCTTGCTTGATCTCGCGTTCGATAACTACGTCTGGAAGGACCTGGTGCCGCGACGATATGCCGCCGCGCAGGACATGAGCTTCGATGCCGCACGCGATCACCTCTTCGAGCAGTATCGATCGGTACAGGGTGATCTCGAATGGTATTGCCTTGACCACTGGAGCGAGCGACTGGGTATCGACGTCGTGCAGCTGCACCATGATGTCAATCATCGTATCGGCTACCTGCCCGGGGCGCTGGATTTCCTGCGCAGTGCGCGCGACCAGGATGCGCGCGTGTTGTTGGTCACCAATTCGCATCCGGATACGCTGGCATTGAAAGACGCAGTAACGGGCCTGGGTGACTATTTCGACGGTGTGTTCAGCTCACACCAGTACGGTCATGCCAAAGAAAGCCAGGCGTTCTGGCACGCGCTGCAGGACGATGTCGGGTTCGACATCGAGACGACGCTATTCGTGGACGATAGTCAGCCTGTGTTGAGAAGCGCCGAGGAGTATGGCGTGACGATGTTGGTAACCGTAACCCGACCGGACACAACACAACCGATCGCGCATGGTTCCGAATTTCGGGGCGTCGAGGCGGTCTCGGATATGCTGTAGCGCCCCCCCCCCCATGAAGGGGACGGCCGCTTGCCGCCTGAATTTACCGTTTTGGAGGTCCACGGCGAGGGCCACTGCTACGACCGCCGCCACTTCGACCGCCTCCGGACCGTCCGCCACCACCTGGCCTGCCGCGCTGGTTTGAAGGCTTGCGCGGGCGCGGTCTCGGTCTCACGATTTCCGGCAGATTTTCATGATCGTAGTTAGCGACCGGAATCTTGTGCCCAATGTACGCTTCAATTTCCGGGAGCGTCATCACGTAGGTCTCACAGCCGAGACTGATCGCATCGCCCGCAGCGCCGGCGCGCGCGGTGCGGCCTATACGATGCACATAGTCTTCCGCGTCGTGCGGCAGGTCATAATTGATAACGTATTGAACATCCGGTACGTGCAGGCCGCGTGAGGCGACGTCCGTGCCGATGAGAACGGCCAGCTCGCCACTTTGAAAATCCATGAGCATGCGAAGGCGTTTGTTCTGCGGAACATCGCCCGAGATTGCTTTGGCATGAATGCCGTTGGCTTCGAGATGGTCCTGCACGCGCTCGGCTTCACGCTTCATATTCACAAAAATCATGATGCGTCCTTCGCCCATCTCGCGGATCAGGCCGATCAGGAGCGGCATCTTGTCTTCGTTGGAGGGGAAGAATACCGCCTGTCGAACCCGATCAGCTGTGACCTTATCCGGTTCGATTCGTATCAGTTCGGGTTCGTTCATATGCTCGTAGGCGAGTTCCATGACCCGCTGTGACAGCGTCGCCGAGAACAGCATATTCAGGCGTTTGTCAGGCTCCGGAAGCTTCCGTAACAGGTAGCGAATGTCCTTGATGAAACCGAGATCAAACATGCGGTCGGCTTCGTCGAGGATCGCGACCTCGACCTGGTCGAGCTTGAACACGCCCTGCTTGAAGTAATCAATTATGCGCCCGGGCGTGCCGATGAGCAGGTCGACGCCATCTTCAAGGGTCCTGCGTTGCTTTTCGTAATCGGTGCCGCCGAACGCGATGCCGATCTTAAGACCGGTATGTTTGCCAAGCACTTCCGCGTCATTTGCGATCTGTACGGCGAGTTCGCGCGTCGGAGCCAGGGCGAATAACCGGGGCTGGCGTTTCTCTCCAGGCTCGATCGGGGTATTCAGGAGTCGCTCATAGGCCGCGATCAGGAAAGCCGCCGTCTTACCCGTACCGGTCTGGGCCTGGCCGGCAACGTCGTGGCCTTTCAGGGCGATGGGTAAGGTACTGGCTTGAATCGGTGTACAGAACTCGAAGCCGGCGTCACGTATGCCCGCCTGAATGCTCTAATGCAATGGCAACGTGTCAAATCTGAGGTCGCTCAGATGGTTTTCAGACATAGAAATTAGACCAGAAAATATGCGTTAAAAGCTTGCAAAATGGCTCGCGAAACGGTCAAATTGGCCTAATCCGACGCGACAACCGTCGCACCCGCCAATTTCGATTTCCTAAACGATCCACAAAGAAGCCGGAAATAGCCGGGATTACCCGGCAATTGAGCTGCGACATATTGCCTGATAGTTAAGGCAGCGTCATCCGTTTTTGCAATGTTCGTTCGTCGGTACGCCGCATAACGAGCAAAACCATCATCAATTCACACTTTCATTGGGAGGAAGTAACCGGTGAGCGACAATATTGTGCACACATCGGACGGCACATTTGAGGCCGACGTATTACAAAATGACAAAGCAGTGCTGCTCGACTTCTGGGCCGAATGGTGTGGTCCTTGCAAGATGATCGCGCCATTGTTGGAGGAGGTCGCCGTGTCGCATGCTGACAAGCTTGCGGTCGTGAAACTGAATGTGGACGAAAATCCGAATACGGCTCAGAAATACGGCATCCGCAGCATTCCGACGCTGATTCTCTTCAAGGATGGCGAAGTACAGGCACAAAAGATGGGCGCGATGCCAAAGTCGCAGCTCGATGAATTTCTGGACACTAATCTGTGAGAGGGTACTTGGGTACTTCAACTAAAAATCGCCCGAACAAAACGGGCAACAAGAGCAAGGGTAATCCGAACCGCCGTCGTCGTCGCCGCTCGCCGCAAGGCAGCGAATATCCTGATGACGAGGGCAGCCTCGAGGTAATAACGCCCGAGCAACTAGAGCAAAGCAAGAACATCATGAACCTGACGGAACTAAAAACCCGTCCGGCTGCTGCGCTTGTCGAACTCGGCGAGTCGCTCGGTGTCGAGAACCTCGCCCGATCGCGCAAGCAGGACATGATTTTCTCGATCCTCAAGGCGCATGCAGGCCTTGGCGAGGATATCTACGGCGATGGTGTACTCGAGATCCTGCAGGATGGTTTCGGCTTCCTGCGCTCGGCCGACAGCTCTTATCTCGCGGGCCCTGACGATATTTACGTCAGCCCGAGTCAGATTCGGCGCTTCAACCTGCGAACCGGCGATACGGTTTCCGGCCTGATACGCCCGCCCAAAGAGGGCGAGCGTTACTTCGCACTGCTGCAGGTCGGCCAGATCAACCATGATGCGCCTGAGAATGCGCGCAACAAGGTGCTGTTCGAGAACCTGACGCCGCTGTTCCCGAAAGAGCGCTTCAAGCTCGAGCAGGGCAACGGCAGTACCGAAGACCTGACGGCTCGTATCATCGATATGGTTGCGCCTATCGGCAAGGGCCAGCGTGGCCTGATTGTGTCTCCGCCGAAAGCGGGCAAAACGATGTTGCTGCAGAACATGGCATCAGCGATCTGCGCCAATTCTCCGGAAGTCGATCTCATCGTACTGCTAATCGATGAGCGTCCTGAGGAAGTGACCGAAATGGAGCGCACTGTGCGCGGTGAGGTGGTCTCGTCGACTTTTGACGAGCCGGCCAGTCGCCACGTGCAGGTCGCCGAGATGGTCATTGAGAAAGCGAAACGCCTCGTCGAGCATAAACGCGACGTCGTCATCCTGCTGGACTCGATCACCCGTCTTGCGCGTGCTTACAACACCGTTGTGCCTTCATCTGGAA